>Ga0265327_10003457_pt1 | contig 15049 bp, 10 predicted proteins | sample 41621metaG_FD_202089 | JGI IMG/M metagenome (GOLD analysis project Ga0265327, IMG submission 202089) | Rhizosphere microbial communities from Carex aquatilis grown in University of Washington, Seatle, WA, United States - 4-16-21 metaG | ecosystem: Host-associated > Plants > Roots > Rhizosphere... | reverse complement strand
AGGCGTCCGCCCTCGGCGCGCTGCCACTGCGCAAGGTCGGCGGGCGCATCGAGGTCGCCATCGCCGATCCACTCGATCGAGAGCTGCAGTCGAAGCTGATCGCGCTCCTGCACTCGCCCGTGCGCCTGCTCGTCGCGCCGCCGGGCGATGTCGCGTACGCGATCGAGCGCGCGTACCTGAACCAGGCCGAGATCAGCGGCGCGCTCAAGGAGTTCCAGCAGCGCTCGGAGGAGCGCGGCCGGGGTGCGAACGCGGGCGCGACCGAGGTCGAGGTCGACGCGAACGCACCGATCGTCAAGGTCGTCAACTTGATCTTCGAGCAGGCCGTCCGCGACCGGGCTTCGGACGTTCACATCGAACCACAGCAGGAACGGGTTCGCGTGCGGGTGCGCACCGACGGCGCCTTGCACGAGGTCCTGTCGCTTCCCGTGTCGATGGCGACCCCGCTCGTCAGTCGCGTCAAGGTCATGGCCGACATGAACATCGTCGAGCGCCGGCGTCCGCAGGACGGCCAGATCGAGCTCACCGTCGAAGGGCACGCGCTCGACGTGCGCGTGTCGACGACGGCGACGGTCTTCGGCGAGAAGTGTGTCATGCGTCTGCTCGATCGGACGCGGGCACTGCTCACTCTCGCGCAGCTGGGCATGTCGGACGATAGCTACGCGGAGTACGACCGCCTCATCAAGTCGCCGTACGGGATGGTGATCTGTGCCGGCCCGACCGGGTCGGGCAAGACGACGACCCTGTACGCGACCCTCGCCGAGATCGATCGCGAGGAGATCAACATCATGACGATCGAGGACCCCGTCGAGTACGTCTTCCCCTCGATCAACCAGATCCAGATCAACCCGCTCGCGGGCGTGACGTTCGCGACGGGGCTCCGCTCGATCCTGCGCCAGGATCCCGATGCGATCCTGGTCGGCGAGATCCGCGACGTCGACACCGCTCGGATCGCGGTGCAGGCGGCGATGACCGGGCACTTCGTCATGTCGTCGTTGCACGCGACCGACGCAACGAGCGCGCTCCACCGCTTCATGGACATGGGGATCGAGCCGTTCATCGTCGCGTCGTCACTGCTCGGCGTGGTCGGCCAACGGCTCATCCGCAAGGTGTGTGCGAACTGCACCGCCCCGTACGAGCCGACGGCCGAGGAACGCGCGTTCTACCAGCTCTCCGGCGGAAACGTGGACAAGACCGACTTCGTTCACGGCAATGGCTGCAACGCCTGCGGACAGACCGGTTACTACGACCGGGTCGGCATCTACGAGGTCCTCCCCGTCAACGACGACCTCAAGGACCTGATCGTCGGGCAGGCGTCACTCGCGGCATTGCGCGATGCCGCGGCCGCGCAGGGAATGCGGACGTTGCGCGATCAGGCCGTCGACCTCATCGAGACGAACGTCACCACCGTCGCCGAGGTGCTCCGCACCGTGTACGTGCTCTAGCCCAAAGGATCTTCGTTGTCACGATTCCGCTATTCGGCTGTGGCCGAGGACGGTTCCAAGGTCAAGGACGAGATCGACGCGATCAGCGAGACGTTCGCGCGCGACGAGCTCCTGGTCCGCAACCTCGAGGTGCGCAAGATCAAGCGGGCGCGCAAGAGCTTCTTCTCGATCGAGATCACCAAGCAGCGCGTCAAGCGTCCCGAGATCATGAACTTCTCGCGGCAGATGGCCGCGTTCGTCGCCGCCGGCATCCCGCTCACCGACGGGCTGCAGGTGATCGCCAAAGGGAGCACGAACCGGCACTGGCAGGAAGTGCTCGGCGAGGCGAGTGAGGCGATCGCGCAGGGAGCCCAGTTCTCCGACGCGCTCGCGCGCCACGCGGACCTCTTCCCGCCGTACTACCTCGGGATCATCAAGGCGGCGGAGATGACCGGCCGCCTGGATCTCGCGTTGGTCCAGGTGTCGAACTACTTGGAACGCGACCTCGAGACGCGCAGCCGGATCAACCAGGCCCTCGCGTATCCGTCGGTCGTGCTCGGCATGGCGGTGGTGACCGTGGCCGTCCTCGCGGTGTGGGTGTTGCCGAAGTTCGCGACGTTCTTCAGCACGCTCGGCGCCAAGTTGCCCTTCTCGACACGCGTCCTCATCGGTCTTGCGAACTTCACGAAGAACTTCTGGTTCCTCTATCTCGCCGCATTCGCGGCGATGGGTGCGGTGGCGCTCTGGCTGTGGAAGACCGACAAGGGCAGGCGCGTCCGCAATCGCGTCGCGCTCCGGCTCCCGCTGATCAAGGTCATCGTCTTGTACTCGGTTGTCGAGCGCGTCACCCGCATCCTCGGCGCCATGTCGCGCGCGGGGGTTCCGCTGCCCGACGCGATGGCGGCTGCGATCAAAGGGGCGAACAACAGTGTGTTCGAAGAGGGTTTGCAGAGCGCGCAGACCCGCATGCTCGAAGGCGAGGGTCTCGCGGGACCGATCGACGACACGGGGCTCTTCCCCGAGGCCGCGATCCAGATGATGCGCGTCGGTGAGAACACCGGAACGCTCGACGTCCAACTCGAGAACGCGTCCGACTACTACTCGAAGGAGCTCGAGTACAAGCTGAAGAAGCTCACCACCTACTTCGAGCCGGCGGTCATCGTTGCGATGGGTCTCGTCGTCGGCTTCGTGGCCGTCGCGCTCGTGCAGGCGATGTACGGCATCTACTCCTCACCGACGCTCGTCAACCTCAAGTGACGGGTGAGGAGGTGGTTCGCCACGGCACCGAACCCTGACCGGTTGTTCCGGCCCTCGGGCCGAGAAGGCGCGACGAGATCGCGTGCATGTTCTTCACCAACAGGAGGCACTTGAAGTGCGAAGTCGTTTACAACTCCAAGACAAGAATCTGATCGAGAAGGGTTTCACGCTCGTCGAGCTGCTCGTCGTGATCGTGATCCTCGGCATCCTCGCCGCGGTGGTGGTGTTCGCCGTCGGCGGCATCACGAACAAGGGCAACTCGAGCGCGTGCAAGATCGAGGTGCGGACGATCAACACGGCGAACCAGGCGTACTTGGCCCAGTCGACGGCGACCCCGCCGGCGTATCCGATCGGTCCGACGGTTCCGCTCATGATCACCCAGCTCGCGACTGCGAACCTCATACCGGCAGGCACGACGTCGCTGCCCACGTCGGGCGCCTACTCGCCCAGCTACGTACCCGCGACGGGCATTTACAGCGCGTCCTGCCCGTAAAGCCGGATCTGACGGCCTCGAGAGGGAGAACCTCCCTCTCGAGGCTCGAGGCCCTACCGCGAAGCTGAGGTGCGATGACTGTTGGCGGCGTGCAGGTCGACGCGATCGAGATCTATCTCAAAGAGGTCATCCGACTCGGCGGAACGGATCTCCTCATTACCCCGTCTTCGCCGGCGCGCGTACGTGTCGACGGACGGCTGGTGCCGATCAAAGGCGCGCCGGTGCTCAAGGCGCAGGATTGCGCCGACATGATCGAGGCCCTGCTCACCGAAGATCTTCACGCCAAGCTCCACGAGGAGCGCGACCTGGACCTCTCGTTCGCGTACGCGGGCACCCACCGCTTCCGCGCGAACTGCTTCTTCCGCAGCGGTGAGCTCGCCATGTCGGTGCGCGCCATCCCGCTCGCCGTCCCGAGTCCCGAGGAGATCGGGATCCCGCCGGTGCTCGCGTCACTGTGCGACCTCAAACAGGGATTCGTTCTCGTGACCGGTCCGACGGGATCGGGGAAGTCGACGACGCTCGCCTCGATGATCGAGCACATCAACGGCCGGCGACCGGTTCACATCCTGACCATCGAGGACCCGATCGAGTACACCCACAAGCATCGGGTCGCGGCCATCGACCAACGTGAGGTCGGCGTCGACACCCAGTCGTTCGCGCGCGCGCTCAGATCGGCGCTGCGCGAAGACCCGGATGTCATTCTCGTCGGCGAGATGCGCGACCCGGAGACGATCCAATTCGCGCTGACGCTCGCCGAGACCGGCCACCTCGTGTTCGCGACCTTGCACACGAACGACGCGTCGCAATCGCTCGATCGCATCTCCGACGTCTTCCCGCCCGAGCGCCAGACCCAGATCCGGGTCCAGCTCGCGGCGTCGCTGGCGGCCGTCGTGTCGCAGCGCCTCCTGCCGCGAGTCGGCGGCGGGCTCGTTGCCGCGTTCGAGTTGCTCGTCGCGAACGACGCGGTGCGCAACCTCATCCGCGAGGGCCGCACCCACCAGTTACGCAACGTGATCCGCAGCGGCGCGGCGGAAGGCATGATCACGCTCGAGTCGGCGCTCAACGAGCTCGTCGGCGCGGGGCGAGTGTCGTACGAGGACGCGGTCGCGCAATCGATGCGGCCCAAGGACATCGTGCACCGGGCGCCCAGGCCCGAGATCCAGCGGGCGAGCTGACCGATCACACTCGGGTCACGTCGAGGTCACGGCGAGGGCGCACTCTGGCTACAGGAGCCGGCGATTCCGAGGCGAGCCGGCCGAGCAGGAGACCTTCCATGACGATCAGCCATTCGCACGGGCCGAAACGGTCCCGTCCCCGCCGCACGAGCCGGCCGATCGATGTCCTGAGCGCGGGATCCCCGGATTCGTCGCCCTGGGTCAGAGTGACGTGTCCGGAGTGCGGGGTGGTGCGCGTGCGCGCCGACCACGTCGTCGTACGCAACTGCACCGACGATCAGAGCTGGTCGTACCGGGCGCGCTGCTCGAGTTGTGACACCACGTTCATCGGTGCGACACCGGTCGCGCTCGCGCTCCCGGCCGTGGCCGCGGGACTCGCGGTCGAGCTCTGGACGTTGCCCAAGCCGAGCGCGCGTCGCGAGGGTTCCCCGTTGCAGGTCGTCGATGCGCTCGAGCTCCATCTCGCGTTGCTCGAATCGGATTGGTTCGACGAGATGGCGCGCGTGGAGCCGCTCGAAGGCTGAGGGTCGTCAGCTGATGCGCTCGACCGCGCTCTGGGTGCCGCCGTCGTGTCCGGCCAGTGCCGCGAGCATGTAGCGGTCTGCGAAGGCCGAGATCTTCGCTCGCAGTTCGTCGGGCGCGACGGGTGCGAAGATGAACTCCACCGGCCCTTGTACGGACAGATCGGCGTTCATGATCTCGTCGCTGCGGTACGCGGTGACGAAGATGATCGGGTCAGCTCGGATTGTTGGCGCCGGCGCAGGACCGCCGCCGTCTCGAATCCGTCCATGATCGGCATGCGAACGTCCAGCAGGATGACCGCGAAATCCTGAGCCATGACGCAATGCAGCGCGGCCAATCCGCTGTCTGCTTCGACGATCGTGTGTCCAAGGGGCTCCAACGCCGCCCGGAGCGCCAGCCGCTTCGCCGCGTTGTCATCGACGACGAGAATGGGAACACCGGACGAGGCGCTCACGGTTGCAGCTCGCGCGCGGTCGGCGCCGCCGTCGGGAACCAAGGGCTGACCGCCGCGATGAGTTCGGCGGTGTCCACCGGCTTGGGGATGTAGTCGTTCGCGCCGGCTTCGAGACAGCGCTCCCGCTCGCCGGGCACCACCTTGCCGGTGACGGCGATGATGGGAACCGTCGCGAAGTTCTCGAGCGACCGGATGGCGCGGATGGTGTCGTATCCGTCCATCCCCGGCATCATGATGTCGGTCAGCACCAGGTCGATCTCCGAGGTCCGTTGCAGGATCGTGATCGCGTCGGGGCCGTTCCCCGCGACCTTCACGTGCGCGCATCCTCGTTCCAGTAGCGCCGTCAGCGCGAACAAGTTGCGAAAGTCGTCGTCGATCACGAGGATCTCGCGGCCTTCGAACGGGCAGTCGTCGAGGTGACCGCCGTCGGGTCGCGTGGGAGCGGGATTGTTGGCGGTTGACTCGGCCGCCCGAGTCGACCTGGTCATCTCGGGCGCGGTCGGCGCGGCGGGCGCAGACATTCCCAGGGGGAGATAGACGGTGAACGTGCTGCCTTCGCCCGGCACGCTCGCGAGAGAGATCTCGCCGCCGAGGAGCCCGACCAGCTCTCGGCTGATCGACAAGCCGAGGCCGGTGCCGCCGTAGAGGCGGGCAGTGGTGCCGTCGCCCTGGGCGAAGGCCTCGAAGATCCGAATCTGTTGGGCATCTTCGATGCCGATCCCGGTGTCGCGCACGGCGAAGGCGATGACCGCCGGCGCCAGCTCGAGCGAACGCGTATTTGTACTCCATCCCTCGCTCGCGGGGCCGATTTGCAGATGCACGGCGCCCTGCTCGGTGAACTTGAACGCGTTCGCGAGCAGGTTCTTGAGGATCTGGCGCAGGCGTTGCGGGTCCGACACGATGGTCTCGGGACTGTTCGGCGACACGTCGATCGAGAAACCGACGCCCTTGGCGCGCCCGACCGGCTCGTAGTCGCGGCCGAGGTCGCCCCGAAGCCGCTCCACCGACATCGCAGTCAGGTCGACGGTCGCAGTTCCCGATTCGACCTTGGCGAGGTCGAGGATGGTGTTGAGGAGACCGAGGAGATCCCGGCCCGAACCGAGGATCACGTTCGCGTACTCGACCTGGGTTTCGGTCATGGTGTGATCGGGATCGTCGGCGAGTTGCTCGGAGAGGATCAGCAAGCTGTTGAGTGGTGTGCGCAGTTCGTGCGACATGTTCGCGATGAACTCGGACTTGTACTTCGACGCGACGGCGAGTTGGGCGGCCTTCTCCTCGAGGAGAAGCTTGGACTGCTCGACCTCTTCGTTCTTCTGCTCCGCCTCGATGTTGCGTTCGGCAAGCAGACTGGCCTGCCGCTCCAGGTCTTCGTTCGACTCGCGTAGCTCCTCTTGCTGGAGGCGCAACTCCTCGGTGAGCGATTGGGACTGCAGGAGCAGGTTCTCGGTATTGGCTTCGATGGTGTTGAGTACCAGGCCGATGCTCTCCGGCAGGTCGTCCAGGAACGCCTGATGCGTGAAGCTGAACGGTGAGAACGACGCGAGCTCGATCACGGCGAGCACGGCCCCTTCGAAAAGGACCGGCAGCACGATGATGTTGAGCGGGGGAGAGGATCCGAGCCCCGAGTTGATCTGCACGTAATCCCCGGGAACATCGGTGAGCAGGATCCGGGTCTTCTCCTTTGCGCATTGACCGACGAGGCCCTCGCCCATACGGAACGAGGTCGAGAGATGCTTGCGCTCCTGGTAGCCGTAACCGGCGCTGAGCTCGAGGACGGGTTCGGAGCCGTTGGTCGGATTGGTCATCGTGTAGAAGACGCCGTGCTGCGCGGATACCAGGGGCGCAAGCTCCGACAGGATCATGCTCGACACCGCCGCGAGATCGCGCTGTCCCTGCAGCATGCGCGTGAACCGTTCCCGGTTCGTCTTCAACCAGTCTTGTTCGATGTTCTCCTTCGTCGTTTCGCCCAACGTTCGGATCATCTCGTTGAGCGCGTCCTTCAACACGGCGACTTCACCACTCGCCTCGACCCGGACGAGTCGCGTGAGGTCGCCCTCGGTCACCGCGATCGCGACATCCGAGATGGCGCGCACCTGATTGGTGAGATTGGCGGCGAGTTGGTTGACGTTGTCGGTCAGGTCCTTCCACACCCCGCTCACCTCGGTGGACTGGGCCTGGCCCCCGAGCTTGCCCTCGACCCCGACTTCGCGCGCGACTCTCGTGACCTCACCGGCGAACGCGTTGAGCTGATCGACCATCGCGTTGACCGTGTTCTTCAACTCGAGGAACTCGCCCTGCACATCGATCGAGATCTTCTTGCTGAGGTCGCCGTTCGCAACTGCGGTCGTCACCTCGGCGATGTTTCGCACCTGGCCCGTCAGGTTGCGCGCCATCAGGTTGACGTTGTCGGTCAGGTCCTTCCATACCCCGCCGACTTCGATGGTGACCGCGGCCGCCTGACCGAGCTTGCCCTCGGTCCCCACTTCGCGCGCGACGCGCGTCACCTCCGAGACGAAGCCGTTGAGCTGATCGACCATCCCGTTGATCGTCTGCTTCAGGTCCAGCATCTCGCCGCTGACCTCGGCGGTGACCTTCTTGCTGAGGTCGCCGTCCGCGACTGCGCCGATCACGCGTTGCATCTCGCTGGTCGGGCGGACCAGGTGGTCGATCAAGCTGTTGACGGAGTCGATGGGCCCGGACCATCGCGCGGTCAATCCTCCGCGCTCGATCCGCTGCGACAGGTGTCCCTGCTTGCCCACGACTTCCGACACGCGCGCCAATTCCCCGCAGAAGGTCTCGTTGATCGAGACGATGTCGTTGAGGCCGTCCGCGACCTTGCCCGCCAACCCCGTCCAGCCGGCCGGCAGCCGGGCTTTGAAGTCGCCGTCTTTGACCTGGGCCAAGAAGCTCAGCACCACGAGGGGATCGATGGTCGCGCTCGGGTCGGTCCTCCCTTCGCCTGCGACTGTCGGAGCGGCCATCGGAGCCTCCTTGTGCGTGTGCGTCCTATGAAAGAGCGACGGTGCCGGCGTGATCGAGCGCGGCTTCCGCTTCGGGTGCGGCGACCGGGCGGGCGAAGAGGTAACCCTGGGCCCGCGTGCAACCGAGACCGACCAGGCATTCGCGTTGCAACTCGGTTTCGACTCCCTCGGCAATCGTGGCGAAGCCGAGGGTGTCGGCGAGGTTCACGACCGCGGCGACGATCGCCGAGTCCTCGAGGTCCTTGCCGAGCCCCTCCACGAAGGTCTGATCGATCTTGAGCACGTCGACCGGGAAGCGCCGGAGGTACGCGAGCGACGAGTAGCCCGTCCCGAAGTCGTCGATACTCAGGCGAACGCCGAGACCGTGCAACGTCTCGAGCACCGTGACGGTCGACGGCGCGTCGTCCATCAGGACGCTCTCGGTCATCTCGAGTTGCAGGTCCTCGGCTTCGAGGTCGGCGTCCCGGAGCGCGGAGGAGATCAGGTCGACGAGATCGGGCCGGCCGAACTGAACGCCCGAGAGGTTGACCGACATCATCAGACGCGGCCAGCGCGGGTCGTGGTCTTGGAACCGTTTCGCCTGCCGGCACGCCTCGCGCACCACCCACGCACCGAGCGGGACGATGAGACCCGATTCCTCGGCAATGCGGATGAACTCGTCCGGTCCGAGGAGTCCTCGCGCCGGATGCGCCCAGCGCACGAGTGCCTCGTGCCCAAGGACCTGCCCGTCGACGAGTGAGATGATCGGCTGGTAGTGGACGCGCAGGTCGCCGTTGGCGATCGAGTGACGCAGTGACGTCTCGATGTCGAGTCGTCCGACGGCCTTGACCCGCATGGTGTCGGCGAAGACGGCCGACTGCGCGCGTCCTCCGGCTTTGGCGCGTCGCGTCGCCGCGTCCGCGTCCATCAGGAGCTCGTCCGACGCGGTCGACGTCGACACCGCCAGCGCGATTCCTGCGCTGACGGTGATGACGAGGTCGCGACCGTCCCACACGAGCGGTTCGCGCATCGCCGCGCAGATCCGGTCGGCCACGGCGACGGCCGCGGCCTGATCCGCGATCCCCTCGCACAGCACGACGAATTTGTCGCCTTCGATGCGCGCCAGTGTGTCCTCCGGCCGGACCAGATCCTTCAGGCGCCTCGCGGTCGCGACGAGCAACTGGTCACCGGCCGAGTGGCCGAGATCGTCGTTCACGACCTTGAACCGGTCGATGTCGACCAGGATCACCGCGACGAGCGCGTTCACGCGCGCCAGGCGTGTGAGTGCCTGATCCAGACGGTCGCACAACAGGCGCCGGTTCGGCAGACCGGTCAGCGAATCGTGCAGTTCCTGGTGCGCGAGGTCGGCCGCGGCCGCTCGCTCACGCGTGATGTCCTGCGCCACGCCGAGGAGGCGTTCGGGGCGGCCTTCGCCGTCCAGCTCGACGCGGCCGCGCGCGCGGATCCAGCGTTCGGAGCCGTCGAGGAGCACGAGGCGGTGCTCGAGGACGAAAGGGATGTGTTCGTCGATCGTCGCATGGACGGCGCGGACGGTCGCGGCACGATCGTCGGGGTGGATCTGGCCGAGGAGATCGTCGTAGGCCGGCGTGTGATCGAGGCCGAAGCCGAGCAGGCGGTACAGCTCGTGCGACCAGGACACGCGGTTCGTCGCGAGGTCGACCTCCCAGCTCCCGACCTGGGCGATGCTCTCGGCCTCGTCCAACGACGCTTCGTACCGCTTGCGGAGAATGGCGTGGCGAATCGACGCGACGAGCAACTTGGCTTCCAGCGCGGGCTTCGAGAGGCAATCGATCGCGCCGGCGTGGACGGTCGGAACCCCGATCTCGTCGTCGGCCCGCCCCGTGAGCGCGACGAATGCGATGCCGGGTACTCGAGCCGCGAGCCGCTCGATGATCTCGAGGTCGGCAGAGCCCGTGAGGTCGACGTCGACCAGCGCGCAGTCGGTCGCCGTGTGCTCGAGATAGGAGACGCCCTCGGCCGGCGTGGAGACACGCGCGATCGCGAAGGACGAAGGTGCTGCAGCGTGCAGGATCGACTCGAGCCGCTTGGCGTCCGTGTCGACGGGTTCGATCAGGAGGAGCGTGGTGGGGCGCACCGCCGTGGTCATTCGTTCTCCCTGGTCTTGGATACAGCGCAGCACCAGGGTCCGGGGCACTGCTCCGCGCGCACCGTCAGATCGACGGACCGCTCGCGCGATCCGAGCGGCTTTTCCGCGAATTCGCCCGGGCCGACCCAAGTCGGTCCCTGCCCTCGACGAAGGGATGTGTACCGGAGCCTTCCCGCGCCCGAGTGCGGCGCGAAGCCGGACGATGAGTCCGCCCGCCAAGGAGCCAGCAGTGAGCAATCGGCGTGAAACGGGGCGGGTCGGAGCCACCGCCGCCTCCACCGCCGGATCGACGCTGATCGAGGTCCTGGTCGCGGCCGTGATCATGAGCTCCGCGGTGATGGTGCTCGTGACCGGCATGAGCACACTGTTCTCGAGTTCGGCGCAGAACCGGCAGTCCACGACCGCCGGGGTCGTCGCTCGCGATTACGCCGAGGCGCTCGACCTCGCGGTCGCGCAAACCGGTGCGTGGTGCAGCTCGACGTACACCGTGCTCTTGACGCCGCCCGCGGGTTACACGGTGAGCGCGAGCTACGGCGCCTGCCCGACGAACAACGCGACGACACCACAGTTCCAGACGGTCACGATCTCGGCGTCCGCGCCCAACGGCTCGACGGAGCTGCTCCGGATGGTGGTGCGCGAGACATGACGCTGCATCACACGCGCGGCCGGGACGAGGCGGGCGCGGCGCTCGAGCTCGCCCTCATCTTCCTCCTGTCGACGGCCGTCATCATCGGGACGTTGCTCACCTTCGCGAGCTCGAGCTCGCAGGCGACGGTCGTCACACGGACCACCCGCGGCTCCGACTACGACGCCGACGCCGCGATGCAGGCTGCAATCGCGACGATCCGGGTGAGCACGACTCAGGGCTACGTCGGGAGTTGCGTCTCGTTCACCCCCACCTTCACGCTCAACACTCCTTCCCGGCCCGTCCGCGTCGACTGCTTCCCCTTCTCGGCGTCGGCGGCTCAGCGTCACATCGTGTTGTCCGCCTGTCCGAGCTCGGTCGGCGCACCCTGTCCCGACACCCGGGCGCTCGTGCGCGCGGACGTGATCTTCTACGACGACCAGGGCTTCGGGCGCGCGGTCTCGATCCAGTCCTGGAGCAATCAGTGAGGATCCGGCGCCGTGTTCACGACGAGTCGGGCTTCACGCTGGCCGAACTGATCGTCACGCTCGTGCTCGAGACCGTCGTCTTCGGTGCGCTGGCGACCGCATTCGTCGTCGCGCTCAACGGGGGCTCCTCGGTGAACGAGAATCTCCAGAAGTCGAGTGACGCGCGGTTCGCGGCGGCGTACATCGTCAGTGACGCACGCAATTCCAGTGGTCCCGAGATCTCGCTGACCGACACCACGTCTTGCACAGATCCCAACCCGCCCGTCGTCGGGACGCCGACCGCAGTCGCGCGCTTCAACTGGAACGCTCCCAACCTGGCGGGAACCACGACGGCCAACATCAGCAACTACGTCCTGGTCTCCGGTTCCCTGCTCCGGCGCCACTGTGAAGCCGGCGTCCTGGTCGGCGACGGCGTACTGGCGACGAGCGTCGCAGGACTGACCGTGACGTGCTCACCGATCGCGGACTGCAGCGGCGCGCCCGTCTCGATCACCGTCGCGATCACCGAGACGCCCGACACTGTCGGAGGCACGCCGTACACGTATTCGTTGACCGCAGCCTTCCGCAAGCTCATCGGCGGCGGCAGCTCGTTGACGCCCACGCCTCCGCAATCGCTCGTCGTCTTCGGCAGCGGTGGCTGCGGGATCGATGTCTCCGGCGGGTCGGTGATCGGCGTGAAGGTGTACGGAAAGGCGTCGATCAACTCCGTCGACAGCGGCAGTTGCAAAGCGATCAACCTCTCGGGCAGCGGCATATTCAGCGCCGGCAGCACATCGATACTCCAAGGTGGATCGTGTGTCGCGAGCGGCGGCAGCACATGTCCCCCGTGGACGTCGTATCCCACGCCGATCGGCGACCCCTACGCCGGGCTCGCCGCGCCGGCGACAACCGGATCGCCCCAGACCAACGCGTGCTCGGGAACGGGCGGTTCGGCAACGGCACAACCCGGTGTGTATTCGAGTGCGTTCGTCGTGGCCGGGTCGGTCAGCTGCACGCTGGCGAGCGGCATCTACGTCTTCAAGGCCGGCTTCTCGGTTACTGCCGGTGGATCTCTCACGACCGCGGCCGGGGGCGTCTTGATCTACGTCACCGGCGGCGCGTTCAACGTCGACGGCGCGGCGAAGGTGACGCTCACGGCGATGACGACCGGTGTGTATGCGGGCCTGGTCGTGTGGGAGGCTGCGGCCGACACCACGACGTTCAACGTCGCCGCCGGTGGCATCGTCGTCTTCGGTGGCGGGATCTACGCGCCGAAGGCGGAGGTCCTGCTCTCCGGCGACGCGCAGGCGCCGCGGGCCACGTCGCTCGTCGTGCAGAACATCGTCATGCTGGGTAGCGCGGGCATCATCATCGGCGCGTCCGCGGTGCCGCTCTCCATCACCGCGCCGGCGACCCTGGCGGCGTGGACCGTCAGCCGGCCGTATCCGTCGACCACGCTCACCGCGGCCGGCGGCGACGGCAGCTACAGCTGGTCCGCGACAGGGCTCCCGAACGGGATGGCCATCGACGCCAGTACGGGCGTCATCTCCGGGACGCCGACCGTCGTCGCCGCCCCCGCGTCGGTCGTCGTCACCTTGAACGACGCGCTCGGCGACGACCCCGACACGCAGGCGTACTCCCTGACGATCAACGGGGTGCTGTCGATCGCGACCACCTCACTTCCCCCGGGCGAGAAGACCCTCGCGTACACGACGACCTTGACCACGACCGGCGGCACGAGCGCGTACACCTGGGCGGTGAGCAACCTTCCGGCGGGTGTGACCTACAGCCCGACCACCGGCGTCATCTCGGGCACGCCGACCGCGGTGGTGGCACCGCTCGTCGGGATAACTGTCACCGATGCCGCGGGCGCGACCGCCACGAAGAGTCTGACGCTCACCATCACCGCCGCGCCGGCGATCTCGCTCGTCACGATCGCGAACGGCACGGGCACCGCCGGCACGATCGACGCCGGAGACACGGTGTCGGTCGTCTTCTCGGCGCAGATGAACGTGAGCAAGTTCTGCTCGACGTGGTCAGGCGACACGACCAATCAGACCCTCAACGCGTTGAGTGACGTGACCGTGTCGGTGTCGAACGCGACGAACGACACGCTCACCGTGACCAGCGCGACCTGCACGTTCAACTTCGGTTCACTCAACCTGGGCTCGGGCGGGTATGTGACCGTCGCGGCGACGTTCAAGGGCAGCACGACGTCCACCCGGTCGACGATCGCTTGGAACGCGACCTCGCACACCCTCGTGATCACGCTCGGGGCGAAGACGGCCGGAACGGTCGCCAACGTCGCGACCAGCACGCCGATCTACACGGCGTCGGCCGTGATCGCGGACTCGGCCGGTGCGTTGCTGAGCAACTCGCCGTTCACGTCGACCGCCGGCAAGAAGTTCTAACCCCGTTGGGTGCCTTCCGGGGTCGATGCGGCGGAAATGCCGCGATCAGGGCAACGGAGGCGGACGCGATGGCGGGCAGTTGTCACCGGGCGTCAAGGAGCCCCGTGAACCGCCCGATACCGCTCGCGTGAGCCGCAATTCGCTCAGCGATGCCGCGCGCGCGGCGTGTCTCGATCAGGTCATGCGCGCGCTCTGGCGCAGCTCGCTGCTCGGGATCCCGGCTTCGACGTTGCTGGCGCTGATCCTCGGCAACTCCGTCCCCGCGTCGCGCCGGATCGCGTTCGTTGCGTTCGTCTCGCTCGGCGACGTGTTCACGATGGTGTTCGCGGGCCTCTACCTGCGCCGGCGGCGCGGGGGCGAGGCGATCGCCCGGGACACGGCCGGCCTCATCGGCACCATGGTGATCGCGCTCGCGTGGGGCTCGCCCGCGATCTTCGCGTTGCCGGGCCCCCACGACGTCGACCTGCGGGCGGTGTATCTCCTCTTCGTCTGCGGCTGCTCCGCGACCTACGTGGTGGGTACCGCCGCGCGCCGCCTCTACTTCTACGCGTCACAGGTCCCGATGCTCCTGCCGGTCGCGATCGTGTTCACCGCGTCGGGTGATCGCGTGACCCGGCTGCTCGGGTTCGCGGTGCCGATCTACCTGATCGTGATGGCATCCCTGCACCACGAGGTGCACACGGTGGTCGTGAGCGAGCTGCAACTGCGCGAGCACAACGACGAGGCCAACGCGCGCCTGCTCGAAGCAAACGCGCAACTGACTCGGCGTGCGCTGCGCGACGAGCTCACCGGTCTCGCCAACCGCGCGGCGTTCGTCGACATGCTGCAGCAAGCGGTGGCGGGCGCACGTGCGAACGGGACGATCGTCGGGGTGTTGTACTTCGACGTCGACCGGTTGAAGGTCGTCAACGACTCCCTCGGCCATGCCGCCGGCGACACGCTGCTCGTCGAGATCGCGGAGCGCGTTCACCGCATGTTGCGTACGACCGACGTGCTCGCCCGCCTTGGCGGCGACGAGTTCACGATGCTGCTCGACCAGCTTCGCAGCAGTGCCGAGGCGGTCGTCATCGCGGAACGGGTGGCCGAGTCGTTCATCGAGCCGTTCCGCGTGGAGGGACGGTTCATCAACGTCT
>Ga0265327_10003456_pt1 | contig 15051 bp, 11 predicted proteins | sample 41621metaG_FD_202089 | JGI IMG/M metagenome (GOLD analysis project Ga0265327, IMG submission 202089) | Rhizosphere microbial communities from Carex aquatilis grown in University of Washington, Seatle, WA, United States - 4-16-21 metaG | ecosystem: Host-associated > Plants > Roots > Rhizosphere... | reverse complement strand
GATCAGCATTCGGATCCGACGCACATCTTCCACCGTGTCGGCGTGATAGTCGCGGTAGCCGTTGGACCGTCGTTGCGGCGCAATCAAACCCTGAGCCTCGTAGTAGCGCAACGATCTGACTGAACTGCCGGTTGCCGCGGCTACTTCACCGATCTGCACGCGAGCTCCTCTTGGGTTGAGCCTGACGCTGATGTCAGGGTTTAACCTCGCCGCGTGCGCAACGATTCCCTGCTTTCCACCCTGACGGTCACCCGCGTCGGCTCCGGTCCGGCTCTGCTTCTCGCGCACGGCGCAGGCGGCGGCGTCGCGCTGAATTTCGGCCAACTCATCGATGAGATGGCTGGCGAGCGAACGCTGATCGGCGTGGACTATCCGGGTTCTGGAGCCAGTCCCTTGACCGCGGGTTCCTACAGCGTCGACGATCTGGCAGACGCGATCGTTGACGCCGGGCGGGCGGCCGGCTTCGATCGATTCCCCATCGTCGGACTATCGCTGGGCTCGGCGGTGGCCATCACTGCGGCGCTACGTCATCCCGAGGCCGTCAGCGCACTGATCCTGACGGTAGGGTTCGCGCACGCTGATCCGCAGCTGCGGTTGGTTGTCGATGTCTGGCGATATCTGGCCGAGCACGACCGCGACATCCTGGCACGGTTCCTGACAGCAGTGTCGTCGCCGTCGGCGTTCGACGAGGCCGGCAATCTCGACGAGCTCGTGGCCGACGTCCGCGCGAGCATTCCGGTCGGCAGTCCGCAGCAGGCTGCACTGGCCGCCGAAATCGATCTCCGCGACCGCCTCGCGGAGGTCGTGATCCCGACGTTGGTCGTGGCGGCGGGCGGGGACCGCATCGTGCAGCCGTCCTCCTCTCGTGCTCTGGCAGCGGGCATTCCTGGCTCAGTCCTGATGGAATATCCACACGCCGGTCATATCTTCACACCGGACGAGGGGCGGACATGGATCTCCGATATTCGGAAATTTCTGCTGGCGCACAAGCTGTGACGGACAGGTGGCACTGGCGTGTGGCCGTCCTGTCTGCCGCCGCCTTTGTCTACCTTGCCGCAGAGATGTTCCCGGTCGGCATCGTCCCGCAGATCGCTGACGGACTGCACACGACAGTGCCCGCTGCGGGGCTGTTGGTGGGCGTGTACGCGGTGGCTGCTGGTGCGGCAATCATCCCGGTGGCTTTGGCCACCCGTCGCGTCGAGCACCGCGTCATGCTTACCGCCGCATTGGCTTCACTGTCGTTGTCGCAACTGTTGCTGGCGGTCGCTCCGACGCCCGGGTGGGCAGTCCTCGCCCGGGTCGTCGGCGCGATTTTGCATGGTTCGGTGTGGTCCCTGGCTCCGGTGCTTGCCAGTGCCCTCGCACCGGCCGGCCGTGCGGGGCAGGCGACCGCGCTCGTGTTCGTCGGGGCAGCGCTGGGGTTGGCTGCGGGATCCCCGCTTACTACGCAGCTTTCCTTACTCATCGGGTGGAGAGCCGCGTCTCTGGTGCTGGCGGTGCTTGCGTTGCTCTTGGCGGTGGCCATTGCGGTGCTGGTTCCCCGCCATATCGGTCGTACCGTGACGGCGCCGGCCGCCGGCCGATCCGGTGAGCCGCACACTGTCGCGGCGGTCTGCGTACTGACGCTGCTAGTGGTGACCGCCGCCTATGCGCCGTATTCGTTCGTCACGGTGTTGGCCGGCGACATCGGGATCCCGGCCGCCGGCCTCCCGGTTCTGCTCCTGGGCTACGGCGGCGCAGCGCTGACTGCGGTCGTCGTCGCCGGACGATTGCTCGATCGACACCGCTACGCTGTCGTGGTCACAGCCCTGACCGGTCTGCTGATCGCATTCGGGACGCTGAGCCTGACTGGCTCGCGCGGGTTGTTCGTCGCGGCAGTTCTGTTGTGGGGAGCGGCCTTTGCGTGTTGGGCGCCGGCGATGCAGACGATCCTCATCAAGCGTTGCCCCAACGCCGCTTTTGCGTCCTACCTGTACGTGCTGGCGTTTCAAGTCGGCATATTCTCCGGCGCCTGGGGGGGAGCGCAGCGCGTGGCCGCTGATGCGGCAGCGTCACTGACGATGCTCGCGCTGATCGGTATCGGCTGCGCGGTACCGGTGGCGGTGTTGGCCCGACGGCGGTTGTGATCGGGGAGAACCAATTCCGGTGAGCGACCTATGAGTCCGGGAACTTCACGTCGAAAAACCGCCACTGGGGCTCGTATCACGATGGTCCCAGGACCAATCCGAACAAGCGTCACGTGACGCTCATGTCGCGCACGCCGTTTGCCGGCGAAATGGGTGCTGCGGCCGCGGTTCCGGCGATCCTCGAATGACCGGCCGCGCTGTTCCGTCGTCACCGCGTGGCAGCGTGGCTCTGCGGCGCGCTGAGTCGATCCGGGGACACCTTGACGCTGTCCGCTTCGTGGTCCACCAAGCGGGTCATGAGACGTCGGTGGCGGCACTACGGGAGGCGACGGGGGAGCACCGCGGCTGTTCGGCTCACCCCGGACGGTGCCGACGCACCTCACCCACGTCTACACCAAGCTGGGGCTCAGTTCCCGGATTGGGCTGATGCCGGCGGCGGGGCGTCCCGGCCGTCGACTGCGGTCGCCGCGATGCCGACCAAGACGTCGATGACTTCCGGCAGCGGCCGGGTCGTATTGATCTCATGAGTGGCCGACCGTCGCAGCAGTGGTTCGATCTCTGCGATGTCGGCGAGGATCCGGGCGCGCTCGTCTTCGGCCTTGCCGAACGGGTTGTTGGTCCGGCGCCGTACTCTGTCCAACACGACATCGGTTGGGGCGGTGAGGAGTACGACCGCATCGAAGTGGTCGTAGAAGTGCCATTGGTTGGCCACGGTGCCCTGAACAAACAAGTGTGCGTCTCGCTTTTGGTTCAGCAGCTCGTCGATCAGGGACTCGCGCCAGAGCGGCTCGCTGTCGATGACTTCGATCCACGGTCCGTCGTCGGTATCGACGGTGATGTATCCCCGCTGAGCAAGGCCAGCCAGCACCGTCGACTTGCCCACCCCGGACATACCGGTCACGAGCACCGCGGCCTTACGGGGCATGCCAACTGATTCAACCAGGCCCGTGCGGAGGAGCCTGCCGCGAATGTGCAATCAGCGTGCTGCGCAGGCGATTTCCGCGATCGCACCGCACGCTCGCGGGACAAACCGCAGAGACTAGGCGCCGGCCTGGCCGGCCTGCTCCACCGACATCTCGTGGGCGAGCAGCTCGGCGAACGTGAAAGTACCTGTGGGACGGTCGTTCTTGCCCAGCAGGTACAGCCGCTTCACCGCCGCCAGGATGCCTTCGGCGATCGAATCGCGGTGACCGGGAGAGGTCAACAAGTCACGGTCGTGCGGGCTACTCACGTAGCCGATGTCGACCTGCACGGTGGGCATCCGGGTCAGCCGCAGCAGATCCCAGGTCCGGCCGTGGGTCCGGCAATCACGGAAACCGCTGCGCGCCACAACTTCCCGTTGAATGAAGTCTGCGAGGTTGCGGCCGATGGTGGACACCGAACCGTGCGAGTTACCGAAGTAGAACGACGCGACGCCGTTGGCCGCCGGACTGGGCAGGCTGGCACAGCGCAGGCTGATCATCAGATCGGCGCCGACCGCGTTGGCCGTCGCGGCGCGCTCGGCGTCGGACGGGCTGCCACTGACCGGGCGAGAGAGGAACGTGTCCATGCCGATGGCCGTCATGCGGCCTTCGAGGCGGCTGGCGAGATCCCACAGGACGTCGGCTTCACTGACCGGGCCGGACCGGCTGGTCATGATCAGCCCGCGGTCGTCGCCGCCGCGGCCCGGATCGATGATGATCCGCTTTCCGGTCAGGCGGGGGCCGCTGCGCCGCACGAGTTCCTCTTCGCGGATGGCGTGCGGCGAACCGCCGGTGACCCGCGAACCCAGGAAGTACAGGGAGCGCAACGTCTCCGGACCGCAGATGCCGTCCGGGAACATGCCGTACTCGCGCTGGTACGACATCAGGCCGTTGTGGGTCTGCAAGCCGAAATGACCATCGACGAGACCGGTGTAGAAACCGAGATCCTGCAGCCGGGCCTGCAGAGTGGCGACGTCGTCGCCGTACATCGGGGCGCCGAACTGGTGCGACAGCGTGCGGGCCCCCAGCCGGTACGACGCCTCTTTCAGCGCGCGGTAGGTGGCCTCACCGACCATGCCGTCGACGAGCAGCCCACGCTGCTGCTGGAAGGCCCGCACGGCCTGGTCCAGATCCTCGTCGAAGAGGTCGAGAGCGACGTGCTTGCCGGTGGTGAGATCCGCGTCGGGACTGTCCAGCAGTCCCAGGGCGGCCAGTGCGGCCCGAATCTCGGTGACCGAACCTCCCCGGTCACCGCGACGCAGTATCGACATTCCTGGCCTTTCAATCACGGACGCCAGGCGGGCGGACAGCTGCGCACTGGCGGGACGCCGTGTCCCATTGTCGCAGACGCCCCGCCGGAATCCGCAACTTCACAGGCAGCAGCGGTGCGCCCCGCCGAATCCGGCGGGTACGCAGCCGCTGCTGCGATCAGACCTCGTCGGCGATCTCGCGGAGCAGCGCCGCCTTGCCCTTGGCCCCGACGATGCGCTTCACCGGCTCGCCGTCCTTGAACAGGATCAGGGTCGGAATCGAGACGACGTTGAAGGCGCGGGCGGTCTCGGGGTTGGCGTCGACGTCGAGCTTGGCGACGGTCAGCTCCCCGGCCTTCTCGCCGGCCAGTTCCTCGAGCACCGGGGCGATCATCTTGCACGGTCCGCACCAGGTCGCCCAGAAGTCGACCAGCACCGGGGTGCCGCTCTTGATGACGTCGCTGTCGAACGAACCGTCGGTGACGGTCAACGTTGCGCTGCCCTCGCTCATGTACTGCTCCTCTCGGGTGAACTCTGTGGGGGAAGGACGATCAGCTGTCGTGCTCGGCGAGCCAGCGCTCGGCGTCGATGGCCGCCGCGCAGCCGCTGCCGGCTGCGGTGATGGCCTGGCGGTAGGTGTGGTCGACCAGATCGCCGGCGGCGAACACGCCGTCCTGCGAGGTGTTGGTGGTGCGACCCTGCACCTGCACGTAACCCTCGTCATCGAGGTCGATGAGGCCGCGCACCAGCTCCGAGCGCGGGTCGTGGCCGATGGCGACGAATACGCCGGTGACGGGAAGCTTGCTCTCCTCGCCGGTGGCGGTGTTGCGCAGCAGTAGTCCGCTGACCTTCGAATCACCTTCCACGGCAACAACTTCGGTGTTGGTGACGAAGGTGATCTTCTCGTTGGCCTGGGCGCGTTCCAGCATGATCCGCGAGGCGCGGAACTCGTCGCGCCGGTGGATCAGCGTCACCGAACGGGCGAACCGCGTGAGGAACGTCGCCTCCTCCATCGCGGAGTCGCCACCGCCGATGACGGCGATGTCCTGATCGCGGAAGAAGAAACCGTCACAGGTGGCGCAGGTGCTCACGCCCTGGCCGATCAGCTCCTGCTCACCCGGGACACCGAGGTGGCGGGCGGCCGCGCCCATCGCGAGGATCACAGCGCGGGCCCGGTAGGTCTCGCCGTCGACGGTGACGGTCTTGACGGGGCCGTCGAGCGACACGGCCTCGACGTCCTCCATGCGGAGGTCGGCGCCGAACCGCAGGGCCTGCTCGCGCATCTCCTCCATGAGCTCGGGGCCGGTGATGCCCTCCTTGAAGCCCGGGTAGTTCTCCACCTCGGTGGTGGTCATCAGCGCGCCGCCGAACTGGACACCTTCGAAAACCAGCGGCTTGAGCTGGGCGCGAGCCGTGTACACCGCGGCGGTGTAGCCGGCCGGCCCGGAGCCGATGATGATCACGTCGTGCACAGCCGGGGCGAGCGAAGCGACGGGGGAATCGGTGTCTGGGGTGGTCATGGCCGCCTTTCATCTGGCTCTGGTCAGGCTCATACCTGGTTGGCCTGCTGCCAGAGTCGGTACGCCTATAACACCAGGGTAAGTGCCGGTGTTCCCGGCCGTTTGGCGGGCTCCGAGGCGGTCAGCGGCTCGATTGTGTCGACGGGCCCGCAGCATCGAGGATGACGGCATCAGCGATCAGGCCGGCGTCGGTCGAGCTGCAGGAGGGAGACACCACCAGGGCCATCATCGAGGTGTCTGCGGGCCTCGGCAGCAGCAGGAGCACCTGGGCGCGGTCGTGCATGGTCAGGGTCGCGGCGCCGAGCAGCGCGGTGGTGGGGGAGTAGCCCAGCCCCTCCAGGCAGGACCGCAATCGGTCCGGTGCCGCGAGCGGACCCAACTCGGGAGGCCGGCTCCGCAGACCCAGGATCTGCCGGTCGGGCCACGGCATCCCGGCCTGGCGCTGCACGGTCAGCGACGCCGCCTTGGGGCCGGCAGAGGTGCGGGCCGGTTCATCGGACCCGCTGAACACCACGGCGGCGCCGATGCCGACCGCGATCAGTCCGGCGGCGGCCCCGGCGACGACGGCGGGACGCGACCTGCGCGCCCCATGACCCGCCGAACGGCCGGGGACGACGGTGTGCCGTGCCGGCCCGGCGTCGCGCAGCGCAGATCCGATGCGTGCGGTGACGTCCGCGGGAATGTCGCTTTCGGCGGGGTCGTCCGCCAGGCTGTGCAGATCGCGGCGCACCTGTTCGAGCTCCGCATACCGGTGAGCGACCGCCGGATCGTCGCGGATGCGCCGGCGCAATCGGGCGGCCGTCGCGTCGTCGAGCAGGCCCGCCTGCAGGTCGGCCAGCTGCTCGAGGGAGACGGGCTGTTCGGCCTGGTCGTCGTCCACCTGGCGAAGCCTAATCTGGCCGGCGTCGGATGCGGTTCGGCCGTGTCAGTCGGCGAGGTGCGCCAGCGACTGGGCGAGTTTGGCCCGGGCCCGCGAGCAGCGGCTCTTCACGGTGCCCTCCGCGATACCCAGCATCGCCGCCGTCTCGGCGACCGAGTAGCCCTGCATGTCGACGGCGACCACCGCCGCCCGCTGTTCGACCGGCAGCCGCAACAGCGCCCGTTCGATGACGATGGTGGTCTCGATGTGGCGTGCGGGATCTGCCGTGTGGCAGGTGGCATCGCTGAGCTCTTCGGCGCGGTGAAACTTGTTGTGCCGCAACCGGTCCAGGCACGAGTTCACCACGATGCGGCACAGCCAGCTGCGGACCGAACTGTCGTGCCGGAAGCGCGGCGCGTGGAGGTGGGCTTTGAACAGTGCGTCTTGCAAGGCGTCCAGCGCGTCCTGCGGGTTGTGGCTGGTCAGCCGGGCGAGCCGGTACAGCGCGTGGTGGTGGCGGTAGAACAGTTCCTCGAACGCGTACCGCTCGCCGGCGATGTGCGCCGCGAGCAATTCTGCGTCTGACGCGCCCGACTGTGGCCCCCCGAAACTCCCCACTTCCGAACCATAAATCGGGTCCTGGAACGCGCCCGACGCAAATTTGCGGGACTGTCGGCAAAATGCGTGCTGATCAGGAACGATGGCGTGCGACGAGCCTGTGGATAACCTGGGGAGCGGCTGTGTCGACGGCCACGTGTGTACGCCGTTCGTCCGATATCGACCGGGGCCACGCACTTAGTAGCCTCTGCCGATGACGCCCATGGGAAGCGAGCCCAAAAGAGTTGGCGTGTGGCTGGCGGTCGCCGCACTGATCAGTACGCAGGTCGTCGGGTGCTCGGGGTCCGGCAAGCCCGGGCCCGCCTCCAAGGCACCGTCTGTGACGGCCACGGGTGCGCCTGCGACCCCGAGTGTCGACGTCGCCAGTTTCAGCGGTCCGGTCATCGAGCATTGCGCCACGCAGACAAAGAGCACCACACTGAGCAAGCTCAACATCGCGACCGGCGCGCTGGTGGACATCGCCACCTTCCCCGCTGGCTGCAACATCGGCAACGGCCAGTTCTCGCGGCCGCGCTACAGCAGGGACTTCCACAAGATGGCGCTCGACTCCATCACGCTCAACGATGGTCACGTCCGCTACTACGACGCCGACAGCAAGGCGACGGTTGATGTCACCGAGGCCCTGCAGCCGTCGCCGACGGGAGATTTCGGTAACCAACAGAGGCCGGACCACCGCAACCCGCAGTTCGACGAGCAGGGTCTGTTGGTCTTTTACGATGCTCGCGCCAAGATGTACAACTTCGTCGATACCGATGCGATGAAAGTCGTGCGGACGAGCCCGACGTACATGCCGAACTTCCTTCGGCCCGTGGTGAAGAACCCCGAACAGATCGAGCTGGGCGAGGGCGAACTGCCCGGCGGCGACAGCTTGCGCGTGTGCCCGTCGTCGTTGTGGTTCATCGACGACACTCGCTATCTGCGGTCGGTCCACGACGACGCGGGTCACTATCTGGTGATCGACGCGGTGCCCCCACCGAGCGTCGAGCGCCCGGCCTGCAGCGACACCGACGGGCAACGCATCACGCCCCCGAGCACCGAAATATCTGAGGCGGCAGCGGATCCGACCGGATCGACAGTCATCTTCACGGTGTTCAGCCACAACGACATCAAGGTGTGGAACCTGTACCAGGCGAACTTGCAGGACCCGTCGCACCCGACGCAGATCAAGATGTCCGGCAACATCCTTGAACGCGCGGGCTACGACGGCGGCCAGGCGATGGCCTTCGTCGGCTGGAGCTGATCGGGGCCTACGCGGCGGCCTTCACGACCACGTTGGAGATGTCGGTCTTGCTCTTGCCGTCGACGGTCCCCAGCGTGGAGATCCAGATCAGCAGATGCTGCGTCGGCTGCGCGCCCGAGATCGTGATGGTGTTGGAGCCGGGCTTCATGGTCGCCGGCTGCGTCAGGACGGTTGTGGCGTCCAGCGAGGACGGCGTGGCCGTCTGAGCCGACCGAATTTGGATCGCGGTGCCCGTGCTGGTGAGGTTCAGGGTGACCGACGCGACCGTGGTCGCCTGAGGCAGGTTGAGCATGAGGCCGACACCGCTCTTGAAACCGGGGAACGGTGTGGGATCGGTGTAGACGTCGGTCGACCACGCGTCGCCGGATGCGCCGGTCAGGGCTTTGCCTGCGGTCTCCGGCGAGTCCGCGCCGCCACCGGGTGAAAACACGGTCACACCAACGGGTTTCACCACATTGCCGGGTGTTGGGGCGCCGCTCGAGGTCGGGTGCTGACTGTTGAGACCCAGCTGTTGCTTGTCCAGCCCGCCGCCGACGTCGCCGAAGATGCCCTTGAGCACCGACGCCAGGACCAGCAGGGCCACCAGCAGGACCGCCCCACCGACACCGAGGCCGATGAGCAGTGCCTTGCGCCGCTTGGCGGCAGCTTCGGTTTCGGCAGCGTCCGCCGGTTCCGGGCGTTGCGAGCCGTCGACGGGCGCGAGCAGTTCGGTGGTGTCGGCGACAGTGGTCGCCTGTTGCAGCAGGTTCAACAGTGTTGGGGCCGAGCGGATTCCGCCGCCCTCCTGCACGGCGCGGGCCGCCGCGGCAGAGATCTGGAAGGGGATGGTGCCGTCGACCGAGCGGGGTTCGACGGGCTGGCCCGCACTGTTCTGGGTCGCGGGCAGCATGCCGCTGAGCGCACCGGCTTCGGGCAGCGGCCACCGATTGATCAGCAGCGCGTACAGCGTGGCGCCGACGCCGCGGATGTCGTCCTCGGGCGTGGCCGACGGCAGGGTGCCGGGGAAAGCGAGCACCACGTCGCCTTCGATGCTGACGCGAATCCGGCCGGGGTGATCGACCGACAGCGCGACGCCGGAGCGGTGCGCGGATTCGGCCGTCGACGCCAGGGACTGGATGGCGCGGGCACCGCCCATGGGGGACGGTTCCGTCGCCGCCACCTCGGCCAGCGAACCGCCGCGGATCCATTCACTGACCACCAGACCACCGTGGCCCAGCCGGGTGACATCGAGGATCCGCGCCAGGCCCGGTCCCTCGACGTGGCTCAGTTTGCTTGTCCGGGTGAGGATTTCCTGGACCATCGACTCCGGCAGCACGCCGTCGTGGTCGACGAACGTCAGCGCGACCTGGCGGTCGAGCGCGATGTCGAGCGCGTGCCAGAACTGCAGATCGGGTGGACCGCCGTGGAAGACCAGCAGTCGGTAGCGGCCGTCGGCGACCACCGCGCCGGCCCGCAACGCGACGTCGTCGCCACTGCCGGAGGCATCCGGGATGTGGGCGGATCCCTGGTCCGCGGGTGCGTCGGTCACCGCAAATCCTTTCCGAAGCCCGCCCGTGGTACCACTTCCCGGCCTCGCCCCGCCTGTGGCGGACGCGCCGGGCCGGCGTGGCACCGGAGGTGAATTGCCGTGTCCAGGGTACGGGACCGCGGTCCGTCCCGAGTCCGGTACAGCAGAGCTGACCTGGAGTGCGGGGGTCGGAGCGGCCCCGCCGCGTCCCAGTCGGCGCTGCACGAAAGCGACTGCGGCCAGGGCATCGGGCACCTTGGCGGCGACCAGCACCGCCACGATCACCGGCAGCATGATCAGGCCGAGCAGAACCAGGCGCAGCAACGATCCGGCGGCGCCGCCGTGTTCGGTGAGCCGATCGAACCCCAGCAGCTTGTCAGCGAGATATGCGAGGAGCCCCGATCCCAGGGAGGCACAGATCGTCACGAGGATGGTCCGGATCACCGGCAGTTCGATCATCCGGCCGCGCGGCGGCCGCAGCGCCGACCGCAACAACACGTAGCCGACGGTCGCGCCGGCGAGGAAGCCGAGCCCGTTGGCGAGGCCGAGGTATCCGGCCACGAGTTCCCGGTCGTCGGTCAGGTGCGGGGCGATCAGCGAGCCGACGATCTTCACCACGGTGATCACGACGATCAGGACGATCGGGATCCAGGGTTGTTCGCGGGCGTAGAACACCCGAAGTTCCAGCAGCACCATGGAATACGGGATCAGGGTGAACGCCGACAGCGTGATGGCCATGCCGAGGTAGGCGGCGTCGGTGGCACCGAAGTTGCCGTACGCGAACAGCGCGCTACCGATCGCGGGTCCGCCGACGGTCATGAACGCGACGATCGGGATCAGGGTCACCATGGTCAACCGGGTGGCCAGGGAGAAGTCGGCGAGCACCGCGGGGTTGTCGTTCGCGGCGGCGTTGCGGGACAGCCGCGGCATCACGACGGTCAGCACCGTGACGCCGATCATGCCGAACGGCAACTGCAGCAGCAGCCAGGCGTAGTTGTAGATCGCGGGGCCGGATGCGGCTGCGTGGCTGGCGATTTCGTTGCCGACGATCAGACCGATCTGACTGATCAGGACATACAGCATCATGGCGACGGCCATGGTGCCGAACTTCTTGAGCCGGTCGTCGATACCCCACAGCGGCCTCAGGTCGATGCGGTGCCGCTGCAGGGAATACAGCAGCACCCCGGCCTGGGCGACCACACCGAGGGTGGTGCCGATGCCGAGTACGAGCAGTTTGGCGTTGCCCATCTCGACGGGATCGATCGAGAGTTCGCCCGGGACAAGCACATACACGCAGAGCGTGATGATTGCCACCACGTTGTTGAGCACCGGCGCCCAGGCCGGTGGCCCGAAGACGTTGCGGTTGTTCAGGATTGCCATGTAGACCGAGGTCAGCCCGTAGAAGATGATCTGCGGCAGCAGAAGATACGCGAAGGCGGTGGTGAGCGGTTCGTTCACCTGCGGGTCACTGCCGAGCATCAGCCGCACCAGCAGCGGTGCCGCCGCGACGGACAGCACCGTCGTCAGCAGCAGTAGTGCGGTGGCCAGCGTGACCAGCCGGCGGACGAACGCGGCGCCGCCGTCGGGATCGTCGCGTTCGGCGCGGGCCAGCACCGGCACGAAGATCGCGGTGAAGGTCGCCTCGAGAACCAGGGCGGCCACCATGTTCGGCAGCTGGTTGGCGACCGTGAACGAACTGGACAGGGCCGCGCCGAGAATCGCGGCGAGCAGGACGATCCGCAGGAAGCCGGTGATGCGGCTGACCAGGGTGGCGAAAGCCATGCCCCAGGACCGGGAGACGACGGCCGCATCGGACAGTTCGGCCCGCCGCGGCGGTGCCTGCGGTGCTGCCGCGGCGTTGGGCCGGGGACCGCGCGCGGCGCTCACGAGTCCTCCTGGTCGTGGGCCATGGCGGTGTCGAGTGGGTCGGGCCGGATCGGCCGGCTGTGATGCGGCCGGTCCAGGTCGGCCCGGTCGGGCTGGCCGCGGAACCGGTGCCACAGCCGTCGGCCGGCGAGCAGGAACAACACCGCGCCGGCGGACAGGGTGATGAAGAACAGCACCTTGCCGTAGGCGTTGGAATGCACCGACAGCCGGACCGGCTCGCCGAGCGTCAGTCCGTTGACCGTCCGCAGGGAGACGTCGACCGCGACGCGCTGGGTGAAGTGCACCTCGATGGGCACGCGCAGGGGCAGGTAGCCCGGCGGCAGCTCGATCTCGCCCATGTCGGTGACGGTCATGCCGGGCGGCGCGTCGATGACGAGTCGCACCCGGATGGGCAGCGGCAGATCGTTGCGCAGGGCGAGCGGGAGGGGGCTGCGTTCGGTGGCCAGCGTGTACGAGCCGCCGGGGTTCACCACGGTGACCGCATGGAACAGGTCGTCCATGGTGTGCTGCGTGGCGGTGACGCGCTGCTGGGCCAGGGCTTCGCGGACGGTCGGCGGTACCGACTGCGTCAGCGCCCGCAGCATGTCCTCGCGCAGCGGCGCGGTGTACTGGTCGCCCGTCAGGCCGGTCTGGCTGTTGACGGTCAGTGCGGCCGTGAGGCCCCAGATCCGTTCCATGGTGGTCGAGATCTGGCTGGTGATGCCGTCGCCGTAGCGGGCCTTGGGGTTGCCGGTCCCGTTGTCGGGCGGGGTGGCCGACTGCGTCGGCGGCAGTGCTTGAGCGTCGGCGATCACCGCGGGCATCGGGCGGGCGACGGCCAGCCCCGAATGGATGGCGGTGGCCACCGACGTCAGGATCGCCTGGGCGTCGTCGGGTGTCACGTCCCACGCCAGCGGCGGCATCAGGATCTGGTTGCGGGGCTGCGCGTCGGGTTGCAGGCCACGCCACAGCACGGAGGCGATGGCGTCCTGACGGCGCGCCACCGGCGAATCGTGGTTGAGCGGCACATGCAGTGAGGTGTCGAGGTAGCCCGGCGAGATCGGGGTCCGCCCGGCGCCGGCCAGGGCCGCGGCGACGCACGGATCGAACGGCGCCACGGTGACCTTGTCGCTGTAGCGGCGGGGCGCGGTGTCGGCGGGACTCGCGGCGTCGTCGGGGGTGATCGGCGCGGCGGCGATCGCGACGGTCGGTTCGGGCTGCGCCGACAGCAGCCGCACCGCGGGACCCGTGAGCGGGCCGTCGCCGACGACGGTGGCGCCGCGCAGGGACTGGACGCCGAGCAGCTGGTTGACGATGGGGCCGGTATCGGTGGTGGCGGTGGTGCTCAGGACGGCGTCACCGACGCGTTGCAGCGCGCGCAGGTCGGCCTGGGCGTACACCGTCGGGGTGACGCACACCCGCTGGGCCAGCTCCCGCAGCCGGTGCAGCCAGTCGGTCGCGGCCTGCTGGCCGGCGCCGGGGTGGGTGGGTGAGTTGAGGCCGGCCGCCGGGTCGTCGGTCACGACGTAGCCGCCGCTCATCGCGTTGACGGTGATCAACAGGTCGGGGTCGATGGCCAGGCACATCGCGCCGCGCATGAGCCCGCCGGGATCCACCTGGTCGTTGGTGGCGAAATCCGCCGCGGCCAGCAGGGTGTCCAGGCGGCCGCCGTTGGCCAGGGACGTCGCGAGGTCGTCGTCGGCCAGGCGGGCCGGTTCGGTGCGTCCCGGGACACCGGCCGCCAGGTGCGGACGGTCGGCCAGCGGCCACAGCAGGGTCAGCGCGACGGGGTGTGCCGTGTCGGGCGGCACGACGGCGTCGATCGGCTGCTGGCCACTGCCGCCGCCGGGAGGGGGCGGGGTGGCGGGCACGCCCAGCACGGGTAGCAGGAAGCGGGCGTCGTCGAGCCGGGCGGCCGCCCCGTAGTCGGGGGTCCCGTTCACGTTGACGAGCAGCGGGTACACCCCGGGCCGGTCGATGCCCAGGGCAGGATGGTCCGCCGATCGCACCGGGTACGCGAGCCGGAACGGCACGCTCTGCCCGCGCGCCAGATCCTGCGAGACCGTGGTGAAGTCGCCGACCGCGGAGAAGTCCGTCGGCTCCCCGGCCAGCGTCGTCCGCAGTCCGGCGGAGGACGTCACCTCGGCCGCGTGTTCGAGGCGCACCATGACGTCGTGCACCGGACGGTCCCCGACGTTGGTGACGGTGCCGCTGACCGTCACCACCGGCTCACTGGTGGTGGTGACGACGTCGGGCGTGACGTGGTCGATGCGCAGCTGCAGGAACGTCGCCCCGCCCGGTTCCCCGGCCGACGACTGCGGCGTGATCGGAGCGGTGAGCAGCAACAGCAGGACGGTGACCGCCAGGACGCGGAGGAGAACTGTCGAGGCCGGCCCCGACAGCTCTCGCCTGACGTTCACGACCCGGGTCCGCAGCCGTTCGCGCGGCGGCCGGGCTGAGTATGGGCGGAGTCGTCGGTGCGATGGTTCCGCGTGCGGGAATGGGTCTGTGGGCGGCGGCGCGGCGCGGTGCGCGGCAGCGGCGGCAGGGCGCCCGGTCCATCGGTGTGCAGTTTGTCGATCAGTTCGCCGGCCACCTCGGCGAGCTTGCGCTCGTCGGCGTAGGCCAGGCGGGACGGCAGCTCCCGCAGCGGCACCCACGCCACTTCGGTGACCTCGACGTCGTCGTCGGAGAGCTCGCCGCCCAGGAATCGCATCAGGTAATGGTGCACTGTCTTGTGCACGCGCCGGCCCTCGGTCACGAACCAGTAGTCGATGCTGCCGAGCGCCGCCAGCACGCTGCCCTGCAGTCCGGTCTCCTCGGCGACCTCACGGATGGCGGTTTGTTCGGCCGTCTCGCCGAGTTCGATGTGCCCCTTGGGCAGTGACCACAACATCCGGCCGCGCCGGTCGATGCGACCGATGAGCGCCGCCATCTGGGTGTCTTTGGGGCCGTCGAGACCGTCGATCACCAACCCGCCGGCGGACGTCTCGTGGACGGTGCGCAGCCTGTCGTTGTTCGACTTGCGGGCAGCCGGGGGCGGGGGAGCCGCTGCGGCCGGGACCGGTTGTGTGGTGTCGTTGCGGGTGGGCGCGGCCGAATC
>Ga0265327_10003455_pt1 | contig 15052 bp, 13 predicted proteins | sample 41621metaG_FD_202089 | JGI IMG/M metagenome (GOLD analysis project Ga0265327, IMG submission 202089) | Rhizosphere microbial communities from Carex aquatilis grown in University of Washington, Seatle, WA, United States - 4-16-21 metaG | ecosystem: Host-associated > Plants > Roots > Rhizosphere... | reverse complement strand
TTGACCGGCACGTTGAGCAGCCGGCCGTTGACCTGGGCGCGGATGGTCACGCCCTGCCAGGCCTGAGCGGCGCCGAGCGCCGTGACCACGACGGGGAAATCGCGCTCGGCCGCCTTGGTGGTGGTGACCGCCACGGTCGGGGCGGCGTTCGCGCGCTGGGGCTTCTTGTTGCCGTAGACCAGCCAGGCGATCATCCCGACGAGGATCGCGCCGACCACCAGAAAACCCCAACGAAACCGCTTCGGCGCCGTCGCCATTCACATACCCCTGGTTGGCCACTCGAGACGGCAGGCCTCGACGCCGGATCGATTCACTACTGCGCCCCAATCCCCCCCGTCCAGCCGTGAGGAGGGGGCGTTCACGCTCGTTGCATCGTCAAGACACAGCTAACGAAGAAATCAATCCCCCGTATTGCAGCGCCCGGTGAATTGTTGCCGGGCGGTTTCATCCATCGGGGAACGCCGGACGGCGAGCCCTGAATCCGGCGGCAAACAAGGTAACCCGCGCGTTTACCTAGACTTAAGCCCGTAGGTCCAAAGCTGAATCCGACGTCGTTGGCCTCGCCTTGCAGGGGAAGCCGCGCCGGTCATCGGGAACAATTCCCCCCTGCCACAATGGCGGGGACCTCCTAGAAAAGGAACCAAACGAAATGGCGCTTAACAGCATCAATACGAACGCGTCCGCCATGTTGGCCCTGTCCAACCTGTCGCAGACGCAAATGCAACTGCAAGACACCCAAAACATCATCTCGACGGGTAAGAAGATCAACTCCGCCAAGGACAATGGCGCGGTTTGGTCGATCGCTCAGACCATGCAGGGCAAGTCGACGGCCCTGGACTCGGTGAAGGACAGCCTCAACCGGGCCCAATCCACCATCGACGTGGCCATGTCGGCCGGCCAGCAGGTCTCCGACCTCCTGACCCAGATGAAGGCCAAGGCGCTCGCCGCCTCGGACACTTCGCTGGACTCCACCAGCCGTACGGCTCTCAACGAGGACTTCAAGTCCCTGCGCGACCAGATCGCCAAGGTCGTGTCGAATGCGGACTTCAACGGCATCAACATGGTCAAGTCGGGCGGCACCACCGTCTACGCCCTGGCCAACGACTCCGGCTCCTCCAAGCTGACGGTCGCCGCCGAAGACCTGTCGCTGAACAGCTCGAACGTGACCATCACGGCCACCTCGTCGTTCAACTCGGCCTCGACGGCCAGCGCCTTCATCGCCACCATCGACTCCAGCCTGACCGCGGTGAACACGGCCCTGACCAAGCTCGGCACGGGCTCCAACGCCCTGGCCAGCCACCTCAAGTTCGTCGGCTCGCTGCAGAGCTCCCTGCAGACCGGCATCTCGAACCTGGTGGACGCCGACATGGCTTCCGAAAGCGCCACCTTGCAGGCTCTGCAGACCAAGCAGCAGCTCGGCATCCAGGCGCTGTCGATCGCCAACCAGTCGACCAGCATCATGCTGTCGCTGTTCCGCTAAGCGTACCTGTAACGGATTAGTCTTCGGGGGAGGCGCGAGCCTCCCCCGATTGTTTTTGCGGCGCTCGCCAGAGTCCGCCTTGCACGCTATGCCTTCGGCATGTCCGCGTCCCCCTCGCCCAGCCTCGAAACCGACGTCGCCGCGCTGCTGTCCGACTGGACCGGGCCCTATGGCGGAGAGCCGCCGTTCGACCGGGTCGCGGTCTCGGCGCTCGAGCCGGCCATCGAGGAGGCGATGCGCCTGAACCAGGGCGAGATCGACGCCATCGCGGCCGATCCGGCCGCCCCCACCTTCGCCAACACCATCGCGCCGCTGGAGCGGGCCGGCCGGGCGCTGGACCGGGTGCAGACGATCTACGGCGTGTGGACGGCGAACCTGAAGACCCCCGAGGTGCAGGCGGTCGAGACCAGGATGGAGCCGGCGCTGGCCGCCTTCAGCGACCGCATCTTTCAGAACGAGGCCCTGTTCGCGCGCATCGACGCTGTCTACCGGGCGCGCGGGCGCTCGGACCTCACCCCCGAGCAACAGCGGGTGACGTGGAAGCACTGGAACGCCTTCGTCAAACAGGGCGCCCAGCTGCCGGCCGCGGCCAAGGCGCGGGTGACGGCGATCAACCAGCGGCTGGCGAGCCTGTCCTCCAGCTTCATGCAGAACCTGCTGGCCGACGAGGCCGAGCATGTCCTCTACCTCAGCGAAGGCGAGCTTGACGGCCTGCCCCAGGCCCTGCGCGACGCCTACGCCCAGGACGCTGCGGACAGAGGCCGCCCTGGCGCTTGGGCGGTGTCGAACACCCGCTCGGCGATGGAGCCGTTCCTGACCTACTCCGACCGCCGCGACCTGCGCGAGACGGTGTGGCGCGCCTACTACAGCCGCGGCGGCAACGGCGATGACCACGACAACACCGTCTCCATCATCCCGGAGACCCTGAGGCTGAGGTACGAGAAGGCCCGGCTGATGGGCTTTCCCAGCTACGCCGCCTGGAAGATGCAGGACACCATGGCCGGGACGCCCGAGGCGGCCATGGCGCAGATGATGCAGGTATGGCCCGCGGCCGTCGCCCGGGTGCGTCAGGAAGTCGCCGATATGCAGGCGATCGCCGATGGGGAAGTGGGCGGAACGGCGCCGCCGATCGCGCCCTGGGACTACCGCCATTACGCCGAGAAGGTGCGCAAGGCCAAGTACGATCTCGATATGCAGGCCGCGGCGCGCTACCTGCAGCTGGACAAGATGCGCGAGGCGCTGTTCTGGGCCGCCGGCCGGCTGTTCGGCTTCAGCTTCGCCAGGATCGACGCGCCGGTGTTCTCGCCGGACATGAGCGTCTACGAGGTCAAGGATCGCTCGGGCCGCCACCTCGCCCTCTGGTACCTCGATCCCTACGCCCGGCCGATCAAGGCCTCAGGCGCCTGGATGAACCAGTACCGCGGCCAGCAGACCGACGAGCCGGCGGCGGCGGTCGTGTCCAACAACACCAACTTCGTCAAACCCGCGCCGGGCCGGCCGGTGCTGATCTCGTGGGATGACGCGGTGACCCTGTTCCACGAGTTCGGCCACGCCCTGCACGCCATCCACGCGAAGGTGACCTATCCGTCTGTCTCGGGAACCAACGTGGCCCGCGACTTCGTGGAGCTGCCCTCGCAGCTCTACGAGAACTGGCTCCCGACCGAGGCCGTACTCAGCCGCTTCGCCGTGGACGAGGACGGCAGGCCCATTCCTGGCCCCCTGGTTGACAAGCTGCTGAAGGCCCGCACCTTCAACACAGGCTTCGCCGTGACCGAATACCTGGCGGCCGCCATCGTCGATATGAAGCTGCACACCACGCCCCAGGGCCCCGGCGATCCGCCGATCGATCCGGCCCGGTTCGAAAAAGAGACGCTGGAAGCTATCGGCATGCCGCCCGAGATCGTCATGCGCCACCGCACCAGCCAGTTCTTCCACGTGTTCCAGGGCGATGGCTACGCGGCCGGCTACTACTCCTATCTGTGGGCCGAGGTGCTGGACCACGACGCCTTCGAGGCCTTCACCGAGACCGGCGACCCGTGGGATCCGGCCACGGCGCAGCGCCTGGCCGACGATATCCTGAGCGTTGGCGACACGATCGATCCGGCCGAGGCCTTCCGCCGCTTCCGCGGCCGCGATCCCGACGTCGGCGCCTATCTGCGGGCCAAGGGCTTTCCGGTCAGCTGATGGCGCGCCGACCCGCTCTCCTCGCCCTGGCCGCCATCCTGCTGGCCTCCTGCGCCCAGAGCGGCCATGCGCCGCCGAGCAACGCTCCGCAGCTGTTCGTCGACTGCCGTGGGACGCCCTCGGCCGCACCCACGGTGATCCTGGAATCCGGCGCCTTCGGCTCGGCGGCGGATTGGGACCTGGTGCTCGACGACCTGGCCAAGGGCGGGCGCGCCTGCGCCTACGACCGGGCCGGGATCGGCCGCTCGCCGCCCAGGACCGGCGGCCCGGGGGTGACGGCCATCGCCATCGAGCTCAAGACCCTGGTCGACCGGCTGGGCGAACGGCGGCCGGTGATCCTGGTGGGGCACTCCAACGGCGCGCTCTATGTCGAAACCTTCGCGGCGATGTGGCCGGACCGGGTGGCGGGTCTTGTCTACGTGAACGGGGTCAACAGCGACGCCCTGGACCACCCCGACCTGATCCAGGACCTGACGGTGGAGGGCCGCTGGTCCCAGGTGGCGGCGCTCAGCGGGGGCGTCGGCCTGTCGGGCCAGGTGTCGAAGGTGCTGACCGATTTCTCGGGATTCTCCGGCCGCGCCGCCGAGCGCAAGCGGCAGGACCTGTCCGACCCCGACGCCCTGCGCGTGGCCCGCGACGAGGACCTCGCCGTGATCGAGGGCCTGAGCATCGCCCGGCGGCTGGGCGGCTCGCCCCGCTCCATTCCCACCGCCGTGGTGCGCGGCTCGACCGAGCCGGAGGCGGCCCTGTCGAAATCGTGGAAGGCGGCCGAGGAGGCGCCCGCCAAGCGGGCCAGCCGGCGGCTGATCATCGAGGCGCCGAACGCCACCCACACCTCGCCGCTGGTCCGCGACCGGGGTTATGTCGTGACCGCGGTGAACTGGCTGAGGGACGGGGCCAAGCCCGGTGACCGGCCCTGACGGACCTGGCCATGGGGGCCGGTCGCACGGTCAGTTTCATGAAAGGTTCGGCCTGCTAAACTTCGCCCGAAGCGGGAATCTCCCGCTGATGCCTTCCCCCCAAAGGCTTCGTATGGCGTCGACGCTGAATATCCCCGCCTCGTTCCTGGCCGCCGCGCCGGTGATCGTGACCTCGCCCGCGACCCGCTGCGGCACCACCCTTGTACAGAGGCTGCTCACCGCCTCGGACAACGGCTTCATCTACGGCGAGGAGATCGGCAATCAGTTCCGCACCCTGGCGGGGATGTTCGCCCTGCAGATCAAGGCTTGCGATCAGAACGGCGAGGCGATGGACGACGCCTTCGCCCTGGCCCTGGCCGGCGGGCTGCGCGACTGGCGCCCTGGCCTGACCCCGCCGAGCCAGGTCGTGCTGGACGCCTGGTCCCAGGCCTTCTACCAGCTGCCGGTGACCCTGGCGGCGTTCGGCGAGCGCATGGAGCGGCCGGTGTGGGGCTTCAAATGGCCCGGCTGCCCACCCGAGCAGGTTCGCACCTTCCTGACGCTGATGCCCAACACCAAGGTGGTCTATGTGCTGCGCAACGTGGTCGACGCGCTGAAGTCAGCCAAGGCCCGGCTGTTCGTGCTGGACGCCGCGGGCGCGGGCGCCTTCTGCGCCGGGTGGGCCGCCAGCGTGCAAGGCTATCTGGCCATGGCCGACGACCCGCGGGTGATGATCCTGAAGTACGAGGATCTGATCGCCGACCGCGCGGCGGGGATGGCGGCGCTTTCGGCCTTCACCGGGGTCACCGGCATGCGGCGCTCGGAGTTCGACCTGAAGGTCAATACCTACGAGGGCGAGGAGGCCGTCGGGCACTCGCCGACCCAGTACATCGCCCCGCAACCCCTGACCGACGAGGATTGGGCGGTCCTGCGGGCGCAGGCGGGCGAGGCGATGGCCCGCTGCTACCCGGACCTGCTCCGCGCCGCCTGAGCGCCCCCCCCTAGACCGAGGCCGCCTGCAGCTCGGCCGCGTCGAGCACTGCGTTCTTGCGCTTGCCGGGCGCGGTTTCGTCCAGGCCCATGCCCAGGAAGCCCGCGGCCACGGCCAGGCCCGCCAGGATCCACATGGTGGCGTTGGGCGTGTGGAAATGGTCGTTGGCCCACCCGGCGAACGTGGGGCTGAGGACCCCGCCGATCACTTCGCCGAGGCCCATGGTGATGCCCGTGGCCGTGGCGACGTAGCGGGCTGGCAGGGTCTCGGACGGGATGGTGGCCATGAACATCGGGAAGATGCCGTTCAGCGCCCAGCCGAAGAAGAAGAAGGGCATGAAGGTCCAAGTCGTGCCGGTCATGTACATGACGGAAAAGGGGATCAACAGGCCCAGGAACGGGATCAGGATCATCACCGGACGGCGGCCGACCTTGTCGGATATGGCGGGGGTGACGAAGGCGCCGACTGTGGCGGAGATGCCGAGCGCGGCCATCAGGAAGGAGCCGTCCCTCGGCGACATGCCCTTGGTGTTGATCAGGTAGGTGGGCATGAAGGCCCAGGTGACCACCAGATAGGACACCAGCAGGATCGAGATCAGCACGCACAGAACCATGTTCTTGTGCTTCAGCGCCTGAGCCATGGTGAGACGGTCGCCGGCGACCTGCGGCTTCTTTTCCGGCTCCTTGACGAAGAACCAGATCAGGACGGCGAACAGCAGGCCGGGCGCGCCGGCCAGGAAGAAGGACGAGCGCCACCCGACCGCCACGGCCAGGGCGGTGAGGACCAGGGGGGCCATGGTGGAGCCAAGGAAGTTGGAGCCCAGGTTCTGGTTCACGCCCATGGCCAGGCCGCGGTGCTCGGGCGAGACCTCTTCGGCGACCAGGGAGTGGGAAATGGGCATGACCGCGCCCTCGGTGAACCCCATCAGCAGGCGCGCGCCGAGCAGCACCATGAAGCCGGTGGCCAGGCCCGAGAACACCGAGCACAGCGAGAACAGCACGCCGGCCATGACGATGAAGATCTTCTTCTTACCGACCCGGTCGGACCAGGCGCCGATGAAGATGCCCGACAGCGCCCAGGTCAGCGACAGGGCCGAGGACAGCATGCCCTGCTGGGTGTCGCTGAGCTTCAGATCAGGCTTCACGAACGGCATCAGGAAATTCAGCGCCTGACGGTCGAAGAACAGCACCCCGAAATTGATGCTGAGGAGCAGCACCAGGGTGATCTGGTACTGAACGCTTTTCTTCGTCTGCATGGTTTTCAATCCTCCCGCCGGGCGATCTGACGCCGCCTCATGGCCCCGATCATGACGACGTTTTACGGCGCGACAAGCACCTTGCACTGGTGCGTCCGCTTTCTCAGCGCCTCGAAGGTGTCGGGCAGCTGGTCGAGCGTGATGGTGTCGGTGATAAGGGCGCGGGGCTCCGAGGCGCCCGAGCTGAGCACATCGAGCGAGGCCTCGTACTCCTGGGTCTTGAAGAAGGCCGCGAACTGGAAGCGGCACTCCTTGGACAGGGCCTTGAACGGGATGAAGGTGTCGGGCCGGGTGCACAGACCCTGGACCAGCACCTCGCCGTGGATGCGGATGTGCTCCACCGCCTGGGCGATCATGCCGGGCACGCCCACGCATTCGAACACGATGTCGGCCTTGCCGCCGAGGATGCGGTCGCACTGGGCCACGTGGTCCTCTTCGCCGGAGACGAAGTGGGTGGCGCCCATGGTCATGGCCCGCTCTTCCTGGAAGCGGTGCAGGTCGGTGACGACGATCTGCTTGGCGCCCATGCGCCGCACCCAGAAGGCGGTGGCGAGGCCGATCGGGCCCGCGCCGAGAATGACCACCTTGTCGCCGGTCTGCAGGCTGGACCGCATCACCCCGTGCAGGGCCACCGCCAGGGGCTCGACCAGGGCGCCGTCGGCCAGGCTGGCGGACGCGGGCAGGCGCACGATCTGGCGTTCCAGCGCCAGGGCGTACTCGCCGTAGCCGCCGCCGATCAGAGCCATCTGGTCGCACCAGGCCGGTTCGCCCCGGCGGCAGCTGTCGCACTGGCCGCAGCCCTTGACTGGGGGCACCGACACGCGGTCGCCGATCTTGAGCCCGGTCACGCCCTTGCCCACGGCGGCGATCTCGCCGGCGAACTCGTGGCCGAGCACCGCGCCTGCGGGCACGCCGAACATCGGGTCTTCGGTCATGTGCAGGTCCGAGCCGCAGATGCCGCAACGGCCGACCTTGACCACCACCTCCCCCGGACCGGGCGTGGGATCGGGCGTGACCTCGATGCACAGCTTCTGGCCGATGCCGTGAAAAACCGCCGCCTTCATAGCGCTTGGGCCCTCGGAGTCAGCTGGCCGATCATGGCGCCGCCGTCGATCACCACGTGCGATCCGGTCATGTAGGACGAGGCGTCCGAGGCGAGGTAGAGCGCCAGCGGCTTGATCTGGTCGGTGACCGCGATCTTGCCCAGCGGTACGGACGAATCCCACGCCGCCTTGACCGCAGGATCGCGCAGCCAGCCGCCGCCGATGTTGGTCACGAACGGGCCCGGCGCGATGGCGTTCACGCGGATGCCGAACTCGGCCAGCTCCAGGGCTACGTGCCGCACCATGTGCATCACCCCGGCTTTGGCCGGCATGTAGGGCATGCCGACGATGGACTCATTGAACACCGCTGCGTTCGACGAAGTAGCGACGATCGAGCCCCTTCGCTGGGGCTTCATCAGCCGGGCGGCGTTGCGCAGGGTGTCGTAGACCCCGGTCAGGTTGATGGCGATGGTGCGGTCCCAGCGCTCGGGCGGCGCGGTGTCGATCTGGCCGTCCTCGTTGCGATGGCCCTTGGGGTTCCAGAAGCCCGGACCCGGATCGATCCCTGCATTGGCGAAGCAGATGTCGAGCCCGCCGTACGCCGCGGCATGCTCGTCGAACACGATCTGCATCCGGGGCCGGTCGGTGACGTCGAGCTGGGCCGCGCGGGCCTCGTATCCCGCCTGGCGCAGGCGTTCGGCCTCGCGCTCGGCGCCCTCGCCGTCGACATCCGACAGTGTGACCTTGGCGCCCGCCTCGGCCAGCATCTCGGCGTAGGCCAGGCCGATGCCCGACGCGGCGCCCGTCACCAGGCCGGAGCGGCCTCGGATATCGAACTGATCGAGGACGGACACTACAGGAACAGCTGCTTGTTGATCGGCAGGCCGTTGGCTTCGCAGTAGCTGACGTAGTGGTTGATGAACCAGAACACGTCGAGGGTCTCGGTCCACACGCCCTTGTCGTCGTAGAACTCCAGCGCCCCCTGCAGCCAGAAGATCGCCTTCATGCCGTTGGGATCGTCGGTGACCAGGGTGTGGGCCGTGCCCGGGGTCTCGGTGATGAAGTCCAGCGGCCGGGCCACCCAGGGATATTCGAGGTAGCGGACCGAGCCCTCGAGCACCATCGCCGACACCTGGCCGTGGTGCTTGTGCGTGCCGATCACGCCGCCGCCCTTCACCCACAGGATGTTGCAGTAGCTGTTGTTGCGCACGTCGAACGCCAGGTGGCGGATGTAGGCGACGTCGCCGAACGGCACCCAGGGCGAGTCGGTCTCGGCGCTGGAGACATAGGTCCCCTCGACCCCGAAGCGCTTGATCATCGCCAGGTTGGGCTCGGGAATCTCGGTGATCTTGAGCTGCGGCGCGCCGTCGTCCATTCCATCCTCCTCGCCGTCGCCCTTGTTCCTGGCGGCCGGCCAAAGCTGCCGCGCAAGACCTTGTCGGCCTGCGGCGTTCACATGCGCGAAAATGTATACAGCGCCAGAGGCGGCGACCAGCCTGATCGACCGCAATTTCGGCGTCGCGCCATCCCTCTGCTATAGGGATCCCGACAGGAGGCGCGGATGAAGGCCCTCAGAAACGCTTGGTACGTCGCAGCCTGGGGGACAGAGGTCGCCGCCGGCAAGCTGCTCGCCCGCCGCATCCTGGACGAGGCCCTGGTGCTGTGGCGCGGACCGGACGGCGCCCCCGTGGCCCAGCGCGACCGCTGCCCCCATCGCCTGGCTCCGCTCTCGGCTGGCCGCATCGAGGACGGGCGGCTGCGCTGCATGTACCACGGGCTGCTGTTCGACGCCGCGGGACGCTGCGTCGAAGTCCCCGCCCAGGACCACATCAGCCCCAGCCTGAAGCTGAACACCTATCCGGTGGTCGAGCGCGACACGCTGGCGTGGATCTGGATGGGCGATCCGGCCCTGGCCGATCCTGACCTGATCCCGGACGCCCACTGGCTGGACCATCCCGACTGGCGGGCCAAGCCGGGCTACCTCCACTACGACAAGTCCAACTACCTGCTGGTCATCGACAACCTGCTGGACTTCTCGCACCTCGGCTTCGTGCACGAGAACACGCTCGGCGGCGGGCGGGTCAGCGCCGAGGTCAAGCCGGAGATCGAGCGCTTCGACTGGGGCCTGCGCGTGAAGCGCCTGTACCCCGCGGCGCCTCTGGCGGCCTATCTGAAGCGACTGGCCAAGTTCGAGGGGCCCGTCGACCGCTGGCAGATCTATGACTTCCGCCTGGCCGGCAACATCCTGTCGATGGACTTCGGCTCGGCGCCGGCCGGCATGGGGGCCTTGGAAGGCGCGCGGCCGCCAGAGGCCCTGGTTTTCCATACAGTGCAGGCCCTGACGCCGGAGACCGAGACCAGCACCCACTACTTCTGGGCGGCGGCCAACGGCTTCGCTCTCGACGATCCCTCGGTCACCGAGGAGATCCGCCACCAGACCGAGCTCGCCTTCGCCGAGGACTACAGGATCATCCAGGCCCAGGCGGCGGTGATCGCCGAGCATCCGCACGAGCGCATGATCGCCATCGCCGCCGACGCCGCGGTCAATCAGGGGCGCGCCATGCTCGCGCGCATGCTGCAGGCCGAGGCCGAGCGCGAGAGCGCGGCCTGATGGACGGAGCTCAGTAGCCGCGCGTCGGATTGGCCACGGTCGAGGCCAGGACCAGCAAGCCGACGGTGATCGCCAGGGGCGCCAGAGCCCAGTACCAGCCTGCGGAAGCCAGCCCGGCCGTCGCGCCCCAGCCCATGCCCACCAGCACCTCGATCACGCTTCCGATCACCGACCCCGTGCGCCGGCCGCGGAAGGTCTTGCGCGACGCCGGCTTTTCGAACCACAGGTTGATCAGCCCGGCGGAGACCGACGAGCCCGCCGCCCCGGCCAGGGCGCATACGCCGACCCACGGCGACAGCCCGATCAGGACGAGCAGGAGCGGGCCGAGCAGCACCGCCACCGGGATCATCGCCGCCGCCAGCTTGGCGCGGCGCACGCGCCCGCCGTCGACCGGGGCGCAGGCCAGGAGCTCGGGCGCGTCCTCGGCAGAGACGGTGATCCAGGCCAGGCTGCCGGCCAGCTGCCCGGCCATGAACACCAGCACGACGGTCAGGCCGATCAGCTGCGCCGAGCCCAGGGCATCGGCGCCCGGTTGCTGGCGCGAGGCCCCGCGGATCACCGCGAAGCCCAGGGGGATGACGTAGAGCAAGCGCAGCAGGACCTGGGACAGCAGGGTCGCGTCGCGCAGCAGCAGGCGCAGCTCCTTGCGGATCAAGGTCGCGTCGGGGCCGCCCTCGAAGGCGCGCGCGCTGACCTTGCGGCCGGTCGCTCGCGATCGCCCCGCGCCCACGCCGGCGGCGAGGCCGGCGTCGGAGGCGAAGCGACGGCCGAGGCCCGCGACCACCGCCGCGAACAGCAGCGCCGATCCGCCGACGAACACGACGAGGGGGACCAGGTCGCCGAGCACCGCCCGCGCGGGCCAGGACAGGGGCGAGGACGGCTCGAACACGCCGCTGTCCGCCCACCCCGAGACCCCGGCGAACAGCTGCCGGCCCCGGTCGGGCAGCATGTTGCGCAACTGGCCGGTCATGAAGAAGGCGGCGCCGATCAGGGCCGCCATGATCTGGCCGACGGCCCGCGTGCGGCGCGCGCCGATCAGGCGGAACAGGGCCATGGCCAGGCTGATCCCAGCCGCGGAGGCCAGAAGGCCCAGGGCGGCCAGCACCGGATAGACGGTCAGCCAGCGGAACTGTCCCGCCAGGGCGGCGGGAATGACCAGGATGGTGGCCAGGCCCACGAACCACAGCAGCGGCGCGATGGCGATGGCCAGGGCGCGCACGGTGAGGATGCGGCGCGGCGGCAGGGGCGAGGACAGCAGAAGGTCGAGGTCGCCGCGCTCGAAGAAGCCGATCACCGTCGCCGACAGGGTCTGGGACAGGATCAGGGTGAACACGGCCAGGAGCACCAGGTCGAACATCATGATCACGGCGGGGGTCTCGCCGATCGTGACGTGTCCGAGGAAGAAGGCCATGGGTCCGCCGACCACCAGCATGAGAAGGACCAGCACGCCGATAACAATCCACATGCGGGCGCCGCCGCGCTTCATGCCGCGGAAGCTGAGCCTCAGCTCATTGCCGAGGAGCCACAGGATCGACCCGGGAGGCGCGGACGGGAGGATCAAGTCGGTTCGCCGACCAGCTGCAGGAACACGTCCTCCAGGGTCCCGTCGCTGTCGCCGGCCCGGGCGCGGAGCTCCGTCAGCGTGCCCTCGGCCCGAAGCTTGCCGGTCTGGATGATGCCGATGCGGTCGGCCAGCCGTTCGGCCACCTCGAGGATATGGGTGGTGAGGATCACCGTCGCGCCGGCCTTCACCCGCGCCTGCAACAGGTCCTTGACCTGGCGGGCGACGGTGGCGTCGAGGCCGGTCAGGGGCTCGTCGAGGATCAGCAGCCTGGGCTCGTGCACCAGGGCCCCCGCCAGGGCCGCCTTCTGCTTCATGCCGCGGGAGAAGCCCTCGCAGCGCTCGTTGCGATTGTCCCACAGGTCGAGCCAGCGCAGCAGCTCCTCGGCGCGGGCGTAGGCGGTCTTGGCGTCGACGCCCCACAGCCCGGCGACGAACTGCAGATATTCCAGCGGGGTGAGCTTGTCGTAGAGCATCGGCTCGTCGGGCAGCCACGCCAGCAGGCGCTTGGCCGCGATCGGATCGGCCAGGGCGTCGACGCCGAACACCGAGATCGAACCGGAGTCCGGCTTGAGCAGCCCCGCCACCATCCTGAGGGTAGTGGTCTTGCCCGCGCCGTTGGGGCCCAGCAGGGCGTAGAGCTCTCCCGCATGGATGGTGAGGTCGAGATCATCGACCGCCGGCCGCGCGTAGACCTTGCGCAGGCGCTTGAGGACGAGTGCTTCGGTACCGCTCATCGTTCCAAGCCCCCCGGCCAGCCCAGCGACAGGGGCATTGCTTCCGAGCCGCCGCCCGCCGTCAAGCCCCCGCGTCCGCCCTCACCCCGGCGAGGCCGCCGATCCGGCCAGAAGCCCGCCGTCGATGTTGAACTCCGCGCCGGTGACGTAGCCCGCTTCGTCCGACGCCAGCATCACCGCCACCGCCGCCACCTCCTCGGGCCGGCCGAAGCGCTTCAGCGGCGCATCCGCGACCAGGGCCGCCAGGCGCGCCTCCCGCTCGGGCCCCTGCCCCAGCATCGGCTCCCACATCCGGGTGAGGATCGCGCCTGGATGGATCGAGTTGCAGCGGATGCTCCAGCCCTTCTGCGCGCAGTAGAGGGCGACCGACTTGGTGTGGTTGCGGATCGCCGCCTTGGACGAGGCGTAGGCCGCCGCCATGGGGATGCCCACCAGGCCCGAGCGCGAGGAGATGTTGACGATCGATCCCTCCCCCTTGGCCTTCATCGCGGCGATGGCGTAGCGGCAGCCGAGGAAGGTCCCGTCGAGGTTGACGGCGTGCACCGCCCGCCAGTCGTCGAGCGTCGCGGTCTCCGGATCGTGGGCGGGAAGGCCGTCCTCGAAGCCGGTGACGCCGGCGTTGTTGACCACCACGTCCGCGACCGGAACCGCGCGGGCCAGCGCCGCCCAGTCGGCTTCCTCGCGCACGTCCAGGCGCAGGAAGCGGCAGCCGGTCTTAGCCGCCATGGCCGCGCCGGCGTCCTCGTCAACGTCGGTGGCGATGACAGTCGCGCCCTCCGCGAGGAAGGCTTCGGATATGGCGCGGCCGATGCCGCGCGCCGCGCCGGTGACGACGCAGGTCTTGCCTGCAAGTCTATGCATGGGAGTCCTGAAGGTTCGAGAGGATGTTCGACGGGATCGGGCGCTCGGGCCCCAGTCCGCCGGTTCAGGCGGGTCCGCTTAGCGGTGACGCTGGATCATCTCGAAAGTCCTCCGGGAGGAGCGGCTTATACCCGATCCGGCCCACTCGGGCCAGCGCCCTCCCAAGACCCGCTCATCCCGGCGAATGCCGGGACCCAGATCGTATGGCGCGTGCCCAGCAAAGATGGAAATCTGGCGCTCCGTCGGACTGGAGTCCGGTTGAGAGGCCCTATGGTTGATTCGAACTACACGATCGACAAGGCGGTCACGTCCGTTCTCGCCCCAATCATGCGGTCTGAAGGCTTTAGCCGATCCGGTCGCGCGTTCCACCGTGTACAGGGCGGGTTCATCCAGTCCGTTCAAGTCCAGCCTAATCGGCATGGCGGCAGTTTCGCCATCAATCTTGGTCTTCATCCGGAAGGCGTGCCCGACGTACTGGGCGCGCTGCCGAAGGCCGAGAAGATGGATCCATCGCTGTGCGCGCTAAGGCGGAGGCTGTCCGAGACCGGAAGTGACCAATGGTGGGAATTCGAGCCGGAGCCGGAAAGCTTGGATCGGGCGATGTCGGCGGCCGCGGACGTGTATCTCCGCCTCGCTCGCGGATGGTTCATCGAACAAACCGGGCCCAACGCTCCGCTGAGAGAAATCGGACCGGACCACTTTGATGCGAACCGTTTCGATTTTTCGGGGTTCTCCGCGACCAAGGTACAGATGGCGCGAGTTATCGCACTTATGGGCATTTTGGCTGGGGACAGGGAAAGGGCACGCGCATTCGGATTGGTTGGTCTGAGCAACCTTGGCGCAGCGACCGGGCTCAAACATGAGCTGGAGAGCATCGTGACGGGCTCCTGGACGCCGCCAACAGAGGCGTAGTCAAACTGCCCAATTCGCCGATCTCAGCGCCATACGATCTGGGTCCCGGCATTCGCCGGGATGAGCGGATATTTGGGCCACAAAAAAGGGCGGCCCTTGCGAGCCGCCCTCTCGAACTCTGCCTTTAGCGTCCGCTTAGGAGCGGGCGCCGCCGATCTGAACGCCGCCGACCGACACGTTGACCAGCGAACCGCCGTTGGTGCCGTCCTTCAGCGGGTGGATCACCGCCACCGCCTTGTCGCCCGGCTTCAGCGAGGTGCGCTTCCAGCCCGAGCGCGACAGGCCGTTGGGGCTGCCGCCTTCGATCGACCATTCGGTTTCCTTGCCGGAAGCGTCCTTCACCACCAGCTGGATCCAGCTGTGCGGGTTGGTCCACTGGAATTCCTTCACAGTGCCTTCCAGCGTCACGTTCTTCTGGTTGTCGAACATCGCGAACGAGTGGTGCGCGAAGGCCGGCGCGGCGGCCATGGCGACAACGGCAACGCCGGCGAGGGCCAGCATCTTCTTCGAAACTTGCA
>Ga0265327_10003454_pt1 | contig 15054 bp, 4 predicted proteins | sample 41621metaG_FD_202089 | JGI IMG/M metagenome (GOLD analysis project Ga0265327, IMG submission 202089) | Rhizosphere microbial communities from Carex aquatilis grown in University of Washington, Seatle, WA, United States - 4-16-21 metaG | ecosystem: Host-associated > Plants > Roots > Rhizosphere >... | reverse complement strand
CGCAGCGCGCTCATATTGCCCAGGTACAGGCAGTCCTGCAGGCCCAGCGCAATGCGGCTGATGGCGCGTGTGATCTTGCGGGTCACGAAGGTCTCGCCCCGCACCGGGCTTTCGTGGTTGAACAGCACGCCGTTGCAGGCATACATGCCATAGGCCTCGCGGTAGTTCACCGTGATCCAGTAGGCGTACATCTTGGCCACCGCATACGGGCTGCGGGGGTAGAAGGGGGTCGTTTCCTTCTGGGGGATCTCTTGCACCAGGCCGTACAGCTCGGAGGTGGAGGCCTGGTAGAACTTGGTTTTCTTCTCCAGCCCCAGGATGCGGATGGCTTCGAGCAGGCGCAGCGCGCCGATGCCGTCGGCATTGGCGGTGTACTCGGGCTCTTCAAAGCTCACGCCCACGTGGGACTGGGCGGCCAGGTTGTAGATCTCGTCAGGCTGGACCTTCTGGACGATGCGCACCAGGCTGGTGGAGTCGGTCAGGTCGCCGTAGTGCAGCACGAAGTTGCGGTTGCTGACGTGCGGGTCCTGGTAGAGGTGATCGATGCGGTCGGTGTTGAACAGGCTGGAGCGGCGCTTGATGCCATGGACTTCATAGCCCTTTTTCAACAGAAAGTCAGCCAGATAGGAGCCATCCTGACCGGTCACGCCGGTGATCAATGCCACTTTCTTCATGATGTACCTTTGAGGATCAATGCTTGATTTGCTGGAGCTCGAAGTCCACCATTTCGCCCACGAGTTCTTCCAGCGTGGTCTGGGGTGTCCAGCCTAAAACCGATGCGGCTTTGCCGGTGTTGACCTTGGGCTGTGCCGGGTCATAGGGCCGGTAGAAGACCGGATCGACACCCACGATGAGCTTGCCGGTCTTGCGGTCAAAGCCCTTTTCGTTGACGCCGTGGTCTTCCCAGACCAGGTCGAAGCCGGCGCGGGCAGCCGCCATGCTCGTGAAGTCCCGCACGCTGACCAGCCGGCCGCTGGCGATGACAAAGTTGTCCGGTTGGGGCAGCTGGACGATGCGCCACATGGCTTCAACGAAATCACGCGCATGCGACCAGTCACGGCGGGCATCCAGGTTGCCCAGGTAGACGGTGTCTTGCTGGCCTGCCTTGATCTGTGCCAGGCTCTTGGTGATCTTGCGGGTCACGAAGTTCTCGCCGCGCAGCGGGCTTTCGTGGTTGAACAGGATGCCGGTGGACACGAAGGTGCCGTAGCTGGCGCGGTAGGCCTCGGCCATGATGTGCGCGAACAGCTTGGTGGCGCCGTAGGGTGTCTTGGGGTTGAAGCTGGAGTCTTCGGTATGTTGGGCATCGGTGATGCAACCGAAGATCTCGGAAGATGAGGCCTGGAAGACATGCGGTGCCCAGTCGGCCCAGCGGGCCACCTCAAAGATGCGCAAGGCGCCCATGCCACCGATTTCTGCGGTGGCCAAAGGCGTCGAGAACGAATCGCCGACCGAGCTTTGCGCGGCCATGTTGAAGATGAAGTCGGGCCGATGCTGTTTGATCTGTTGCTCGATCAAGGCACTGTCACCCAGGTCAAAGGGGATGAACGCGATTTGGTCGGCAATGCCCAGATGGCGCAGACGCCACAGGCGCTCGTCGGTGAGCTCACCGCGCGCGCCTCCAATGACCTCATGGCCATGCTCAAGGGCGTGCTGCGCCAGGTAGGCGCCGTCTTGTCCCAACACACCTGTGATCAGTACCTTTGCCATGTCTTTCCCCGGTTGTGTTCAGGCAGCGACAAGCGCGGCTCATTCTCAGGCTGCTTCAGGCAGCTTGTCCAGCACGCCGGGGACGCGGTAGATGTTGATGTAGTGCTGGATGGGCATGCCCCAGCTCTTGAAGCAAGCGCGGTACAAGGCACAGGCTTCGTCAAAGCGCTGGCTGTTGGTCAGGCGGTGGGCGCTGTTGATCACGTCCAGCAGCAGTTCCGACTCCAGCTTGTTGGTGACCAGGCGGAAGCGGATGGCGCGGGCGTAGTAGTACGCGGCGGTACCCAGATCCTGGCGCTCGAAGCACTGGTTGGCCACGATCAGGGCTTGCGCCATGTTGGTGGGCTCCTTGAGCTGGAACTCGGCGGCCCAGGGGGTCTTGTCCAGGTACTTCTTGTAGATGGCCTGCAGGTCGAAGTCGTAGTGACGGTGCCAGGGCTTGATGTTGCCGCCAAAGTGGATCACGCGCGAGGGGTAGGTCTTGAGCACGTTGATGTCTTCCAGCGGCACCGGGTTGAGGTTCCACTTGAGCGGCACCTTGCGCTTTTGGCCCTTGAGCACGACGTTGATGGCGTCCTGGTCCAGCAGGATGGCCAGTTGGGGGTTGGCCGCCAGCCACTTCAGGCACTTGTCGGCGATCTGGTGTTCACGCCAGTAGGCCAGGTTCATGACCAGCACGCCAGCGTTGATGTAGAAGTCGTCGCTCAGGCCCAGGCGGCCTGTCTGGCCGGGGTTTTCTTCATCGACACCGGCGCAGCCGCAGCCTTCGACATCGGTGTTCCACAGCTCGGTCACGTCGGCTTCCATGACCATGTCGCAGTCGAAGTAGATGACCTTGTCGACATTGATCAGCAGTGGCAGCAGGATGCGGTAGTAGGTGGCGCGCGAGATGTGCAGGTGCTCGCGCAGCGAGGACAGCACCGAGGCGTCAAAGGCCACGTAGTTCAGCGTGGCGCCGTAGCGCTGGGCCACCGAATTGAGTCGATCCAGGTCCTGCTGGGGCAGGGGGGGCGAGACCACGTGCACGCAGACATTGGCGGGGTCGTTGTGCTCCAGCAGCGAGGCCAGGGCCACAGCCACGTGTTGAACGTAGGCCAGGTCGGTGCAGTAAGCAACTTGGATCCGGGTGTCGGCGGTGTTCGTCATGGCTGTGTCAGTTCTTGAGGTTGAGTGCAGCAGGTGCAGGATGCGTCAGGCGCGGGTGCGCAGATCGAACAGGAAGTGCCCGATTCGTCCGGCGATTTCGGCTTGACGCATTTGCCACCATGCGATAGTGGTGCGCTGCAGGTCCAGCAGCCTCTCGGGTTGTGTCTGGCGGATGCGGGCTTGTTCGGCCAGGAAGGCCGGCAGGTCTTCCCAGCTGTCGATCACCGGGAAGGGCACGCCACCCAGGGCAAAGGGCGAGCCCATGAAGTCGTGCTTCAGTGAAATCGGGATGCAGCCCATTTCCAGCACGTCGTACAAGCGGATGGTTTCGGGCGAGTTGCCGGCGGGGCAGGGGCAGAAAATGGCCGATTCCAGCACCGTGGAATACAGGCCCACGTTGAACCCGGCCGAGAAGCCCGCGCTGGGGTTCACGAAGAGGTTGGGCTGGCAGGCCTCGATCTGCGCCTGGAAGAGGGCGCGCTCGTTGTGGTACGAGCCGTTGTTGCTCAGCCAGCCCATGAAGGCCGACAGGAAGCTGCGGTCTGTCGTGGGCTTGAGCCGGGTGTGGTCCCGTGGGCCCACGCCGCTCTTGAAGCCGTTGGGCGACCAGAAGACCTTGCCCACCCAGCGGATGTCTTCAAAGATGTCCTGGAAGAAGTAGTTCTTGATGACGCCGTCGCACAGGTCGTAGGCCTCGCGCGTTTTCTTGCCGTATTCGTCGCCCATCTGAAAGAGCACGACGCGGTTGCCGCGGCTCTTGAGCGAGCGGATCAGGTTCAGGTCGGCGCCGCCCAGCTCCAGGTAGATGATGACGTGGTTGTGCAGGTTGCCCGTGTCCTGGACCATCGTGAAGGGCAGGCCCCCTGCGATGCGGTTCTGGATGTACCAGACCTCCAGGGCCGCGTTGAGGGTGGCGGGGTCTGATACCAGGGTCAGAGGGCGCATGGGGGGCTTCCTGATGGGGTGTCGCGGGCAGGCTCAGACTGCGGCCGTCAGCTCTTTGGCGGTGGAGGTGGACAGGAGCTTGTCGAAGTAGGCGATGGTCTTGCCCAGGCCTTGCTCCAGCGCCGTGGTGGGCTCCCAGCCCAGGGTTTGGCGGGCCCGGGTGATGTCGGGGCAGCGCTGCATGGGGTCGTCCTGCGGCAGGGGCTTGTAGACGATGGGCGAGCTGGAGCCGGTCATCTCGATGACTTTCTCGGCCAGGGCCTTGACGGTGGTTTCGACCGGGTTGCCGATGTTGATGGGGCCGGTGACTTCATCCGGGGTGTCCATCAGGCGCAGGGCGCCGTCGATCAGGTCGTCCACATAGCCGAAGGAGCGGGTCTGCGCGCCGTCACCGTACAGGGTGATGGGCTTGCCGGTCAAGGCCTGAACGATGAAATTGGAGACGACGCGCCCGTCGTTGGGGTGCATGCGCGGGCCGTAGGTGTTGAAGATGCGCATGACCTTGATGCGCAGCTTGTGCTGGCGGTGATAGTCAAAAAACAGGGTTTCAGCGCAGCGTTTGCCTTCGTCGTAGCAGGAGCGGTAGCCGATGGGGTTGACGTGGCCCCAGTAGTCTTCGGTCTGGGGGTGCACCTGGGGGTCGCCGTAGACCTCGCTGGTCGAGGCCTGCAGGATCTTGGCCTTGACGCGCTTGGCCAGGCCCAGCATGTTGATGGCACCGTGCACGCTGGTCTTGGTGGTCTGGACCGGGTCGTGCTGGTAGTGGATGGGCGAGGCCGGGCAGGCGAAGTTGTAGATCTCGTCCACCTCGACGTACAGCGGGAAGGTGACGTCGTGGCGCTGGAATTCGAAGCGGGGGTGATCGAGCAGGTGCTCGATGTTGCGGCGGGTGCCGGTGAACAGGTTGTCCAGGCAGATCACCTCATGGCCCCGCTCCAGCAGTTGTTCACACAGGTGTGATCCCAGGAACCCTGCGCCGCCGGTGACGAGACAGGTCTTGCTGGTGCCGAGTCGTATGCTCATGAGGCTTCTCCTTGACGAGCGCCCAGGAGACCCTTCTCCCGGAACGTAGCAGGCAGTTTTGCTGCGTTCGGCCTGCTGCATTAGCCCGAAAAGGCGCGCCATCCGTGCACTTTTGCATGCTTCAGATGGTGAAAGGCGCTCAGATCAAGGGGTGGTTGAGCTTGTCGTCGACCAGTTGGGTGTGGTCCACCTGGGTGAGTTGGGCGTCAAGGTGGACCACGGCGGGTGTCGCGGCTACCTCGGTGTGGCTGCTGTTCAGGGGGCTGGCCAGCAGGTTGTCGCCAGGGTGGGCGAGCAGGTCGCCGGCGCTGATGGGCAGCTGGTTGGCGAGGTGATCGGCTGCGGCGTGATCGGTGGATGGCGTGGTGGCCGGCGCGGCGGTCGAAGTGTGCTGCTCTTTGGCAAACCAGACGTCTGCCATGGCGTGGGTGGCGCCGTCGGCTGTCTTGTAGCCGGAGACCAGGCCCAGCAGGTTGCCGTTGTCGGTGGTCGAGCTGGCATGGGCGTGGAGGTCCAGCTCGATGATGCCCAGGCTGGACAGGTCCTTCAATTCGCCGGCGTCCGAGATGCCATTGCCGTTGGCGTCTACCCAGACCTTGAGGTCCTTGAAGTGGGCGTCCGCCGCGGTCAGCTTGAAATCGTGGTTGCTGTCTTGCGCCAGCATGGCGGTGTAGCCGTTGCCAGCGCTGTGGCCGTCCGCCAGGCGGGTGGCGGTGCCGAACAGTTCGGTGCCGTCATTGATCTGGCCGTCGTGGTTGAGGTCGATTGCCAGCAGGCCATCTGCCTTGGACACCCAGCCGTGGGTGGCCGTCGAGCCGGTTCCCAGCAGGTCGAACTGGGTGCCGTAGGTGGCCGACATGGTGTGGACGCCATCGCCGTTCAGGTCCAGCACGATGGGCGAGATGGCGGCGAGTGCGGCGGTCTGGTCCGTGGACAGGGCGTTGACATCCAGCGCGGCACCTTGCGCCATGGTCATCACCGAGATCTCGGTGGTGGTCAGCGCGGCCATTTCCGCCGTGGTGAAGCTGGCGATCTGGGCGGTCGAGAAGCCGGCGATCTGCGCGGTCAGGAAGGCGGCGATGTCTTGCGTGGTCAACGCCTGGATCTGGTCGGCCGTCAGGGCGTGGATCTGGGCCGTCGACAAGGCCTGGATCTCGGTCGCGGTGAAGGCGTGAACGGCATCCGTGCTGAGTGCGGCAAATTGCTGCGTGGACAGCACGATCAGGTCAGCTGTCTCCATCGCGACGATGTCCGCCGAGGTGAAGGCGCTCACCTGGGTGGTGCTCATGATGGCGAACTCGGCGGTCGTGAGTGCCACGAACTGGTCCGTGCTCAGGGCAGCGATGTGTGCGGTGGTCAGCGCCATCACTTCGGCGTTGGTCAGGGCTGTGATCTGCTCGGTCAGGATCGCGTGGACCTGGGCGGTGCTCAGCGAAGCGATCGCGTCGGTCGTGAAGGCGGCCAGTTGGGCTGTGGTGAGGGCCGTCACGTGGGCGGTCGACATGCCGGTGAGCGTGTCGCTGGTCAGTGCGCGGATCTCGGCCGTGGTGAACGAGGCCAGATCCTCGGTCTGGAGAGCGCCGAACTGGGCGCTGCTGAGCACACGGATGTCGTTTGTGGTGAGCGAGGCGGCCTGCGAAGTGGTCAGGGCGACGATCTGGGCGGTGCTGAAGGCGCTGAACTGTTCGGTGGTGAGGGCCACGATGTCGGCGGTGCCCAGCACGGCGATCTGGGCGGTGCCCAGGTTGCCGATCGCGTCGCTGGCCAGGGCGCGCACGGCCGCGGTGCTCAAGGCGGCGATGGCTTCGGTCTGCATGGTCACAACCTGGGCGCTGGTGAGCTGGGCGGTCTGCGAGGACGTCAGCACCATGGCCTGGGCGGAGGACAGGGCCTGGGCTTGCGCGGCGGTCATGCCCGTGATGGCGTCGGTGCTCAGGGCGCGGATGTCGGCAGTGCTCAGTACGCTGGTGTCCAGGGTGCTCAGGGCGGCGAACTGGGCGCTGCTGAGGACGGCGGCCTGGGCCGATGTCAGCACGGCGGCATCGGCGCTGGTGATCGCGGCAATGTCGGCGGTGTCGAACGCGGCGATTTGCGCGGTCGTCATCGCCACGATCTGCGCCGTGGTCAGCGCGGCGACCTGGGCGGTGCTCAGGCCGGCGAGGGTGTCAACGCTCAGGGCGCGGACGGCAGCGGTGCGCAAGGTGGCGAAGTCGTCGGTCTCCAGGGCGGCCAGTTGTTCGCTGCTGAGCACGGTGGCCTGGGCAGTGCTCATGACAGCGGTGTCGGCCGAGGTGAGGGCCACGATCTGGGCGGTGCTGAAGGCGCTGAACTGTTCGGTGGTGAGCGCCACGATGTCGGCAGTGCCCAGCACGGCGATCTGCGCGGTGCCCAGGTTGCCGATCACGTCGCTGGCCAGGGCGCGCACGGCCGCGGTGCTCAGGGCGGCGATGGCTTCTGTCTGCATCGTCACGATCTGGGCACTGGTGAGCTGGGCGGTCTGCGAGGACGTCAGCACCATGGCCTGGGCGGAGGACAGGGCCTGGGCTTGCGCGGCTGTCATGCCCGTGATGGCGTCGGTGCTCAGGGCGCGGATGTCGGCAGTGCTCAGCACGCTGGTGTCCATCGTGCTCAGGGCGCCGAACTGGGCGCTGCTGAGGACGGCAGCCTGGGCCGAGGTCAGCACGGCGGCGTCGGCGCTGGTGATCGCAGCGATGTCTGCGGTGTCGAGCGCGGCGATTTGCGCGGTCGTCATGGCGATGATCTGCGCCGTGGTCAGCACAGCGACCTGGGCGGTGCTCAGGCCGGCGATGGCGTCGATGTTGAGCGCGCGAACGGCGCTTGTGCGCAGGGCGGCAAAGTCGACCGTTTCCAGGGCGGCGAGTTGTTCGCTGCTGAACATGGCAGCCTGGGTGGAACTCAACACGGCCGCATCGGCAGAGGTGAGCGCCACGACTTGATCGGTGTTCATCACACTGATCTGGTCGGTGGTCAGGGCGGCGATGTCCGCGGTGCTCAGCACGGCGATCTGGGCGGTGCTCAGGCTGCCAAAGGCCTCGGTGCTCATGGCGCGCATGGCGGCGGTGCTCAGAGCGGCGATGGACTCGGTCAGCAGGGCGCCAGCCTGGTCGCTGGTGAGCGTGGCCACCTGGGCCGAGGTCAACGCCGCGGCCTGGGCCGAGGACAGCACCTGCGTCTGCGCGGAGCTCAGGCCACTAATGGCGTCGGTCGTCAGGGCGCGCACGCTGGCTGTGCGCAAGGCGGCAAAGTCGGCTGTCTCCAGCGCACCGGCCTGCTCACTGCTCAGCACGGCGGCCTGAGCGGTGCTCATGGCGGCGGTGTCGGCCGAGGTGAGGGCCACGATCTGGGCGGTGTTGAGGGCGCTGAACTGTTCGGTGGTCAGGGCCACGATGTCGGCGGTGCTCAGCACGGCGATCTGGGCGGTGCTCAGGTTGCCGATCACGTCGCTGGCCAGGGCGCGCACGGCAGCCGTGCTCAGGGCGAGGATGGCTTCCGTCAACAGAGCCCCGGCCTGATCGCTGGTGAGCGTGGCGGTCTGGGCTGAGGTCAGCACGGCGGCCTGGGCCGAAGACAGGATGTGCGCCTGATCTGATGTCATGCCACTGATGGCATCGGTACTCAGCGCGCGTATCGCACTGGTGCGCAAGGTGGCAAAGTCGGCCGTTTCCATGGCGGCGAGCTGGGCGCTGGCCAATACGGATACCTGGGTCGAGCTCAACGCAGCGGTGTCGGCAGACGTGAGCGCCACGACCTGGTCGGCACCCAGCACACTGATCTGGTCGGTGCTCAGGGCGGCGATGTCTGCGGTGCTTAGCACGGTAATCTGCGCGGTGCCCAGGCTGGCAAAGGCATCGGTGCTCAAGGCCCGCACGGCGGCCGTGCTCAGGGCCGCAATGGACTCGGTCAGCAGTGCGCCAACCTGGTCGCTGGTGAGTGAGCCTGTCTGCGCTGAGGTCAGCGCCGCGGCTTGCGCGGAGCTCAGGGTGTGCGCCTGGGTGGAGCTCAAGCCGCTGAGGGCATCGGTGCTCAGCGCGCGGATGTTGGCGGTGCTCAGCACGCTCAGGCTCAGCGTGCTCAAGGCAGAGAGCTGGTCGCTGTTGAGCGCGGCGATCTGGGCGCTGGTCAGCACGGCCACATGGGCGCTGACGAGGGCAGCCATGTCTTCCGTGGTGAGCACGGCGATCTGAGCCGTGGCCATGGCCGAGATCTGCGCAGTGGTCAGCCCGTTGATCTGGGTGCTGGTCAGGCCCGAGACGGTATCGGTGCTGAGTGCCCGAATGGCCGCGGTGCTCAGTGCGGCGAAGTCGACGGATTCCATGGCGCCGACCTGGGTGCTGCTGAGCACGGCGGCCTGGGTCGAACTCAGTGCGGCCGCGTCAGCAGAGGTGAGGGCCACGATCTGGTCTGCACCCAACACACTGATCTGGTCGGTGCTCAAGGCGGCGATGTCGGCGGTGCCCAGCACGGCGATCTGGTCGGTGCCCAGGCTGGCGATCACATCGGTTGTCAAGGCGCGCACGGCGTCCGTGCTCAAGGCCGCGATCGATTCGGTGAGCAGCGCGCTGACCTGGTCGCTGCCGAGCGTGGCGGTTTGCGAGGAGCTCAGTGCAGCCGCTTGCGCCGAGGTCAGGGCGTGCGCCTGGGCGGAGGTCAGGCCGCTGAGGGCGTCCGAGCTCAGGGCGCGGATGTTGGCGGTGCTCAGCACGCTCATGTCCAGCGTGCTCAGGGCCGAGAACTGGTCGCTGCCCAGTGCGGCGATCTGGGCCGATGTCAGCACGGCGGCATCGGCGCTGGTGATGGCGGCGATGTCTTGCGTGGTGAAGGCGGCGATCTGGTCGCTGCCCATGGCCGAGAACTGGGCCGTCGACAGCAGCTCAACCTGAGCGGTGCTCATGCCCGAGACCGCATCAGTGCTGAGCCCGCGGATGGCGCCGGTGCTCAAGGCGACAAAGTCGGCGGTTTCCATGGCGGCAAGCTGGCTGCTGCTCAGCACAGCGGCCTGCGTCGAGCTCAGCGTGGCCGCATCGGCCGAGGTGAGCGCCACGATCTGGGCGGTGGTGAGGGCTTCCAGCTGGGTGGTGCCCAGGGCTGCGATGTCGGCGGTGGTCAGCACGGCGATCTGGGCCGTTGTCAGGCTGGCCAAGGCATCAGGTGTCAGCCCACGAACGGCCGCGGTGCTCAAGGCCGCGATGGATTCCGTCTGCAAGGCCATCACCTGGGCACTGCCCAGCACCGCGGTTTGCGACGACACCAGTGCGGCTGCTTGAGACGACACCAGGGTTTGGGCCTGGGCGGTGGTCAGGCCATCCAGGGCCGTTGCGCTCAGGGCGCGGATGTCGGCTGTGCTCAGCACGCTCAGGTTCAGTGTGCTCAGGGCGCCGAGCTGGGCGCTGGTGAGCGCGGCAGCCTGGCCACTGCTCAGCACGGCCGCATCGGCACTGCTCAGGGTGGCGATGCTGGTGGTGGTGAGTGCGGCGACTTGGGCTGCGCTCAGGGCCGCGGCCTGCGCGGTAGACAGGACGTTGATCTGGTCCGTGCTCAGACCTTCGATGGCTTCGGTGTTCAGGCCACGCACGGCCGCTGTGCTCAGCGCGGCGAAATCGGCGGTTTCCATCGCCGTGATCTGGGCACTGCTCAGTACCGCAGCCTGGGCGGAACTCCATGCGGCCGCATCGGCGCTCGTGAGTGCGACGATCTGGGCTGTCGTGAACGCGGTGAACTGTGCCGTGGTCAAGGCGGCGACGTCAGCCGTGGTCAGCACGGCGATCTGGTCGGTGCCCATGGCGGCGATGCCTGCCGTGCTGAAGGCGCGCACGGCGGCCGTGGCCAGGGCTGCGACGGATTCGGTTTGCAGCGCCACGATCTGGTCCGTGCTCATCACGGCCGTCTGAGACGAGGTCAGGGCAGCTGCTTGGGCCGACACCAGCACGTGGGCCTGGGCCGTGGTCAGGCCTGCCAGCGCGGTGGCGCTGAGCGCGCGGATGTCCGCGCTGTTGAGCACGCTCATGTCCAGCGTGCTCAGGGCATTCACTTGGGCGCTGCCGAGGGCGGCAATCTGCGAGCTGCTCAGGGCCGCGACGTTGGCGCTGCTCAGGGTGGCGATATCGCCTGTGGTGAGCGCGGCAATCTGGCCAGCGCTCAGGGCTACCGCCTGCGCCGTGGACAGCACGTTGACCTGGGCGGTGGTGAGGCCGCTCACCCCATCGGTGCTCAGCCCCCTCACGGCGCCGGTGCTCAAGGCCGCGAAGTCAGCGGTCTCCATGGCCGCGATCTGGGTGCTGTTGAACACGGCGGTCTGGGCCGAATTCAGCACAGCAGCATCGGCCGTGCTCAGTGCGACGAGCTGGGCGGTGGTGAAGGCGTCGACCTGTGCGGTGCTCAAGGCGGCGATGTCGGCGGTCGTCAGCGCCGCGATCTGGTCCGTGCCCATATTGGACAGGGCGTCGGTCGTCAGGGCGCGCACGGCGGCGGTGCTCAAGGCGCCGATGGCCTCGGTCAACATGCTGACCAGCTGGGCGCTGCTCAGCACGGCGGTCTGGGATGAGGTCAGCGCGGCGGCTTGAGACGAGACCAGCACATGGGCTTGCGCGGTGCTCAGGCCCGCCAGGGCGGTCGAACTCAGGGCACGGATGTCGGCGGTGTTCAGGACACTCAGGTCCAGTGTGCTCAGCGCGGCAAGCTGGGCGCTGCTGAACGTGGCGACCTGGGCGCTGGTCAAGGCAGCGGCATCGGTGCTGGTGATGGCCGCGATCCCGGCCGTGGTGAGTGCGGCAATCTGGGCGGTGCGCAGTGCGGTGATCTGCGCGGTGCTCAACACAGCGATTTCGGCCGTGTTCAGGCCTGCGATGGCACTGGTGGTGAGTGCCCGCACGGCCGACGTGTTCAGCGTGGCGAAATCAGCCGTTTCCATGGCGCTGACCTGGGCGCTGCTCAGGATAGCGGCCTGGGCCGAGCTCAACACGGCGGTGTCGGCAGCGCTGAGCGCCACGACCTGCGCGGTGCTCAAAGCAGCGATCTGCGCGGTGCCCATGGCCACGATGTCGGCCGTGGTCAGGGCGGCGATCTGCGCGGTGTCCAGTGTCGCCATGCTGGCGGTGCTCAATGCCCTGACCGCAGCCGTGCTGAGCGAGGCCAGTGCTTCGGTCAGCAGGGCCTGCGTCTGCGCCGTGCTCAGCACAGCGGTCTGAGACGAGGTCAGCGCGGCAGCCTGGCTCGACGCCAGGATATGAGCCTGGACGGTGCTCAGGCCAGCCAGGGCCGTGCTGCTCAGTGCGCGGATGTCGGCTGTGCTCAGCACGCGCATGTCCAGCGTGCTCAGGGCGGCCAGCTGGTTGCTGCTCAGCATGGCGGCCTGGGCACTGGTCAATGCCGCGGCATCGGCGCTGGTCAGCGCGGCAATGGCATCGGTCGTGAACGCGGCGATCTGGGCCGTGCTCATGGCCGTGATCTGGGCGGTGCTCAAGGCGGCCACTTCAGCCGTTCTCATGGACGCGATGGCCTCGGTTCGGAGCGCCCGCATGGCCGATGTGCTCAATGTGGCGAAGTCGGCTGTGTCCATGGCCGAGACCTGGGCACTGCTGAGCACCGCGGCCTGGGCCGAGCTCAGCACGGCGGTGTCGGCCGAGGCCAGTGCGACGATCTGGGCGGTGGTGAGGGTAGCCACCTGCGCGGTGCTCAGTGCGGCGACGTCGGCGGTGTGCAGCGCCGCGATCTGGGCGGTGTCCATCGCCGCGATGCCTGCGGTGCTGAAGGCGCGAACGGCGGCGGTGCTCAGGGCCGCAACGGCCTCGGTCAACAGCGAAACGACCTGGCTTGATCCCATGACGGCCGTCTGCGATGAGGTCAGGGCGGCGGCTTGCGACGACGACAGCACAAGGGCTTGCGCGGTCGTCAGGCCTGCCAATGCCGTGGAGCTCAATGCGCGGATGTCGGCACTGTTCAACACGCTCATGTCCAGCGTGCTCAGGGCGGCAAGCTGGGTGCTGCTGAGCGTGGCAGCCTGTGCGCTGGTCAGGGCCGCGGCATCAGCGCTGGTCAACGCGGCGATGGCGTCGGTTGTGAACGCGGCGATCTGGGCCGTGCTCATGGCCATGATCTGGGCCGTGCTCAAGACAGCCACTTCAGCCGTGGTCATGGCGGCGATGGCCTCGGTTCTGAGCGCACGAACCGCAGCGGTGCTCAGCGTGGCGAAGTCGGCGGTCTCCATCGCGGCCAGCTGGGCGCTGGAGAGCGCGCTGGCTTGAGTCGAACTCAACGTGGCGGTGTCTGCCGAGGTCAGCGCCATGATCTGGGCCGTGCTCAGCACGGCCATCTGGCCTGTGGTCATCGCGGCGATGTCGGCCGTGGTCAGCACAGCAATCTGCGCGGTCTCCAGCGCGACGATGCTGGCGGTGCTGAAAGCACGCACTGCGGCTGTGCTGAGCGCGGCCACGGCTTCGGTCAGCAATGCCACGGTCACGTCGGTGGCCATCACGGCGGTTTGCGCCGAGGTCAACGACGCGGCCTGCGTCGATGTCAGGATGTGGGCCTGGGTGCTGCTCATGCCACCCGGTGCGGCAGCGCTCAGGGCGCGGATCGCACTGGAGCTCATGACGCTCAGGTCCTGCGTGGTGATGGCGGCCACCTGCGTGCTGCTCAGTGCAGAGAGCTGGGCGGTGGTCATGGCCGCTGCGTCGGCGGTGACGATGGCCGCAATCTCGGCGGTGGTGAGCGCCGCGATCTGAGCGGTGCGCATGGCCACCATCTGGGCCGTGCTCAGCACGGCGATTTCTGCGGTGCTCAGGCCATTGACCACCGAGGTGCTGAGCGCCCGCACCGCCGATGTGCTCAAGGTGGCGAAGTCGGCCGTGTCCATCGCCGAGACCTGGGCACTGCTGAGTACCGCGGCCTGGGCAGAACTCAGCACGGCGGTGTCGGCCGAGGCCAGCGCGACGATCTGGGCAGTGGTGAGGGCGGCCACCTGTGCGGTGCTCAGTGCGGCGATGTCGGCGGTGTGCAGCGCCACGATCTGGGCCGTGTCCATCGCTGCGATGTCTGCGGTGCTGAGGGAGCGAACGGCGGCGGTGCTCAGGGCCGCAACGGCCTCGGTCAACAGGGCCACGATCTGGTCGGTGCCCATGACGGCCGTCTGCGATGAGGTCAGGGCGGCGGCTTGCGACGACGACAGTACATGGGCCTGGGCCGTGGTCAGACCGGCCAGCGCGATGGAGCGCAACGCGCGGATGTCGGCTGTGCTCAGCACGCTCATGTCCAGCGTGCTCAGGGCGGCAAGCTGGTTGCTGCTCAGCGTGGCGGCCTGGGCGCTGGTCAATGCAGCAGCATCGGCGCTGGTCAGCGCGGCAATGGCGTCGGTCGTGAGCGCTGCGACCTGGGCCGTGCTCATGGCCTTGATCTGCGCGGTATTCAGGACGGCTACTTCCGCTGTCGTCAAGGCGGCGATGGCCTCGGTTCTGAGCGCACGAACGGCGGCGGTGCTCAGCGTGGCGAAATCGGCGGTCTCCATGGCAGAGACTTGGGCGCTGCCGAGCACGGCAACCTGGGCAGAACTCAGCGTGGCGGTGTCTGCCGAGGTGAGCGCCACGATCTGGGCCGTGCCCAGCGCGGCGATCTGGCCTGTGGTCATGGCAGCCAGGTCGCTGGTGCTCAGGACCGCGATCTGGTCGGTGCCCATGGCGGCGACGCTGGCCGTGCTGAGCGCACGCACGGAAGCGGTCGTCAGCGCCTTGACCGACTCGGTCAACAGCGCAAGCACCTGATCGCTGCCCAAGGCTGCCGTTTGCGATGAGGTCAGCGCAGCAGCTTGCGACGATGACAGCACATGGGCTTGGGCCGTGCTCAGGCCAGCCAGCGCGGTCGAGCGCAGCGCGCGGATGTCGGCTGTGCTCAGCACGCTCATGTCCAGCGTGCTCAGGGCGGCAAGCTGGTTGCTGCTCAGCGTGGCGGCCTGGGCGCTGGTCAGAGTCGCAGCATCGGCGCTGGTCAGGGTGGCGATGGCGTCTGTCGTGAACGCCGCGATCTGGGCCGTGCTCATGGCCTTGATGTGCGCGGTGCTCAGGACGGCCACTTCGGCCGTGCTCATGGCCGCAATGGCCTCGGTTCGGAGCGCCCGCATGGCCGATGTGCTCAATGTGGCGAAGTCGGCTGTGTCCATGGCCGAGACCTGGGCACTGCTGAGCACCGCGGCCTGGGCCGAGCTCAGCACGGCGGTGTCGG
>Ga0265327_10003453_pt1 | contig 15055 bp, 18 predicted proteins | sample 41621metaG_FD_202089 | JGI IMG/M metagenome (GOLD analysis project Ga0265327, IMG submission 202089) | Rhizosphere microbial communities from Carex aquatilis grown in University of Washington, Seatle, WA, United States - 4-16-21 metaG | ecosystem: Host-associated > Plants > Roots > Rhizosphere... | reverse complement strand
GCTCTTCAATCTGTTGGCGCTGAAGAGCGATAGGAAGCTGCAAGAACGCCGGTGAGTTCCCAGAGAAGATGATCGTCTTGGTGAACAGATCATACGAGATACCAATGATACTCTCAATGAGTGCGTCGCATTCAGTCACACCCTTACCAGGAGTAATGTCCTCACCGTTCTGCGTGATCTTGATCGTGTACTGTTCACCACGAATACGAATGATCTCATACTCTTCACCACCACGCTCGAAGGTAAGCCTGACCTCCATGTGCGTGTTCTTCGTGCTGTTCGTGCTGTTGATCAGGCGTTGGAGTGAGATGTTGTCGAACGGCTTGTTGTACAGTGCGTAGCAGATTGCGTTGATCAGTGTTGTCTTGCCAGATCCATTGGACCCGCCCTGGTCAAGGTTCTGACCGACGACTTCAACGGTGCCTGGTTCGGAAAGATCAATGACAGTTTCGTTGTTTCCGAAACTGAGAAAATTCCTCACTGACAGTTCTCGAAAGTAAAGAGTCTGTGACATTGTGTGGTTCCCCCTCAATTATGAAATACTGGCGAAAACCTGAGGCAAGGTCCAAATTCATAAACACCGCTGAAAGTAAAATGATTCATCATGGGCACCAGCGCTGATACAGGCCCATCGTGAATTATTGTGGATTTAGTTCCGTGATCGTCCAATACGAATTGGATGTCATTAAACATTGTCATTTGACGTTTGAATATGAACTCTAGATCGGTAACCGTCATTTGTACGCCTCAAGAAGCTCTTGAACTTCAATGATTTTGATAGTGAACAAGCCGCTGGTCTTCGCTTGCTCCTCGAAACTAGCGAAGACTTCACACATCAGCACAGACATGCGTGTGTTCTTTCCAACGACGTAGGTGGATCCACTTGCCTGTGGCATTGTGAGCATGGTACCGTCTTCACTGACAGAGATGCTTTCTACACCTGAACTAAGCTTCCAATAATCAGCCCCAGCATAACCACCATACCAACCGGCAAGAATCTTATAGACTTTGCCGTGGTCAGTCGATTCAATTAGGACTGGAACCCATGCGTCTGGAGTATACGTACTCATTTCAATTCCTCCGGCATTTCTGGAATAGGCATCCAAAATAGTGGATGCCTTTGATTGTGTGGTGCTTGCGTCTTAATGGTGTAACCTGCACTTGTGATCCACTCATCACCAAAGTACGTAGCCATCCATGGTCTTATTGCAGCTTCCCAGACCACGATGCAGGGTTGATTAAGCTCTGGCTTAATCTCAGAAAATTTATTCCACATCAGTCGACTTTCAATTCTTCATAGATGCAAGCGAGATACTCTGGATCGATTGTTGGTGTGGGAGTGACCCCATCGATGATTAGCTGCCGCACCGTTCCATCAAGCGACGAAAGATCTAAGTCACCATCCATTTCGAGGCCAGATGAGAGTGCGTCCTTCTTAGACGCAAGATCCTCTTCAACCGAGAACTCACGGAGTTCGTACGCCTCCATCATCTCTTCGCGCAGCGCCTGAACATCTGAATATGGAATGTCTGCGTCTAACAAACAGCGAACGCGGCCTCTCGCCTTGAACTCAATGTTCCCAGCGAGAACACTTGTAAGCCGTGTTTTGTAGAACATTGGCGCCTTCTCATAGTTGAAGAAGCAGAGCTCTTCGGTTCCAGTGTCTAGCATAGAAGCACCCCGCTCACCATCCCAGGCGTCGCCGAACGAGGTTGGGAAGGTGTTCCCAATATACACAATGTTCTTTGAGACCTGTCGCTTGTGAAAGTGTCCGCTAAGCAAGTACTTCGGACCAGTGAACAACGAGGCGTCAGGCCCATGGTCTAGTACTCGATCGTGTCCAGTGACGACGAAGTTCCGGAACTCAAAATGACCGAACACATACTTGTGCGCATTTATCTGTTCAGCGAGATTGGGGTACTCATCTTTGAACAGGAACGGTGTCATGAAGATTTCTTTGTTGATCTCCATAGGTTCGCTGATTACCTGGAAATTTTTCAGGTCACTGAAAGGATCTGTCGAGAAGATTTTCCGATTAGTACGGTGATATAGATCGTGATTACCGACAATGAAAAATATTGGTAAATCAAGCGCATTAAGACGGCGGGCCGCTTCTTGCGAATACTTCAATGTGCGAACATTGATTGCATTCCGATTCTCCATCCAATCTCCTAGAAACGCAATGTGAGTTGCTTTTTCAGAAACCGCGAGTTCACAGAACCAGTCAATGTAGTCAAGGCAATCTTGTAGATGTTGATCACTATTGCTGCGCGCCCCAAAATGGATATCTGTGAAAGAAAGAATCTTCATACATTTTCCCCACTTTGTCTTGCTCGATATTTGGCTTGTCCTGCCCGCAAATTTGCCAACTGTTCTTCAGTTCTCTTCTTACCCGTATTTGACGCTGCCCGTTTTGTAACCGTCTCTGGTGAGTGTTTTCTGCCGGTCATTGCTTTGGATGTATTTCTGCGTTGTTCGTCAGACTGCTTCCTACCAAAATTAGGACATAACACACCTTTCTTGCCAAAGGCTGGGTGTTTCTCTCCAGTAAGTGCTTCTGAAATTTTCTTGCGTACATTTTCTGGAGTCACAAACCCAGATCGGCCTTCACCACCATCTGTGTGATTGGACAGCGGGCCCGCGTTTTTGTCACGACGTCCATATTTTGCAATCAATTCAATTTCAAGATCCAAGGCTGCATCTTCTGATACACATTCAATGATTGAAGGATGCACATCAATACCTTCGTTCTTGCACTGACGAATCATTGTGTTAAGCCACGTATTTGTGACTACGTCATATTTGTGGTGTCTTGCTCGATTACCGCAACCTTTTCCAACATATCGTGGAGTTCCGGTTCGCGGATCTTCGTACAAGTAAACATAAAAAGTTTGAGACATCATTAAGTCCGAAGAGATTAGACGACGTTAGGACAGATTGTAACCAGTACTCGTTACAAGTCTTCCTGAAAGTGTGTTCGGGTTACTTGCAGAGCGCGAGAACCCGCTGCATCTCTTCTAGAACTGAACTTGGCTCACCTTCATTCACACAGTTCTTGCGATAAACACACTCCACGAACTGCAAACAGGTTAGCAGTTCATCACGTTGGGCGTGAACTGAAGCACTTGATCCGAACGCGGCTTGCCCGCACCGATCAAGATCGCGGATCATTCATCACCTCCACCACTACCCATGAATGCGTCATCAGATGTCTTCCCAGACATCCCATGTCTCGATTGGTAATTGAACGAGGGACTAGCACCAGCTTCAATCAGAAGCTCGTCTCGAATGTCCCGTTCTTTCTTCTCGGCGTCCAGATAAGATAGGAACGACCGATAGCAAGCTGTGGTGTAATAGGCAAATGGGTTTGGAATCTGCTGCTTTTCAGGGTTGAACTTGTGCCAGTTCGCACATAAGTTCACCACCGCGGTGCAGACCATATCTTCACGGAACGAATACCCAGCAAACCAGGGATGGTATGAGTACCGCTCAGCAATGAGCATCAGGTACTTTGCCAGCCGGTCGGTCAACTTACCGGCTGCCTTTGCCTCATGGAAGGCCTCAAGGAGTTGAGCGTTCGTGACGTACTGTCCTCGGGTTGAGGTCGCACGTTCCTTCTTTGCGGGTTTAACAGTGGTCTTAGGCTTTTCGGTCATTGCCGTCATAACAGAGTGGAGACGGCATGTGACATTCTACGCCACCCTGAGCCTGAACCCCACGACACCCGGGTTGACTGTACACCGACGCCAAACGTATTGTACGAAGCTCTGGATTGAAAAGTGACCCGGGCCAGCTTTCTTTTCAGGACTAAATATGGAGATGAATGATATGACTTACATCCTTGAAGACACCGTCGGCCAGCAGTCTAAACGTGCTGCCGTGATCGTAGGACGGTTTCAACCGCCGACTATCGGACACTATTCAGTCTTCGATGTGGTGAAGAAGTACATCCGAGACCATGTAGATCTGAAGTTGGATTTGATTCCAATTGTTGTAGTGGTTGAAGGGAAGGAAACAAGTAAGGACAAGAAGAAGAACCCGTTGACCGGTGAAGAGCGTATTCGCTTTATGACTGGTTCAGGAAAGGCAAATGGGGTAAAGTTTCTGAAGGCGGCTTCGGCGTTTGATGCGTTTGAGGCAGTTCGAAAGGCTGGTTACGAACCAATTGCAATCGCCGCGGGTTCCGATCGTGGAACAAAGTACCTTGAGATGCTTGACAAATACTTCAAGACCCGGGATAATAAGCCAATCAAGCACTACTCGATCACGGTTGGTCGTGTGTCTGAAGGCAAGAGCAAGAAGATTGATAAAGCGGCGGCAATGGATGACGTCCTTGATGTTATGGACGCAGACATCCCAACCTCTATGGTGAGCGCCTCTTTGGCTCGACGTGCTGTCGAGCGCAACGAGTTTGAAAAATTCAAGACCCTTGTTGGTCTTACTGAAAAACCGCAGATGGCGCGCAAGATGTTTGACAAGATAAAAGCTGCAATGGCTCAGGAGCAAGACGGTGGGAGTGCTTGATTCACAATTTTCGTTGCCTACGGCCGGTGCTATACCTGACCAAACGGTGAACTACACTCTTCCAGACTCAAATACGCTGGTGAATGAGGGATTTGCGGCTGTTAAAAACCGATACAGCGGTGTCGGTCCTTTCTCCTCTCTGAACGTTGGAGCTCCATCATTTGCGACACTCGGTGCAAATTACCAGCTTGGGACTATCAGTCCATCAAGCCCATATTTGTCCACAGCCGCGGCCGTAGCAAAACAGCCAACGAATAATGCCGCAAGTGCTAAACAGATCAACAATGCGGTTGGTTCCAACGGCGGGACTGACGACACGCACAAGATCCGTTTATGGTCTTATGTTGATGATGTTGAAGTATTGTTTGAGAACATGCCAACTGTTCAAGAACAGCGCTCAGCTGATTATGAGCCACTTGCCATCGTTCAGATGCCTGGTGAATTCCAAAAGTATATCCGTACAAAGAGCACGATCTGGACGATCAACGCCACGTTCGTTTGCAGAACCACTGAAGAGGCTACCGCAAGATACAATGAACTGTCGACACTGCGTGGTTGGTTGATGCCATATTTTGGCACAAATCTTTCAGCAACAGACAAGGCCTTGTTAGGGGCTCCACCACCAGTGCTTGGCTTCAGTGGTTGGCGTGGTCTTGTTGGTGAAGTGCCAGTTGTTATCACCGCAGTGAACTGGTCATGGCCAAAGGAAGTAGATTGGATTCCAACATCTATTGTGGATCCAACATCAGATAGTACTGGCCGTGTTATTCCATTTCCAACTGTAATGGAAGTGACGATCTCCTTGCTTGAATCGTTCTCGCCAAATCAATTCAGCAACTTCAATCTGGACAGTTTCAAGAACGGCGACATGATTGGCGCATTCAGTTCGCAGTCTGTTGTTCGCTCTAGCGCAACGGTTGCTGAGGCGTCGGTTACACCGGTTTCGATTCCTGTATCTTCTACCGCGGGTGGTGGGCGTGGGTTTGTGAATCCAGATACCGTGAAGCCACCTATCACTGTAGCTGAAGTGAATAACAACCAACCTTCTTCTCCTACAGTGACCCCATCAGTTCCAGCGGCTCCTTCTACGACTGAATTAGCCGCCATTAAGCAGGACAAGATCGATACATTGACATCGCAAATTGCAACTACAAACACTCGATTAGCAGGTCAAAATACGGCTGTGGCTCAGTACACATCTTTGATCAGCACTGAGACAGATCCAACAATTCGTAGTTCATTGCAGTTCAAGCTTCAAACTGCACAACAGAACAGTCAGTACTTCTCCAATGAGTTGGCTACACAACAAGCCGCTCTGAACGCTCTGCAGGCCTAATATGGAAACGAATTCGACGTTAGTACAAGAATCCAGGTATGTTGTTGGCGGTCAATCTGAAGTGAACAACCAAGGTACTCGCCTCGAGTGGTGGGAACGTCAAGAATTTACACTTGACGAGAGCGATACGCTGTACACTGTAGACCAGAAATCTGTCGGTAGACTAGACAACATCGCTGATGCATTCCTAGGTGATGATAACCTTTGGTGGCTGATTGCACAGTACAACGCAATCCTTGATCCATTCTCGGAAATTACTGAAGGCCGTATTCTTCGCATACCAACTAAAGCACGAGTTCAAACCTTGTTGAGTGGTAAGCTTGGTGGATACCCTAGCACTCGTGAAGTGCCAGTTAACAATGTCACACCTATTGTATGATCATTCCAAATCCACTTGACAACTTCCGCTCGCACAGTGTGCATTACATTTTGCTCGCTGCTCGAACAACGGAAGACCTTCGACAGTTCGTTGACGAGAGCGACGGCGGCCAGGCATCTGCGCTGCAGGCGATCGACAATTGTCAGGCATTGGGTGGGGTTGTCAAGAACAAGAATTCATCTGAATCGGTGTTCCTGGTTATGGACACAAGGCGGTTCGCACAGTTCTCGATTGAGAACTTTGAAATTGACACACGGATTGCCGGGTTCAATGTGCCTGGAAGTCAATCACCGAACGCGGTCGCGTTGGACATGATGTTCACCGTTCTGGATTCCTCTGGAATTTCATTCGCGAACTTCCTGCAGTATTTGATGGACCAGAAACTGAAGGTAAGTTTCGATGGTATGTCACTGCTTATGAAGGTGATCTTCGTCGGTCACACCGATGACAACAAAAGCAAGATCGTACAATCCATTTCAGTTCCAGCAATCTTCAAGACCATTGAGCTTGATCTCAATGGTGCCAAGGGTGTTTATACTTGTCATTGTATTCCACTGTTGGGGATGCCATCGAATGCGAGGTATAACGCGAAGTGGACCTCAATTGGTACGGCAAGCTCATACTTTACTGGAAAGAATGCGAACACACTTGGTGATGTCATTCAGTCGTTTGAAGATCGACTTAATGACTTGTCAATGTCGCTGTACAACAAGTTCAACGGGATCATTCAATACCCTGGACAATCTCCTCAAACTGCAAAGCAGTTTGGTCGTCCGGTACAGTATATGATCACCATTCCAGATTCTTGGAAGCCGTTCAAGTTCTCAGGCCCGTCAAAGGGCGGGGCTCAAGAAATTAACTTCCAACAGCTCTTGAAGCAGGAAGAGGCATCTAAGAATTCAAAGACGCAGCCAGCCTCTAATGCTGAGGCCAAGGAAAGCCTTGTCGCCGTCGATCCTAATCTGACCATTCCAGAGATTCTTGACACAATCTTCTCACAGACGATCGACGTTCAGAAGCTTGCGAACTTTTCAACTACAAAGAACAAAACTGATCTGATCAAGTTCTATAAGCACTTGATTACCATCACATCTAATGATGATAACTTCACTGTTCATGTTGATGTTGTTGAATTCAGTGTTCCAAATGTTTTGCTGGCTGAACAGAAGAAGGCGGCTGTCACTGTTGATGACGCGTTCTATACGACAATTCCAGCCACCAGCACGTCAGCCTCCAAAAAGGTTCCAAAGAACTACCTTGAGTACGACTACATTTTCTCAGGCAAGAACATTGACATCTTGAATCTGGATCTGAAGATTGAAAATCTGAACTTACTACTCATGCAAGGCACTAAGATTGGACAGGGAAAACTGTTTGAGCAAGCTGACAAGGGGCAGAATCAGACTGATGGTTCAGTTGGTGAAGACATTTCCACTATTGTCGGGCGTGGCGCCAAGGACCCGATTCCTCTGAGAATGCTGACGGCTGCTGAACGATCGAACTTCAGTAACTTGGCAGGCAGCGTGAAGATCGAGGGTGAACAAACTCCTCAAGCCGTTGTCCAGCAATACACGAAGAACCTGAGCGATTTGTATAACACGGTCACGCAGGCGCACTTGACACTACGTGGAAATCCATCGTTGCTTGCCGGTGTTGTGCTCACCGGAATTCCACAACATGTGAACGCAATCTCAAACGTGAACAGTAACAACGGGGCATCAAAAGTAAATCTTGGCGTTAAGGCTGGTTGGAGAACTGATCTTGAAAACCGGCTGATCAAAACCGGCAGTGTCTCGAAAACCAGTGACGGCTTTCAAGTGCTTGGTGGTCAAAGCTTTGTGACTACACCGGTGTTCATGAAGGTTAACGTGTATACACAAGACGTGAACTTCCTGTCATTGGATCCAGCAAGTGGTCAGCAGAACTTTGCAAAGCAACTGTTTAGTGATAACTACTATCTGCTCTTTGGTATCAAGAGCCGTATTGAAGGGTCACGCTTTACACAAGAGTGCGAGATTCGGAGCTTTAGCATTTACGGTCATCAGGAAGTAACTGCCAAGGGCCAGACACAGAGTACCACGAAGGACCTTAAGAAATGAACTTGCCAGGATTGATGGACGGTATCGTAGTCGATACCAATGATCCTCAGCAGATGGGGCGCGTTAAGGTCTGGGTGCCAGCAATTGATGGAGATAACTACGACATCATTGCACTTCCTTGGGCCACATACGTGTCACCGCTTGCTGGGCAAACACGTGACTATCCAGCCGGCCCAAACAACACGAGCACCGGTGGTCTCGTGTCTTATGGGTTCTGGGCTGTGCCAAAGTCTGGAGCGTTGGTGATTGTTGGTCTATTGTTTAACGACCCAAATCGCAGAATTTACATGGGGTCCTATTTCCGTGACCACGGAAATCGTTCATTGCCTGCTGGCCGCAATCGGCCAGACATCGCACAGTACCCAGTATCTGATACTTTTGACGCGATAGAGCCGCAAACGTCTAATTTGAACGCCCAATTCAGAAACAACTTGACAGCTAGCGAAGCCAAAACACGGGGTGTTTACGAGCGGCAAGTGGCACAGGACAAAACTGATAAGGACGGCACCGAGGGGTATCAGACTGATGTAGTTGTTCCAAAAGACGAGTATGGTGCAGCACAGTACGATCCACAATCATACGTGCTAACCACACCTGGTAGGCATGCGTTGATCTTCCAAGACAACCCAGAGACTGGGCGTATCAGAGTGAAGACGGCGGCGGGACATCAGATAATTCTTGACGACGCAAATGAACGAATTTATGTCAGTACGTGCCATGGAAATTCGTGGTTTGAGATGGATCAGGATGGTCGCATCCATGTGTATGGCGCAGACAGCATCAGCTTCTCAACTGGTGGAGACTTTAACGTCACTGCCGTTGGAGACTTCAACGTTGCTGCTGGTGGGAACGTGAACGTCCAGGCCGGCGGTGAAGGGCGTATTGCCGCTTGCGGTTCGTTGCACCTGAGTGGCTCTGGTGTGAATCTAGAATCGTCCGCCGACTTTAATATCCTAGCAGCTGGCACGATCTTGCAGACTGGTTCAGCTATTCATTTGAATGGACCTGACGCAGCAAATGCCACTTGTCCTGATAGTCCGCCAACTGTACCCACGCATGAACCTTGGACTCGTGACGGATCTAAGGGTACTAGAAACTCTCACTGGAAAGCATGATGGCAAACGCCCTTCCAACATACCGTGGATTCAGTACTCAGAATTTCCTGCTTGATCGAAGCAAGGGATTTCGACTGACCAATCAAGAGCTCGTGAAGCAAGACTTGTTGAACCACATCTATACGATTCCTGGTGAGCGTGTTCACATGCCTAACTTTGGAACTAGAATTCCACTTCTAGCTTTTGAACCACTCGATGAACGAACTCTTGGAATGGTGCGTGATGATCTTACAAAGGTCTTCAATTATGATCCGCGTGTGAACCTCATTGACTTGTCTGTGAACGCACTCCCGGATCAAAACATGATTGTGGTCTTTGCCGATCTCATGTACGTCGAGATTAATATACAGGAAACCTTCAAACTTGAGTTCACTACATCATGAAACTTCTACAACTCCTGAGCAAGCGGCTAACCGAAACAGACGATGAAGTCCTTGATCATGACGATGATCATGACGATGGGGTGTATGAGCGTGAAAAGAAGGTCTCAGTTCTGATCCTCAGAGCATTCCGCAAATGTGGTCTACCAGTCTCGGAGCACGACCACAAACACAGTGGAACCCGTGATAGCGGGGATACTTGGGGGCATGATGTTCTCTATGATGAGGGTGATCGTGAAGCAACTGTTACCCTTGATGAAGCTGAGCTAGCTGGGCTTGTAAAGCTTAGTGAATCAGGGTTGATTGATGACGCACACTGTACGATTTCTGCGACATCAAAAGGCGCGGTTCGAGTGACGTTCAAGGTTCACAAGGCAATTGCCAAGGGCGATGCCCAAATGGAACAGGATTGATATGGCTTTCAGAAATAGCAATAGTGCAGAATCTTGGGACAAGATCTACGAAGCATTTGATCAGGTGAACTTCACCTCGTTCGACTACGACACGATCAAACAGTCCCTTGTAGATTACATTCGAATCTACTACCCAGAGTTCTTCAACGACTTCATTGAGTCGTCGGAGCTCATCGCCATGACCGAGCTCTTTGCGTATGTAGCCGAGCAGCTCGCGTACCGTGTTGATATGGTCTCGCATGAGAACTTCATTACCACGGCTCAGCGCAAACAAAGCATCCTGCGCCTTGCGAAGCTCATCTCATACAAAGCCACTCGAAACATTCCTGTTCGCGGTCTTGTGAAGGTCACAAGCATTCGCACAACAGAAGAAATCATTGACAGCCGTGGTGTGAACCTGTCGAATCTTGCAGTTGTCTGGAATGATCCGAACAACTCGAACTGGAAAGATCAGTTCTTCCTGATCGCAAATCGAATCCTAAGCACCCGCTTCGGCCAACCACAAAAGTCATTCCAAATTGGTGACGTGGTCATGGATCTGTACGCCCTGAATGCGGATACGACGTCATTCGTGAATGGTGTCTTCCCGTACTCTGCAAATACAGGGCTTGACACCTATCCGATGGAAGTTGTTCCAGCCGATATCGATGCTAATGGTCCGCTTGAACGCGAGCCAGATTTGAATTCAGCAATGTCGCTGATCTACGCCAATGACGGTATTGGTGATGGATCAGACTATACTGGCTTCTTGATGTACACGAAACAAGGTACGCTCACTCGCATTGAGTACAATATTCTTGACACGCTTCCAAATCGCCGTATTGAGTTCTTGCCTGACAACGTGAACCATACTGATGTGTGGGTGCAACAGATTGACGACCAAGGAAACATCTCTCAGCGTTGGAAAGAAGTTGACACCGTCAATGAACAGAACTTGATCTTCAATGATGATCGTAGCACACGTTTAAAGTACGAAGTTGACACTCTTGAAAATGATCAAGTTGCCGTCTTGTTCGGCGATGGTGATTTCAGTGATGCGCCACAGGGGCTCTTCCGTTTCTGGATGCGCCAATCTGCAAACCGCTCTGTTGTCATTGCAAAGAACAAGGTTGTCAATCAGGTCATGTCGTTCTCATACACGTCAACGACTGGAAACACCGAGACATGCACGGTCACTTTCAGTCTGACCACGACCCTTCAGAACGGTTCGGCATCAGAGACAATTGAGCACGTTCGTCAATCCGCACCAGCGACGTACTATGCGCAGAACCGCATGGTGAACGGCCAAGATTACAACACGTTCCCGTTGAAGGACCCTTCAATCCTTCGATTGAACGCGGTGAACCGCACCTTTGCCGGCCAACCAAAGTACATTGACTGGAACGACGCGTCAGGTTCCTATGAGAATGTGAACGTGTTTGGCAGTGACATGTCTATGCGGTACGAGCTCGGTCTGGATTCACTTACTACTTCTCTATCAGGGCAGGCCCTGATTGATTCGGTCATTGAACCACTCTTGAACACTAGTGGTGTGATCAATGCAATGTTGCACTTGTCTGCAACAGATCCCGCCACTGTTGGTGTGGTAAGCTCTCCACGTCGTACCTTCATTGAAGACAACCGTGCCGGGCTTTTCCAGAGCACTAAGAACGTGTTCGTGAAGCTCATTGACGGTACATCGCCCGACGGCTCTTTGAAAGAAAAGACCGCGATGCAGGGTCTTATCGACAGACATTGGTACGGTGAACCGCTTTCATACGTTGAAGGCACGAACAATCAGATTTGGGCGCTCATTCCAGATCCTGCAACAAATCCTAAGGATGACTCTCGAATTTATGCGGCAGGCGTTCCACGCACAATTGACGGAGTGAACAAGTTCCCACCTGGTGACGTTGGATCTGGTCTTCAGCCTATTGCAGAGCAGGATTACTTTGCACTTCGCTACAACAGGTACATGACTGGCATTGGGAACGGAACGATTGTCGTTTCAAACGCACCACAGGGTGCCACAGCCGGCGAGGTCTGGACAATTGAAGTTGCAGCCGATGGGGCTACGCTGAACGTGCGATCAAGCACACGAGGAACCTTTCCAACGGGCTCTATAGGATCTGTGTACGACATTATGCCTTCTGGGTACAACTCGTCGGCTCAATTCTTCACTGTGACATTTGGTAGCATTGCGTTTGAACCAGGTGATGCATTTGTTCTTGATACTGTCTTGATCGGCAGCACATTGACAATGGTGCCTAGGACAAACGCAACTCATGGCGGTGGTTACAATTGGTTCTCCAGCCCATCGGATCCTGGTATCATAAATCTGAATGGTTGGTGGGAAATCCTGGGGTACTCACAGCTCCCTCACTATTCCGGTGGACAAATTGTTTCTGGTGATGAGCTCTTGTTTTCACAGACGGAGACCCAACACAGTTGGTTGATCTTTGTTCGTAAGATCCGTCAACAGCCAACGAACAACGTGATTGGGTACGAAGTTCATAATCGAAACCTGACACTAACTGTTCAATCACCAACTACGAAGTTCTGGTTCAATTCAGTTGACCAACTCATTGACAGTAACACAATGAAGCGTGTTTACGATGGAGTCAGAATCCTTCGGTCGAACTTGCTTCCTGATGGAATGACAATTCTCGGTAAGAATCAATCTTACGATGTTGTTGGTGCTGTCAAGGACAGTGCTGGAGTTATCGACTTCAACAGGCTTGAGGTTGTTCCAACTGATCTTCTCCAAGAAGATTCTTCTGGTGATTTGATTCCAGATCGTCTACTGCAGTTTGAAACATTCTCAACCGGTAAGTACGAGTATTTCCTGCTGTCTGATATCACTACTACATACACTGTTTATGGCGGAACTGGAACGTTCGGTGTTGCTGATTTTGTTGACAGCAATGATGAATGGGGACGTCGCCAAATGGTGAATAACAATGGCGAAGGTCTTGATTTCATGTGGCAGCACTTTGCACCATACACGAACATCATTGACCCTTCACCATCAAATATCCATGACACGTACGTGATCACTCAGGGGTACTATGACAGTGTAACAAACTATGTCCGTGGCCTAGTAAGCACTGCCCCTGTTCCACCAACGCCACTTGAACTACGGGCTTCTTATGGATATTTGCTTGACAGCAAAATGATGTCGGACACAGTGGTTCTGCACCCTGGCACACTGCGACTGATGTTTGGGGCGCTGGCTGAACCACAGCTCCGTGCAAAGTTCAAGGTTGTGCGGTCTGCTGGTGCTACCATGACGAATGAGCGCGTTAAGGAAGAACTGTTGAATGTCATCGAGACGTACTTTGACATCAGCAATTGGGACTTCGGTGAGACATTCTATGCAACTGAATTGCTATCGTTGATGCACACGCGCTTGCCAACTGAGATTGCGTCTGTTGTTCTTGTACCGCTGTATAGTACGAACTCGTTTGGTGATATGATCACCGTTGAGTGTGGCTTTGATGAAATTCTTCAAAGTGCTGCGCAACTGTCTGATATCGAGATTGTCGATGCTCTGACTCCAACCATTATCCGTCAGGTGAAGTAAATGAAAGTTCAAGAATTGTTTGAGGCCAAGTACAAGCAGTGGAAGCATGGCGATGTAGTCATTGACCGTAGTGGAAAGGTTCATGTCGTCGACGCGCATGATGGTGACGTGAAGGTCTTCATGAAGGGTCACAGTCATGGTCATTTCCATCCAAATAACTTGCATGCTGCTGCAGATGATATTGTAGACGCTGCAAAATCTTTGGGAACTATTGATGAGCTCCCAGCAGTGTACAACAAGATTATTGACCTTATTCACCGACCAAGGGGACAGAATTTGATGGCCATGAGTGATGGCGATTTGAAGGCATTGCTGAACAAAACAAAGGGTCAAGACAAGTTCGCACTTCGTGTCGCCTTGAAAGTTCTTGGGCGGCGAGAGGAAGAATAATGCTGCTCAGTGAAATCCTAAACTCTAGGGTCAAATACACTGTCACAAAAGAGACTGCCAAGATCTTCGCCACTCGAGCTGAAATTGGTGGGCGTGATATCCAGTTCTTGGCGGTGAATGATGGTGATCAGGGTTGGAGTATCGACTTTGCCGAAGTTGATATAAAAGATGGAAAAGATCTAGGTCACAAATACGGTAGAACACAGAGCGGTAGCGAGTTGCAGGTGTTCTCAATGATCATTGATTCCCTCAAGGAATTTGAATCAAGGTATCACCCGACAATGATCACCTTCACCGCTGACAAAGACGGGGATTCTGACACCCGTGCGAAGTTGTACCGACGCCTTGCGGATAAATACTTCAAAGGTTGGAAGCGTGAAGAGTTCGACCACGGCAATACGACACACTTCACATACACGAAGGAAGAAGAATGAAGCTTAACGAGATCAAACGTGTGTTCGATCAGAATCACATCGTTTTGAACCAAGAACAACTTGCAGCAAAAATCAAAGAGATTTCTGATGCTTGTGGCGGTCGTCATCAACAACGACGAAGTGTTTGAGCTTGACAGGGCCTCAGACTTGGTAAGCAAGCAAGCTCAGGCATCCGGTATTTTAAGGTAAGCTACGACGGACAGACACGTGACTACTTCGGCTCAATTCAGTATGAAGTAGTCGTCTAACTAGACTCACCAGGAATGAACGAGGGACCCTAGGGTCCCTCGTTCGTTGTGCTCTATGTCTTGCGATTTCAATTCAGCCATAGGCTGCCTGTGACGTCAGGTTATGATTTTTGAACTTTTGCCACGGGACTAAATACCTGATAGGCAAACACTAGCTCAAGAGCAATGGCCAACC
>Ga0265327_10003452_pt1 | contig 15057 bp, 9 predicted proteins | sample 41621metaG_FD_202089 | JGI IMG/M metagenome (GOLD analysis project Ga0265327, IMG submission 202089) | Rhizosphere microbial communities from Carex aquatilis grown in University of Washington, Seatle, WA, United States - 4-16-21 metaG | ecosystem: Host-associated > Plants > Roots > Rhizosphere >... | reverse complement strand
AGCCGCCGTCGCCAGGCGCGGGCTGATGGCTTGCGCGACATCCAGGGCAGTCGCATGATCGGGATGCTCGACAACAGAACCGTCCGGCAGACGAATCGAAAGCATGGCTTCAGGCAATCCTCAAACAGAAGTTTCAGCACGCCACAGACTTCGGGGCGAAGCTCCCGGTTTATACGGACTGCCGGAAAACGCGTCAACCAGCGGGGAATTCCATACCAGGCCTGATGCCGTTTTGAGATCCGGGTACCACAGTCTTACAGCCGCCGGATAGTCCGTGAAATGTCGCGCGATCTCGAATTCACCACAACCACATCGAGGACGACAAGACCTTGATCCACGTGGCATCTCCTGACTTCGAGGGCATCGCCATGCAGTTTCAATCAATGCCTTGATTCATGCCGCCGTATGGCAGCTTGGGCCAATCACGGTGCTCAAAGAGACTCAAATGCCGTAAATGAAAGCGACTGCCTTCCCTGTAGCAACCTCAACACAAACTGCACGCCTTAGGACAAAAATACACAACACTGCAGATTTCGGTTCAAAATCGAACAGTAAAAACGCAGAATAGAACTGCATGCCTCCAACAAACCATCAGAACCGATCATCCAGGGCCAAGTATGTCATCACCTGTCGAGTCTGTCCCACAGCAACCGATTCAAGGGATGATCAGTTATCGCCAGGAATCCGGCGCGCATCCGGCACGCTTACGATGGATGGCGACAATCGCCTTCATGATTGTAATCGTGTGCCTCGCCTTCGCGTTGATGAAATTGCAAGAGGCCAATTCGACCGGTGCCAAGGCAAGATCGGCGGAGAAAACCGCGAGGACAGTTAAGGCCTCCTCCGACAGGCTTCGCGCAAATGCTCAACGTGCCCAGAAGCAAGCCGAGCAGAATCTAGCGCAGGCCGCACGCGACAATGCGTATGCCTATTGGCGTTTCGCCGCGTTTGCTCGAGACAGAACTCCACCCGATCCGATCCGGGTTTCAAACCTCTTTTTAAAAGGGAGTATTTCGCTACTGTCGATCCCGGAATCACAGTGGGCGCAACGAGATGACGTCCAGATTTCGATTCATGGCCTCACTGCGTCTTTTTCCGATCGGATGGTGCTTCGTACCTGGCTGCATGATAGTTGGCTCCTTGGCGCAGAGTTCAGTCGAGACGAGTCGCGAGTGCTCACGTGGAGTTATGACGGTACGGCGCGGTTGTGGGACGTCTTGAGGCCAGAGCCCATCCAGACTTTCAAACACGATAACGCAATCCGTGGGGCGCAGTTCAACAGGGATGAGTCGCGTGTCCTGACGTGGGGTGATGACACGACAGCGAATATGTGGGATGTCACGAAGCCGGAGCCCATCCGGACTTTCAAACACGACCATTCCGTCGCGGGCGCTCAGTTCAGTCGAGACGAGTCCCGCGTGCTCACGTGGAGTGACGACAGTACAGCCAGGTTGTGGGACGTCAGGAAGCCGGAACCCATCCAGACTTTCAAACACGACGCCGGAGTCCTCGGCGCACAGTTCAGCCAGGACGAGTCCCGCATTCTCACGTGGAGTTATGACAATACAGCGAGGTTGTGGGACATCGCGAAGCCGGAACCCATCCAGACTTTCAAACACAACCATTCCGTTGCTGGCGCACGATTCGGCCGAGACGAGTCCCGGGTGCTCACGTGGAGTCATGACAAAACCGCGAAGTTGTGGGACGTCATGAAGCCGGAGCCCATCCAGACTTTCAATCATGACAACGTCGTCCATGGCGCACAGTTCAGCCGAGATGAGTCCCGCGTGCTCACGTGGAGTGATGACGATACAGCGAAGTTGTGGGTCGTCACGAACCCAGAGCCCATCCGGACTTTCAAACACAACCATTCCGTCGCTGGCGCACAATTCAGCCGAGACGAGTCCCGCGTGCTCACGTGGAGTCATGACAGTACAGCACGGTTGTGGGACGTCACGAAGCCGAGGCCCATCGAAACGTTCAAACACGACAGTTCAGTAATTGGCGCGCAGTTCAATCAAGACGAGTCACGCGTGCTTACATGGAGTTTTGACGGTACAGCAAGGTTGTGGGACATCCAGATACCAGAGCCCATCCAAACGTTCAAACACGACAGCGCCGTCTTTGGCGCACGGTTCAGCCGAGACCAGTCCCACGTGCTCACATGGAGTCATGACGGCGCGGCGCGGTATTGGCAGGTTTCGGAGCCGGAATCCATCCAGACGTTCAGACACGACCAGTCAGTCGGTGGTGCGCAGTTCAGCCAGGACGGGTCGCGCGTGTTGACGTGGAGTAATGACGATACTGCGCGGTTGTGGGATGTCACGAGGGCCCGGCTCATCCAGACATTCAAACACGACAACACACTCCTTGGCGCACAGTTCAGCCGAGACGAATCCCGCGTACTCACATGGAGTGATGACGGTACAGCGCGGCTGTGGGACGTCACGAAGCCCAAGCCCATCCAGACGTTCAAACACGACAGCGTTGTCTTTGGCGCACAGTTCAGCCGAGACGAATCCCGCGTACTCACGTGGAGTGATGACGGTACAGCGCGGCTGTGGGACGTCACGAGCCCGGAGCCCATCCAGACCTTCAAACACGACGGCGCTGTCTTTGGCGCGCAGTTTAGCCGAGACGAGTCGCGCGTTCTGACGTGCAGTTATGACGATACAGTGCGATTGTGGGACGTCACAAAGCCCGAGCCCATACAAACGTTCAAGCACGATCTCTTCGCCATTTATGCAGTAGTCCTCGGCGCACAGTTCAGCCAGGACGAGTCCCGTGTCCTGACGTGCAGTAGTGACAGCACCATGCGGTTCTGGGACGTCACGAAGCCCGAACCCATTCAGACTTTCAAACGCGACCACCCCATCCTTGACGCAAAGTTCAGCCGAGACGGGACGCGCGTTCTGACGTGGAGCCGTGACTTCGCAGCACAGTTGTGGGACGTCACGAAGCCGGAGCCCATCCAAACGTTCAAACTCGACGGCACAGTCCATGGCGCACAGTTCAACCAGGACGAGTCCCGCGTGCTGATATGGGGTCACGACAAAACAGCCCTGTTGTGGGACGTCACGAAGCCGGAGCTCATCCAGACGTTCGAACACGACCGCTTCGTCAGCGGCGCACAGTTCAGTCGCGATGAGTCCCGCGTGTTGACGTGGAGTGGCGACGACACAGCGCGATTGTGGGATGTCACGAAGCCGGAGCCCATCCGGACTTTCAATCACGATGGCCCCGTCTTTGGCGCACTGTTCAGCCGCGACGAGTCCCGCGTGTTGACATGGAGTGGTGACAACACAGCGCGATTGTGGGACGTGACGGATGGCTTGTCGGCATTGAGTCCCAGCGAGCGGATCCTGGAGTTGGAAGTACGGAGTGGGACAACATTTGATCGAAACTTGAATCTGCGAGTCCTGAAGTATGACGAATGGCGGGCGAAGGCGATGTCTGCAGCCTATCTGGCGATTCAGAGAAAACTGTCCGATCGCGATCCGAACCCCAAATTGACGGATGCGGCAGATCGGCCTGTTACACCTGCTGCTCCACATGTGGATGAATCTGTCAGCGACAAGCCGAAGCCTGAACCGGCAGAACGAACAAAGCCATTCCCCAGGACTGCAGTGACGTCTCAAGATCCTCAAGATTTCGGCTTGTTTCTGCTATCGATCCTCGTTTGCCTTGGATTGATCGTCCTGATTGCGCAAGGGCACAGGTCTCGGCCCATTCCTTAACTGATTGGAGAACGCCCAGAGGGATGCCGACGACGGCGCTGTCGTTCCAAGCGTTCTCGCCCGGCGGAGGCGGCGTTCAACCACTTCAGTGACATCCTGCACCAATCGACGGTATTCTTTGAACTTCCTCGTCTCGCCGATTCTCTGAGGAACGACGACGACGCGGTAGGATTCGTGACTCGCCGCCAACTTCGTTTCACTCGACCGTGACAGGTGACCGCAATGCGCATTTCTCGGCGTCGCATGCTCAGTTTGACTTTGGGAGCAGGGGGTCTGGCTGCGGCGGGATTGGCGGCTTTTGAACTGCGAAAGGGTTCGAACTTGTTCAATGGTGAGTTCACCACGCGCCAGGGCTGGGCGCTTGGTTCGGATGTCACCCTGACCGTGCAGTGCGATTCCGTTGAGCGAGCCGAGCGGGCACTCGAGACCGCGTTCGCGGAATTGGATGGGATTGAACAGGTCATGAGCCTCTATCGGGCCGACAGCCAGATCTGCCGGCTGAATCAGGACCGCGAACTTGTTGATCCTCATCCGGACCTGGTCACCGTCCTTCGTGCCGCCAGCGACATGTCGCGGCAATCGGACGGCGCGTTCGATATCACCGTCCAGCCGATGTGGGACCTGTACTCCAAATGCGGTCGCAGCGGGCAACTGCCAACCCCGACCCAGATCGAACTCGCCCGCAGTGCCATCGACTGGACCTGCGTCGACGTGGAATCTCACCGCGTGCGACTCCGTTCTCCCGTCACCGGAATCACCCTGAACGGAATCGCCCAGGGATTCGCGGCCGACCGTGTCATTGAGGTGTTCCGTGCCTACGGTATCCAAAATGCTTTGATCAATGCAGGTGAAGTCGGCAGCCTTGGTCGCAAGACACCGCTCGAAGCCTGGAAGGCGGGGGTTCAAGATCCGCGTGTGACCGACGCCTTCGCGGCCATTGTTCCACTCGATGGACGATCACTCGCCACATCCGGCGATTATCAAACGTCATTCGTTCCCGACTTTTCGCAAAACCACATCTTCGATCCTCACACCGGACATTCTCCACTCGACCTGGCGAGCGTCAGTATCCTGGCCCCGACGGGGATCCAGGCCGATGCCCTGAGCACAACGGCCATGGTCCTGGGTGTCGATCGGTCGCTGTCGCTGTTTTCCCGCCTGCCGAACGTGGATGCGTTGATGATCCTGAAATCCGGAGCGTCCGTTTCCACCCCCCGTTTCCCATCGCTCAATCCGGCATAGTCAACCTTCGTACGAACCGCATTCCCGAACGATTGATACGGTGCTTCTGGAAGAGGAATCAGGATGACTCGAATCGCCTGTTGCGTCCTGTTGCTGGCAGTCAGCTTCGCCGACGTCGCCTCTGCGCAGCCCGCAGCCAAATCTTCGTCCAAAGGAGGGGGCACGCGAGCGGAACTGGATGCCTTGATCAATCGCCTGGGGAAGACTCCCCCCGATTGGTTCAAGGGAACACCGTTGAACTATCCCCCGACACTCGATTTGACGTGGCCTGCGCAGGCCACCGGGAACTGGAACAACCAGAAAAACGTCGGACAGTACCTGTGGGATGTCGTGAACCCGAATCCCGGACGCTGGAAGGAAGGAGTGAAGCTGATGCATCACCTCCTGACCCTGCAGAAGGACGATCCAGAAAAGCGCGAACGGATCATGCTGACGCTCGCTCGCATGTACCACAATCTGCTGGAAGACTATGGACGATCCGCCTTCTGGTTCCGGGCCGCGGGTGTCGAAAAGGATCCGGTCGAATACGCTCAATCGGCCGTGGTCCTGGCCGAGTGCTACTGGCGACTGGGATTCGAGGACGAGGCTCGCAAGCTGCTGCAGAAAATCCCCTCGAACCTGGCTCATGCCAAACTGCTGGGGGACCTGGGTGAGACCGACAAGGCGATTCAAATGGCGATGGAAGACCCCGATTCACAGGGCTATTCCAGCCTGACCGCGGGAGACGCGTGCCGACAGGCGGGGCGTTACGACGAAGCGCTCAAGTACTATCAGCAGGTCCTGGCCATTCCGGTTCCGGCCACAAATCCCCCGGGACGACTGGTCAAGAATCGAAGTCGAGCCGACGCCAATGTGATCGCGATCCAGTCGTTCGAACTTTCCGATCCTCAAAAAGTCCCCGACGGGACCTACAAATCCAGCAGCCAGGGGTATGAAGGGCCAGTTGAGGTCGCTGTGACCGTCAAACGGGGAAAAATTGAATCGGTGACGATCTCGCAACATCGCGAAAAGCAGTTCTATTCCGCCATGACAGACACCCCGCGAAAGATCGTATCGAAGCAAAGCGTAAAAGGGATTGATACCACCAGGAATGCCACGATCACTTCAGAGGCGATCGTCAACGCGACAGCACGGGCACTCGCAGCAGCGCAGAAATAATCCACTCCAGGCGATCCTCGCCCCGTCTGCAGGACGACTCCATGCGTCTCGATCTGTTTCTTCCCTTTCTTCGCAAGCCAAAGAAAGGTACTGAACCCCGTCGTCCGGGAACGCTGGCTCGTGCCGCTCGTTCGATTTTTCCCGCCACATGGTTTGCAGATCTCTCCACGGGCAAGCCTGGGCTGATCCGGCGCACGCTGAAACGAATGGGACCGACATGGCTGTCGGCTCCGGTCCGTCGAGTCATTCAATCCGTGTGTCTGATCGGATTCCTGATTCTCTTTTTCGTTGTCTGCTGGCCCTATTCGGCACGGCCAGTTCCGGAAACCGAGGCCTGGCCGTCGCACTACGCCGACAACCTGGCCCAAAAGGAATGGCTCCCTGCGGAATCCTTCCTGGTCATTGATCCCCTTGTCAGCCTTTCGACAGCCATCGCCGCACACTCGTGGGTCTGGTCGCTCTCGTGCGCCGCGGCGATACTCTTCGCCTGCGTGTTCATCCCGCGTGGCTTCTGCGGCTACCTCTGCCCCCTGGGGACCCTGATCGATCTCTTCGACTGGTCGATCGGCGCGCGGTTCACCCGCTTCCGCGTCAAAGACGAGGGCTGGTGGGTTCATATCAAGTACTACACGCTGCTGGCCACGATGATCGCCGCATTCTGCGGAGTCCTCATCTCGGGCTTCGTCGCTGCGATTCCCGTCATCACCCGAGGCCTGTTGTTCACCCTGTCGCCGCTGCAAACCGGGTTCGCCCGAGGCTGGCATCTTGTCCCGCCAATGAATGCCGGGCATTTCGTATCGATCGGCCTGTTCTTCGCCGTGCTGGCCCTCGGATTTCTGAAGCCCCGATTCTGGTGTCGGTATGTCTGCCCGAGTGGCGCGGTCTTCTCGCTGGGCAATCTGTTTCGAGTCAGCGAACGAAAAGTCGAAGACACCTGCATCAACTGCAACAAGTGCGTGGAGATCTGCCCGTTCGATGCGATCAAGCCTGACTTCACCACCCGCACCACCGATTGCACGCTGTGCCAGACCTGCGGTGGCGTCTGTCCAACTCAGGCGATCAAGTTCGTCGACCGCTGGGACGGAGTTCAACTGAAAGTCTTGAATGATCCGCCGACTCATGAAACGGCAATCGGACGACGCGGGTTCCTGGCAACCGGAGTGGGACTTGCCTCTGGAGTCGCCGCGGGATTGGGAATCACGGGGGTCACCCGGGTCTGGGGCGCCAATCTGGATGATCCCGACGCCTGGCGACCCGTTCGCCCGCCGGGAAGCGTCCCCGAACGCGAATTCCTGCAGATGTGCATCCGCTGCGGAGAATGCTTCAAGGCCTGTCCCAATGACGTCTTGCACCCGATCGGTTTTCAACAGGGACTCGACGGCATCTGGACTCCGCATGTTGTCGCCGACTGGGCCGGTTGTGAATCCAGTTGCAACGCCTGCGGTCAGGTCTGCCCGACGGGCGCCATTCGTGGCCTGCCGCTGGCAGAGAAAAAGGTCTGCCGGATCGGACTGGCCGAAGTCAACCTCCAGACGTGCCTTCCTCATGCGGGTCGTGAAGCCTGCCAGTTATGTGTCGATGAATGTCACCACGCAGGATATCATGCGATTGAGTTCACTCGTGTCGGTACCGAAGTCGATACAGATGGCCAGCCGATCGAGGACTCCGGATTCCTGGCGCCCGTGGTCCTGGCGGACAAGTGTGTCGGGTGCGGATTGTGTCAGACGCGCTGCTACGGAATTAATGTCGCCGACAAGAAGCTTTTGTCCTCGTCAGCCATTGTGATTCGCGCCGGTGAAGGGAAAGAAGATCGATTGATGTCTGGTTCGTACCAGGCTCTGCGTGACGAAGAAGCGCGACAGCGTCAGGCTCGCGAACCACAACTTGAAATGCCCAATGACGACGATGGATATCTGCCAGACTTTTTGAAGTAGCACGCGCTGATTGGATTGTGTCACGGAAGGAGGTCCGCGATTCCTGGAACGTCATCCGAACAGGGCCGCGGGGCGGCTCGATTTCTGATCATTGATGGCTACAACCTGCTGCATGCCGCAGGATTGTCTCAGGCCCGTTACGCTCCAGGCGACCTGAAGCGGCAACGGCATCGGCTGATGGTCCAGCTCGCAAAGTTGCTCTCCGCTGACGAACGAGTCCGCTGCACGATCGTGTTCGACGCGATCGAAGCCCCCTCCGGCCTGGATCGTCACTTTCGACATGCCGAGATCCAGATTCACTTTGCCGAACCGGGGCATGACGCCGACAGCCTGATTGAAGCACTAATCGATTCCCATTCCTCACCATCGCATCTGCTCGTCGTCTCCAGCGATCATCGACTGCAGAAGGCGGCCAAACAACGTCGCGCCGAAAGCGTCGACAGTGAAGCGTTTCTGCAGCAATTGTTGGATCGAGCCAAAGCAGCCGCGGCCGCCGCTGAAAAAGCGGCATCACAGTCCTCAAAACCTGTCTTACCAAAAGTATCCCGCCCGGGCCAAGAAGATGTTCAATTCTGGCTGGGCGAATTTGGTGAGATAGATGTTGATGCCATCGCGCGCAGCGATGATCCCGAAACAACCACTGTGGATCCCTTTCAAAAACGTATTCAGGATCTGCAGAAAGAACTGGATGACGCATCCAATCTGGATGACTGGCTGAACCAGCCGCCGGGAAAACCGTGATGAGGGCAGTGCCCTCAACCCAATTCGAGCTACCGCTCGGAAGGTAACCGTTCACGGGTAAGCGAAGGGGACAGACCCATTTTCACCGGCGGACGCGAATTCGATGGCAACCCGCGCCCACCTCAGCCCGTTGTTTCTGCCGTGAAAATGCGTCAGTCCCCGGCCCGTGAACGGGTTCCTCCCATGACGAAAGAATCTACGCGTCGGCCTCGTCAATGATGTCCGAGATGGGGACTGACAGACCCGGTCTACCATTTCCCGATGGGACACCGTTCCGTTGCCAGAGCCAGTTTGTTCATGAGGCGATTCTGTTCCACGCAGGCGCAACCACATTTCTGACAGTGGTCGTTTTGCAGATGCGGACAGGCCTGACAGATTGCCAGTCGCTCCTCAATTTCCGCCTGTGATCGCCGCGGCAAACCAGCCAGCGTCCAGCGCGCGATCGCCTTCGCGAAATTCCAGCCACGAATCACCAGCGCCGGCGCGCTCGTCACGACTTCCTCCGGTGAAGACATCTGCTGCTGCTGATCTTGCTGCTGCACGCGGGCACGGTACCTGGCCACCTTGATCGGATCCAGCGTTTCTCCCGCAGACGTGACACCGTTCAACCATTCCTGCAGCGTGGGCATCGTCGCTACTCCGTCACCGTAAACTGACACCCGCCTCCCGCCTGCGTTCCCGTCAACAACACCGGGTCGCAATCTCCCGCCAGCGTGGCTGTGATAAACGACAATGCCGAACTCAACGTCCAGTGACCGCTTTCACAAATCAGCTCCCACAAATCGAGTCCGCTACCGCACAGATTCCCCGGTCCAGACCACTGAGTCAGATTGGGGCCCAACCGCGTCAACAGGATGTTCCCTGTCCCGTCGCTGAGCGTCAGCGTTTCCGGAGGCGGATCACAACATCCTGCTCGCGACGAACTCGACGAACTGCTTCGGGAACTGGAACTCGACCGACTCGAGGAACAGCATGAGCAGTCCGAATAGACTGTCGTCGTCGGCATTGCTCCTCCCCTTTCAGTCGCAGAAGGTGAGTCGTGCACGTCGCCGCGTGACGCTCAAACCACCCGGCCCACAACTGACATCCGTCACAACATCCGAACACCCGTCGCCACTCGGGCCTGACGAAGTTCCACTGGACCCCGAGAACGCTCCGGAAGATGTTCCGGAACCGCTCGACGTCCCCGACCCCGACGATGTTCCACTCGTACGACTTGATCCACCACTCGACCCTCCTGACGAGGTCTGGCTGCCACCGGAGCTTGTGGTGGAACTTCCCCCCGACCCAGACGTATTGCTTCCGCCACTGGATGTCCCGCTTGACCCCGACGTCCCGCTGGAGACGGACGAAGCCGACGAACCGCTGGACTCCGACGACAGGCTCGACGCGGAAGATCCAGAAGAGAGACCGAGGCTGGATGAACCGCGGCTGCCAGAGACCGACGATGACGAACTGCTCGGAATACTCGATGCCGACGACGAACCGCTGCTGACGGAATTGGATCCGCTGGAGTTCCCGGACGACACGCGACTGCCACTCGATGGCGACGACGTGGAAGAACTTGAGCTGATGCTGCTGGAACCGGACCCCGTGGAACTCCCTGACGAACTTGAATTGCCCGATGAAAGTGGCGAGGGACTGCTCGCACTCGAAGAACTACTGAGGGAACTGCTGCCAGAACTGCTGAGCGATGACGCACTCGAACCACTCGAAGATTGACTCGACGATCGACTTGACGATCCGCTGCTTTCACTGCTGCTCGAAGATTCGCGGCTGGAAGGACTCGACGAACTGCCTGATGAACTGCTGGGCGAACTGGAAGAACTGCTTGAGCTGGATCCCAGAGGATCAATCGGCAGCGACTCGTATCCAAAGTTGGGCGGCATCGACACCGCACGTGTCTGACATTGATACCGTCTCCGTTTTCCTCGACCGTGAACCGAGATTTCCCATCGGACGTAGTCGTCAAATCCGCTGATTTCCCAAGGAACGATCCCCGCCATCGTCACGTCATAATGCCGTTCCTGCCATCGGAAGTCATCGATGCCCACTTGACTGGCCAAGTTCTTCTCGAAGCCGCTCGGATATTTTCCGTCAGCCGGGACGCTGGGACTCCCTGTCGCCGAGCAGTGCCAGACCTTGGATCCGGCATGCGTCGTACCGGTCGGTTTCACATACTCGGCATATCCGCCGACACGATCGCCACTCGCATTTCCATACGTGATTTGCACGCGCGACGGAACCGTGCCGAGCGTTTCTGCTTCGGATGAGAAGTCACCGCCTGCCACGACATCCCAGCCTGCAGCAAGATTTGTCTCGGCGATCGCCTGCCCCACCGTGGACGACTGAGTCCGATACGGCTGAAACAGGTACGGGCTGACCGTGGGTCCACCCACCACCCGTCTGCAGATCGTCAGAGCTACCGCGTCGATCAGCACAGCGGCATTCTCAAAGTCCCGCTGAAATTCGACCGCCGACGGCCGACCGTAGGCCGATAGAACCGCTTCACCAAGATGGGGAGTATCCGTCGGACTCAACCCCTGGATCCGATTCAGCGCCTCGGCCCACGTCGACGGGTTGTACAACGAAACAGAAAAGAACTGCCAGAAGTATCTGGCGTCCACCAGCGGCAGAAGCCACAGGCGATCGCTGGCATCAACGCCGGGAGCAGAGATCGGCCGCGGGGCAAGCATGAACAGATTCCCGAGGATCCCGTTACCAGATCCCGCCGCGTCTGATGCACCCGAATGACTGCTGGTCACGTTCGCGACGCCAGCTTGGCCGGTCAATTCAAACACCCCGGACTGACCACCTGCGCACGCCGCCAGTACGCTCTCCAGATTCGATCGCGTGATGAGAAACAATCCATGAGCCCAGCGTGTGGCCCCCGTCGGCCAGTAGAGTGAATTGATCCGCGGCTTGGGCGGTCGAGGATAATTGCCGATCGGAAGGCCAACTCGCCGAACCGTCGAGGTGTCCTGTGGAGGAAATCCCGAACTTGAACTTCCTGTGACGGGATTTCCCGTGTTCACGACGCTGGCAAACCGAACTTCATGGACCGCGGAGTTCTCCAGGCAAAAGATACTCGCCTGCAATTCCGAAAGATGCTGATCCAGCCACGAGCGGACGGTCCCCTCGGGATCTTCCAGCAATAAATCGACGCCTGCAAAACGAATGGTCATGTTGGTTCGCGGCCGTAGAAAGGGATGCGACGATTCAGAACCCGGTCATGCTCCGCTCACATCCGGCAGGTCCCAATGGAAGGGCCCCCGAAACACCAGGCCGAACGAACGCAGGTCGTCCGCCCCCTTGTCGAAGCCGGGATGCAGGCTACGAACAGGTCGCAAGAACTCAATCAGTAGCGGGACCGAGTTGACCGGCGCGTCGCCATACAGTTGTTGCCCGGCCAGTGACTGCAGAACGCGCTGCTTTAACTGCAGCAACCCGCGTGAGCTGTCGGTGAAGCTCTGTGCCGAATGCTCCAGGCGATCGAGCATCATCCGCGAGAAGACGGTCACCTGAATGAACGCCGCCTCCACAATGCCGCGCGATCCCGCCCCGACGGGAGTTCGTTCATCAAACAGTCCGTCGATCGGCGCAACCGTGCAAAACAGATCCTCATGAATCTCAATCCCCGGACTGGCTGTCGTACTCAGGAAGCAGGTCGACTCCGACGCAAACTCGGCGATGTCCGTGCGTAGCTTCTCGACGACCGCATTCAGAACACGCTGTTGAGTCGTCGGACATACCGTTGCGTTTGCCGAGAATCCTGCCGACATTCCACGTTCCTTCATTCCAAGAATCGCAATGACGTGCTGCTCCGCTCCCTGCGATCAGCCTTCGAGGCCGACACAGATGAGTTCTGCGTCATTCAGCGTCATGAATACGGACTACTGGTCAGTTCTGTCGTGGACACCGTGGCCGATTCCGTCGACCACTTGTTCTCGCCAAACTTCAAAATCTCAGCGGGAGTCGGTGTGCGCAGCAGGGCGAACACGGCTTCAAACCGGGCTCGAAACACCTCTTCGCCATTGCAGGTCTTCGTCCTGGTTCCCCCGAGCAACCTGGATGACAACAGGATCTGTGGAATGGCAGGCCGACCGGCCCCGACATCGCCCACAGTGGCCGCACCTGACTCCATCGTTTCGGGGTCGGGAAACTCCGGCCACTGACCGACTCGCTCCGCAGCGATCCGAACAACACGCCGGGTTTGCGGCCGACCGAGAGAAATGACGGCACAGGCTTCCCTGGTATCAATGCCCGTTCCGCCATACGGAGCCGAGGCAATCGGCAGAGCGGCCCTCAGCCGACGCGTCCGATAAATGGATTCCATCTGATAGCTCGTATACATCGCCGACTTGTGACTGACGCTGTAATACGGCGGATCGATGGAAGGGATCTCCGGCACGATGACGGCCTGAACCGACGCCTGCGGCAGCGGCTCAGGCTCCTCGTTGTGATCGATTGTCAGGGCATTCGTCTGCTGATTCAGACGACGTTCCCCCGCACAGATCGATTGCAGATAGCATCGAAAAATGCCCGTCAAAGAGACGGGTCCGGCATACTCGGGAATTTCGCCCGTTCGCGCCGACGCAGATCGCCGAGGGTCGTAATTGTCAGACCACGTCGGCAGATCCTCGACCGAGATCACTTTTTCAAATCCAGCCAGACCAATCCGCGGACCGAGGTCGCCTTCAGTGACGGATTCATCCTGGATCACGCGTCCCAATCGCTCGCACGACGCCGAAGCCCGAATCGAATTCACATCTCCTGTAAAGTCGGTGATCGTCAGATCCCGCATGACGCAGGGCCGCCCCTCTTCGGGCCTCACTCCCGGTCGAACTCCCGTCAACTTGGCCGTGATCACGGACAGGGCCAGCAGGATCAACTCCCCCTTGTCGACGTTGGTGTCCCCTTCCAGCGTCACCACAACCTGCGAATGAGACTGCAGCGGACTGTGTGACAACGAGTGCTCAGTCTGCTCAACCGACCAGCGCCGGGCCGGATAGGGAGCGGCAATCGCAATCTCCTGATCCACGATGGTGTATCGCAACCCTTTGCCGTCGGCACTTGCCGCAAACGACATCTGATCTCGCCGCATGCCGGGCTGGAGAGGAGGAATCACCAGCGATCGAAACCAGTGGGGACTGAAATTCGATGTCGCCAGTTCGAGATACCCCTGGTAGACGCGCGTCGCACGCAAGTTGACATCCAACGCATCCTGACATCCCCACCGATGACACAGGACTCCCCCCACCGTGCCGGCCGCTCCCTCATCCGCACATTGCACGGTGTGAATCTCAAACGTGGCATCCACCTGGAAAATGTTGTCGGATGCGATATGGACGACGTCAAACTGCGTACAACGAGGGCCGTCGTCCACATCGCGATTTCCGAGGCCAGACGTCGTCAATTCGTCTGGTGACATCGCGGTGATGGGATCGGCCTGCAGAACGATTTGTCCCGAACCAATCGATGCCGCACACCCCATGGCCATCACAAATCGCTGCCGGGGCGCCAATCGCCAGCGAACCTGCCGATGAGCCTGCGGAGCATGATCGGGTTCCACCAGGCTTCCGGTGACCTCCTGAAACGGACACGCGGCCGGCCATCCATGCAGGTAACCCGAAACCTGCACCGTGTGCTTCCAGGCCTTCAAATCGGTGCCGGTCGAGTCCATCATCGGCCGTTGTTCCATGCGGCGAGTCAGGCACCGATAGAGAACGAGATCGCCATATTGAACAATCGTCTGCCCGGACATCCTTCATCTCCGATTCGTTCGATGGATCCAACGACCTGCCGACAGACGGACATCAACATCAGCGAATTCGCGGCAACATCCCTCGCGGTTGAGATCGGAGATGAGCTTCTCGCCGCTTGCTGACATCCAGGTCCCAATGACTGGCCATTCCCGATGAGAACTGTTGCGGCGAAAACACTCCTTCGTTCGCGGTGCCTCTATTCGATGAGTCCACCGAGACCGGTGCCCGATTCTCATCCGCTATGTGCGAATCGGTCATTCGCACGGACGCCCTCCCGGGTATTCCCGACTCAAGCCGTTTCCCTGTCACGGACAGGTTGTGAACCGAGTTGAAACCGGCGGACGGACCAGACGAGCTTGAAGCCCCATTCCGTATCGACTCTTCGAGCATTCCGCGGAAAGAGGATACCTGATTGAATTGGTCGCCAGCTTGAGCAATCTCATCAGCGGTTGCCGTCCGGGTTCCACGGAATGAGGAGGA
>Ga0265327_10003451_pt1 | contig 15060 bp, 16 predicted proteins | sample 41621metaG_FD_202089 | JGI IMG/M metagenome (GOLD analysis project Ga0265327, IMG submission 202089) | Rhizosphere microbial communities from Carex aquatilis grown in University of Washington, Seatle, WA, United States - 4-16-21 metaG | ecosystem: Host-associated > Plants > Roots > Rhizosphere... | reverse complement strand
AGCAGAGCGGAACGTGTCATTTTTGTATCCCTTAACGATAAAGACTATAAATTAAACTAGTTACGGTAACTCAGAGCCAACAAAGAGCTCACCGAGTGCGAAAATTCTAACATCTCTTTTGAAAAAAACCACTACTTTTATTGCTGATAGTTAGAAATCTTATTATTTTCCGCACAATTTTCGTGCACTTTACAAGAATTCAATAGATTTAAATAGAATGTTGTCATATACCATCACCTTGATGAACGTTAAGCCGCAACCATACTTATTATTAAAGCCCCAAACTTGAAGAAGATAATTTGTGACTGGTTGATTCAAGTAGTTCATCAAAACGCATTTTCAGCATCGCTACAGTTTCCAGATCATTGAAAGCATAACGGAAGCGAGCTTGCTCCATATGAAAGCGTCGCACATAGTGCGATTGATCAACAATGATGAAAGCATCCTTAGCAACTTTTGCCTGATCATTGGTCTGATAGACCGTCATCAGATGCGTGTAATCCTGAAGCAAAGAAAACAAACGAGGATATTGCTGTGAGAAGTCATCAATCTCATGCAATATGATTTGCAGACTAACCGGACTACCTCTGGACAAGAATTCTCTCAGTATCTCGTGTCTAGTGATACTGGCATAGCCGCCTTTACTTAACTGATTTCCAAAAATCAGGATTTCATGCTGCGCACGCGAAATAACCTCGTTGATTGCAAGTTCGAATTCACGCTCACCTATAATAATCTGGTCTTCTGGTAACTCGAATTTCTTTTCGTCCACCATTCTTTCACCTCATTGAATAAACTCCACATAACCTGTCTGATACCAAAGATGCAATTGAGTAACAAATTCGTCAGTTAGTTTTGACGAGAAAGAACTGGGCAAAAGCTTTCTATGGTCAGCCAAATTCATCAACAAGGTTGCCTGATCATCGATAAATGTAATTTTTTCACCATTCAGGTAAAAACAATCGTCAGAAAATAACATCTGACTTTTCAAGGTGAGTGCTAGGCCTGAACTTAAAAGCTTCTTTTGAAAATTTGCACGACTGATTTTAGCTGGCGCATCAAACATGATGTGCGGCTTAGGTTCGGATAAATACTGCCCTAAAAATTCAGCAACATCTTTTTTATTCCATTTGATTTGTTCTAGCATGGTAGATACTTTATCAACCATCTCTTTAGATATCTGTGCAGGATGCTGCTGATAGGTTAAATCCGGGTCAGCATACATGCCTTTACAATCAGTATGATCTTGCAGAAAATCCAAAAACTCTCGCCCCAGTTCCTTAGCGGAAGGTGTGCGGAAACCTATCGAATACGTCATGCAGTCACCCACTGCTATGCCCCAGTGTGCTGCATGTGGTGGCAAATAAAGCATATCTCCCGGATCAAGCACCCATTCTTGCTCAGTCACAAAGTTTTTAAGTATCTTCAGCGGCGCTCCATTAACCAAAGTTAAGTCTTGCTGTTGGCTAATTCGCCATATCCTCTGCCCAAGACCTTGTAACAAAAATACATCGTAAGAATCGAAATGGGGGCCTACACCTCCACCGTCAGGCGCATAACTCACCATCAGGTCGTCCAGCCTAGCATGAGGAATAAAATTGAACATGGCAAGTAGCTTAGTTGCATCATACAAATGATGGTTGACGCTCTGCACCAGCAAGGTCCAGTCTCTATCCGGCAAACTGGCAAAGCGCTCTTCTTCAAATGGGCCATTTTCAAGTATCCATTTGTTTTTCTTGTGAGAGATCAATCTTGACTGCACATCATCCTCACAGGCTAGTCCAGCCAGTTCATTAGGAGATAGCAGTCCATGAAAACCGGGAACTGCAGCCTTGATCAATAAAGGTTTCTTTTGCCAGTATTCAGCTAGAAAATCGGCAATTGAAATGCCTCCTAGCAATTGTAAAGGAGTGTTGATTTGCATCGTTTGGTCTAAATAATTTTTCAGTTTTACATGATAGCGCATTGCTTAATCAAGCAATAAATGAGGTAGAATTTACCCGTCCCAATATCAAGCCTTAGCCTATGTTGCAGTTGAATGCGCATGCCCCGGAATTCACTTTACCTGATGCCGAGATGGAGATGGTAAAACTATCGCAATTTCGTAGCAAACGGGTCGTGCTTTATTTCTACCCTAAGGATGACACGCCCGGCTGTACCTTGGAGGCCATAGAGTTCAGTGATCTTGAAGATGAGTTTTTCAAGCTTAATACGGTCGTTATCGGGATAAGCAAAGATGACTGTATGAGCCATGCTGCTTTCCGCGATAAGCATGGTTTAGCAGTCACACTACTTGCAGACGAAGATGGCAAAGTTTGTGAAAAATACAAAGTCTGGCAAGAAAAAGAAAAGGATGGTGTCAAAAAAATGGGGATTGTTCGTTCCACATTTATCATCGACATTGGCGGTACCTTGCGGCATATGCAATACGGCGTGACTGCCAAAGGTCATGCCCACGAAATACTCAACATTATTAAGTCTTTATAGAAAGAAGCACCATGCAAATCACCATGAATACAGTTGTCACCATTACCTATGAACTTCGTGACAGCGAAGGCAATGTACTGGAGTCGAGTACTGATCCAGTTAGCTATCTGCACGGTGGCTACGATAATATTTTCCCTAAGGTTGAAGAAGAGCTCCATGGAAAATCAGTTGGCGATATTGTTGAAATCACATTGGAGCCAGCTGATGCATTTGGTGAATATGATGAAGAACTCGTTCAAATAGAGCCAGCAACTGCTTTCCCCAGCAAGGATCTCAAGGTTGGCATGCAATTTGAAGGAGAAGACGAAACTGGTGACGTTATTCTCTATACCATCACTAATATTGAAGATGGCAAAGTGGTGGTTGATGGCAATCATCCCTGGGCTGGCGAGCGAGTTCTGTTTAAAGCGACAGTGACTGATGTCAGGACTGCTGGCCAAGAAGAGGTGCAGCATGGTCATGTCCATGGTGCGGGCGGTCATCACCACTAGTCAATTCCAAGCTAAAATGAGCAGTCTGGCCAATTCTTAAAGCTGGATTGCTCAGAGTGAAATAATTGGTTTTAAATCAAAGGCACAAATCAATGACCCCAACAGGAGGAACCCATTGAAATATTTATCAAAATTACTCGTAGTTCTCAGCCTTTGCATGGTTGCAAATTTTGCTGAAGCAGCAACGAAAATAGGCTATGTAGAGATTCAGAAAATCATGCAATCACCAGCATCACTAGATGCTGGAGCAAAACTACAAAAAGAGTTTTCATCACGCCAAGATGAGCTTAGTCGTATGGCAAGACAGATTGATGATAAAGAAACTGCAATGAATAAGCAGTTATCTACTACATCTAATAGTGATCAAAAAGATTTAAACGACCTTAAACTTGACTACGCACGTAAACAGCGTGAACTCAAAGAAGATTTTGATATGCGCAAGAATGAGGAACAATTAAAACTGCAAAACCGAGTCAATGATGCGGTCAACGCGATCTCACAAGCCGAAGGCTACGATCTTGTTTTATATGGAAATGCTGCTTACTTTGGTAAAAATGTCGACATCACAGATAAAGTGATTAAAGCATTAAAATAGTAAATGTCGGCTTAAAGCAAGCCTTTAAGCCGATACAACACCTCTAGCGCCTGCTTGGGTGTTAGGTCATCAGGATCAACCGTTTCGAGTTCACTCACCGCAGCATGTACTGCTGGTTCGGGTTCATTGCTAGTCTGGGCAAACATATCTGTCTGCGGCCCTGCAGTAATATTTTGCTGCTCAAGCTGAGTAAGTTTTCGTTTGGCACTAGCAATCACCGACTTGGGGATCCCTGCCAGTTGCGCCACCTGCAAACCATAACTCTGGCTAGCTGAACCATCTTCCACACTATGCAGGAATACGATGCCATTGCCATGTTCGACGGCATCCAGATGCACATTTACTGCCTGTTTGAACTCTTCAACTAGTCGAGTCAGCTCAAAATAATGGGTGGCGAACAAGGTATAGCTCAGATTTTTCTCTAACAATTGCTTGGCCACAGCCCAAGCCAGCGCCAAGCCATCAAAGGTAGAAGTGCCACGCCCAATTTCATCCAGTAACACAAGACTATGTGCTGTAGCGTTGTGCAGGATATTGGCAGTTTCTGTCATTTCAACCATAAAGGTAGAACGACCACCTGCCAGATCATCTGATGCACCAATACGAGTAAATATACGATCGACTGTGCCGATTCGGACTTGTGTTGCCGGTACAAAACATCCGCAGTGCGCCAATAAGACAATCAATGCGGTCTGCCGCATATAAGTTGATTTACCCCCCATGTTAGGACCAGTAATCAATAATAGTTGGCGAAATGGCGAAAGCGATACGTCATTAGCGATAAAAGGTTGAGCAATCTGCTCCACTACTGGATGACGCCCAGCTTTGATTTCCAGACCTGCCTCACTACCAAACTCGGGAGCAACATAATTGAGCGCTTCTGCACGCTCGGCAAAAGTGCAAAGCACATCAAGTGTAGCAACTGCCTGTGCATTGGCTTGCAAGTCATTGATGTAAGGAAGCAGGTTATTCAAGACATCGTCGTACAAGGCTTTTTCTCTAGCTAGGGCCCTATCGTTGGCAGACAGCACCTTATCCTCAAAAGCTTTCAGCTCTGGGGTAATAAATCGCTCGGCATTTTTCAGAGTTTGTCGCCGACGGTACTCTGCAGGCGCAGCTTCAGCTTGCGCGCGACTGATTTCGATATAAAAACCATGGACGGAGTTATATTCGACTTTCAGATTTGCAATCCCGGTACGTTCACGTTCTTCTGCTTCAAACTTAAGCAGAAAATCTCCACAATTGGTCTGAATGGCACGCAGTTCATCGAGCTCGGCATCGTAGCCATCGGCAATCACTCCGCCTTCACGCAACACCACCGAAGGCTCGGCCTTGATAGCAGTGTGCAGAATAGTAGCCAAATCAGAAGGGAAATTGAGACTGGCAATCAGATTCTGTACTAACGGAGCAGTAATCACTGAAAGTCTACGCTGTAAGTCTGGCAGCTGTTGCAAGCTATCTCTTAAACCAGATAGGTCGCGTGGACGGGCAGATTTCAGAGCCACTCTTGCCGTGATACGCTCAATGTCACCTATCGTCTTAAGTTGTGACCTTAAGTCTTCCGATCTATTGCCAGCCATGAGCTGGGCGACTGCATCCAGTCGGGCGACGATGGCAGCTTGATCGCGCAAAGGATGATGCAGCCATTGCCTTAAAAGCCGCGCACCCATAGCCGTCTGTGTTGTGTTGAGCAAGGAATAAAGCGTAGGGCTAGCCTCGCCGCGCAAGGTTTCGTCTATCTCAAGGTTTCTGCGAGTCGCAGCGTCTAGTTGAATATAGGCGCTAGGCTGTTCTACTGTCAGACCATTGATATGTGGCAGGGTCGAACGTTGTGTGTGCTTGAGATAATCCAGCAATGCACCGGCTGCGCCAATCGCTACAGTTAAATCAGCACAGCCGAAGCCGGCCAGATCATAAGTGTTAAATTGTTTGGTGAGCGTTTGCTGGGCAGAGTCCAGATCGAACTGCCAGCTTGCCAAACGACGTTTGGAGCATTGAAGAGTATCGATAAGTGGAGATACGAAATCATCCGCATAGAGCAATTCTGCCGGACTGATACGCTCTAGCTCCTGCCCAAGTAAGCCGGGGGCAATTTCACTTAATACAAATTGACCGGAAGCCAGATTAATACGGGCCAGACCGAGCAGGCCTTTGTTCGCGCCAGTGCCAAGACATATTGAGAGCAGAAAATTATCGCGGCTATCTTCAAGCAGGGCGCTATCTGTCAGCGTGCCGGGGGTCAATATTCGGCTGACCTGACGCTCAACTGGGCCTTTGCTTTTTGCTGGGTCGCCCACCTGTTCGCATATCGCAACCGACTCACCTAGCTTGGTTAGTTTCGCCAGATATTGCTCGGCTGCATGGTATGGCAAACCTGCCATCTTGATCGGTTCACCATTTGAGCTGCCACGACGCGTCAAGGTGATGCCAAGCAAGCGGGAAGCTTTCTCGGCGTCTTCGAAGAAAAGCTCGTAGAAATCCCCCATACGGTAAAACACCAACATATCGGGGTACTGGGATTTGATCCCCAGATACTGCTGCATCATGGGGGTATGCTGCTGTAGATTGCTTTCGCTCAGGACAGCATCATTCATGGCAAATCAATTGTCCGCGGTGATTTTTACAGCGTTTGATTTCAGTGCATCAGTCAGATGTGGATTCAACACTTGTAGCATTTGTGAAAACACTTTTGGATTACCAGCAACGATATTGCCAGTTTCCAGCCAAGTCTCATTACCTTCAAAATCACCGACAATACCGCCCGCTTCCTGAATCAATAAAGCGCCTGCGGCGATATCCCATTTAGAGAGACCAATCTCCCAGAATCCATCAAACCAGCCAGTAGCAACATAAGCCAAATCCAGTGCCGCGGAGCCTGGGCGACGCAGACCTGATGTTTTGCGCATCATGTCAGTAAACATGGAAACATAGGTATCTGCATGCGTAAAATCGCGGAAAGGAAAACCGGTGCCTATGATGGAATCCTGCAACTTACTGCGATTACTAACGCGGATACGCTTATCGTTGAGGAAGGCACCGCGACCTTTGGTAGCGGTAAATAAATCATTGCGGTTAGGGTCATAAATGACTGCTTGCGTCAATTGCCCTCTGCTCATCAGCGCAATTGAAACCGCATATTGTGGGAAGCCGTGCAAAAAGTTAGTCGTGCCATCAAGTGGGTCAATAATCCAGACGTTCTCGGCATCACTGCGCTCATGACCACTCTCTTCACCAAGGAAACCATGATCCGGATATGCTTCACGCAGCGTTCTAATAATCGCCTCTTCGGCTGCGTGGTCAACTTCGCTGACAAAATCGTTATAGGTTTTACTGCGAATCTTCAACGAACCAACATCTTGAGAAGCGCGGGTAATAATACCGCCAGCAAGGCGAGCGGCCTTGACCGCAATGTTCAGGGTTGGATGCATAGTCTAAAATTTCACTTTCGGCTTGGTTACCAGCAAATAGCAGGTAACTTTTAAAGAACTGATAAAATGCTATTTTAATGTGTAACGCCATGACTTCCAAACTTAATCTCACAAGCAACTTTCGCGTTGTACTCTGCCAGACTAGCCACCCCGGCAATATTGGGGCAGCTGCACGCGCCATGAAGACCATGGGAATTAGCCAATTACATCTGGTTTCACCCAAGTCATTTCCGCAAGCAGAGGCCAATGCGCTGGCCTGTGGTGCTGTCGATTTGCTTGAAAATGCAGTTGTATGCCCCACATTGGAAGAAGCATTGACTGGTTGTGCACTGGTGATTGGCTTAAGTGCTCGAAAAAGGCAGCTATCACATGAGCTTTTACCGGTTAGAGAAGCTGCCAAGCGTGCGGCTACGCTTGCGGCTACAGGTCAACAGATTGCTCTGGTTTTTGGTACGGAAATGAGTGGCTTATCAAACGCAGAACTCGATCTTTGCCAACTACTGGCGATGATTCCGACCAATCCCGAATTCTGGTCGCTCAATATCGCTGCCGCTGTGCAGGTGATGTGTTACGAAGTGCGCATGGCATTAATAGATAATGAGACTGGCATTGTTGCTGAACCAGTAAATCCGCTGGCAACCAACGATGAGGTGGAAGGCTTTTATGACCACTTAGAACAAACTTTGGTCAAGATTGGTTTTCTAAACCCGGATGAACCCAAAAAACTGATGCAACGTGTGCGCCGTATCTACGCTCGGGCAAGACTGGAAAAAGAGGAAGTTAACATACTGCGTGGTATATTGAAGCTGACACAAAAGCCTCGCAGCTTTGAAAGTAAATAGAAATGTTTGAACAAATTAAGGAAGACATCAGCGTTGTATTTGAACGCGACCCAGCTGCTCGCACACGCTGGGAGATCATCACGACCTATCCAGGCGTCCATGCCCTACTTGTCCATCGCCTGTCACACTGGCTATGGTCAAATGGCTTTCTATGGCTGGCGCGCTTTATTTCACATATCGGTCGCTGGCTGACTGGCATTGAGATCCACCCTGGCGCCACCATAGGCCGTCGAGTATTTATTGATCATGGCATGGGGGTCGTCGTAGGCGAAACTGCGATCATTGGTGATAACTGCACGCTCTACCATGGCGTAACACTGGGCGGCACCTCATGGAACAAAGGAAAACGACACCCCACGCTGGAACAAGGCGTTGTGATTGGCGCTGGCGCAAAAATACTTGGTCCCATTATTGTAGGCACTAACGCCAAGATCGGCTCAAACGCGGTTGTAGTCAAAGATGTTCCAGCTGGGGCTACTGCTGTCGGTATACCGGCTCGCATCCTTGACCCAGAAAGCACTAAACAGCGTGATGACATGGCGGAGAAAATTGGCTTTTCTGCATATGCAATAAGTGACAATATGAATGACCCAATGACCAAAGCAATTCATGCGCTACTTGACCATACAGCCAAACAAGACCAGCGCATACAGGAAATCACAGAGCAATTGGCAAAGCTTGGTGCAGACATAGAAACAGACGCAGAAGTTGGCAAAGCATTTGATGTGAACTATCTCAATAAAATAGTTGACTAAAGTATTAGGGTATTATATAGTTTCAGGCTGACAATTTGGTCAGGAAGCGCGTCGAATCAATCTCTTAGCGCTTTCAATGAAGCTTAATTTACCTTCAAGATAATTTAGGAACTATGCGATGCGTTTAACTACCAAGGGTCGATTTGCAGTAACAGCGATGCTAGATCTCGCTATCAATGAAGTGGACAAGCCGGTCACACTAGCGGGTATCAGTGAGCGTCAGGAAATTTCCTTATCCTACCTTGAGCAGCTCTTTAGTCGGCTGCGTCGCAGTGGTTTGGTAAAAAGCGTACGTGGTCCGGGTGGTGGTTATCGTATTGCAAAAAAACATACTGAAATCTCGATTTCCGAAATCATCAGCGCAGTGGATGAGCAGATTGATGCAACCCAGTGTGGTGGTCATGAAAATTGCCGCGACGAACACCGCTGCATGACGCATGATTTGTGGTCAAGCTTGAATGTGAAAATCCTTGAGTACCTCTCAGGCATCTCACTGTCAGATCTCGTGGCTTCACAAAATTCTAGCCGCCCTATCGTCATTCAGAGCCGCAAATCATTTGAAACGGAAGTAGCGGCTTAAGGATATGCCTGGTTGATATGATAGCTTCAGTCGCCACCTATTTCGATCATAACGGAACTACGGTCATAGACCCCAGAGTTCTGGGAGCGATGCTGCCATATCTTTCTAATCAATATGGCAATGCAACAAGCCGCCATGTGTATGGCCGCGCATCGCGTCAGGCAATAGATCGTGCGCGTGAACAAGTGGCAGATGCAGTTGGTGCGCATCCTACTCAAGTAGTATTTACCGGCAGTGGTACTGAGAGTAATAATCTGGCCATCACTGGCATTGCCAATAGTAATCAGGCTGCAGCGATTTCGATTAGCGCGATTGAACACCCTTGCGTAACTAGGCCAGCACTAGCTATGCAGCAACGCGGTCATCGTTTAAACATGATTGCAGTCAATGAGCATGGCAAGCTTGATATGGATGCGTTAAAGACTAGGCTGGATATGCCAACTGTGCTGGTATCGGTGATGCTAGCGAATAACGAAACTGGTGTGATACAGAATATTGCTGAGATAGCAGAAATTACCAGAAAACATGGGGCTTTAATGCACACAGATGCGGTGCAGGCTTTAGGCAAGATCAAAGTCGATTTCAGCGACTTGAATGTACATGCAATGACGCTGTCATCGCACAAGATTAATGGCCCACAAGGGGCTGGCGCGCTAATTCTGGACAAACGCGTTGATATTCAGCCCATATTGTTGGGCGGCGGACAGGAAAAAGGTTTACGCAGTGGTACCGAGAATGTAGCTGCAATTGTAGGATTCGGTGCTGCATGTGAATTGGTGAGCCGCGAGCTACTTCAACGTACAGCAACTTTACGCCAAATGCGTGATCAATTAGAAACAGGTATTAGAGAATTGGGTGCCGTTGTATTTGGTGCTAGTACTGAACGTCTGCCAAACACCAGCTTCTTTGCCTTTCCCGGCATAGAAGGCGAAACATTGGTGATGGCGCTCGACAGAAAAGGCTACGCCGTTGCAAGCGGTTCTGCTTGCTCAAGTGACAGTACTGAGCCCAGCCACGTATTACTGGCCATGGGTGTTGAGCCTGATCTGGCACGCGGCGCTGTGCGTGTTAGCCTAGGCAGTGGCAACAGCATGGAACAGATTAACGGTTTTTTAATGACCCTGAAGAATGAACTGACCCGACTTAGGCAGCTCACTGCCATAGCAGTTTAATGACAGAATTAAATTTGATTGAGAAAATACAATGACTGTACATACCCCGATATATCTTGATTACTCTGCCACTACACCGATAGATCCACGTGTAGCAGAGAAGATGATTCCATTTTTGACCGAACACTTCGGTAACCCGGCATCTCGCAGCCACTCATTTGGCTGGACTGCAGAAAAAGCTGTGGAAAATGCACGTGAAGAAGTAGCAAAGCTGGTGAATGCTGACCCACGCGAGATCGTCTGGACGTCTGGCGCTACAGAATCAAACAATCTTGCAATCAAGGGTGCTGCCAATTTCTACAGCAGCAAAGGTAAGCACATCATTACGATTCAAACCGAGCACAAAGCGGTATTGGACACCGTGCGTGAGCTTGAACGCGTAGGTTTTGAGGCAACTTATCTCGCACCAGAACCCAATGGTTTGGTGGATATCGAGAAATTCAAGGCCGCTATTCGCCCTGATACCGTACTGGCATCTGTCATGTTTGTGAATAATGAAATCGGTGTGATTCAGGATATCGAAACACTGGGCAATATCTGCCGCGAGAATGGCGTGATATTCCATGTTGACGCTGCACAAGCCACAGGCAAAGTCGCGATTGACTTGGAAAAATTGCCAGTTGATTTGATGAGTTTTTCAGCCCACAAAACCTATGGCCCTAAAGGTATCGGCGCTTTATATGTACGCCGTAAACCGCGTATCCGTATCGAAGCGCAAATGCATGGCGGTGGTCATGAGCGCGGCATGCGCTCAGGCACGCTGGCGACGCACCAGATCGTTGGCATGGGTGAAGCTTTCCGTATTGCGCGTGAAGAAATGGAACTCGAAAATGCACGCATCCGTCGCTTGCGTGATCGCTTGCTTGCCGGCTTGCAAGAGATTGACGAAGTGTACGTGAACGGCGATATGAAGAATCGCGTGCCACACAACCTGAATATCAGCTTTAATTTTGTTGAGGGTGAATCCTTGATCATGGCCGTCAAAGACATTGCGGTCTCATCAGGTTCTGCATGTACCTCTGCCAGCCTTGAGCCTTCATATGTATTACGTGCTTTGGGTCGCTCTGATGAATTAGCACATAGCTCAATCCGCTTTTCTATCGGTCGATTCACTACCGAAGAAGACATTGATTACACAATCAACCTAATGAAGAGCAAGATTGGTAAGTTACGTGAGCTTTCCCCGCTTTGGGAAATGCACTTAGAAGGAATTGATCTGTCCAAAGTAGAGTGGGCAGCACACTAAAAGGAGTATTAAGATGGCATATTCAGACAAAGTACTAGATCACTACGAGAATCCGCGTAACGTGGGTTCACTTGATAAGAACGACCCGAATGTTGGTACCGGCATGGTTGGTGCTCCTGCATGCGGCGACGTTATGAAACTTCAAATCAAGGTCAACGATAACGGCATTATTGAAGATGCAAAATTCAAGACCTATGGTTGCGGTTCAGCAATTGCATCAAGCTCATTAGTCACTGAATGGCTCAAAGGCAAGTCATTAGATCAGGCTGCTGAAATCAAGAACTCAGCCATTGCTGAAGAGTTGGCATTACCGCCAGTGAAAATTCACTGCTCAGTGTTGGCTGAAGATGCAATCAAAGCTGCTGTTGCTGACTTGAAATCCAAGCAACCAGCCAATAAGGAAGCTGCTTAAACATGGCTATCACGCTTACTGAAACCGCGGCTCAGCGTGTCGAAAAATTCCTTGCCAATCGTGGCAAAGGTATCGGTTTGCGCTTGGGCGTTAAGACTACTGGCTGTTCAGGTATGGCTTACACCTTGGAATTCGTAGATGAAATGCAGCCTGAAGATACCAGTTTTGAGAGCCATGGTGTCAAGGTGATTGTCGACCCGAAGAGCCTAGTCTATATTGATGGTACTGAGCTTGATTTCACCAAAGAAGGCCTGAATGAAGGCTTTAAGTTCAACAACCCCAACGTCAAAGATGAGTGCGGTTGCGGCGAGAGCTTTACGGTCTAAATCACCTTTCATTTTTGCCCTAGTGTTGCATGTCTTCACTAGGGCTTGAACCAAATCTATCGCACTAAGCCAAGAACGACACTCAATACCCATGCAACAGAATCATTTCGATTTACTCAAGCTGCCAGTTCGATACCATATCGACCAACAAGCACTTGAGCAGAATTATCGCAAGCTACAGGCTGAAGTGCATCCAGACAGGTTTGCGACTGCAAGTCCACAAGAGCGTTTGCAATCCATGCAAATCTCCACGCAGGTCAATGAGGCCTACCACACGCTGAAAAATCCAAGTGCAAGAGCACGTTATATGCTCTTACTTGCTGGAATTGACACGCTGGAAGAAAGCAATACTGCGATGCCAGCAGATTTCTTGATGCAGCAAATGGAATGGCGTGAAGCTGCCGATGATGCAAAAATGAGCGGTGATATTGATGCGCTTGATAAGCTCTTGAATGAGATGCGTGGCTTGATCAAGCAACTGGAAAATACCATCAGCTCAAATCTGGACGACAATCCTGATTACGAAATGGCTGCACTGACAATACGTAAACTGAGTTTTATCGAAAAAATCAGTACAGACATCGAACACATGATAGACAAGCTGGAAAACTAATGGCCTTACTGCAAATCGCCGAACCCGGCATGAGCGCGGCACCACACCAGCATAAGCTGGCAGTAGGTATTGACTTGGGCACCACCAACTCGTTGGTTGCCACGGTAAGAAGCGGAATGAGCACAGTACTACATGACGAGCATGGCCATGCTTTACTGCCATCGGTGGTTCGCTATCTGGAAGATGGCACTGTTGCCGTAGGCCATGCTGCACAAGCGAAACAATCCGAAGATCCCAAGAACACCATTGTCTCTGCAAAACGCTTCATGGGGCGCGGACTCAAGGACATTCCCGACATCACACACATCCCCTACCGATTTGTCGATACTCCGGGCATGGTACAGATCGATACACGTGCAGGTATCAAAAGTCCGGTAGAAATCTCAGCCGAGATACTGAAGTCTTTAAAAGCGCGCGCTGAAAAAGCCCTCGGTGGTGAACTGATAGGAGCCGTGATTACCGTACCTGCCTATTTTGACGATGCACAACGCCAAGCAACAAAGGATGCTGCTCGTCTGGCAGGTATTAACGTACTACGTTTGCTTAACGAACCAACTGCCGCTGCCGTGGCATACGGGCTCGATAACGCTTCTGAAGGTATATATGTTATTTACGATCTGGGTGGCGGTACTTTTGATATCTCGATTTTGCGCTTATCCAAGGGGGTATTTGAAGTGTTGGCCACTAATGGCGATTCAGCCTTGGGTGGAGATGATTTCGACCATCGGCTCTTCTGCTGGATACTCGAGCAGTCCAAGCTGCCTCCATTAAATCAGGAAGATACTCGCCTGTTGCTGACAAAAGCGCGTGAAGCCAAAGAATGGCTGAGTGAAAATGTAGAAGCCCAAATCACTGTGGTACTAAGCACCAAAGCTCTAGTAAACGTCAAAGTGACAGCTACACAGTTCGCTGAAATGACGCAGCATCTCGTCAACAAGACCCTCAACCCTACCCGAAAAGCCTTGCGTGATGGTGGGTTAGCTATTGATGAGATCAAAGGTGTCGTATTGGTAGGCGGTGCCACACGCATGCCGCATGTCAGACATGCGGTAGCTGATTTCTTCCAGCAGGAGCCCCTCACCAATCTGGATCCAGACAAAGTTGTTGCGCTCGGTGCGGCCATACAAGCCAATGTGCTGGCAGGGAACCGTAGCGAAGACGATTTACTATTGCTGGATGTGATTCCATTGTCACTAGGATTGGAGACCATGGGTGGCTTGGTTGAAAAAGTCATTCCACGCAACTCCACATTGCCTGTTGCACGCGCTCAAGATTTCACCACCTTCAAAGATGGCCAAACTGCCATGAGCATTCATGTCGTACAGGGTGAGCGGGAACTGGTCAGTGATTGTCGTTCACTGGCACGTTTTGAATTGCGTGGCATCCCGCCTATGGCTGCCAGCGCAGCTCGTATTCGCGTCACTTTCCAAGTAGATGCTGATGGTTTACTTTCAGTGACCGCACGCGAGCAAACCAGCGGCGTAGAGTCGCACATCGTGGTTAAGCCCTCTTATGGCCTATCTGAAGACGAGATCACAGAGATGCTAAAATCCTCTTTTAATTCTGCCGAAGCAGATAAAAAGGCTCGTGCCCTGCGTGAGGCAATTGTTGAGGCAGAGCGCCTGATAGAAGCAATGAGTGCCGCAATACAGCAAGATGGCGAGAAACTACTCAACGACATTGAAAAACAAGCGCTAATCGACGAGATTGACGCTCTAAAAAGCTTGTGTGTTGGTAATGACACCGATGCCATCCACAATGCAACTGAAGTACTCAACAAAAATAGCGAATTCTTTGCTGCCCGTCGAATGGATGCCTCAGTCAGTAAAGCACTATCTGGCCAAAATCTACAATCTCTGGAATTTTAAGCATGCCTCAAATCATTGTCTTGCCCCACCTTGAACTTTGCCCAGAAGGTGCTGCTTTTGAAGCCACGCCAGGGGTGTCAATTTGTGACAATCTGCTACAACAGGATATAGATATTGAACATGCATGCGATAAAGTCTGTGCTTGTACGACATGCCATGTCGTCGTACGTGAGGGCTACAAGACGTTAAACCCGGCACAAGAGAATGAAGAAGATCTGCTTGATAAAGCGTGGGGACTGGAACCT
>Ga0265327_10003450_pt1 | contig 15060 bp, 11 predicted proteins | sample 41621metaG_FD_202089 | JGI IMG/M metagenome (GOLD analysis project Ga0265327, IMG submission 202089) | Rhizosphere microbial communities from Carex aquatilis grown in University of Washington, Seatle, WA, United States - 4-16-21 metaG | ecosystem: Host-associated > Plants > Roots > Rhizosphere... | reverse complement strand
CGCGAAGTGCCGGGCTACCTTCCAGCCATCCCTTCGGGATTTCGGAGTGCCTCCGCACACTCCGTCAAGCCGCGAACTTCATTTCCGCTGTCCTGCGAGGTTGCCGCTGCTGGACAAAGGTGGCACGATGCTTGACGTGAAAGCCGTCACCGTCATCTCACATCCGTTGGGGCAGCACGATCTGATTCGGTTGCGCGATGAGCGAACGCATCCGTACGAATTCCGGTGCGGCCTGAGCGGGAAGCTGATTTGTTAACTCCTTCGTCGCGCGCTCGAGAAACTTCGTTTGAGGCATTTTTTCCCAGGGTAGGTCCCTGTTGCCCTAACCAACCCTGGGCTGGAGGCTGCAACCCGCTTCGGGGTCGGCGCGGCGCGATCGATTATTTGACAGGTCTTAACGGTTTTGTTTCTGTAGGTTCGGCAACTCAACTGTTCCCGAAGGGTTGTTTGACTACACGGTTTATTGGTGCGGCAAAATCTTACCCGGTTGCGCGATAAGCCATGAATTCCGGTGGGTTCTGAGCGAGACGCTGATTTGTTAACTCCTTCGTCGCGCGCTCGAGAAACTTCGTTTGAGGCATTATTTCCCAGGGTAGGTCCCTGTTGCCCTAACCAACCCTGGGCTGGAGGCTGCAACCCGCTTCGGGGTTGACGCGGCAATCTTTGGAAGAGGGTCGTGACACAGGGCGCTGGCTTGAGAATTGCTCGAAACGGGGTGCTTGAAGATGGTTTCGACTCGGTCGTTTTCGTGTTATTTTCACGGGATGTATCGGCTATGCCGAGGCTGTTTTTTTGCCTGTCTTCTGTTGTGCGGGTTGGCAGCGCCGATGGTGCCGGCGTTTGGTGCACTGTTGGGTTCGAATCTTTTTCCGGCTGATTATCCGTGGAACCAAAAGATTTCTCAGTCGCCTGTCGCGACCAATTCAGCCGTAATCATAAGCAACATTGTTTCCAAATCCGGAAACGGTCATCTCCACCCCGATTTCGGCCAGGACCAGAGGCTGGCCAACACCGATTTGTACGGCATTCCTTATAACGTGGTTCATGGCAACATCACGCCGAAGGTCCACGTCGTCGTTGATGCCTATTCCAGCCAAAGCGATTTGTTGGACGTACCCATTCCCGCCAACGCCATCATTGAAGGGGATTTGGAGTCTGCGCCGACTGTCGGCGTCGACGTTCGCGGCGATTCGCATCTGTTGGTTTGGGATGAGGACAATAATGTCGCCTACGAGTTGTATCGGGCGTCGCGTCCTTCGGAAAATCCGGACGGCAAATGGCATGCGGATAATGAATCGGTTTGGAACATGACAAGTAATTCGTTCCGGGCGTTGGAAGCTACTTCAGCCGATGCGGCCGGACTTTCGATCCTCGCCGGCCTCGCCCGGCCAGACGAGGCATTGCCCGTGGCGCAAGGAGGTCAGGGCGGCATTCTTCACGCGCTTCGGTTCACGCTGCCAAACGCGATCATTCTGGACCAATTTGTTTATCCGGGCTCGCACGTTGCGAATTCCGGGACTAACCGATCCATCCAGCCGGCGATGGGTGCACGGTTCCGATTGAAAAGCAGCGTCGACATCTCCTCACTGAACCCGCAAGCAAAGATCGTCGCTCAGGCTTTGAAGGATTATGGGCTGGTCGTTGCGGATAATGGGTCGGCTTTCTTCGTCAGCGGCGCCAGTTACTCGGTCAATGCGACCAACGGATTCGCCCTGACGTGGAACGACAATGACATCCAGGATACAATCCATGGTTTGAAAAGCCTTTGGTTCACAAATTTTGAAGTCGTCGACCTCAGCCCGACGGTGACTTCCGTGAGCCCGACGCAAGGCCCGGCCGGAACATCGGTCACAATCACCGGGCAAAATTTCTCGGGCGCAGCGGGTCGATTAAGTGTCTGGTTCGGAACCAATCAGGTGCCAGCAAGCGCCAGCGACGATGGCCATATCACTGTCGTTGCACCTGCAGGCTCCGGCACGGTAGACGTTCGGGTCCAATCGGGAATCGCCACGACCTCGACCGAGAACTATACGGGTACGATTTGGGGCTACGGGATAACTGCGACCTCGAGCGTCGCGCGTTTCACATTTCAGACGCAACTCGAGGCGTTTCACTCCTGGCTCACATCTTACGGCCTGCCATCCGATGGCAGTGCCGATTATGTGGATTCGGACGGCGACGGAATGAACAATTGGCAGGAGTATGTTGCCGGAACCATTCCGACCAACGCCAATTCGGTTCTCGAAATCACGAGTGAGCAGGCCATTTCGGGCACAAGTTTCGTTTTTCGCTGGTCGACTGTGTCCAACCGGCTCTACGATATTTTCCGGGCGACGAACCTAACCTCAAGCGTGGGTGCCTTTGCACCTGTCCCCGGTGCAACCAATCTCCCGGCCACGCCGCCTGAGAATTCGTGGACAAATCCCATAAGCCCCGTCACGCAGGGTTTCTATAAGGTCCGCGTGCATTAGTCTGCGTCAGAACTGCGAGCCTGACTCTCGCTTTCACTTTCACTTTCACTTTCACTCCACCCCGCGGCACGATGCATAACGTGAAAGCCGTCACCGTCATCTCGCATCCATTGGTGCAGCACAATCTTACCCGCTTGCGCGACAAGCGAACGCGTCCGCAAGAATTTCGCCGCGTCCTGAGCGAGATGTCGGCGCTCATGTTGCACGAAGCCACCCGCTCCTTCGCGCTGCGGCCCGTGACCGTGCAAACGCCGCTCGCCAAAGCCAAGGGCACCTTTTAACGAAGAGTTGGGCAACTGCTGGGTTGACGGCTGAAACACTGTTGGGTTTTTAGAGGGCGGAATGCGCAATGGCTAGAAACGATAATCGACCGGCGGGCGGTCCCGCGGTATGATGAAGTCACAACTATTATGTTGAAACGACTTCTTGCGGTGGTTGGTCTCGCGGGTGCTACCGCAGTGGCTGAACCTGTCAAAGCAGTGGGCGGTCCATATAAAGGCGACTCGGTCAATCTCATCTATCAACTTCTGTTTTGCGACAGGCTGGAGTTGTTTAAGGAGCACACGAAAGGACCACCGTTGCCGCCAATGTCGGTTTTGCTTAGCGATACTCCGAACTTGGTTGAAATCGAGAAGGTAGCAGGCGATGAAAAGCAGGAATCGCGAATACGGATGTTAGCTTTTAATGCATTGCGCCGCGCAGGAAAGGATGTCCCGAAAAAGATTTATCTTGGGACGATCATCGAAGTTGGATTGGCAGAAGGAACCGATACGTTGGCTGTGTTTGCTGATGGCAGGGCGCGTTACATTAATCATTCTGGCAAGATGGTCATTGTCGAGTCGTCGACGAATCCATTTGAAGAGGAAATTAAAAATGTGATTAGTGCCTCGAAGCCGGTGGTTGAGGCAATTGGGCCGTGGACGAAACCACGACTGGCGGCACCGGCGCGCGGGATGTTTCGAATGACGTTTCTTGTTTCGGATGGGTTGTATTTTGGGCAAGGTCCAATGGAAGCAATGCAGAAAGAGCGGCTCGCCGCGCCGGTGCTGACGGCAAGTACGCGGTTGCTGGTCAAGATCGTGCAAAATGGGTCTGCGAAATAATTTTAACTCCGTCGTCGCGCTGTCGTGAAACTTGGTTTCACTTTCACTCCACCCCGTGGCACGATGCATAACGTGAAAGCCGTCACCGTCATCTCACATCCATTGGTGCAGCACAATCTTACCCGCTTGCGCGACAAGCGAACGCGTCCGCAGGAATTCCGCCGCGTCCTGAGCGAGATGTCCGCGCTCATGTTGCACGAAGCCACCCGTTCCTTCGCGCTGCGGCCTGTTACCGTGCAAACGCCGCTCGCCAAAGCCAAGGGCTACCAACTGGAACGCGAGATCGTGCTCGTGCCGATTTTGCGCGCCGGCCTCGGCATGCTCGATTCCATCCTGCAACTCATTCCCAACGCACGCGTCGGTTTCATCGGTCTCAAGCGCGACGAAGCCACCCAGCGCGCGATGTTCTACCACAAAAGCCTGCCGCCGGATTTATCGGATTTTGAAGTGGTGCTCATCGATCCGATGCTGGCGACCGGCGGCAGCATCGTCGCCGCGATGGATTTGCTCGTCGAACTCGGCGCCAAACACGTGCGCTTTATCAACCTCATCGCCTCGCCCGCAGGCATCCGCCACGTCCGCAAATTCTATCCTCGCCTGCCGATCTTTACAGCTGTGGTGGATGAAAAGCTGAATGACAAAGGTTACATTCTCCCCGGCCTCGGCGATGCCGGCGACCGATTATTCGGCGTGTAAGTCAGTTAAATAGTTAAGTCAGTTAAATAGTTAAGTCGTTAAATAAGTTAAAGGAGGCCCGCATCGAATCTCAACCCGGGCCGTCCCACCTTCCGGAAGCGTCGCATGTGTAAATGTGTAGGGGCCAAGTGACAGGTGATGGGGGTCAGGAGATGACAGCGGATTTGATGTGTCAGCGGATGGGGGTCACTGGATGTTGATGACGTGCTCGCGTATCAAATCGACGTTTTGGAAATTGGTAAGCGACTGTTTTAATGAGCGGCTGATCGAAAGGTTCTCGCCGGCGTAGCCGGTAGAAGTTGATGCGGTTTGCATCCAGATCCACTTCGGCGCGCACTAGCCGATGCTGCCACAACCGATCGACCTCCCAAGAGTGTCCCAGCACTTTAACAGCGCCACTGTTGTTGGTGCGGCGCAAATAGATGAGCGAGCCCGCCGGTTGTTGTTGCCAATCAACATTAAGATTTTTCGGAAACGACCGACGCGCAGGAAACGAATCTCGAATGCGCGCCAAATGGTAATCATAGGCTGCAGTAAATCGTTTTGATCTGGTGGTCAGCGCGTCGAGATTTTCGTGATGGAATCGCCCCCAGACTTTGCGTTGCCACAGCCCATTAAAGTTTTCAATCACGCCCTGAAAGCCCATCTCTAAAGGCGGAGCAAAGACTGGAGTTACTCCAAGCAGGAGACACAACCGCATGACTTTGCCAATGACATCCGGATGGTTATGGCCGCCTTGGAAGCGGACATCGTTGTCGAACTGAGCAAATTTCGGCAGTCCGGTATGCCGCCAGTGCGCTTGCAGAGCCTCAATGATGAAAGCTGTCGAAGCGATTTTCGCCGGCCAAGCTTCAGCCAGCGGTGCCCAGAGACTTCGCGCTGTAAATACCTGGAAGAGACCAAAACTGTCCATCCGCAGGTCCTCGATCACATCAAAGCAATCCACATCCACAGACTTCTGGGCCAATCCGGGCAGATACCAACCGGCGGGCGGAGCGGCATCGCGCCGACGCCGTGGCCGGTCCATAAATCCATGCCTTCGCAGAACCCGACCAATCGTTCGCACGCTGGGTACGTCGGCCAAACTTTCTGATACCTGCAGAGCTTCATGAATACTTTGCGCGCCGCAGAATCCCAACGCACCGCTGCTCTCAAGTCTCTTTCGAACAAGACAGATTTTACGCTCAATATTGGAAGGAGTTTTGTTGGCCAGAGTATGAGGAAGGTGAGAGCGATCGGACCAATCTACTGCTTCCAGCTCGTTGCCTTTGGCCCTGGCCAGCCATCGCTGAACGGTGTGTAAGCTGAAACCAAAACGACGCGCCACTGCCCGCTGGCTTTTTCCTTGTCGAACGAGTTGAACGATCAGGCGCCGCGTCTCCTCGACGCTTTTTCATCCGGTTGATTTACAAAATTGTTGCATGCAAGTCCAACATCAGTGACCCCCATCCGCTGTCATCTCCTTGACCCCCATCACCTGTCACTTGGCCGTGTAGGTTTGACCCCGGCTGACCCCGGTTTCAACTCTATCATTGCCCCACCCGTGGACAGCTATTCGAATCGAGAGAACATCATGAAAAAAACCTGCGCATTTGCGTCCTTGGCTCTGATGGCTGTTGTGCTCGGCGTGAACGTATACACCTCGGTCGTCGACGCCAGGAGCTGGGGCGCGGCAGCATTCCAGATTCGATTCTCACAGCGAGAAACTATTTCAAGAGCGTCAACCCAGGTACATTTTTCCGAACGGCTTCACCGCTCAACCAGCTTCTCGCATTGGCCACGTTGATTGCCTGTTGGAAGTCTGGAAAGAAGGTGAGATTGTATTTCGGACTTGCGTTCGTGGTCGCGGTGTTGACGGATGTCTTTACTTTTGCCTATTTCTATCCCCGGAACGACATTCTCTTCCGTGCCGCCGCATCGAACGCTGATGTGCTCACCAAAACCTGGTCGGAATGGACCTCCATGAACTGGGTGAGAAGCATCATACTCGCATTCGGCCTCGTCTGTTCGATGAAAGGTATCAACGCATATTACGAAAAGACGCAACCCGGCACCAAACCAGCGGATGGAATGTAAACCTGAGGCTAATTGCCGCCGAGATGTGGGATGGCCGTACGCTGCCGCCAGTTCTAACACCGTGCTTCATCGGTTGTTGTATGCAAAACAAAATTTGGGTGATCGGTGGTTCTCCAAAATCCACCTTTACAGTTCCTTAACAATTCCGTATGTAACCGCAACATTTCCAGTCCGCGTCTAAAATAGACATGCGAACAAAACTTTTCGTCTTCCTCGGGTTCGCCTGCTCGGTAATGAGTCAGTTGCACGCTCAGAACAATGGCCCACTTCGCGATAGCGGACCTGGTGAGAACGAGCGCCGATCTCCCTCGCAACAATATTCGATTGAGCAAGCGATTTCGGACAATGCGCAGTTGCATACGATAGCGTTCGATGGCCTGGCGTTCGTCACTGGGAATTTCGGCGCTTCCACGTTCATGCCGCCGGGCAAGGTCTGCGATTTCTTCGGCTTCCAGTATATGCGGGACATCGATGCCGCGCAGGAGGGCCACAATCCGATGTTCCTCAATCGCGTCGCCGGGAACGTTCTCGAAACGCTGAACGCCGGCCAAAAGCAAAAATTCATCGATCTGGCCGACGAACAAGCGCCAGAACTCGAGGCACTCGCACGAATGCGTCTGCCGTTGATCAAGGCGTTCCATCGCCAACTCGATCGCCAGATTCCTGCCGGCAGCCAAGGACTGGACGAAGCTGCCGTGATCCAATACGTGGGCGAAATTTTCGAGAAAGATGCCGAACTGAGTTTACGTCGTGCTGAAGTGATGGCTCAGGTGAGCCGCTCACTGACTCCGGAACAGAAAACGTATTTCGCGAAGATGAAGTTCGGTGATTTCAATTCCTGGCCTGCAATAGACGAACGCGACAAGATTAAAGCAGTTGGTCGCGGCAAATCACAGATTTTCAACGTCGCTTACATGACCTACGCGAGCGAATTCTTCAGTTGGACTTCCGGCAATGTCGATGCAGACACCTACTTCTGTCCCGAGCGCCACGGCACGTACTTCGGCGGCTTTTACATGAAGGACATGCCCGCCATGGGTAAACGCGATTACGATATCAGCACCTCGCGCACGGGCGACAGCGGCCGGGATTTTCTTGAACAAGTACTGACCCCGTCGCAACGCACCCAAATTACCGGCATTCTTCCGAAGCAACAAAAAGCCATCGCTGAAACCCTTCACGTTCGCCGAGCTATCGCTCTTGAGCTGCGCAAATATCTCGCTGGCCAAACGCCTGATCGCGCCAAAGTCCTCACACTCGGACGCCGCTATGGCGAACTCGATGGGGAAATGTCGTGGCTCTACGCAACGGCTTTTGCAAACGTCAATCGCACACTCACTGTTTCACAACGCGCCGCGTTGGTGAAACTCCGCAACCTCGACGGTTACAAGAGTGCTGAGGCTTACATCTATTCCCGACCAATAACAGGCGACCTCACTTTGCCTGAGACTGACCGATTCTTTTTCGCGCCCGGCGGACCGGCTGGTGCCGTGGATCCGATCGATTTCATCCCGCACGACGTAGTCTCGGTAGACGTCCTGCCCGAGTATCCAATGACGATCGCAGTGATGGCCAAGGACAATACCGATCCAAACACCGGTCTCGATATCTCACAAGCTCCCACCAAATGAGCCCTGCTCCCTTACGCAAATCGAAACCCACACAGCGGCTATTGAACGTAATCATTCTTCTGTCCTGTGCTTCCTTCGCTGTTCTCAACGCGTCCGCACATCTCATCGGCGATCCGTCGCATGACCGACTTCCGCTGCATTACGCTAAGAACGTTACGCCGCCGACGAATGTCATCATCCTTCGTGCTAAAGGCGGTGCAAACAATCGAGCGTCGCAAATCGGCGAGGCGTTCGCGTCTTTTGCACCCCGGGTCAAAACGCACTTCGACGATAAGTGGTTTTTCGTCGAGTCGGATGGTTTGCCAGAGCACAACATGATGGTCGGCATCTCTGCGTGGCAACAACAAGTGCCACTCCCGCAGCCTTATTTCGGTGATAATGCCTGGCGATTCCCGCTTGCGCCCGTGCCCGCCGCGCAACCGCGGACGATTAAAGATGATTTTCTGCGCGGCGCCATCGCCATAGCGGTGAACGGCATCCCCATTTTCAATCCACAGAACAATCGCGGCGAAATCTCCGCCGAAATCGGCGAATTGGATCAGTGGGGCGGACATTGCGGACGGGCCGATGACTATCACTACCACGCCGCTCCATTGCATCTGCAAAGCGTCGTGGGCGCTGCGCTTCCGATTGCGTATGCGCTGGACGGTTATGCGATCTACGGGCTGACGGAACCCAACGGCGCCAAGCCCATCAAACTCGATTCCTGCAACGGCCACACGACCACCGAACTCGGCTATCACTATCACGCCTCGCTGAAATATCCTTACATCAACGGCGGTTTCCACGGGGAAGTCGTCGAAGCAAACGGACAGGTCGATCCACAACCCAGCGCACAGGGCGTGCGGCCGGCGCTGCAACAATTGCGTGGCGCGAAGATTATTTCTTTCACTAACTCCGTGGATCGAAAAACTTTTTCACTTGGTTACACCGTAAACAATCGGCCCGGCGCGGTGAATTATACGAACACCGGTGATGGCCAATGGGCGTTCCAATTTGTAAACACTGATGGCGTCACGCGGGAAGATACTTATAGCGCTCGCCAACGCCGTCCGGGAGGAGGCGGGCAGCAGCAGCAACGAGCAGATGGCAATCGTCCTCCTCCGCGAGACCGTTCCGGTGCGCAACCGCGGCAACAATTAGACAACACCTCTCCACCGCTGATCTTCACGGCCAAGCACAGTGGTCATTTTATCGTGACCAGCCAAGCTGTCACCAACGGTGGCGCATTACCGCAGGAGTTCAATGGCGATGGCGCCGGCATATCGCCGCCCCTTGAATGGAAAGGCGCGCCTGCAGGGACCAGGAGTTTTGTTCTCGTCATGGATCACCTTGCTCCGGGCAACCAGATGAAATGTTACTGGACGATGTGGAACATTCCAGCGACCGCGACAAACTTGCCAAAAAATGCCCGTAACATCGGACATCTCGGCGGAAGCTTTCGCGGCCGGACCGGTTATGAACCGCCTCATTCGCAAGGTCCGGGACCAAAGACCTACACCATTCATCTTTACGCGGTGTCAGTAACGCCGCAGTTCGCGCAATCTCCAAACGCAGTCACGCGAGAGGATTTGCTCAACGCGATCAAAGACACCGTTCTCGACAGCGCCGATTTGAAAGTCACCTACACGCGACCTGAATGACCGAATCTACCCATCAATGAAACTCAGGATTCTAAAGCAGATTTTGTTACTGTCTTTGTGCACCGGCTTTGTCGAAGCGCATCCATGTCTTGCCGCAAGCCGTCAACCTAACTTCATAATCGTCCTTGGGGAAGGTGCGGGATGGTCCAGCACGTCCGTGCAGATGGACGATCGCAATCCGGCCTCGAAAAGCTCGAGCGTTCGCACGCCCAATCTCGAACGGCTCGCCCGTTCCGGCATGCGCTTCTCGGACGGCTACGCCGCTTCTCCGCGCTGCACACCTTCTCGCGCGGCTTTGTTGACCGGCAAAACACCAGCGCGGTTGCAGATGACCTTCGTCAATGAAGGCAGACGCGACAACGGTTCAGACATGAATGGTCGCGTCATCACTCCAAGCGCCTCCACGGAACTTCCGACGACAGAAATCACCATCGCTGAACTTCTAAAACGCACGGGCTATGCGACAGCGCATTTTGGCAAATGGCACCTCGGTCGCGTCAGCCCCTGTCAACATGGGTTCGACGAGAGCGACGGCGCAACCGGCAACGGTGGGCCGGAAAATGTCGCCACTCCAAATCCGAAACAAGCGTTGGCGATGACGGCTAGAGGAATTGATTTCATCCAACGCCAGTCGAAAGCCGGCAAGCCGTTCTATCTTCAACTCTCGCATTATCCAAATCAGCCTGGAAAAGCCGGCGGGCAAAATCGCGCCGCGCCAGAGACCGACGAAGACACTCTCGTCGTCGATCGAACCCTCGGCCAACTTCTCGATGCCGTCGAACGCCTCCAGCTCACGTCCAGCACCTATATTTTATATACCACCGACCACGGCACGCCCGGCCGCAATCCTCCGTTCACCGGTGGCAAAGGCACCGTGTGGGAAGGCGGCTTGCGCGTGCCGTTCATCGTCGCGGGCCCAGGCGTGAAATCGGGCGCTTGTTCGCATATACGTGTTACTGCCCTCGATATTCTTCCGACCTTCGCCGAGCTGGCTGGAATTCGCGAGCTATCGCCGGCATTGCTTGAAGGCGGGAGCTTTGCTGGCGTTTTGAAAAACGCCGGTCTCGGCGAGGTAAAACGAAAGCAGTCTGATTTTATCGTCCATTTTCCCCACTACGACAAAGACTTCATTGGACCGGCATCGGCAATTTACGACGGCCACTTCAAACTGATTCATCCTTACGAAACCGGCACCGCGAAACTCTTCGACATCGCAAGTGACGCCGGCGAACGGCACGACCTTGCTGCCGAAAAACCAGAAACCGCCAAAGAACTGGACGCGCGGTTGTTGGCTTACCTCAAAACTGTGAACGCCCAAATGCCCAGCCCCAATCCCAGATACGATTCAAGCAAACCGACCGAACTCAAGCGCGGCGGTGGTCGCGGCAAGAGAAAGAATAATCAATGAAGCTGCACACTTTCCTCGTCCTTTGTTTCTACGTGAAGACTGCGTGCGCGGCTCAACCTTTCGTTTTCACTATCGCCGCCGATTCTCACCTCGACGATCATACCGACCGAGAATTCTACCAACGCACATTGAAGCGCGCCGCCGCTGACAAGCCCCTCTTTCACGTCGACCTCGGCGATACTTTCATGTCCGAGAAGCATACCAATCGTATCGCCGCCGCCCAGCAGTACGCCGATCAGCGACGTTACTTTTCTTTGCTGGGAGTACCCGTGCATCTTGTCATCGGTAATCACGATGGCGAGTCCGGCCGCTATCTCGACGGCACCACCAACAACCTTGCGCAATGGTCACGCACGATGCGCTTGAAATACTTTCCCGAACCGCTCGCACCGGACGGACGCAATTACTACTCATGGGAAACCAACAATGCACTCTTCGTCGCACTCGATCCGTTTTGGTTTACGCCGCGCGCGCGTCGCACAGATGACAACTGGATTCGCACGCTCGGCAAAGTGCAATACGACTGGCTTCGGCAGACCCTCGAAACCAGTCATGCCAAGTTCAAGTTCATCTTCATCCACCACCTCGTCGGTGGCGCAGACCGGCAAGGCCGCGGCGGCGTTGAAGTCGCGCCCTACTACGAATGGGGCGGCAAAAATGCTGACGGGACAGACGGCTTTGCGACGCATCGGCCAGACTGGTCCATGCCCATCCACGCACTGCTCCGCGCCCATCATGTCACGGCCGTTTTCCATGGGCACGATCACATTTACGCAAAACAGGAGTTGGACGGGATTATATATCAAGAAGTGCCGCAACCCGGTGATCCAAAAGGCAGCACGCGCAGCGCAGCCGAATACGGATATAAGAACGGCGTCATCCTCGGCAGCTCGGGTTACTTACGTGTCTCGATTTCTGATCAATCTGCACGCGTCGAATACCTTCGGACATCCGCTGGCGACGGGAATGCCGCAGCTGACGCTTACACGATCCTTGCGCGCTGAACTGATATCTCCCCGAGCTATAGTAGAAGCTTGGCGACAGTTGTGGGGAGGCCGGCTGGCAGCTCGACGACGCGAGTTTTGAGGAAGTCCTGGATGAGCAGGTTGATCCATTCGCGGGAAGTTTGGATTTCGGTGAATTCTACGAGTTTCTTTTCACCGTCGAGTCGCGGCTCGTATTTGGCGCTGCCGGTCAGCGGGGCGGTTTCGCCTTTTAGCAGGATTTCGAAGTGGATCGTGCGAGTGGCGGAATCGATTTGCAGGTTTGTCATATGGCCGTACTTCTGGACGTGTTGGTTGGCGTAGTGTTTGGCTCCCGCCTGGAGTGCCCAATCTTTGACTGTTCGGACTAAGCCCATGGGAAATTCATCTCATACTTCGACAAGATCTGTCAGCCACATTCCAGTAGAAGCGTGTTATGACAATTGACGTTTGTTTGCTGGATTTGTGCACGGTGGCTAAAACAGGCCACTGATTGGTCGCGTTTTGATCGCCGTTATCCGTCTATGGCCCACTGGAATCAAAAGTGCTTCGTATCACGGGAGATGAATAAAACCACATTTTCGTCGATGACGGGTTCGCCGGCTCGGGCGCCGCTGCGCATCGGCTTTTTGCCTCTCAATGACGCTGCGCCGATCATTGCCGCTCATGAATTTGGCTTTTTCACCAAATACGATTTGGACGTCGAGATCCGTCGGCAAGGCAGCTGGAAGGAAATCAGTGAAAAGATTGCTCGTAATGAACTGGAGGCAGCTCACGCGCCGGCGACGTTGCCTTTTTTGATCAATCTCGGAATCACCGGCGAAAGTTGCCCTTGCGTCACCGCCCTTGTTCTCAGTCTCCAGGGCAACGTTATTACGATCAGCCGAGCATTGTGGGACGAAGGCGTGCGCGATGGTCAATCGCTTCGCGAACGCGTAGCGCGTGACTTCGGCAGACGTACTTATACGTTCGCCATGCCGTTTCCGTTTTCATCGCACCATTTTCTGCTCAATCGATGGATGCGCTCGGCCGATGTCGGCCCGCAAGTCCGCATGATAACCGTGCCGCCGACGCAAATGTTTCCAATGCTCAAATTGGGTTACGTCGACGGATATTGCGCCGGCGAACCATGGAATTCAGTCGCGATCGAAGCGGGCGTTGGCATGTCGATCGCGACCAGCGCGACGCTCGCACCTTCGCACCCGGAAAAAGTTCTGCTGGTGCGTCAACAATTTGCTCTCAAACGAAGTAATGAGCACGAGCGGTTGATTGCCGCGCTACTCGAAGCTTGCCGCTTCTGTGCAAACGAAAAAAATCGCGACAAATTGTGCGAGGTGTTGGCCCGGCCCGAATACGTGAATGCGCCGGCCAATTGCATTCGCATCGGCGTGGATCAGTTGAACATCTTTCACGGTCGAAACGCCAATTATCCGGCGGCTCAGAAAGCTGCGTGGATCACGAGTGGACTATACAAACTGATTCGATGGCCGAATCGTCCCAGAGAGATCGAAAACGTGTTCCGCCCGGTCATCTATCGCAACGCGCTGGCCCGCACTCGCCGCAGTGCTGCCGTCGCCTGACTTTGAGCCGTAGCTATCGGAATACATGCGTGAATGTGCCAGTGCGATCGTGGCCTTAAGGTGAATCGCATCCGGTGTGTGAAGCTGTTTGCTTGCTGGAATTGATCGAGTAATGCGAAGCGTTCAAGCGTCCGCTTGAAGACTTGTCTGTCAATTTTGCGCTGCTGCGGAAATGATGAACGAATGCGACGAACGCAAGGATTCCAATTTCTGACACGATGCATCATTGGCGCGGCAGCACTGGCGGTGTGGATGAATGCCGCAGCCGGGGAGGAGATCCTGCCAACGATCCGAATCCTGAACCCAGAGGAGAAACCCGTTCCGCTGGCGGCGACGATTCCCGCTAAGAGCGCAGATTCGCCCAAAAATCCCTACGCGGAGCGGCCACCGTGGGTTGTCGACCGAGGTGACGGCGTGCTGCGTTGTTACATCGGCACCGGCTTCACCGCGTCGTTCGACGTGCGATCCGGCGCGTCGATCCTGCGGAACGCCGATGCGCTCGTGTCGACTTCGGCCCGCATCGCCTCCATCTCCGCCCTGGACGAAATGAACCTGCCGTCGCCCAAAGCGTTGCGCAAGCGGCCCGAATACTGGCGCAGCCATTATTACGGCATCATGACGGTTCACCGAACGACGTTCCCGAAAACCGGCGAGCCGATCCTCGCCGCGGTATTGCACGGCGAGAATAAGGATGTCGTAATCGCGAAAAAATGGGCTCAGCGGAAGGGCCACGAGTTTTGGCAGTGGCCCAACACGCTCCTGCCCGAATCGACGACGCCGCTCCAGATGGACGAACATTATTTTGGTTTCATCGGGTTGGCTTGGGCGCCGGCGAACGAGAGCAACGGCGGCTTCATGGCCCATGACCAGGGGCCGATTCTCTGGCCGCAGGCCGGCTATATCGACGCCGACGGCGCGCAGGCCTCACACGGCGTCCGCCATGCCTACGGATTGATCAACGGCGGTTTTCTTTACGTTTTCTATCTGGACACCACGGACAATGAGATTCGCGCCGCTCGTGCTCCCCTCGACCATCTGTTTGAACGCGGCGCATTTCGGTTGCTGGCGAATGGCGCCTACTCGCAGCCGGCGCTTCCCGAAGGCTTCGACCCAGCCAACAAGTCGTTTCTCAAACGGAAACCGGGACGCGCCGATCCCATCTTGCCGGGCGCGCCGAGGTCGATGCGATTTCAAGCGGCTCGCCTGCGCGGTACGCCGTATTTTCTCGGCATCGAGCATCGCTTGATCAAAGTGGATGGGAAAGGTTCCTACGAGGCTTGGCTGCACCTGTCACGCGACTTGATCCACTGGAGCGACGGGACGGCAATCCCCGGCTCGCGTGCGGCGCAATATGCCGGAGCGATCGGCCAGCGTCCGGTCCTGGTAAACCGCGACTATTCGTGCCTCGAAGAGGTCGATCCCGACGGCTTTTACATCGCCGGCCGTTCAGGCCGTCTCAAAGCGGGCGG
>Ga0265327_10003449_pt1 | contig 15063 bp, 13 predicted proteins | sample 41621metaG_FD_202089 | JGI IMG/M metagenome (GOLD analysis project Ga0265327, IMG submission 202089) | Rhizosphere microbial communities from Carex aquatilis grown in University of Washington, Seatle, WA, United States - 4-16-21 metaG | ecosystem: Host-associated > Plants > Roots > Rhizosphere... | reverse complement strand
CGCTTCCACACCGGCTGACGATTGAAGGCACGTCCCTGTTCATGCGCCTCTACAGGTGCTTCACGTTCATCCAGCATTTTGACAAAGCCACCGAGCGGGAAAGCCGCAAGTATGAACTCCGTTCCATCCTTGCCGATGCGACGAGTATAGAGCGCCTTGCCAAAGCCAACAGAGAACTGCAGTACCTTGACGCCACAGCGCTTGGCAGCGAGGTAGTGGCCATATTCGTGCACTACGACCAGCACCCCCAATGTCACTAGAAAAGCCAATATCGTCATCATGCATGTTTCTCCAACCACTGTGCGGCGACGTCACGTGCCATTTCGTCAGCACTGATCACGTCAGACAGTGCTTGAGCATCAGAAATTTCAACCTTTTCAAGTGTTGCCTCGATCATGCGTGGAATATCCGTAAATCGAAGCTGATGCTTCAGAAAAGCCTCTACTGCAATCTCGTTGGCAGCATTCAGCACGGCAGGCGCCGTCCCTCCTCTGCGCAGGGCATCGAAAGCCAGTGCCAAACAAGGGAATCGCGTGGTATCAGGCGCCTCGAAATCAAGTCTTGCTATTTTGAACAAATCGAGTGATCCGACGCCACTTTCGATGCGATCCGGGTAACCTAGCGCATAGGCAATCGGGGTGCGCATGTCAGGGTTGCCAAGCTGGGCCAGCACGGAGCCATCGATATATTCCACCATGGAGTGAATAACGCTCTGCGGATGGATCACCACCTCGATCTGCTCAGGCGTCGCGCCAAACAGCCAATGCGCTTCAATGACTTCAAGACCCTTGTTCATCAACGTAGAGGAATCAATCGTGATTTTCTGGCCCATCACCCAATTCGGATGATTCAGCGCCTGTTCGAGCGTGACACGCGACAACTCATCAAGACTTGCTTTTCGAAACGGCCCGCCGGAAGCGGTCAGCAGGATCCTTTTGACACCGACAGTTTCCAAGCCTTGGCCAAATTGCGCAGGCATGACCTGAAAGATGGCATTGTGTTCGCTATCGATCGGCAGCAACATCGCCCCACCTTCACGCACAGCCTCCATAAACAGGCCGCCAGACATGACGAGCGTTTCCTTGTTGGCCAGCAAGACCCGCTTACCCGCCTTGGCTGCAGCCATTGCTGGATGCAAACCAGCAGCACCGACGATCGCTGCCATCACTGCATCAACTTCGGGCGCTGCTGCAACTTGCTCCAGCGCTTCAGCGCCGCACAACACCTCCGTTGACAACCCTTCTTCGCGCAACTGACGGCTCACAATAGCCGCTGCATCCGCATCCAAAAGCACTGCATAAGTTGGATGAAACTGACGACATTGTTCCAGCAGCGGTGCAATACGGGAGTTGGCTGTCAGCGCATAAGCGCGATAACGATCAGGATGCCGGGCAATGACATCCAGAGTGTTGACTCCAATGGTACCGGTCGAGCCCAGGATGGTGATGTTTTGCTGACGGCTCATCGGGAGAACAGCACGCTGAGATAGAAAGGGAAGTAGACGTAAAACGCCACAAGCGGCAAGGTTGATGTCAGGCCGTCGATGCGGTCCAGTACGCCGCCGTGTCCCGGGAGGATACTGCCGCTGTCTTTCTTGCCTGCGTGACGCTTGATGAATGACTCAAACAAGTCGCCCATTACGGAGAGAACGACGATTGCCAGGAATCCGACCACAAACCAGGCACTCCAGCGCAGCCAAATGCATAGCAAGGTGGCAAAAAGACCGACTGCGACGAGCGCACCGTAAAGCCCTTCCCAAGTCTTGCCGGGGCTGATGTGCAGTGCCAGTTTTCGCCTGCCGAAACGTTTGCCACTGAAATAAGCCGCGCTGTCGGCCAATGCTACTGTCAGCATGACGACAAGAACCATTTCAGGTCCAATATGGCGTAGATCAACCAGCGCAATCCAGGGCGGCAGCAGCAACAGCGTGCCCACCATAGCCGCCAGATATTTATTTTGCAGTTTCCAGCCTTTGGCCAGCCAGAGCGGTACCAACAGCAACCAGAAAAATGTTGATAACACGATTAAAAAAACGGTGGCCCATTGACGAAACGACTCAAAGACAGCCATGCCGGGCAGCAAAAACAATCCGAACAGTAGCAATGTACAAGAGAACAATAGGCGGTTGCGTGAGCTGGCGCCTGTCAAACCGCCCCATTCCCAGGCACCGATGCTTATGAAAATAAGCAGAAACAAAGCCCACAGAATATCTGAAAGGCTAAAGAGTGCGCCAATAAAAACGGCACCCAGCAGCAAGGCTGTGATCAAGCGGCTTTTAAGCATGCTGACCCGATCCGAGTTGCTCGCTGGTACGACCAAACCGACGTTCACGCTGGCGGAAGGACTGGATGGCACTCTTGAAGGCAGCTTCGTCAAAATCCGGCCACAAGGTATCGGTAAAATACAACTCGGAATAGGCCAGTTGCCACAACAGAAAGTTACTGATTCGCTGTTCGCCACCGGTGCGGATAAAGAGGTCGGGTTCGGGTGCGTAATGCATTGATAGATATGCTGCCAGATCTTGTTCGCTGAAGCCGTTCACCAATTCAGGGTGTGCTCGCAGCATGCGGTTGGTCGCTTGCAGGATATCCCAGCGACCGCCATAGTTGGCGGCAATCGTCAATGTGAGTCGGGTATTGTGTTGCGTGAGCTTTTCAGCATCATGAATCGCTTCCACCAGCAAGGGATCGAAACGCGAACGATCGCCGATCATGACAAGACGAACATGATTCTGGTGCAGGTTGTGGACTTCTTTTTTCAGGGCCTCCATGAAAAGCCCCATGAGAAATTTCACTTCGTCCGGTGGACGGCGCCAATTCTCGCTACTGAATGCAAACAGTGTCAGATATTCCACCCCCTGACTGATGCACTGTTTAATCAGTTCACGAACCGTTTCTACACCACGCTTATGCCCCATGATGCGCGGCATGAAACGCTTCTTCGCCCAGCGGCCATTGCCGTCCATGATGACGGCAATATGCCTCGGAACATCCTTGTGGTCGGGAATATCCTGCGTTGAACTGGCGAAAAGTGCCAACCTTATCCTTTCAGACCGAATGTGTTATCCACAAAAAACGGGGATTGCATGTCCGGTAAGGCAGCATATCCCCGTCGTTCAAAACGCAAAAATCAGATGGCCATCAGGTCGGTTTCTTTATCCGCCAGCGCCTTGTCCACTTCCGCGACAAATTTGTCGGTCAGCTTCTGAATCTCGTCTTGTGCACGACGTTCGTCATCTTCGCTGATTTCCTTGTCTTTGAGCAGCTTTTTCAGGTGGTCATTGGCATCGCGACGGACGTTACGGACTGCAACCTTGCCATCCTCACCCTCACCCCGCACCACCTTGATCAGATCACGGCGGCGCTCTTCAGTTAGGGCGGGCATTGGCACGCGTACCATGTCACCACTATTGGAAGGATTCAGACCGAGATTGGAGTCGCGAATAGCCTTTTCAACCTTGGCCAGCATGGGTTTTTCCCATACCTGCACGGTAATCGTGCGTGAATCTGCAAGGCCGACATTGCCAACCTGAGTCACCGGCACCATATTGCCGTAATACTCGACCAATACCTGATCAAGCAAGCCTGCATGAGCACGGCCCGTCCGGACCTTGCTCAGGTTATTCTTGAGCGCTTCGAGCGCCTTTTGCATTTTTTGTTCGGCAGATTTCTTGATGTCGTTGATCATGCTTGGTCCTTATTAAGGCAACACGCGAGTGCCTTCGTCTTCGCCCATCACCACGCGCTTCAGTGCACCCTGCTTGAAGATGCTGAACACACAGATCGGCAGGCTTTGGTCACGGCACAAGGTCAGTGCAGTCGCGTCCATCACTTTCAGATTCTTGATGATCGCCTCGTCAAACGTCAACTCCTTGTAGCGCATGGCGTCAGGGTGCGTTTTCGGATCATCGGTATACACACCATCGACCTTGGTGGCTTTCAGCACGATGTCGGCGTTCATTTCCATACCGCGCAGGGCAGCAGCCGTATCGGTAGTAAAGAATGGGTTGCCGGTACCGGCACCAAATATCACCACACGACCCTCTTCCAGATACCGAATGGCCTTGCCGCGTATATACGGCTCAGCCACCTGTTCGATGGTCAGCGCCGATTGCACGCGGCTGACAAGGCCAATCCTGCGCATGGCATCCTGTAGCGCCAGGGCATTCATGACGGTCGCCATCATGCCCATATAGTCGGCTGTCGCACGATCCATCCCGGCCGCAGCTGGTGCCACACCGCGAAATATGTTGCCCCCACCAATCACCACCGCCACTTCGACACCCAGATCAACTACTTCCTTGATCTCGGCGACGATGCGTTCGATGGTGGCGCGATTGATGCCATAGCTGTCTTCGCCCATGAGGGCTTCACCGGACAGTTTCAGCAGAATGCGCTTGAAGGCGGGAGCAGTCATATTTCAGCTTTCAGCAGACAGTTTCAGCTTACAGTTTAGCAGCAGCAGCCACTTCGGCAGCGTAATCAGTCACAACCTTCTCGATGCCCTCGCCCACCACGTACATGGTGAAGGATGCCACGCTAGCGCCCTTGGACTTCAGCAACTGTTCAATGGTTTGCTTACCGTCTTCAGCCTTGACGAACACCTGGTTCAGCAGGGTCACGTCCTTCAGGAACTTCTGCACGGTACCTTCTGCAATCTTCTCCAGCATTGCTTCCGGCTTGCCGCCTTCCTTGGCCTTTTCGATTGCAACGCGACGCTCGGCTTCGATCAACTGAGGATCCACACCGCTCGCATCCAGCGACTTAGGCTTGGCAGCCGCAATATGCATGGCGATATCCTTGGCCAGCACGTCGTCACCACCGACCAAATCCACCAGCACACCAATCTTGCTGCCATGCACATAGCTATTCAGCTTGCCCTTGGCTTCAATTACCAGGAAACGGCGTGGTGTGATGTTTTCGCCGATCTTGCCAACCAGTTGCGCACGTGTTTCTTCAACCGTGCTGTTGCCAAGCTTTTGTGCACCGAGCGCTACAATGTCTGCTGGCTTGGCGTTGACCACAACCCCGGCCACATCACGCACGAAACCGAGGAAGTCATCGTTCTTGGCACAGAAATCAGTTTCAGAGTTGACTTCGATGATGGCACCTTGCTTGCCATCAGCGCTAATGCTGATACCTACTGTACCTTCAGCTGCAACACGGCCTGCGGCTTTGGTGGCACGGTTGCCAAAACGTACACGCAGAATTTCTTCTGCACGGGTCATATCGCCATCAGCTTCTGTCAGCGCCTTTTTACAGTCCATCATCGGGGCATCGGTGCGCTCACGCAGTTCTTTGACCAGACTTGCGGTAATTTCCGCCATAACATACTCCTTGCAAATTCACAGTCCCTGCGACGTGCAGGGGTTACAAAATCAGGATAGAAAAAAAGGGGCTTACGCCCCTTTTTTCAGGGATTACTCAGCCGCCGTAACTTCGACGAAGTCTTCTTCGCCGGCAGATTTAACGATCTCGGTAATCGCCTGGCTGCGACCTTCAAGCACTGCATCGGCGATGCCACGGGCATACAGACGGATGGCACGGCTGGAGTCATCGTTACCAGGAATCACGAAAGCAACGCCTTCGGGAGAGTTGTTGGTATCGACTACGCCGATGACGGGAATACCCAGCTTTGCAGCTTCAGTCACTGCACCGGACTCATGGCCGACGTCAATGATGAAGATCGCATCTGGCAGGCCGCCCAGATCCTTGATGCCGCCGATGGAACGTTCCAGCTTTTCGATTTCGCGCTTGTAACCGAGGGCTTCCTTCTTGCCCAAGCGATCGAAAGTGCCGTCCTCAAACTTGGCTTGGTAATCAGCCAGACGCTTGATGGATTGCTTGACTGTCTTGAAATTGGTCAGCATGCCACCCAGCCAGCGGTGGTTAACGTAGGCGCTACCGGCGCGGACAGCTTCTTCCTTGATGATGTCGCGGGCTTGACGCTTTGTGCCTACGAACAGGATGCGGCCCTTGTTTGCGGCCAGCTGACGAACGTGCTTCAGCGCATCTTCGAACAGCGGCAGGGTTTTTTCGAGGTTGACGATATGGATCTTGTTACGGTCGCCGAAAATATACGGCGCCATTTGAGGATTCCAATAACGGGTTTGGTGGCCGAAGTGGACACCGGCTTCCAGCATTTGACGCATGGTCACTGACATGAAGATTTCTCCAGTATAAGGTTAAGCCTCCACACGCCCCCAGAAACCCTTGCGGGCACCCTATACGTGAGCGTGTGTGGGAATTTACCGTTCAAATTAAACGGGCGGCGTATGCTACCATAAACACCCCGCTCCATTCAAGGCAAAACGCACTTCCCAAACATGTCAATTACTATCAAAAACGAAGAAGACATCGCAAAAATGCGCATCGCTGGCAGGCTCGCCGGCGAGGTCCTCGATTATATCGAACCCTTTGTAGTCCCCGGTGTCACTACTGAAGAGCTGGATCGCCTCTGCCATGACTACATGGTCAACGTGCAGGGCTGCATCCCTGCCCCGCTCAACTACGCGCCACCCGGCCATGTTCCCTACCCGAAATCCATCTGCACCTCGGTCAATCAGCAGGTCTGCCATGGCGTGCCGAGTGACCGTGTTTTAAAGAACGGCGACATCGTCAACCTCGACATTACCACGATCAAGGATGGCTACCACGGCGATACCAGCCGCATGTTCTGCGTTGGGCAGCCGACTCCGCAAGCCAAGCGGCTATGCGACATCACCTACGAATGCATGTGGCGCGGCATTGCCCAGGTAAAACCGGGCGCCACGCTGGGCGACATCGGCCATGCGATTCAGAAATACGCCGAAGCCAGCGGCTATTCCGTGGTCCGTGAATTCTGCGGCCACGGCATCGGCAAAAAATTTCACGAAGATCCGCAAGTGCTGCATTACGGCAAACCCGGCGCAGGCCTCAAATTGCAACAGGGCATGATCTTCACCATCGAACCCATGATCAATGCAGGCAAGCGAGATATCCGCCAGATGGGCGATGGCTGGAGCATTGTCACCAAGGACCGCAGCCTTTCTGCGCAATGGGAACACACCATTGTGGTGACGGCCGATGGCTACGAAGTTCTGACCCTGTCAGCGGGATCACCTCCCGTTCCTGCCACTCTCAAGTAATGCTCGAGCCGATGCTCGAATAATGGACGACTTCACGCTCGAACCGGCGATCTGGCGCAAACGCCTTCAAAGTGGCTTGGCCGCATTGCGCGATGGATTCAGTCATCGCGCAGATACGGCGCGGTCGCTCAAGCAGCACTGCCTGCTGGTAGATACGCTGCTTTGCAACCTTTGGCGTGATAGCGCAATTTCACAGGAGATCTGTCTGGTCGCAGTGGGTGGCTATGGTCGTGGAGAATTGTTCCCATATTCCGACATTGACCTGCTGATCCTGCTCCCTGAAGCCCACACGGCCGCTCAAGACCAGTCAGTGGAACGCCTCATTGGTTTGCTATGGGATATCGGTCTGGCCGTGGGGCATAGCGTACGCACCTTGCAGGAGTGCATGACAGAGGCCGAAAAAGATGTCACCGTGCAAACCAATCTGCTGGAAGCGCGTCACCTGACAGGCGACATTACGCTTTTCAGCAGCATGCGCGAGCAACTTGCGGTCAATCTCAACCCTGAAAAATTCTTTCAAGCCAAGATTCTGGAGCAGTCGCACCGTCACGCCCGCTTCAACGACACCGCCTATAACCTTGAACCCAACATCAAGGAAAGCCCCGGTGGTCTGCGTGACCTGCAAAGCGTGCTATGGATCAGCCAAGGCGCCGGACTCGGCAGCAGTTGGAGTACCTTGGCGCATAACGGCCTGATCACAACGGGCGAAGCACGGCAGATTCGCCGTCACGAGCGCGTATTACAGATGCTGCGCATTCGCCTTCACTACCTGGCCGGGCGCCGTGAAGACCGTCTGCTGTTTGATTTTCAGAACGAACTTGCAGGACAGTTGGGCTTCAGCAATACATTACGCCGCCGAGCCAGCGAGCAGTTGATGGAACGTTTTTACCGAAGCGCGAAGTTCGTACGCATCATGAATGAAATCCTGCTGCAAAACCTGCATGAACGTGCTTTTCCACAGGCACCAGATATCGTCGACATCAATCCACGCTTTCAGTCACGAAATGGCCTGCTGGAAGCAAAAACAGCCACCCTGCTGCAACAACATCCAGAAGCCATACTGGAAAGCTTTCTGCTGTTGCAGCAACACCCTGAAATCAAGGGGATGAGCGCCCCCATGCTGCGCACGCTTTGGCGGGTCAAAACCCTGATCAATCGGGATTTCCGCAACAATCCCGTGAACAAGCAATTGTTCATGTCGATTCTGCGCCAGCCAGATGGTATTACCAGCGCCATGCGCCGCATGAACCGCTACAGCATTCTTGGGCGATACATTCCCGCTTTCGGCCGCATCACAGGTCAAATGCAACACGACCTTTTTCATGTTTACACGGTCGATGAGCACATCCTTAACGTGCTACGCAATTTGCGCCGGTTTGCCACGGCGGAATTTGCGCACGAGTTTCCATTATGCAGCTTGCTGATTTCCAAGTTCGAGCACCCTGAACTCTTGTACCTGGGAGCATTGTTCCACGACATCGCCAAGGGTCGCGGGGGCGACCATTCCGCACTTGGCACCAAAGATGCCTTGCGTTTCTGCAAGTTGCACGGCCTGCCGGCAGATCAGGGAAAGTTGGTTGCCTGGCTGGTTGCAAAGCACCTGACGATGTCCAGCGTTGCCCAAAAATCTGACCTTTCCGACCCTGCCGTCATTGAACAGTTCGGGAAGGAGGTAGGAGACGAGCGCCACTTGACCGCACTTTATCTGCTCACTGTCGCCGACATTCGTGGCACCAGCCCAAACGTATGGAATGCATGGAAATCCAAATTACTGGAAAACCTTTTTCTGGCTACCCGCCGCCTATTACAAGGCAAGGGGGCAACGCTGGCTTCAGAAATCGCAGCCAGACGCCAACACGCTACCGAACGGCTCAATCACTACGGCATCGTAGAACCCAGCTATCAGGATTTCTGGGGGGAATTGGGCGATGGCTATTTTCTACGGCATGAAAGTCAGGAGATCGCCTGGCATACGCGACTATTGCTTAGACATTTGAACAGCGACAAACCCATTGTAAGGTCTCGCCTCAGCCCGGGTGGCGACGGGATCCAAGTCATGGTTTACACGGTTGACCGCGACGATCTATTTGCAACCATTTGCGGTTTTTTCGAACGCATGGGGTATACCATCGTCGAAGCAAAAATTCACACGAGCCGGCACGGCTATGCTTTGGACAGCTTTCTCGTGCTGGACGAAAGCGACAAGACCGTCAGCTACCGTGACCTCTTGAGTTACATTGAGTATGAACTGACCCAAAAACTGACCGATGCAAAGTCTCTTGAAGCCCCGTTGCAAGGCCGCATCAGCCGTCAGTTGAAGCACTTCCCGATCAAACCAGGAGTCGTTATTACGCCTGAATCCACCGGCAGCAACAACCACCAATTGGCGATCGTTGCCGGCGATCGTCCGGGGCTATTGTCAAGAATCTCGCAGATCCTTTTGAATCAAGGCGTCCATCTTCACACCGCAAAAATCAACACCCTTGGTGACCGCGCTGAAGATACTTTCCTGATTTCGTCACGTGATGGAAACAGACTTGAGGAGAAAACCCTTGCCGAACTTGAAGCAAAACTCAAAGAAGCCCTGTAGACGAACACTGCAAACCGGACGCAATGCAGGAAATCTCCTAGACGCGCCAAGTCCTTAATGGCAAAATGCTCGCCTTGCCGGAGGGGTGGCCGAGTGGTTTAAGGCAGCAGTCTTGAAAACTGCCGAGGTCGTAAGGCCTCCGTGGGTTCGAATCCGACCCCCTCCGCCATTTAGTCTAAGCCCTTCAACTTGAAGGGCTTTTTCTTTTGGTGCGCCAAGCTTTATCAACGTGAAAACCAACGTGAAATTGAGCCAGAATCAGGCATTCGCAACTTGCCATCCATCTAGAAAAAAACTAGCATGTGCCACATGTGGGGATTTCAGCAGCCTCCCCATTGAAGACGCTTAGCGTCCAAGGTCTGCTCGAATCTTGGGGGCATCAAGCCCAAATGAGGAGAGTTCATGGACGTAGGCAACAAACATCAGTCTGACTCACCACCCGCCCCCGTTTCTCTCACCGAAGCCTTTATCTACTGGCTCAAGCTCGGGTTTATCAGCTTTGGCGGCCCTGCCGGGCAAATCGCCATCATGCACCACGATCTTGTGGAGAAAAAACGATGGATTTCCGAGAAGCGCTTTTTGCATGCTCTTAACTATTGCATGGTACTGCCTGGCCCTGAAGCACAGCAATTGGCAACCTACATCGGTTGGCTGATGCATCGCACGTGGGGAGGCATCATTGCAGGCGGTCTATTCGTACTGCCCTCGTTTTTTATACTGGTTGGACTGGCATGGGTTTACATGGCTTACGGCTCTGTACCAGCCGTTGCAGGGCTGCTTTATGGCATCAAGCCTGCCGTTGTTGCCATCGTTATCTTTGCTGCTTACCGTATCGGGTCTCGCGTTTTAAAAAACAGCGTTCTCTGGTCAATTTCGGCACTCGCCTTTATTGCAATCTTTGCCTTCAAACTCCCATTCCCGGTCATTGTGCTGTCAGCCGGTGGCATTGGTTATTTTGGTGGGCGATTCGCTCCCAAACACTTCAATGCAGGTAGCGGACATGGCAATGCTGGCAAGCATTTCGGTGCCGCCCTCATTGATGACGACACACCGACGCCACAACACGCCGTTTTCAGCTGGACAAGGTTGGTCAAAATCACTGTTTGGGGACTGATTTCCTGGCTGACTGTCATGGCTTTACTGATTATCGTCTATGGCTGGCAAAGCACCTTTACCCAGATGGGCTGGTTCTTTACCAAAGCTGCTCTCATGACTTTCGGTGGTGCGTATGCAGTGCTGCCCTACGTCTATCAAGGTGCTGTCGAACATTACCAATGGCTGACACCCATCCAGATGATAGACGGATTGGCTCTGGGGGAGACCACGCCCGGCCCACTCGTCATGGTGATCACGTTCGTGGGTTTCGTCGGGGGCTGGATCAAGGCTACATTGGGCCCAGATGCCATATTCGCTTCGGCCTTGATTGCATCGAGCATTGCCACGTTTTTCACGTTCTTGCCCAGCTTCGTTTTCATTTTTCTGGGTGGGCCATTTATTGAAACCACACATGGAAATCTGAAATTTACCGCACCCTTGACTGCCATTACCGCTGCAGTAGTAGGCGTCATCGTTAATCTGGCCATATTCTTTGCTTACCACGTGTTCTTGCCTGACGGTCTTGGTCATGCCGTAGATGCGACATCCATTGCACTTGCCTTGGCGGCCACAATGGCCATATTCCGCTTTAAGGTCGGCGTCATCCCTGTGATTCTGACAAGCGGCATCCTTGGAATGGGCTTGAAGTTGCTAGCCTGAAATGCCACAGATAGAAAATGAATCATTGGTTGTTCAAAACTACTGTCTTCAATATCTCTAACGAATAACGCACATGTCCTGCATTAGGAATCTATTTTCCCTATTGCACCTTTATAATGCTCGATAATTTTTAGGCTTTAACAGAAGAGATGTGCATATGACTCATCAAGATCAAAATATACAAGATCACCTGTCTACCATTGTCAGTTTGCTTGCCAAGCAAAAATTAGTTGAGGATCTTGTGCATCGTCAAGACATGCCACGCCATGAATTAGTTGAGTCATTGGTGCATAAGCAGAACCTGGTTGAGTTGGAAAAGGCAATCGAGCAGCTTTCAAACGCAGAAGTTGCTCGAATACTGGAAGCACTATCTCAGGAACAAAGAGAAATTCTGTGGCATCACACCCGGGATATTCGAAAAGAAGAAATACTGCTTGAAGTTGCGGATGAAATTAGAGTCGAGTTGGTCGTCGAGCCCAAACCTCAATCTCAAAGCATGATGATTCGAGTATTTGACCTGCATGATGGGCGATTGCACCAAATTCCGATTTACAACCGCCAGGACCTGGCTGAAGTCGAGCCGATATGGGTTGATCTTGTCACGCCGGAAGAGAAAGAACTTCAATGGGCCAGAGAAATTTTTGGGGTTGATCTCCCCAACCCCAATGACCTCACAGACCTTGAGACAAGTGCACGGTTTTATGTGGAAGATAATGGAGAAGTCCACCTTCACTCGGATTTCCTGTTGGACCGTGAGGATGAGTCACGCAATGTGCCGGTCGCATTCATCCTTAAGGGAGGCACTTTATTCTCAGTAAGAACTGAAGAACTCCCGGTGTTCCGTTTACAGCGGCTTCGTGCAAGAGCACAAGCTGGGTACGTAACAGAAGCCAAAGACGTCCTGCTCGATCTATATGCAGCTGATGTCGAATATTCCGCCAATGCACTTGAAGATGTTTATGCCAGATTGGAACAGGTTGGCAAGCAAGTCTTTCGTTCACATATGACGAATGCGGAAGCAGCGAAAATTCTGACGAATATTTCTGAAGAAGAAGACCTGAATGGGCGGATTCGACGTAACGTGCTTGATACCAGAAATGCGCTGACTTTCCTGATGCGAGGAAAGTTTTTATCAAATACACAGCACGAAGAAGTGAGGGAAATTCTTCGCGACATTGAATCGTTGGATGGCCATACCAATTTCCTCTTTAATAAAATCAACTTCCAGATGGATGCAACGGTCGGCTTCCTGAACGTTAATCAGAATATTGACCTGAAGCGCTTGACGATCATCAGCGTGGTTTTTATGCCTGTCAATGTATTGGCCGGCATTGGTGGCATGTCAGAATTCTCAATGATGACAAGCGGGATTCCGTGGCCTTTTGCATATGGTAGTTTTGTGCTTGCGATGATCATTCTTGGGATACTCACATATTTGGGCCTCACCTCGCTGGAAAGGGTCAAAAAGCATCGGACCGAGAATCACAAGAACAAATCCTGAGAATGAGGCTGCGAGTCACTTGCGTTTTGCTTCATATCTCGCCAGTTTGATTACCTTTACCGGCAGAATGAATCGCTTCTATTAAAAACGGCCCATCGCGGGCCATTTTTATTCAGTCATTTTGAATATCCTGTCCCGGGAACAGGATGTCGGTGAATCCGAACCGGCTAAGATCGCGAATCCGCATCGGATAAAGAATGCCGTCGAGATGATCGCATTCGTGTTGCACAACCCGGGCATGAAAACCATCAGCCACGCGATCAATCAGCGTGCCGAACTGATCGAATCCCATATAGTGAAGTTTGCTGAATCTTGGCACGATGCCTCTCAGACCAGGCACTGAAAGGCATCCTTCCCAACCCTCTTCCATCGTTTCATCAAGCACCTCAAGCACCGGATTGATCAGCACTGTGTAAGGAACCTCATCCGCATCAGGATATCTTGGGTTTTTGCCGACGCCAAAAATCACCACGCGCAGACTCACTCCAATTTGCGGAGCAGCGATTCCGGCACCATCCATGGCAACCATGGTGTCGTGCATGTCACGGATCAGTTCATGTAGTTTCGGGGTGTCAAAGTGCTCCACTTCCCCAGCCTTCTGCAACAACACGGGATCCCCCATCCGCAACACAGGCCTAATTGCCATGAATCACTACCAGATGCTCAAGAATGTTGCGCACTCGGCCCATGGATTGGCTCACCACGGATTGAATCTCTTCATAATGAATTTTTTTGGCGCTATTTCCGCGTCCTGCCGCGTGATTGGCCACCACGCATACGGCTGCGTATGCAATATCCAGCTCCCTGGCCAGCGCCGCTTCCGGCATGCCGGTCATCCCGACCATGGTGGCACCATCACGTTCCAGACGATTGATTTCGGCTGAGGTTTCGAGCCTTGGACCCTGTACGGCAGCATAGACACCGGCAATGGTATGACTTTCGCCGGATTCGGTGGCTGCCTGAATACATAATTCACGCATCACCTGAGAATAGGGCTCGGTAAAATCGATGTGAGTCACGGGCCTGTCGACACCTTCGTGGAAGGTCGTCTTGCGGCCGTGGGTGTAGTCAATGATTTGATCAGGAATCACAATAGCGCCAGGCACCAGATCTGCCGCAATGCCACCAACCGTCGCCACCGAGACCACCTCACGCACACCCTGCGAGTGCAACGCCCACAAGTTTGCACGATAATTCACGAGATGCGGTGGAATGGTATGTCCATAGCCATGCCGGGCCAAAAATACCACCTGGTGGTTCTTGATATTGCCGAAAGTCAATGCGCCTGAAGGGTCGCCGTATGGGGTACGGATGACCTGCCTGTGAGTGATTTCAAGGTTTGCGAGTTGCGTGAGTCCGGTACCGCCGATGATGCCAAGCATGGTGTAATTCCTGTTGAGTTTGTCGCATTGTAGCGCAAGAATGTGGGGGGATTTGTGGCATACTGCCCCGATGAATTCCGTGACTCAAGCAAGCTTGGCGCTCGCCAACACGCATTATGAAAACTTCCCTGTCGCATCTGTCCTCTTGCCGATGCGCCTGCGCAAACCAATCGGGCTCATCTACAGCTTTGCCCGCCAGGCAGACGATTTTGCGGATGAAGGTGATCTGGCTCCTGAGCAGCGTCTTGCGCTACTGGATGACTTTCGCCAGGAACTCAATCGCATCGGCGCCAACGAAGCGCCAAACAGCGCATTTTTTGAGACGCTGGCCGCGATGATCGCCGAGCACAAACTACCGCTGGAACCTTTCCACGATCTGCTTGACGCCTTCAGTCAGGACGTCGTCAAATCACGCTATGAGAATTTTGGCGAAGTCATGCATTATTGTCGCCGCTCTGCCAACCCCATCGGCCGCCTGCTGCTGCATCTGTATGGCGCAGCGACGCCACGCAATATCGGCTATGGCGACGCCATTTGTTCCGCCTTGCAGGTCATCAATTTTCTGCAGGATGTCGCCATCGACTACCGCAAGGACCGCATCTACTTCCCGCAGGATGAAATGCTCAAGTTCAGAATTACCGAAGCGCAGATCGCGCGCGGAGATGCTAGCGGCACATGGTGGGCCTTCATGCAGTTCGAGATCGAACGT
>Ga0265327_10003448_pt1 | contig 15065 bp, 12 predicted proteins | sample 41621metaG_FD_202089 | JGI IMG/M metagenome (GOLD analysis project Ga0265327, IMG submission 202089) | Rhizosphere microbial communities from Carex aquatilis grown in University of Washington, Seatle, WA, United States - 4-16-21 metaG | ecosystem: Host-associated > Plants > Roots > Rhizosphere... | reverse complement strand
CCGAAGGGTCCAGCCCAGGTCGTCTCGGGCGCGGCGACCGCGGGTGCGCCGGTCTCGACCGCGCCCGTCGCCGGTGCGTCGATGCTCGCCGGTGACTCCTCGGCTCCGGCCACCGGAGCCGTCGCCTCGGAGGGAGCAGTGGGGGACTCGTTGGTCACCTCGTCGTCGCCCGGGGTTGTCTCGTGTGTCTCGTTCATGTCGGTTCCTTTACAAGTGGGGAGCCTGCGTTACCTGCCAGTGAAGCCGCCATTCGTAAGAAAAGGCTCAACCCCCACTATGAGCTGGGTAATTTCGATCTCTCCCTGCAGCCGCCACCAGTTCGGCCACCGCCACGGTCACGGCCTTGGCCATGGGGACGTGCAGGCACTCGTTCGGACCGTGGGCGTTGCTCCCCGGTCCGAGCACCCCCGTGGCCACCAGCTGGATGCCGGGGAACTGCTCGGCCAGGGCGGCCAGGAACGGGATGGAACCCCCTTCAGCGTAGGTGGCCGAGGCTCGCCCGAAGCAGGCCTCCGATGCCCGATCGAGGGCGCCGGCCACCCACGGGGCGGGATCGGGGGCAAGCCAGCCGTCGGCCGCCGACTCGAGCTCCACGGTCACGGTGGCCCCCTCCGGGGGGTCGGCGGCCAGGGCGGCCACCAGCGCATCGGCCGCCTTGGCGGCGTCGACCGTCGGCGGGAGCCGGATGGAGCACTTGGCCTCGGTGAACGGCCGCAGCACGTTGCCGCCGTCACGCACCGACGGAATGCCGTCCATGCCGGTGAGGGCGAGCGCCGTCGACCACGACCGGTCGACCAATCGCTCGGCGTCGTCGCGCCCGGCCAGCACGAGGCCGTCGACGGTGGGCAGGTCATCGCTGGCCACCCCCGGCAGCTCGGCCGCTACGGCCCGCAACGCTTCGCGCACGTCCCCCGGGACCTCGGCCCGCAACTCGGGTAGGAGGATCTCTCCGGTGCGCTCGTCCTCGACCCGGGAGAGCAAGCGCCGCAGGATGCGGAAGGACGAAGGGACCAACCCCCCGGCCAACCCGCTGTGCACCCCCTCGGTCAGCACGTCGACCCGGACCGTGGCCACGACGTTGCCACGCAGCGACGACGTCCGCCACAGCCGGTCGTAGGTGAGGCACCCCGAGTCCAGGCACACGACGAGGTCGGGTCGCCCGATCCGCTCGGTCAGCGCCGCGAGATGGGCCGGGAGGTCGGGGCTGCCGCTCTCCTCGCTGGCCTCGATGAGGACGACCACACGAGGGAGCGCGGCTCGGGCCGTCACCGCCGTTTGCAGGGCCGTCAGGGCGGCGAAGACCGAGTATCCGTCGTCGGCCGTCCCCCGGCCGTAGAGGAGGTCGCCGCGGCGCACGGGGAGGTAGGGGCCGAGCCCCTCCTGCCAGACGCCCTGGGGCGGTTGCTTGTCGAGGTGGCCGTAGACGAGGACGGTGCCCGGCGCGTCGCCGCCGGCTTCGACGAGGAGCACCGGCGTGCGGCCCGCCAGTTCCACGACCTCCACCGCCAGTCCGGGCACGGGGCGCTGCGCGCACCACTCGGCCAGAAGGGCCGCGGCACGGTCCAGGTGGCCGCCGGCCGCCCAGTCGGGGTCGTAGGCGGGGGAGAGGCAGGGGATGCGGGTGTAGGCGTCGAGGGCGGGGAGCACGTCCTCTTCGAACAGCCGGTCCACGAGGTCGCGGTCCATCGAGTCAACGCTAGTGACGCGCCAGGCACTGCCCGAACGCCTCGAGCGCGGGGCGCTCGGCTCAGGGTGCCGAGCCACCACCGAACCCCGACCCCGATGGCGGTCGGCCACCGAACCCCGACCCCGACGGGGGTCCGCCTCCGAGGCGTCCCCCCGGCGGTGGGCCCGACCCTGGCCCGACCCCGCCGCCGGCACCGGGGAGACCGGGGATGCCACCCCCCGCCCCGCCGAGCGCACCGACGGCGGTGAGGCTCTCGAACGACCAGATGCCCAGCCCGGCCACCGCCGCCAACAGCACCGGCGGCAGCCACCGCGGCAGTTGGGCGAGGAACCAGGCACCGAGCAGTGCAATGAGGCCGATGGCCGGGAGATAGAAGCGGATGATGTGAATGGCGCCACCACCGCCCCCGCCACCTGGTCCGCCGCCGGCACCCATCCGGGCCGTCCAGGTGTAGGCGGCGTAGAGCCCCCAGAGGCCGAACCAGCCGACGGCGAGCACTGAGCCGACTGCGGCGTCGCGGCGGGAGGTCGTGGCCACCGGCGGATCGACGTTGCCGGTCGACAGGACGAGCCGCACGGCTATCCACCCGAGAGCGGCCAGCCCGAGCAGCAGGGCGGGGATGGCCTCGACCAGATGCGACGGCATGAGCCGCAAGTTGGGCCCGATGGCACTCAGGCTGAAGGTGATCTCGCCAGCGCCGTACCCGGTCTTGAGCGGGCCGCCGTAGAAGGTGGCATCGAAGAGGAGGACGAGCGCCGCAAAGGCCCCCAGTGACCCGAACCACCACCACAGGGCACGGGCCGCCATGTGGGCGCGCCGGTGGAAGCAGAGGACGGCGATGGTGGCGACCGCCAGCAGCACCACGTCGGTGTAGCGAATGAAGACGGCGGCCTCGAGGGCCACGAAGCCCAACAACCCGATCACGGTTCGCAGCCGGGTGGTCGCCTCGGTGGCCAACATGGTCCAGACGAGCGCCCCGGCTCCGGCAGCCACGAAGGAGGCGTCGGTGAACGAGGGCATGGTGTCCCGCCAGGCGAAGGCGATCGCCGCGCCGGAGGAGAGGAACAGGATCACCGCCCAGGTGCCGCCCCACTTCCCCAGCCATTGCCTGGCCCCGGCGAACAGGCCCACCGAAGCCGCGCCGGCGGCAAACAGCGGTGCCGCTCGCAGTGCCCCGATCCAGTAGAAGAACACCGCATAGAAGGGATAGCCCGGGTTCTTCTCGCTCATCCACCGGCCGTCAGCCAGGTGCACCCACTGCTGGATCCCGGTGCCGTAGCTGCCCTGCATCTGCGACGACACGGCGTGGTACTGCGCGGTGGTGAGGGTGAGGTGGCCGTGGCTGAGGGCGATGATCGAGGCCAGGTAGGCCGCGTCGTCGGGCTCGAGCAGGCGCGTGGCCTTGGTGAGCACGACGATGCAGAAGAGGGCGAAAGCCCCGGCGGCGACGGCCATCTCGGCGACGCTCGCCCCCCGTCGCTCCTCGGGGCGGACGGTGGGTGGGGATTCGGGCTTGACCAGGGTCGTAGTGAGCATGCGGGCACGGTACGAACCGAAGCTCAGAGCCCGCTGTGGGCCCGCGGTGCGGATCCTGTGAGATCGGTGGGTCTCGGTCGACCCCCCGTCTTCAACTGGCGGGGCTGACCGAGCTCATGTTGAAGTCGGGCACCCGGAGCGGGGGCATGCGGGTGCGGTTCACCCACTCGCCAAACTCCCGGCCGAGCGCCCGGACCGGCGCTCCGACCTCGGTGGCCCGGGCCAGCAGGTCGACCGGGCTCTCGTTGAAGCGGAAGTTGTTGGCCGCCCCGACCACCTTTCCCTCCTCGACGACGTACACCCCGTCGCGGGTGAGGCCGGTGAGGAGCAGGGTGGTCGGGTCGACCTCCCGGATGTACCACAGGCAGGTGAGCAACAGACCCCGCTCGGTGGCCGCTACCATCTCGTCGAGCGTGGCCGTGGCCCCGGGGAGATCGAGCACAAGGTTGTCGACCGGCGGCGTCACCGCCGCATGCGAGCGCGCCGCGTCGGCCCGGTGATAGCGGAGGCGGCCGAGCTTGCCGCCCTCGACCCATTCGACCGGGTCGATGGGTAGGCCGTTGTCGAAGACCGAGACGTCGGAGGAGGAGGCCGCGGTGGCGAGGAACGGCGCGCACTCGAGTCCGGCGGCGGCCGGGTCGCTCCACAGGTGGAAGGGGAGCGCGCTCAGGGTGTCACCGAGCCGGGTGCGGCCACCGGGTGCCGAGAACACGGTCCGGCCCTCCTCGGCCTGCTTGCCGGTGGCCGCCTCGGCCAGGGCCACCATGAGGTCGGCGACGGCTTCGGGCGGGAGGACCACTTCGTAGCGGCCGGCGTCGAGGTCGACGCGGTGCTCGGCCCATCCGAGGCCGCGGGCGACCGCCTCCTCCAGCCGCTCCACCGAAACGTCGGCGAACGTCGGCGTCCCAGCGCCGGCCCAGGCCGAGCGGGTGCCGTCGCGGCTCCGCCCGACCAGGTGGAGCGCCCCGGTGGGCTGGACGTGGCGGAGCCGGAGCCCCGTGGTCGTCCCGAGAAGGGTGGTGGCCACCTGGTGCTCGGCATACCCCGACAGCACGCGCCCCGCGGCCTCGGCCCGGGCGAAGGCTCCCGCCAACCCCGACAGCACGCCGGACAGCACATCGAGATCGGTGTCGCCGGGAGGAAGGTCGAACGACCGGTCCGCCCCACCGGGGATGAGGGGCTTGGCGTCCTCGGCCGGCGACCCGGTGCGGGCGTCGTGGACCGCCGCCGCCACCATGTCGTCCACGTCGACCGCGCCGCTCCGTCGCGCGATGCCCGCGGCCAGCCCCCCGTCGACGGGGGAGAAGGCGATCACCGTCACCCGACGATCGAGTCGCACCCCGTTGGTGGTCGTGGTGTTGTTGGCAAAGCGCACCTCGGCCTCGTGGGACTCCTCCACCAGGGCGACGCAGTCGCCGTCGGCACGTGCCAACACCGCCTCGATGACGTCGGGAGCGGGGGGCAGGCCGCTCATCGGCCGGACTCCTCGCGGGCGTTGAGGACGCGCACCTGCTCGAAGAGGGCCGACGGGCAGCCGTGGCTGACCGCGGCCACCTGACCCGGCTGGCCCTTGCCGCAGTTGAAGGCTCCGGCCAGCAGGTAGGTGGACGGCCCGCCCAGCCCCCGCAGCGACCCCCAGAAGTCGGTGGTGTTCGCCTGGTAGGCGACGTCGCGCACCTGTCCGTCCAATCGGCCGTCGACGATGCGGAAGAACCGCTGGCCGGTGAATTGGAAGTTGTAGCGCTGCATGTCGATGGACCAGCTCTTGTCGCCGACGACGTAGAGGCCCCGCTCGACACCGCCAATGAGGTCGTCGGTGGTCGTGTCGGCGCCGGTGGCGGGCTGCAGGGAGACGTTGGCCATCCGCTGGATGGGGATGTGCAATGGCGAGTCGGCGAAGGCACACCCGTTCGACCGGGCTCTGCCGGCCACCCCGGAGGTCGCCCGGTCGAGCTGATAGCCAACGAGGATCCCGTCGCGCACAAGGTCGAAGGATTGGCTCTCCACCCCCTCATCGTCGATGGCCACCGTGGCCAACCCGAACTCGGCCGTGCGGTCCCCGGTCACGTGCATGAGCACAGAGCCGTACTCGAGGGTGTCGAGCTTGTCGGGGGTGGCGAACGAGGTGCCGGCGTAGGCCGCCTCGTAGCCGAGGGCACGGTCGAGCTCGGTGGCGTGACCGACGGATTCGTGGATGGTCAGCCAGAGGTTGGTGGGGTCGATGACCAGGTCGTAGCGCCCACCCTCGACCGAGGGCGCCGCCAACTTCGCCGCCAGCAAGGCGGGAAGCTCCGAGAGCTCGGTCTCCCAGTCCCACCCCTCGCCCTCGAGGTACTCCCACCCCCGACCGACGGGCGGTGCCACCGTTCGCATCTCCTCGAAGCCGCCGTCGGCTGTGAGGGCCACGGCCGAGAGGGCGGGATGGACCCGGACCCTGTGTTGCGTGGCAGAGGTGCCGGCCAGGTCGGCGTAGTGCTTCTCCTCGGAGACGGCCAGGACGTGGGCCGTGACGTGGTCCACCCCAGGCGCGTCGAGGAGTCGGCGGCTCCAGGCTTCCAAGAGCGCGACCTTGTCGGCCAGGGGGACGGTGATCGGATCCGTCCGGTGCGGCGCGACCCACTCGACACCGGGGTGGGTGGGCTCTGGGGCCAGCTCGACCCGGCGCCCACCCGCCAGCGCCGTGGTGCGGGCGGCTGCCACCGCCTGGTCGGCCAGAGCGGCCGCGGCGTCGGCGTCGACGGCCACGGTGGCGGCGAAGCCGATGGACCCGTCGTGGACCACCCGCACCCCCATGCCGACCATGGTGTCGTCGGCCGCGGTCTCGAGGTTGGCGTCGCGCAACGCCACGATCTGGGAGCGGATGTGCTCGATCCGCACCTCGGCGTGGTCGGCGCCCAGCCGTTCCGCAGCCTCGAGCGCCGCCTGGCGCGCCCGCTCTATCTGGTCGGCGTCCACCTCAGGCCGTGGGACGCCGCGGCTCGAGCTGGGCGGCGCGGTAGATGTCGTCGATCAGGGCCATGTTGCGCACGGCATCCTCGGGCGGGGTGAGGACCGGCGGTCCGCCGGCGACGGCTTCGGCGAAGGCCTGGAGCTGGAAGTCGTACGAGGCGCGGCGGGTCAGGCGCTCCACTCGGCTTCCGGTGGCGTTGGTCTGCACCCGCAGGCGGTGGAAGTGCTGGGGGGCGAAGGGGTTGAGCACGCGCAGCTTCCCGGCCTCACCCACCACCTCGGCGTGGGTGGCCAGCACCGACGACGAGAACATCGAGCAGTGGATCGACGCCGTCCCGCCCCCCGGCAGGTTGAAGCGGGCCCGCATCGCCCGGTCGACCCCGGGCGAGGAAAGCTTGGCCCGAGCCGACACCACCGTCGGCTGGCCCCCGGCCAGGAGTCGCAGCAGGCTCACCGCGTAACACCCCATGTCCATGAGCGCGCCCCCGGCGAGCTCGAGGCTGTAGCGGATGTCCCCGCGACGGGGGATCGGCGCCGAGAAGGCGATCTCGATGGTACGGACCGACCCCAGCTCCCCGGAGTGGACGATCTCGGCCAGTCGCGCTGCCAGCGGGTGGTAGCGGTAGTGGAAGGCCTCGGCCACCACCAGGCCCGAGGTGGTGGCGGCGCCGGCCACGGTCCGCGCCTCGGCCGCGTCGGCGGTGAAGGGCTTCTCGCAGAGCACGTGCTTGCCGGCGGCCATGGCGGCCAGCGTCCAGCGGCCGTGGAGGCCGTTCGGCAGCGGGATGTAGACGGCGTCGATGTCGGGGTCCGAGACCAGCTCCTCGTAGGTGCCCACGACCCGGGGGATGCGGTGCTTGGCCGCGAAGGCCGTCGCCCGGTCGGGGTCGCGAGCGGCCAGCGCCACCACCTCGACGCCCTCCACCCGGCGGGCCGGCGCGGTGAGGGCGGCGGGGACGATCCGTGCCGCTCCCAGTACCCCGACGCGGATCAGGGCCGGCCTCCGGTCACCTGCACAGGGCGGTCGCCGAAGGGCTGTGCCCCGAGGGTCGCGGCTCTCGTCTGTCCGCCCGGCGACACCTTGCTCACCCCTGATGCTCCCTCCGCTGTACCTGGCCCAATGTTCTACTTCATCGCACGGGCAGGATCTCTGGTGGAATGACCTGGTGCGCTTGGGGGCGATCCTGCTGGTGTGTTGCGCGTTGGTGGCGGGCCTCCCCGCGGTTGTGGCCGCCGCCGCACCCACCGTTTACCAGAACCCGCTCACCGCGCACGACGCCCCCGATCCCGACATCGTCGAGTCCAACGGTGTCTATTACGCCTTCACCACCGGCACCACCCGCCTGCGCATCGAAGAGCTCCAGTCCACCAACCTCGTCACATGGACCGTGCTGCCGTTCCCCGGCGCGCTGATCGAAGAGCCCGCCTGGGTGCTGCAGGGCTATGAGTGGGCGCCGAGCGTGGCCGAGTTCGATGGGACCTGGGTGATGTACTACGCCACCTACGACGCCCTGGCGGGGACCGAGTGCGTGACCGAGGCCACCGCACCCTCGGTGGCCGGTCCCTATCTCAACGTGTCGTTGGCGCCGGTGATCTGCAATCCCGGCGGCGACATCGACCCCGACATCTTCGTGGCCCCCGCCGGCGGTGCCACCCTCGTGTGGCGCGGCCCCGACGCCATCTGGTCCCAACCCCTCTCGCCAACAGGACGCACCCTCGCGGCGGGCAGCCACTCCTCCCGGCTCACCCAGCGACAGCGGGGGTGGGAGTCGACCGTGGAGAACCCCGAGATGGTGCAGACCGGCGGCCTCACGTACCTCTTCTTCTCGGGTGGCACATGGACAGGTCCGTCCTACGCCGTCGGCTACGCGTTGTGCGCCGGACCGTCGGGCCCGTGCGGCCAGCCCTCCTACCATCCGATCCTCGGCACCACAGGTGCCGCCGTCGGCCCGGGCGGTGAGAACGTCTTCCAGGACGGGTCCGGGCAGTGGTGGATGGCCTACGCCGCCTGGACGGCGGGGGCGGTCGGGTACCCCAACGGGGCGCGGTCGCTGCGGATGGACCCCTTGTGCTTCGCCTCCGGCGCCCAGCCGGGACCGGGCTCGCCGATCGTGCCGGGTCCGACGACGACCCCCCAGCCGCTCGTCCAGTCCTGCCCGACCCTCGACCCCACCCCGTACCGTATGGCCGCGGCCGACGGCGGCCTCTTCGCCTATGGCGGCGCCAGCTACGACGGCTCGACCGGCGGCCAGAACATCCCGGCCCCGGTCGCGGCGGCGGCGACCGATCCGCAGACCGGCGGCTACTGGGAGGTCGGGGCCGACGGAACGGTCTACCCCTTCGACGCGCCGTTCGACGGTGACCTCACCGGTCGGACGATCGCCAGCCCCCCCGTGGTCGGGATGGCCGCCACCCCCGACGGTGGCGGCTACTGGCTGGTGGCTGCCGACGGCGGGGTCTTCGCCTTCGGTGACGCGGCCTACTTCGGCTCGATGGGCGGACAACCGCTGGACCGCCCGATCACCGGCATGGCCACCACCCCCGACGGTGGCGGCTACTGGCTGGTGGCCACCGACGGCGGCATCTTCGCCTTCGGTGACGCGGCCTACCTCGGCTCGATGGGCGGCCGGCCCCTCGACCGCCCTGTCGTGGGCATGGCGGCTATGGCCGACGGCCTCGGCTACTGGTTGGTCGCCTCCGACGGCGGGGTGTTCACCTTCGGCGACGCGCCGTTCCGGGGATCGACCGGCGGGGAACGGCTGAACGCGCCCGTGGTCGGGCTCACGCCCGACGGGCCGGGCGGCTACTGGCTGGTCGCCTCCGACGGCGGGATCTTCGCCTACGGCTCGGCGGCCTTCGAAGGTTCGGCCGGGGGGCTGCGCCTCAACAGTCCCGTCATCGGCATGATGGCGGCGTGACGGCCGCCCGCCAAGCCGACGCGTCTGACGTCGACGCCGTGGCCCGGGTCCTCTCGAGGGCCTTTCTCGATGATCCGGTGGCCTGCCATCTGATCGCCTCGGACCGCCGCCGAGCGAGCGGGCTGCGCGCCTTCTTCGGCGTGCAGATGCGCCGACAGCTCTTGGCCCTCGGGGGCGTGTACACCACCGACGACCTGGCGGGCGGCGCGCTGTGGGCGCCGCCGGGGATCCCGCCCACCCCGCTCCTGACGGCGTTGGTGTCCCTCCTGCCGGCGGCGCCGTACGTGGCGGGTCGTCACTTCTTCCGCACCTTGCGCGGACTCGGGATGATCGAGGCGATCCACCCAAAGGAGCCGCACTGGTACCTGGCGGCCCTCGGCACCGACCCCGACCGCCAGGGTCAGGGCGTCGGGTCGGCGATGGTCGGTCCGGTCTTGGCCCGGTGCGACGAGGACGGGTCACGCGCCTACCTCGAGTCCTCCAAGGAGCGCAACATCCCCTTCTACCGTCGGCACGGCTTCGAGGTCACTGGAGAGGTCCGCCTGCCCGGTGGCGGGCCAACCATCTGGACGATGTGGCGCGATCCACGACCCCCCGAGTGATTCCCAGGCCGCCGTAAGGGGCGTTGACAGCTCGCCCCACCGGCGGAATCATGAATTGTCCGTACCAAGAGCGGAGGGAGGACACCGATGGATTTCGTCGCCCATCTCAAGTTCAACTCGTCGTCCAGCGCGGCCGAACGCGACGCCGCCCTGGCGCGCCGGGCCGGTTGGAGCTACCCCAAGGGCATGAAGGTCATCACCGAGCACTGGCCGATGAGCTCCCAGTACGAGGTGGTCAGCGTCTTCTCCACCGACGACGTGGCCCCGATCATGGAGTTCGTCCTCGAGTGGAGCGACGTCTTCGACATCGACGTCTCCCCGGCCGTCTCCGCCGAACAGGGACTGCAGCTCGGCGGGGAGCTGCTCGGTCGCCTGACGCGCTTTCAGGGCGCGTGAGGACCGTCCCGCAGGGTGGGCGTCGAGGAGCCGGCGATGAGCGCTGAGGCAAACATCGCCACTGCCAAGGACGTGTATGCCGCCTTTGGACGGGGCGACGTCCCCGCGGTGCTCGGCGCGGTCGCCGACGACGTCGATTGGGCGACGGAGACCTCTGCCACGGGAGCACCCTGGTTCGGCGTCCGTCGCGGCAAGGACGGCGTGACCTCGTTCTTCGAGGCGTTCGGATCGACCATGGAGGTGGAGGAGTTCCGCCCCTTTGCCTTCGCCGCCGACGGCGACGAGGTGCACACGATGGTCCATTGCCGGGCGAAGAGCCGAGAGACCGGCAAGGTGGTCGAGCACGACCTCCATCACTACTTCCGGTTCCGTGACGGCAAGATCGACTTCTACCGGGGCTCCGAGGACACGGCCCAGACGCTGGCCGCCCTCACCGCCTGACGAGCCGACCAAACGCGAAGGAGCGAACAGGTGCCGATTGCCGCGTCGGCGAGCGGCTGAGCCACCACCTTTGCGAGGCGTGACTCGACGCACGGAGCGACACGCCGTCGGGTGTCAGTGGGCGCGGCTCGTCGCCGCCGGGTGGACACCCTCGGGCAACGACTCGGTGGTCCCGACGACCTCGTACAGCAGGTCGATGAGGGCGCGGGTCGGAGCGGACGGCATGCCCCGGCTGCGCAGCGCCACGCCGACCCGCCGGCGGGGGATCCCCTCGAGGGCGAGCATGGCGAACCTGTCGCGCAGATGGCCGGGGACCGCGGCGGCCGGAAGGATGGCCGGCCCGTGGCCGTCGAAGGTCAATGAGGCGATCATGCGCACGCTGTCGAGCTCGATCGAGGGGCGAAGCACGAGACCGGCCGGCGCCACGGCGGCGTCGATCTCGTCGCGCAGTGCCGAGCCAGGAAGCGGCAGGAGCAGTTCCAGTCCCGCCAGCGCCTCGAGCGGGAGCGGTGCTCTCGGGACCGGATCCTCGGCGAGCAGGTGGCCCGCCGGCACCACCAGCACCAGGTCCTCCTCGAACAGCGGGGACGCCGAGAGCTCGTCACCGGGCACCGGCATCGTGACGACGGCCAGGTCGAGCTGTCCGGAGACCAGACGCGGTTCAAGGGTGTTGGAGGTCCCCTCGGCCCACGTCACGTCGATACGCGGGTAGCGCTCCTTCAACTGCTCGAGCAGCCGGGGGACGAGCCAGCGCCCGGTGGTGCCGATGACCCCCACCCGGACCGTGCCGCTCACGTCGTGACGCATGGCCCCGATGTCCGAGATCATGGCGTCGGCCTCGGCCATCACCCGCCGGGCCCGGGCCACCACCACCTCCCCCTCCTGGGTGAGTCGACCCGAGGAGCGGTCCACCAGGGTCACCTCGAGCTCGCGCTCCAGGCGGGCGATGTGGGCCGAGACGTTGGACTGGACGGTGCCGATGGCCTCGGCGGCGGCCGAGAAGCTACCGGTGTCGGCGATTCCCACCAGCGCCTGTAAGTGCCGCATCTCCATCTGGCCCTGCCCCTCGGTCCCTTTCCTTGTGCGCTTAAGATCACCTTAAACGATCAGAGGTATCTCATAAAGCACCTTGACAGATTTTCCCGGTGCGACCACAATGGACGGAGACCGCGAGGAGACCGGAATCCCCCCCTCCGTTCCTTGACGAGTCGGTGTGAAGGGGCCGCCACCCCCCCCCGGCGGTCCCTTCACCGCGTAAAGACCCAGTTCGCGGAGGTCGTGGCGGCGACTGGCGGCGGCGATAACCTCCACATCGTGGCTGTCGTCTTCGTCGATCTCGACCGGACGCTCCTCCGTCGGGCCAGTGGGAGGGCCCTCCACGATGCCCTGGTGGCCGAGGGTGTGGTGGCCGAGGGGCGGCGGGTGCCCGGCGACGGCCTCCTGTACGCCCTCTACGACCGGTTCGGCGAGAACGTCCTGGCCATCGCCCTGGCCCGCGGGGCGGCCCTGGCCGCCCGGGGCTGGTCCCAAGACGCCGTCGTCCGGGCGGGTGAGCGGGCCGTGCCCGATCTGGCGGCGATCGTGGCCCCCTTCGCCCCCGGCGTGCTGGCCGACTTCCGCCGGGAAGGCCTGCGCCTGGTCCTGTCCACCACCACGCCCGAGGACATGGTCCGGCCCTTTGCCGAGGCCCTCGGCTTCGACGACGTGGTGGCCACCCGCTACGAGGTGGTCGACGGGCGCTACACGGGGCGGCTCGAAGGCGGGTTCGTCTGGGGACTCGGCAAGCTCCAGGCGGTGCGCCGGTGGGCCGCCGAGCACCAGGTGGCGCTGGCCGACTGCCACGCCTGCTCGGACAGCTTCTTCGACATCCCCCTGCTCTCGAGCGTCGGCCACCCCCACGCCGTCAACCCCGACGCCAGCCTGACGGCGGTGGCCCTGGCCCGGCACTGGCCCCTCGAGCACTGGGACCGCCCACCGGGTGTGCCCTCGGTGGTGGGGCTCGAGCCCTACCACTTCCTCCGCCCCTTCGTCCGCCCCGAGGCCTTCCCCTACGCCCGGTTCGACATCTCGGGGATCGAGCACGTGCCGGCCCGGGGCCCGGTGCTGCTCGCCTCCAACCACCGCAGCTACTTCGACGTGGCCGCCCTGGCCCTGGTGGCCGCCCGACTGGGCCGCCCGGTGCGGTTCCTGGCCAAGCGCGAGCTGTTCGACGCCCCCCTCGTCGGCTGGGTCGCCCGCGCCGTGGGGGGCATCCCGGTCGACCGCGGGAGCGGCTCGGGCACCCCGCTGCGGCTGGCCGAAGCCGCCTTGCGCGCCGGGGAGGTGGTCATCGTGCTGCCCCAGGGGACCATCCCGCGAGGTGAGGCGTTCTACGACCCGGTCCTCCACGGGCGCACCGGCACGGCCCGGCTGGCCGCCGCCACCGGCGCCCCGGTGGTCCCGGTCGGACTGTGGGGGACCGATGAGGTCTGGCCGCGCGCCCGGCGGCTCCCCGACGTGACCTCGGTGCTCCATGCCCCCACCGTGGACGTGAGGATCGGCCGGCCCGTCCGCCTCGAGCTCGACGACGCCCGCCGCGACACCGAGCTCCTCATGTCGGCCATCGCCGGCCTCTTGCCGGCCGCCTCGCGTGAACCGCATGTGCCGACCGGAGACGAGCTCGACCGGACCTACCCCCGCGGGGCGAAGCCGCCCTCGGGGGGTGACGATCCACCGCAGTGACGCCCACCTGGCGGACGCGCGCCGGACGCGCCGCGACGCTCGCCACCAACGCCGTCTCCCGACGCCTGCACCTCGGGAGCGGCACGGTGGCGGGAGGCAGGGTGGGCCTTGCCGTCGCTCCGGACCTCCTGGCCCAGTTGGCCGAGGGCCGTCCGGTGGCCCTGGTGAGCGGGACGAACGGGAAGACGACCACCACCGCGCTGGTGGCCGCGGCCCTCGGTGGGCCCGTGGTGACCAACGCCACCGGGTCGAACATGCCGGCCGGTCACGTGGCGGCCCTGGCCGAGGGTCCGAGCGGCGTCCCCGTGGTCCTCGAAGTGGACGAGGGCTACCTTCCGACGCTGCTGACGGCGACCTCGCCGCGGGCGGTGGTGCTGCTCAACCTGTCACGCGACCAACTCGACCGCACCAACGAGGTACGCATGCTGGCCGGGCGGTGGCGCGCCGCCCTGGCCGGCGCGTCGGGAACCACGGTGGTGGCCAACGCCGACGACCCGCTCGTCGTGTGGGGAGCGGGGACCGCGCCACGGGTGGTGTGGGTGGCGGCCGGGCTCGCGTGGCACCTCGACGCCGTCGGGTGTCCCTCGTGCGGGGGGAGGATCGAGTTCGCCGACGGCTGGTCGTGCACCTGCGGGTTCCGCCGGCCCGACCCCGCGGTCACGTTGTCTGAGGCCGACGGCGCCTCGTCGGCCACCTTCGGTGACGGGCCCACGGTGCCCGTCGACCTCGCCATTCCCGGGCGGTTCAACCGGGCCAACGCGGTGATGGCGGCGGTGGCGGCGCAGGCGATGGGCGTCGCCCCCGAGCGAGCCCTGGCCGCCATGGCCACGGTCGGGGAGGTGGCCGGCCGGTTCTCCACCCGCACCGTCGCCGGTCACTCGACCCGCCTCATGCTGGCCAAGAACCCCGCGGGCTGGGTCGAGCTCCTCGAACTGGTCCGCCCCGGTACGGCGCCGGTGGTGGTGTCGATCAACGCCCGGGTGGCCGACGGCCGGGACCCCTCGTGGCTGTGGGACGTGCCGTTCGAGGAGCTCCGCGGCCGACCGGTGGTGGCGGCCGGCGAGCGGTGCTTGGACCTCTCGGTCCGGCTGCGGTACGGGGAGGTCGCCCACACCACGCAGGCCGACCCGGTGGCCGCGGTGGCCGCGGCGGGGCGCGGGGGCGACGGCCCGGTGGAGTTCATCGGGAACTACACCGCCTTTCACGACCTCTACGCGCGGCGGTGAGCGCCTCGGACCTCACCGTGGTCGTCGTCTACCCCGACCTCCTCGGCACGTACGGCGACGGCGGCAACGGGTTGGTGCTGGCGCGCCGGGCGGCCTGGCGGGGGATCGGGGCGCAGCTGATCGAGGCCGCCTCGGACGAGCCGTTGCCCGATGCCGACCTCTACTGCCTGGGTGGGGGAGAGGACGGACCCCAGGTGCGTGCCGCCGAGGCGCTGGCCGCCGACGGGACGCTGGCCGCGGCCACCGGTCGCGGGGCGGTGGTGCTGGCGGTCTGTGCCGGTTTCCAGATCGTGGGCCGAACCTTCCCCGACGCCGACGGCCGGACCCAACCCGGCCTCGGCCTGCTCGACGTCACGACGGCGAAGTCGACCGGCCGCCGGGCGGTCGGCGAAGTGGTGGCCGAACCGTGGCCCGAAGGGCCCGACGGGGGACGGCTTCCCACCATGACCGGGTTCGAGAACCACGGCGGCGTGACCACCGTCGGGCCGGGTGCCCGCCCGCTGGCCCGGGTCGTGGCCGGCCTGGGCAACGGGACAGGGTCGGGGACCGAGGGAGCGTGGTCGGGGCGGGTGCTCGGCACCTACCTGCA
>Ga0265327_10003447_pt1 | contig 15081 bp, 14 predicted proteins | sample 41621metaG_FD_202089 | JGI IMG/M metagenome (GOLD analysis project Ga0265327, IMG submission 202089) | Rhizosphere microbial communities from Carex aquatilis grown in University of Washington, Seatle, WA, United States - 4-16-21 metaG | ecosystem: Host-associated > Plants > Roots > Rhizosphere... | reverse complement strand
GGTAAGAATGCACGAAACCATAAGTGAAGATCCCATCGGTTCGTGGGAACAGCTCAAGGGCCATCTGAAGCGTTACATCCAATCGGCATTTGGCACCGACTCGCCGTCCTTTGAGACCGAGCGAGAGGCGCTTCTGAACACTGCGGGCGTCCTGTTCCAGCAGCCCTACCTCGAGCTATTGCCCTCCTATGCGGCCGCCAAAAAGCTTGGCGAGCTCGACGGAGCGGACTTGCCAGGTTTGGATGAGGCGACGAGGCGTGGATTCATCGCATTGGCAGGAGCCGGGCTCATGCCCGCTGGCGCGGATTTGTACGTGCACCAGCAACGGATGCTCCAAGCCGCCATGCAAGGCAAGCATTGTGTGGTCGTCACCGGTACGGGTTCTGGCAAGACCGAATCGTTCTTGCTCCCGGTATTCGCGTCCATTGCAAGGGAAGCACTCAGGTCTTCTGGGGGATGGGATGCGGCTAGGCCGCCTCCTGCATTGTCATCCCAGTGGCAAAGCGCTCCACCGTGGAATTTTGACCGGGCCGCTGCACGTGGCGAGCGGCGAAAACCTGCAGTCAGGGCCCTGCTCCTGTATCCCATGAACGCACTGGTAGAGGACCAGATGTCCCGATTGCGCCGCGCGCTCGACTCCGATGATGCGCACGCTGCATTTGATCGGCACTGGGGCGCTATGGGCGGCTGCCGGTTTCAAAGACCCTTGTTAAGGTGTGAAATGAAACCGGAGGTGTGGCCTGTCCCCGCCAGTAAGCCGGCAATGGGGACGATGCCCAGGAAGAACCCCAGCAGGGCGAGACCAAACAGGAGCGCGATCATCGCCAAGGGCCATGCCGCAAAAATCCCCAGCAAGATGAGCGCCGGGAAGGCCACGCTTTTTGCGAGCCGATCATGCTTCGAAACGAGACGCTGAAGCTGCGTTTGACGGCTTTTCGCCCAGCCCCAGCGGCTCATGAGCCGCTGTCCCCCAAACGCCGCGACGCCGACCAGGAATCCCACGACCACCATTGCTAACGCCAGCTTGGCGATCGGCCAGAACTTCATCCAGATGCCCGCATAGAAGCCCCATTGCTGCAGCTTGTCGATGTAGGACAACATGTGCATCACGGCCCAGCCGCCAAGCGTGAGGAGATCTGACGTGGAGTTGAAGATGATCGCGTGGGGGACACCAAAGCTGGCCTCGGCCGAGAGCGCGACGCCATAGCCAAGGAGTGCGAGCACGATGGCTGCGGCCGACGACACGGAAAGGAAAACGGTCAGGGCGTTCGTACGTGAGGGCTTGGGTGCGGCGGTGTCTGTCATGCGTAGTCCGGTTGAGAGGGGCATCAAGATACACGGCTGGCAATCGAAGTGTCCGGAAATATTCACGGTGCGGTGTCGGCTTCCGCGTGACGTCTCGCGCCAACAAAAAAAAGCACCTGCAATCTGCAGGTGCCTTTCAGAGTCGAGCGCTGGCTGAACGCTCCCCCCACCGCATCAAAGCCCCAGGTAAGCCCGCCGCAATCCCTCGTCCGCCAGCAGTTGGCTGCCGCTGCCCGACATCACGATCTCGCCGTGCTCCAACACGTAGCCGCGCTGCGCGAGGCTCAGCGATCGGTGCACGTCCTGTTCGACCAGCAGGATCGTGATGCCGCGCGCATTGATCTCCGGCAGCTTTCCGAAGATGTCCTTGACCATGATCGGCGCCAGTCCGATCGACGGTTCGTCCAGCAGCAGCAGCTTGGGCGAGGTCATCAGCGCCCGGCCGATGGCGAGCATCTGCTGTTCGCCGCCGCTGAACGAGCGCGCCAACTGGCGCCGGCGCTCGCGCAGCCGCGGAAAGAGCGAATAGATCCACTCGAGGTTGTCGCGGCTGCGCCGCGCATCGCGCAGCAGGTCGCCGCCGACGCGAAGGTTGTCCTCGACCTCCATGTGGCCGAACAGGCGCCGGCCCTCCATGACCTGCGCCACGCCCAGCCGCGCAATCTCGTGCGGCGCGCGGCCGCTGATGCGCTCGCCGCAGAAGCGCACCTCGCCGGCCAGTGCCGGCAGCGTGCCCATCACGGTGCGGATCAACGTGGTCTTGCCCGCGCCATTGGCGCCCACGATGCTGACGATCTCTCCTTCGGCGACATTCATGTCGACGCCGCGCAAGACCTGGACGTCGCCGTAGCCGGAGTCGAGGCCCCTGATTTCGAGCATCATGCGTGTGCCTCCCCGAGATACGCCTTCACCACTTCAGGATCGTTCGCGACCGCGTTCGGCGCGCCCTCCGCGATCTTGCGGCCGTGGTGCACGACCACGATGCGGTCCGACAGCTGCATCACCGCCTTCATGTTGTGCTCGATCACGAGCACGCTGATGCCGGTGCGGCGCAGGTCGAGCACCAGCGCCACCATCTCCGCAGTCTCCACCGAGGTCAGGCCGGCCATCACCTCGTCGAGCAGCAGCAGGCGCGGCTCGGTCGCCAGCGCCTTGGCGACTTCGAGGCGCTTGCGCCCCGACAGCGTGAGCGTGCGCGCCACCTGGTGCTCGCGGCCGCCGAGGCCGACCCGGCGCAGCACCTTCATCGCCGCCTCCATCGCATCGTCGCGGCGCGCATGGCGCAAAAAGGCGCCGATCATCGCGTTCTCCAGCACGGTCATCTCGCCGAAGGGCTTGACGATCTGGAAGGTGCGCACGAGACCGGCCGCGCAGATCTGCGCGGCGCCGAGTCCGTCGACCCGGCGGCCGCCGAACCAGATCTGGCCGTCGCTGACGGGCAGAAAGCCCGAGGCCATCGCGAACAGCGTGGTCTTGCCGGCGCCGTTGGGGCCGATCAGGCCGACGATCTCGCGCTCGCCGACAGTGAAGCTGACGTCGTCGGAGGCGCGCAGGCCGCCGAAGCTCTTGCCGACGCCGCGGAATTCAAGCAGCGTCGTCATTGCGAGCCCTCCGCGGCGCGCACCGTCGCGGCGCCGGCGCCCGCCGGGCGGCCGCGTTCGCGCCAGCGCGCGAAGATCGCCATCAGCCCGCGCGGCTCCCAGCGGATCACCAGCATCAGCAGCAGGCCGTAGAGCATCATGTCGACGCCCACCAGGCCGCCCGACAGGGTGCGCGCGAGTTCTTCGCCCGGCAACAGCAGCAGTGCGCCGACCACCGGTCCCCACAGCGTGCCGCGGCCGCCGATGATGCAGACCACGGCGATGACGACCCCGAGGTTCGGACCCAGCACCTTGTCGGGGCTGATGTAGAGCACGAATTGGGCATAGAACGTGCCGCCCAGTGCGGTCAGGCCGGCGCTCAGCATCGCGGCCAGCAGCTTGTAGCGCGTGGTGGGCACACCGAGCGCCAGCGCTGCCTCCTGGTCGTTGCGCAGTGCGGCCAGGTAGTAGCCGAAGCGGCTGCGCAGGATCTGCCGGTTGACGAACCAGGCCGCGCACACGAAGGCCAGCGCGACCGCGTAGTAGAACTCCTTGCGCGTGTGCTGGAAGTACAGCGGCGCGTCGCGCAGCAGCGTCACCTCCATGCCGCGCGGTCCGCCGAGCAGGCTGTCGGCGTTCTCGACCAGGGTCTTGATCACCATCGCGGTCGCGATCGTCGCCAGCGCGAAGTAGGCGCCGCGCAGTTGGAGGCACGACAGCCCCACCACGACGGAGGCGGCCACCGCGACGGCCGCGCCGGCCCACATGCCGAGCCAGGGACTGAGCCCGAGGTGCACGAACAGCCAGGTCGAGGTGTAGGCGCCGAGTCCGAAGTAGGCCGCATGGCCGAGCGACAGCTGGCCGGCGATGCCGCCCAGGATGTTCCACGACAGCGCGAGATAGGCGTAGAGCAGCGTGATGACGGCCACGGACAGCAGGTACTGGTTGTCGCTCAGCAGCGGCGCGGCGGCCACCGCGGCGATCAGTGCGACGCGGGCGCCGGCGGGCAGGGTGTGCTTGGACATCATTCGTTCTCCACGCCGAAGAGGCCGCTCGGGCGGAAGTACATCACCGCGAGGAACAGCAGGAAGATCAGGGCCTCGGCGTAGGTCACCGGGATCAGCTGGCTGCCCACCGACTCGAGCACGCCGACGATGATGCCGCCCCAGAAGGCCCCGGCCACCGAGCCGATGCCGCCGAGCACCACGATGACGAAGGCGCGCATGCCGAAGATGTCGCCGACGAAAGGATTGGCCGGATAGAGCGGCAGCAGCAGGGCACCGGCCACGCCGAGAACGCCGAGCCCGATCGCGAACGACAGCTGGTAGACGCGTGCGCTGTCGATGCCGAGCACGCCGGCCGCCTCGCGGTCCTGGCCGGTCGCCCGGATCGCCCGGCCCGTGCGCGTGTAGCGCAGGAACGCCACCAGCGCCGCCGTGATCACGGCCGCAACCAGGAGGCCCGCCAGTTGCGGATAAGTGAAGATCAGGTCGCCCATGACCAGCACGTCGTTGGCCCACGGGCTGTCGACCGAGCGGCTGTCCGGCCCGACCAGCGCGAGGAAGCCGTAGTCCAGGAAGATCCACAGCCCGGTGGTGAAGATCAGCACGCCGATCGGCTCGCGCGAGATCTCCTTGCGGTAGATCGCGTCGATCAGCCAGCGCTGGCAGGCGTAGCCGACCACGAACAGCGCGACCGCCGTGAGCGGCGCCGTGACCAGCGGGTGCAGGCCGGCCTGGGTCGCCAGCGCATAGGAGACGTACATGGCCATCATCAGGAAGGAGCCATGCGCGAAGTTGATGATCTTCATCACGCCGAACTGAAGACTCAGCCCGAGTGCGATGAGACCGTAGACGGCGCCGCTGGCGATACCGCTCAGCAACGCCTGGAGATAGATGCTCGACAAGGAATGCTCCCGGCAGGAGAAAGTGAAAGCCGGCCGCCCCATGCAGGAGCGGCCGGCCGCGGGGACACTGCGTTCAGGGCTTGGGCGCGTTGGCCGGCCACACCATCCGGTAGGACTTGGACGCCAGGTTCTCGGGCCAGATGGTGCGGTACTCGCCATCGGCCGTGATCTGCTGCATCACGTAGCGCTTCTTCGGGTTCTGGCCCTTGTCGTCGATCACGATGTCGTAGCCGATCAGCTTCGTGAGGTCGGTGCCCTCGATGCGGGTCTTGGCCAGCGCATCGCGAATCGCCTCGGGATCGGCCTTGCCGGCGCGCTCCAGCGCATCCTTGATGACCCACACCGCGGCGTACGCGCTCACCGACAGCTCGTTCGGATCGACCTTGTTGGTGGCCACGAACTCATCCCAGAAGCGCTTGGCAAAGGGCGTCGTGATCGACGACTCGTAGCCGGCCCAGCCGTTGGTCGTGAACACCTGGCTGGCGATGCCCTTGCCCACCAGCGGAATGAAGTTGCTGTCGATCTGGCCGGCCGCGCTGCCGACGTAGGCCATGGCGCCGACCTGCATCTGCGCCAGCAGCTTGTGCAACTGCACGGCGTCGGCCGCATAGGCCGTCACGGTCACGACGTCGGGCTTCTTGCCCTTGACCTTGAGCACCAGCGGACGCAGGTCCGGCGAATTGGGCGGATAGCCTTCGTCGAGCACCACCTCGATGCCGGCGGCCTTGAACTTGGCCCGCAGCGTGTTGGCCATGTCCTGGCCCCAGTCGGTGTTCTCGTAGACCATCGCCACTGTCTTGGCCGGCTTTCCCGTGGCCTTGCCGGCGAAGGAGATGAAGTCGGCCATGCTGTCGGCGTTGGACGAAGCCGGCACCTGGGTCGGGCGGAACACGTACTTGAAGCCGCGCTCGGTGATGTCGGCCTTGGCTGCAAGGTCGACCACCCAGGGCGTGCGGTATTTCTCGGCCGCCGCGGTGGCAGGGAAGGTCACGCCGCTCTGGAATGCACCCAGCAGCACCGGCGTCTTCTCGCGCGTGATCAGGCGCTCGACTTCGGTGATCGCCACCTTGGCGTCGCCGCGCGTGTCGACCTCGACCAGTTCGAGCGGGGCGCCGCCCATCGACTTGATGCCGCCGCTTTCGTTGATGTGCTTGACGGCCAGGTGCGTGGCGCGCGACATGTCCTTGCCGATCGATGCCGCGGCGCTGCCGGACAGCGGAATGAGATAGCCGATCCGGACCGGATCGGCGGCGTGTACGAGGCTGGCGCCGAGCAGGGCGCTGGCGGCGAGCGCGCCGACCAGGCCGGCTTTCAGTTGGAGGCGACGGTGCTTGTTCATGGTGCGTTGCTTGTCTCTTGTGGTTGGAAGAAATGCCGGATGGCGGGTCGAAATAGGAAAGTGTTCATGGCCGGCCGTCCACGGCTTCGTAGACCGCGCGAACCAGCCGGTCCGCGCGTTCGTTGAGCAGCACGCCGGGGCCCATGCGATTCATCGTGTAGCCGAAGCCGAGCCGCCGTGACGGCGACGCGAAGGCCAGCGAGCCGCCCGCGCCGACGTGGCCAAAGGCATCGCGGCCGAAGCAGGCGCTGTCGAGTCCGCGGGCCCGGTTGTCCATCTCGCGCATGAAGCCGGCCGCGAATCGGGTCGGCACGCGCAGGCAGGCATCTTCGTGCGTGGCGGACGACACGCGCGTGGCCCGGGCGATCGTCTCTTCGCCAAGCAGCCGGAAGCCGGCGCGCTGGCCGCCGCAGGCGAGCGTGCCATACAGGCGGGCCAGGCTGCGCGCGTGGGTGATGCCGCCGGCTGCGCCGAGCTCCGCCGCGTGGCCGGCGCGGCTGTTGAAGCCGCTCGGGCGCCAGCCGCCGGTGTTCTTCATGTACAGCGCGGTCGGGCTTGCCGGTTCTTCGAGCAGGGCGCGCTCGAAGGCGTTGCGCGGCGCCGAGGGTGCCTCGGGCGGCACGATCGTCGCCACGCGCGGCTCCTCGCTTTCGGGCAGGCCGATCCAGAAATCGAGCCCCAGGGGCTGGGCGATCTGCTGTCGGAAGAAGGTGCCGAGCGACGTACCGCCGATGCGCCGCACCAGTTCGCCGAGCAGCCAGCCGTAGGTCAGCGCGTGATAGCCCACGCGCGTGCCGGGCGCCCAGAACGGCGCCTCGCGTTCGAGCCGGCCGACCATGGCGTCCCAGTCGAAGGCGGCGCCGTCGGGCAATCGTTCGCGCAGCGCCGGCAAGCCCGCGCTGTGGTCGAGCAGCATGCGCGGCGTGATCGCCTCCTTGCCGGCCGCCGCGAAGGCCGGCCAGTAGCGGGCGACCGGCTGGTCGAGGTCGAGTTCGCCGGCCTCGGCCAGCAGGTGAATGCACAGCGCGGTCGCCGGCTTGGTGTTCGAGAACACCACGCTCATCGTGTCGCGCTCCCAGGGCCGGCCGCCTTCGGCGTCGGCCCAGCCGCCCCACAGATCGACCACGCACTGGCCGTCGACCTCGATCGCGAGCGAGGCACCGAGTTCACCGCCATGGACGAGGTTGTGCTCGAAGGCGGCGCGCACCGCGGCGAAAGCCGGCGCGCAGTGGCCGGCGATGGATGGAGCGGCTTGCAAGGCGCACATCTCGGTTCGGCGCGGTTCAGCGCGTCAGCGGCGCGCGGGCGCTGAAGCCCAGCAGATAGCGCGCGTCGTTCGACAGCGTCGGCACCACCTCGGCGGGCAGCGTGCTCGTGAAGTCGGTGAACATGCGCAGCCACGAGACGTTGTAGTTGCACAGGATCGCGCGCCGCTGGCCGTCGGTATCGTTCGGTCCGGACCGGTGCCAGGTGTTCGACAGCCAGATCGCCACCGAGCCCGCCGGCGCGGTCAGGGTCACTTCGCCTTCCAGCGGATCGCTGCCCCAGGGCGGCGACTTGCGCAGCTTGTGGCTGCGCGGCATCACGCGGGTGGCGCCGTTGTCGGCGGTGAAGTCGTCGAGCATCCAGACGTTCTGCAGCGTGAGCGGAAACTCGGGCAGCGGCTCGGCGATCTGGCCCAGCGGCGCGTCGACGTGCCAGGCGCCGCCGCCGGTGTGCGGGCCGATGCTGGTGGACTGGAAGTCATGCAGGTTGCAGTCCTGCCCCATGACGTGGCGCACCATCGGCAGCACCACCGGATGCTCGATCAGCGGGATCAGGTCGGGCGCCTTGTCGATCAGGTTCCACACCCGCTGCGAACGGTCGTTGTCGAACAGCGTGGGCAGGTGCAGGAAGTTCTTCGACACCTTCTGGATCGGCACTGGCCAGCGCGTGCCGGCGTTGTCGCGGCGGTACTGGTGGATGCGCGCCACCATGCGCTGCGCTTCCGCGTCGCTCACCGTGTAGTGCTTCTTGTAGTAGGCGAGGATTTCGGCGTCGTCCTCGTGCCGCTCGTCGTCGGGCGGCAGCGGATGCGCAAGCTCGTCGGCCATCACCTGGGCCACGCGCTCGCGTGCCCGCGCCAGCTGCTGCGCGTCGAGCACGTTCTCGATCACTGCATAGCCTTCCTCGGCGAGTTGGGTCTGCAGCGCCTGCAGGTCGATTTCGGTCTTCATGGGGTCCTTGGCTGTGGGTGGGGATTGGCGACGGGTTCGAGGGTGTTGCGTGCCAGCTTGCCGACGCTGGTGCGCGGCAGGCGGTCGACGATGCCGACGCGGCGCGGCATCTTGTAGGCCGCGAGCCGCGTCGCGCAGTGGTCGATGAGGCGCTGCACATCGGGCTGGCGGCCCGGCGCCGGCGTCACCCAGGCGTGCACCACCTGGCCCATGCGCTCGTCGGCCACGCCGAATGCGGCGGCCTCGCCGACCTCGGGCTGCGACAGCAGCACCTGCTCGACCTCGATCGGGTAGACCTTGAAGCCGGCGACGTTGATGGTGTCGTGCTTGCGGCCCTGGATGTAGACGTAGCCCTCGTCGTCGGTCAACGCGATGTCGCCGGTGTAGAGCCAGCCGCCGCGCAGCGCCTGCGCGGTCTGCTCGGGCAGGTTGCGATAGCCGGCCATCACCTGCGGCCCGCGCACACGGATCTCGCCGGCCTGGCCGGGCGGCAGCGGCGTGTCGCCCTGCTCGACGTCGACCACCTCGAGCTCGCAGCCCGGCACCGGAAGGCCGACCGAGCCCGGACGCCGCTCGCGGTGCATCGGGTTGAAGGTCAGGCAGGGGCCGGCCTCGCTCATGCCGTAGCCTTCGTGGATCGCGCAGCCAGTGGCCTGCTCGAAGCGCTGCAGGGTCTCGCGCGGCAGCGGTGCGGCGCCCGAGAAACAGGCGCGCAGGCTGGCCAGCGATTCGCGCCGCAGGTCGGGCTGCTTCAGGATGTCGTAGAAGATCGTCGGCGCCGCGGACATCAACGTGACCCGATGCTCCGCGATCGCCTGCAGTGCGGCCTTGACGTCGAAGCGGCGGTGGATCACCAGCTCGCCGCGTGCATGGAGGCACAGGTGCAGCGACATCGACACTGCCGAGACGTGGAACAGCGGCATGGTGCACAGCACCACCTCGGCACCGCGCCGGGTCGGCAGCCAGGCTTCGCGCTGCGCGATGTTGAAGGCGAGCTGGCGGTGCCGGATGTCGACGCCCTTCGGCAGCCCGGTCGTGCCGCCGGTGTACTGCAGCGTCGCCAGGTCGTCGTGCGAGGGCAGGTCGGCCGGCAGCGCGCAGGCTTCGTCCTGAAGCGCGGCGAAGGCGCTGCCGTCGCCGGTGCACCAGAGCGCTTCGGGCGCGAGCGCCGGACGCAGCGCCGGCAGGTCGATCTTCACGCTCTGGTCGTACAGCACCATGCAGGGGTCCGCGTCCTCGAGCATGTGGGCGATCTCGCGTTCGCTGTAGCCGGGGTTCAGCGGCACGGCTTGCGCGCGCAGCGCATGCACCGCAAAGGTCGCGACCGCGAGGTCGAGCGAGTTGCGCATCACCAGCGCCACGCGCTCGCCCGGACGCACCCGCACCGCGAGCCGCCGCGCGAGCGCGCCCACGATGCCGGCGTACTGCCCATAGGTCAGACAGGCGCCCTCGAAGCGCAGCGCCGGGCGGTCCGGCTCTTCGGCGGCGGCGTCGCGCAGCAGATGGACGACCGACTGCGCAACCGGCGGCAGGCGACCGGCTTCGTCATGCGAGCGCATCATTCGGTGGCCGAGCCGGCGTCGCGCCGCTTCTTGATGTCGCTGGCTTCCCAGACCGTGCGGCGTCCGCTCCCGGCGCCCAGCAGCGTGATCGGGTCCTTGTTGTCGATGTGGCCGTACTGGCCCTTGTAGATGCTGTAGCCGCACAGCTCCTGCAGCCGGCGCGGCAGGCGCCGGGCCACTTCGCCGGGCACGCCCAGCTGCAGGTTCTCCTGCTGCCGCAGCCAGCCCGCGCAGTAGTAGCAGGACAGCGCGTAGCGGCGCACCGAGGTCGTGTTGGCGCCGCCCTTGTGCCACAGCGCGCTGTCGAACAGCATGATGCTGCCGGCCTTCATGGTCGCCTGCACGGTGGCGACATCGGCGCCGTAGGGCGGCGGCCCGGACTCACGGTGGCTGCCGGGCACGATGTGGGTTGCGCCGTTCTCTTCGGTGAAATCGCTCAGCGCCCAGATGGCGTTCACGGCCAGCGGCGCGCGCGGCCGTGCCAGCGGGATCTGCTGCGTGTCCTCGTGCAGGGGCTGCGCCTCCTGCCCCGGGCCGAGCGTCAGCGAGCACAGCGACGACAGCAGCAGCTCGCGGTCGAGCAGCCGTTCGGACAGCGCCAGCACGTCGGGCTGCAGCGGAACGGTCCAGAACAGCTCGTCGTGCACCAGCAGGTTGTTGATGCGAACGGTCTTGAGCCCCTCGAACGAGGTCTTGGCGTAGCCGAAGCCGTGCTCGGCCTCGACGCGCAGCAACGCCTCGGTGAGGGCGATGACCTGCGGACGGGCGATGATTTCGGGCAGCACGACAAAGCCGTCGCGCACGAATGACGCATGCCATTCGTCCAGTTGTTCGGATGACGCCATCGGCGTTGTCTCCATCTCTTTGCTTGATGTCTGTGTGTCGATGGTCGCGGTTGTCCGCGCCTCGGACCAGAGCGCAGCGTCCACGGCGAACATGCAATCCATCCACAGCCGGGCAAAACCGGGGCGACGCAGCGGGGTCAGGCTCGCTATCATCGGCGCCACTTCAAATGAGTAATTCGACCTACAGCCGCAGCACACAGATTGTCACGCCGGGCGAGCAGTTCGCGTATTGGCGCGATGCGATCTGCGACGCCTACGTGCCGCTCGAACCCGAGCGGGCCGAAGCGCCGAGCTTTCGCGGCAGCATCGAGGGATCGATGCTGCCCGAGCTTCGCAGTTCGACCATCACCGCCGAAGCGCACGAGGTCCGGTTGTCCGGCGCCGGCCTGTCCAGGCAGCAGAAATCGCCCTTCTTCGTCAACCTGATGGCCTTTGGCGAGGCGGTGGTGCGACAGGACGGACAGACGCTGCGGGCGGGCCCCGGCGACATCTACGTGGTCGATTGCACGTCGACCTGGGAGGTCGATTTCCGGTCGAGCTTCAGCATGTTCTGCATCGAGATCGACGACGCGTTGCTGCGCCCGCGGCTTGGCCGCCGAGGCCGTCTCGCATCACCGGTGCTGGCGGGCGATCGCGGGACCGGACGCATCCTGGCCAACTACATGCGCCTCGTGCAGGAACTGCCCGCGCAAGACCTGCTGCAGGTCCAGGCGCTCATGGTCGGCCACTGCAGCGAACTGCTGTCGCGCGCCCAATGGCCCGACGAGCCGGATGCGCGCGCGGAGCGGGTGCGGCGCGAAACGCTGGAGCGCATCCTCGGTCTCATGCGGCGCCGCCTGAGCGACCGCAGCCTGACGCCGGATGCGGCCTGCGCCGAACTGGGCATCTCGCGCAGCTATCTCTTCAAGGTGCTCGGCGAGGCCGGCCAGACCTTCAGCGGCTACCTGCGGCAATGCCGTCTCGACGAATGCCGCCGCGTGCTCATGGAGCAGCCGCGGCGTGCCGTGGCCGACGTCGCGGCCGACTGGGGTTTCGACGAAGTCTCGTCCTTCAACCGGGCCTATCGCGCCCGTTTCGGGCAGACGCCGCGCCAGACGCGCGAGACGCCCGGCTGAAGACGCGGGCGGCCGCCGATGGCCGCGCGAGGTTCATCCGCCTGCGGGCCCGGCCTCGATGCCCAACTCAGAGCAGATCCGCGCCACGAGTTGCTGCAGCCCCGCGACCTCGCCCTCCAGCCGCGCCACATTGGCCTTCAGCGCCGCCACTTCGCCGAGCGAGACATCGGCGCTGCCGCCGGCCATCGCCGCCGGACTGGCCGCATCCTCCGCAGGCGCGCCGCTCAGCAGATGCGCCCAGCGGCTCTCACGCGCGCCCGGCAGCCGCGCCAGCTTCACGACCAGCGCGCCCGCCGACCGCTCCGCCATCTCGTCCAGGAAGCCCTCCACCGCCGAGATGTCGGCGAAGTTGTGCATCCGGTCGCAGGCGATGCGCAGTTCGCCCGCAGTCTGCGGCCCGCGCAGCATCAGCACGGTCAGCAGGATGATCGACTGCGAAGGAATCCGCAGCACGCCGTCGATGTTGTGGGCATAGCGATAGGTCCGCCCGCCGCTGCTCTCCGACACCAGGCTGTAGCCGCGCAGGCTGTCCAGCGCCGCCGTGGCCTCGGCGTCCGTCACCTCCAGGATCGGGTTGCGGCTGGTCTTCTGGTTGCAGCCCGCGACCAGCGCGTTGAGCGTCAGCGGATAGCTGTCGGGCACGGTGCGCTGCTTCTCGGCCAGCACGCCGAGGACGCGGGTTTCGAGCAGCGAGAGAGTGGGCAGGGGAGATGTCATGGCCGGATTGTCACTCCGCCCCCGCCTGCGCAAATTGATAAGTCTATTTATAATCAGCCCCCTTATGAAAAGGGACTTCACGCAGCGCTTCGGCTTTCTGGTCAACGACGTCGCCAAGCTCTACGGCGAGCAGTTCGACCGTCTCGCGCGTGAACGCATCGGCCTGTCGCGTGCCCAGTGCCGCGTGCTGGGCGTGCTGGCGATGCATGGGGACGAGACGCCGATGTCGCAGGCCGAACTGGCGCAGCGGCTGGGACTCAGCGCGATGGCGGTCGGCAGCCTGTGCGACCGCCTCGAGGCGGCCGGCTGGATCCACCGCCAGGACAACCCGAGCGACCGGCGCGTGCGCCAGGTCCTTCCGGCTGCGAGCGCCGAGCAGGCGCTCGACACAGCGCTCGGCCTCAGCGACGGCCTCCAGGCGCGTGCGCTGGCGCAGTTCACGCCGGCCGAGCGGGCCCATTTGGTCGCGCTGCTCGGCAAGGCCCGCGAAGGCCTGCTGGCGTTGCAACCCGAGGATCTTCGATGAGCCCCCACGCGGCCGTGCCCCATCGCGGGCTGATCACGGTGTCGATCATGCTCGCGACCATCATGCAGGCGCTGGACACCACCATCGCCAACGTCGCCTTGCCCCACATGCAGGGCAGCCTGCAGGCCTCGCAGGACCAGATCACCTGGGTGCTCACTTCCTACATCGTGGCCTCGGCGATCGCCCTGCCATTGACCGGCTGGCTGTGCGGCCACTGGGGCCGGCGCAAGGTGTTCATGGTCTCGGTGATCGGCTTCACGATCGCCTCGGCGCTCTGCGGGCTGGCGAATTCGCTGGTCGAGATCGTCGCCGCCCGGCTGCTCCAAGGCATTTTTGGCGCCGCGCTGGTGCCTCTGTCGCAGGCCGTGCTGCTCGACATCAACCCGCGCGAGAAGGTCGGGCAGGCGATGGCGATCTGGGGTGCCGGCATCATGGTCGGGCCGATCCTCGGCCCGCTGCTGGGCGGCTGGCTGACCGAGAACTTCGACTGGCGCTGGGTCTTCTTCATCAACCTGCCGGTGGGCATCTTCGCGCTCTGGGGCATCATGCGCTTCCTGCCCGAGAGCCGGCCGCAGGGCGAGCGGCTCGACATCTTCGGCTTCGTCACGCTGAGCCTGGCCATCGGCATGCTGCAGCTGTTCCTGGACCGCGGCGAGCAGCTCGACTGGTTCGATTCGTGGGAGATCCGCCTGGAGGCCGCGGCGGCGCTGGTCGCCTTCGCTTTCTTCGTGGTCCACACCTGGACCGTGCAGGGCGTGTCCTTCTTCAACCGCGACCTGCTCAAGGACCGCAACTTCGTCACCGGCCTGTTGTTCGCCTTCATCGTCGGCATGATCCTCTACGGCACGATGGCGCTGCTGCCGAGCTTCCTGCAGGGCCTGATGGGCTACCCGGTGGTCTACACCGGCGCCGTGACCGCGCCGCGCGGCATCGGCACCATGCTCGCGATGATCGTGGTCGGCCGCCTGGTCCAGCGGGTCGACGTGCGCGCCATCATGGCCGTGGGCTTCAGCCTGACCGCGTTCTCGCTCTGGCAGATGACGCGCCTCACGCTCGAGATGGACAGCTCGCAGATCATCGTCTCGGGCTTCATCCAGGGGCTGGGCATCGGCTTCACCTTCGTGCCGCTGTCGACCGCGGCCTTCGCGACGCTGGCGCCGCGGCTGCGCAACCAGGGCACGCCGATCTTCAGCTTGCTGCGCAACATCGGCAGCAGCGTCGGCATCTCGATCGTGCAGGCGCTGCTGACCGAGAACTCGGGCCGCGCCCATGCCACGCTCGCGGCCACCGTGGCGCCGGGCAACCACGCGCTCGCCGGCCTGCCGTCGCTGATGAACCCGGCCAACCCCGCCGGGCTCGCGATGCTGAATGGCGAGGTCACGCGCCAGGGCGTGCTGATCGGCTACCTGTCCGACTTCGGCATCATGATGGCGGTCACGCTGGCCGCGATCCCGCTGCTGCTGTTGATCCGCAGCCCCGGCCGCGCCGCATCAGGCGCGGCGGCCGAGGTGCCGCACTGATCCTGGCCGCGGCCCGTCAGAAGTCGACCAGCGCGATCCCGACGGTGAAGACAGTGCGCTTGCGGTTGTAGTCGACCAGGGTGTCGCCGTAGCCGTAGAAGAGCTGGGTCTGGAAGCGCAGGTTGCTCTTGACCGGGTCGCCGATCACCTTGAGCCATTCGAGCCGGACCGCGCCCTTGCCGCCGTGTGCCCAGACGGCCACCTGGTTCATGCGGTCGATCTGCCAGGCGGCCCGGATGTCGGCATGGCCCAGGTACTTGGTGATGTCGGGGTTGTCGTCGTTGGCGGCGTTCTCGGAGATGCGCGACCACACGCGTCCGGTGATGGCGAACTTGTCGCCCAGCTCGACGCCACCCATCAGGTAGACCCGGTTCCAGCTGCGCGAGTAGGGCTCGTCCTGGCCGTTCGACTGGTGCACCAGCCCCAGGCCGCCGTAGCGCAGCCGCCAGC
>Ga0265327_10003446_pt1 | contig 15082 bp, 10 predicted proteins | sample 41621metaG_FD_202089 | JGI IMG/M metagenome (GOLD analysis project Ga0265327, IMG submission 202089) | Rhizosphere microbial communities from Carex aquatilis grown in University of Washington, Seatle, WA, United States - 4-16-21 metaG | ecosystem: Host-associated > Plants > Roots > Rhizosphere... | reverse complement strand
CGAGTACGGGATTCAGGAATGGCTGCTGCCGACAATCCTGGTCCAGCTGGATGAAGCTCGAGCCGTCTCGCTCGTGCGGACGCTGCATCAGGATTACGACCGGCAAAAGCTGCATAAGACCGTAAACCAACTGCTCGACGCAGGTAAACGAATCGTAAGCTTCCTCAAGACGTGGCCAAATTCCGGTAGTGGGTCCGTCTAACCCAACCCCCTTCAGTTTGGATTTGCATTGCGTAGGCCAGTAAGGTTTCGGAACTTGCGGAGGTGAGACAACTCATGCGACCGGGCCGACTACATACGCTTCTGTATTGGGCAATGCGAGGATTGCAAATTGCGGCAATCTTCGTGCTTGTTGTGTTGACCGCAGCGCCGTTCATCGGACTTGACGCATTTTTGCCGAGTCTGGAGTGGCTGTTGGAGAAGCACGGAAAGGCAATCAATGCTGGGCTCGCGGCACTGCTTGGCGCGCTGGAAATCTTCCTGAAGGCAATTGGCCGACCATGGATCTGGGAGTGTGTCAAAGGCATTCTTAGCACGTTTCAGCGAGACATATTTCGGGAAGCCGGAGACGGTGCGCTTTCCGATCACCACCGCGTGACGCTGTATCGGTATCAAACATGGTGCCTTTGGCCAAAGGGTCGGGGGCGCTGGTATTGGCCGTGGGGGCAAGGCACATCTGGAAACCTCTCCTGGCCCTGGTCAGGGTGGCTTGTCCCTGTCGTCCGTGCTGGACCAGATACGGCGGGCTCAACAGTGTTTCTGTGTGCTGGTGGTCAAGACTTCGACGGTGTCTGTGGGGCCGCATATTCTCAACAGTCTGGCACATTGGAGATTAAGGCGTCCAGCCTTCCAGACATCACGCCTGTATCCACTTCAGCCGATATTATCGATTACGCCAAACGGACATTCGTCCCAGAGGGAATGGTCATTGCCAGAATAAAAGCCAATCGGCCATGTGCAAGGTACTTCCTTGCACATCGCGTTGAGGTACAATCTGTCAAATGGGGAGTATTGATGATCGACTGTCGATCCGAAGGGCCAGACAAACCAACGGTTGCAAACCATCGGTTTGGCCAGATTCGAGACGCTCTCGATCATTTGCTGAGGAGGGCATGATGGCCGTATGGCAACGAGTTGACACCGACACACTCAACAAACCTCGTCCGCTAACAATTCGCGGTGTCGATGTGACTGTCTATTTTGGCCAGGACGATATGCCGGTGGGCGTGCGTGGGAACTACGATGAAGTCCGCAAGAAGTTCGTGATTGAATTTCGATATGACGTCGCGGATGAGCCAATCAAGCGAGTTCCGGTTGAAGACGGCCGTGTTGAGCTTGTTGTGGGCCAAGCGAGCGACCGCCTTTTTCAAATGGAGTTTGACATCGATTCGAAGGCGATCAGTTCCGTTCGCCTCTTGCTTCCTCGCGTTGAACATGTTCTCAGCGACTTGGCGAAAGGTGCTCCAAAAGGCCTTAACCGAATCGATAACTACGTGGCTGCTTCTGGCGCATTCAAGCAGGTCAAGCCTCAACTTGAAACGGCGCTCGCCCAGTAAAGTGGGATTGCGAATTGCAACGCGCCACCATGGCAGGCATCTGCCAAAATTTGGCAGCATGCAGAGAAGGCGGCACGCAACTCGCCCCAAGTGTGATGGATGCCAATGGGACGGCTCCTGGCGCGCTCCCAGATGGTCACCGTCACGGTTGCCCTGATCGGACAGGTCAAGACAGGAACGTCGCGCATTGACAACTTTCGCGTGCGGACGCTGCATCAGGATTACGACCGGCAGAAGCTGCATAAGACCGTAAACCAATTGCTCGACGCAGGTAAACGAATCGTAAGCTTCCTCAAGAATTGGCCAGAAACTAGATAGTTACCTGAGCGGAAACCGCTAATTTCCCTAGGAGTTACGCTGCGAAAACATCCGTATTGACGCGATACAGTTCCTCTCCTACGATCCCGCCCCTTGAACTGGCAGATTCTGCCAGTCCAGGAATTGCCTGGGCCCTGGGACTGGATGACGGAACGTAACTCGAATCGATACGAGAGTCGCCCCGTGATGACGATTCGCTTCAATCGAAATACTCCTGGTTATCCATGTGCGGTTGTCCGCCGTGCGCAGCTGTACCTGTTCAGCTGCGCCCTGGGCGTGATCGGGCTGATGTTGCCCGGCTGTGCTTCCACGGGCCAGCATTACACACATCAGACGATGCCGACGCACCTGCTTGCCGGCAAACGCGATAATGTTCAGACACTGGATCTGACGCGCCTCGCCCGAACCTCCAGCAACAGCGATGTGATTGATCGTGGAGATGTGATTGAAGTCTCCATCTCGGCCGGCCTTGATGAAAAGGATACGGTCACTCTTCCTGTTCGCGTCAACGACCGCGGGATTGCGGAACTGCCGGAGATTGGTCCCGTCCAACTGGCGGGTCTCGAGATGGAAGCGGCCGAAGCCACGATCGTGGCGGCGTGTATCGAGCGGCAGTTGTATCGTCGTCCCAATGTCACGGTGACCATGAAACGACAGCGAATGAATCGTGTCATGGTTGTCGGCGCCGTCGAAAAGCCCGATGTCTATGAATTGCCACGCGGACGCAGTGACCTGCTCGCCGCAATCGTCGCCGCGGGAGGACTGGCGAAAGACGCGGGAACGAATGTCGAGATTCGGAATCCCAAGCGCCAGAGTGGCGGCCGTCCCGTCCCCGTCGCATCGGCGCCGGGCATGGGTGTGGAGACCGTGGGACATTCCAATCCCCTGTTTCCCACGGACGCCACCGTTGGTGTTGATGGTGGAAATGGAACGGATGCGCTGCCGATCGGGGACAGCAATGGCAGAATGGACTCGATCAAGGTCGACCTGGTCTCGGCCACCAAGACCGGCGGCAGCTACCAGATCGAAGATGGCGGCGTGATCAGCATCGAAAAGCGTGATCCCGAACCGCTGCACGTGATCGGACTGGTTCGGAAGCCGGATCGTTATGACTTCCCGATCGCCGAAGACCTGCGCGTCACTGACGCCGTCGCCCTGGCGGGAGGCACCAGCCTGGCCCTGGCCGACAAGGTGTTCGTCGTGCGGCGCGTTCCGCAAAGCCAGACCAATGAGACGGCGGTCATCCAGGTCAGCCTGCGGCAGGCCAAGCGAAACTCCCAGGCCAACCTGCGACTGGAACCGGGTGATGTCGTGAGTGTCGAGAACACGCCGGCGACAGTGCTTTACGAAGCGTTCAACATCATTCGATTCAACGTCTCTGCCGGTCTGCCGCTTGCAGGTGCAGGGGTGTTTTAACGAAGCATGGACAGGCGTCTGAGTTCACGACGGGGATCTGGCACCCGGCGACTGGGATCACGATGAGCATGGATGAACGTTTGCAGACTGAATCCGCTGGGCCCGCAACGCACGCACTGACGGAAGTCGTGCGATTCATGCAGGTCGTACGGCATCGCCTGCGACTGCTGCTGCTGTGTGTTTTCATTGGCGGCGCCCTCGGGGGAACCTGGTACGCGACCGCCAAGAAGAAATACGAATCCTCCGCGGAAATCCTCGTCCTGAAGACCGAGGGTGGGGCGATGGATGGCAACAATTCCAGTGCCAGCAATTCGCGCAACATCCTGGACGTGATGCCGACCTACCAGAAAGTTCTCTCCAGCGACATTGTGCTGGAAGGGGCCATCAAGGCGCTGCCAACCAAGTACCGTGTGGATCTCAAGGGCCAGAAAAAAGTCCGTTGGACCAAGATCCTGCGTGAAGGGATGTCAGTCTCGTCGACCCGCCTCACCAATGTGCTGACCGTCAAGTATGTTTCGGCCGATCCCGAAAGTGCAGCGCGCGTGGTCGGGGCCATTGTCGATTCGTACCTGAACTTCATGCGTCAGACCCATCGCAGCAGCGCGAAAGACGCCCTGGATGTTCTGACCCGGGAGAAGACTGATCTCGAACAGAAGCTGAACGAAAAAGAGCAGGAGCTGCTGCGCGTCCAGGAAGAGGCCGGTGTGCTCCTTCTTGGCGACGACAAGAACATGAACGTGCTGATCGAGCGGACCGTGAAGCTGAACGAGGCTCTGATCGAAGCGCAAAAGAAATCGCTCGAAGCCCGCGCCTTCCTGACCGCCGTAAACCAGGCGCTCGAATCGGGCAGCGACCTCTCGCAACTGGCCCAGCAGGTGACCGGCGATCTGTATCGCGAAATCCTGCTGCGGGGGATGGGAGTCAGCTCCAGCGACGCCTACACCGTGACCAAGTTCGAACAGCAGTTGCAGGATGATCGGGCCGAACTGCGCAACAAGATGACCACCTACGGCGCACAGCATCCCGTTGTCCGCCAGTTGCAGGACCGGATCGCGTCGACCGAACAATGGTTTGCCGAGCGGTCACAGGTCGTCGCCAGTTCCACCAAGGATCTTCGCGAGCGGGAAATGGGCCCCCGGCTGAGGACCATGGCCGAACAGCACCTGTACCAGGCGAATGCCCGCGAAGCGGCGACCCGGGAAGAATTCGAACGCGAAATCGCCCAGGCCAGCATCCAGAACAACAAGATGGTTCAGCTGCAGATCCTGGAACTGGACGTCAAGCGGATGCGCAGCTTCTACGATCTGGTCCTGGACCAGATGAAGAAGATCGACATGGGTTCCGATTCGGGTTTGAAAATCAGCGTGGTGAGCGAACCCCGGATTCCTCTTTCCAAATGTGCGCCGCGAATGTCCACAACGGTCCTGCTCTGCCTGTTCATGGGGACGGCCATCGGGCTGGGACTGATCTACGTCTTCGACGCCCTGGATGACCGCTTCCGCTCGCCTGACGAACTGCAATGGCAACTCGGTCTGCCGCTGCTGGCGATGATTCGCCGCATGACGCCGCTGGAGGGGTCGGGGATGGAAACCATTGTCACTCACGTCAAGCAGGATGGGATCGAGGCCGAGTCGTTCCGGACCCTGCGAAGTTCCATCACATTCTCCAATGGTGATACGTCTCGCCTGGTTGTCACCAGTACGGAACCGGGCGATGGGAAGACCACTACTCTGGCCAACCTGGCGGTGGCGTTTGCCCAGGCCGGCAAGAAAACCCTGCTGATCGATGCCGACATGCGTCGGCCCGGGATGTCGCAACTGCTTGATCTGAAGGGACCCCGTGGATTGTCTCAGGTCTTGCGCGACGATCGACCTGTCGCGGAAAGCTGCCTGGAAAACGTGTTCAACCTGGGTGTCGATGGTCTCGATTTCATGCCGTCTGGATTGCGACCACCGAACCCGTCGGAACTTTTGTCGGGTGATCGATTCAGTGACATCATCGCCTGGGGCGAGCAGATCTATGACCAGATCCTGATCGATGCCCCTCCTGTGCTGGCCGTGACGGATCCTGCCATCATCGGCCGGATTGTCGATGCCGCGGTGATCGTCATCCGACCCGACAAGAACCGCCGCAAGATGGTGACGCGGGCCGTGGACTCGTTCCGCGCCACCGGTGCGAAGGTCCTGGGGATCGTTGCCAACCACCTGCCAACCGGTCCGAATACCGAATACGGGTATGGCTATGGATACGGGTATGGCTACGGATATGGCTACGGCCACGATCAGGCGCCGGAAGTGGGACTCGACGACAAAGAGCATTCGTCGGAATACCGCCGGGCGGCATGAAGCCCTGTTTCGGTCACCGTTCGCTGGCCGGGGACTGACGCATTTTCACGGCAGAAACAACCGGCTGACGTGGGGGCGACGTGACATCGAATTCGCGTCGGCCCGTGAAAATGCGTCTGACCCCTTCGCTGGCAAGCAAACGGCGACCCATCGCTGGCGAAGAGGTGATTAAAACACCGGGGGAACAGGAAATCCGGTGAAGAGACTCAGGAGCCCGTTCGGACCAGGCGAATGTCGCATTCGCGGTCGACGAACTTCCATTCTTCGGACGCCCGCCAGTCGGCCAGGAGGTCATCGAACGCCGCGGAATCACGCGCTTCGTATTCAAACCACGTGACGCCGTCGAATTGCTCGCTGAGATCACGCCGATGCTGCCAGCGGTGAATCATGGCCGACAGTGTCAGCAGACCACGTGCTCCGAAGACTGACGGTGTTTGCTGAATCTCGCGCCGAACCTGGTGGCCGAGCTGCCACCATTCCATCGAGCGACGGATCGGTATCAATGCCGCACAGGTTGGTTCCCTGCTTCCGCCCCGACCCGGCAACGGAAACTCTTCGCGACTGACATACCGCGTGTTTCGGACCAGCCCGCTCAGGATCCAGGATGTGCTAATCGCAGGTCGCCCCAGGTGGCCATTGATGATGTCAATGCGCGGCACCGGGGCAAGAGGTTCCCCTTGTCGAGTCGTGAACTGAGTCACTTCCCAGGTGCCGACGGTTCCTCCCACATAGTGATAAAAGGCTTCCGTCGGTCGCTTCCGGGAAAGCTGGCGAGCCCCGCGCAACAGGTTGGATCGACACGTGATGACACTCATCGTGGACCTTCCTTCGACCGCAATCCGGCGTCAACGCCAGATTACTCAATCGGCAGCGGCAGTCCGAAGTTGGCGAACACTTCGTACTGAGTCACCAGCCGAATCAATTCCGCATGAGACTTCGCCCGCAGCTTCTTCATCAGGCTGGCCCGCCGCATTTCCACAGCCCGTTCTGTTACAGACAGTCGCAAGGCGATGGACTTGTTGGGCAGCCCCGTCAGCAACAGGTCCAGCACCGCTCGGTCCTTGACGGTCAGAACACGAAACCGCTCGGCGATTTCATTCCAGGCGGCACGACGACGAAGCCGTTCCGCGTCCGCAGCAATGGCGCCGGTCACGCGAGACAGGATTTCATCGGACGAGGCCGTGGCATCGATGACTTCGACACGTCCGGCCGACAAGACCCGCAACAGGCGAATCACGTCCGGGGACGATGCCAGCACCAGCAGCGGCCTGTCATCGGCGCGAGAGAGCCACCGGGCACACGAGTTCAGTCCGCTCAACTCGCTGGTCGAGTTCAAAACAAGCAGGACGCAACTCGGTGACGGTCCCTCTTCAGGGATTTCTGTCGATGCCCGGACAATTCGTGGCGCGTAGTGATTGACCCGCAGCAGGGTATCCCACTGCCGCGCAGCCTCGCCCTCCGCAACAAGAAAAACGTCCGGTTCGTTCGACTGTGACATCGAATTCCATGAGATCGGCGGTGTGGATAGTGTGACCATGCACGTCGGGGTTGCAACGAGCGTGCCGCGTCAAAATCCACTGTCCGGATTCGTTGTAGAATTCGGGAAATCACCACGAACTCCGTTCCCGAAGAGCCGGTCGATCATGAAATGTTGCCTACCCTCTGTCCGGGATTGCTGCGGAACTGCTCGAAACGACAGCAGATTGAGGCAGTTGCACTTGCTGGCCAATTGCCTTCATGTGCGATGATTTCGCGCATTTGTGCGCGCGTTTCGTGACGACATCCCGCAATTGATGCGGAGCCAACTCGGCCGCCGTGAAACGGATTCACGGGAAGTTCATGGAATCTTGGTGCGAGACGCGTTTTGGTTTCATGGAAAACCATGCATCGACACGATTCTGTTCTGTTCGAGAATGGCCCATCCGATCAGACACCTCTAATGAGCGCAATGTCCTCAACCCCATTCGAGCGACCGCTCGGAAGCCACAACCGCCGCTCCCGTTGGTCGCTGCCGTGTCACCGTTCACGGGGCGGGGACTGACGCAATTTCACGGCGAAAAACAAACAGCTGCCATGGACGCAAATCGACTCCGAAGCGCCGTTTGCCCGTGAAAATGGGTCTGTCCCCTCGCTTGCCCGTGAACGCTTACGCTGCCGTCATGAGGCGCGCCAATGGCAATCATCCCCTGACGAACACATTTAAAACGCCAGCAGTTCTACGGTCGTGGTGGTGCTTGGCAGCGGAATCGTCTTTTGAGGACGTCCTTCGGCATCGATTCGCACCAGTCCGTCCGGCGTCCGCAACCAGATCGCACCTGTTTGCTGACCAATGGAAATGACTGAAGCGGCAAGGGGGATTGTTGTTGGTTCCAATCCCTCTTTGCTGAAACGCAGCAATTCGTATTCAGTGGTCGGCCTGGGCCTGGCCCGTGTGAAATTGGAAATCACCGTCAGCCAGGGCTGGCCGTGAATGCAGGCCAGGTGCCTGGGGAGTCTGTTCTCGGGAAACGGATACGTGGTCGTGGCCGAGCCATCGGCCAGCACCTTCCACAACTGACGTCGACTGCCAGTCCGTCCCTGATAATCATGCTCCACCACCCAGGCGCCACCCTGTTTACGATCGGCGGCGACATCCACCAGGGCGAGGACTCGATCCTGAGGGGGAAGTCGAGCCACAATCGTCGCATCGCGATCAATTTTCATGATCGTTGGACCGACCAGCCAGAATGCGTCGTCAACGGGCGAATAGTCGATCCCGTCAAACTTCGAGGGATACCGCACCTTTTCCCTCCCCGTCGGATCCAGGATCAGCAGTTCCCCCGACTGGGATGGGGTCAACGTCAGACACCAGATGTCACCTGTATGTTCATCCACGGTGGCGGCATGCAGATCGGGAATGGCGACCTCCAGCAGTTGCTGACCGTGCCGGTTGAATCCGAGCAGTCGCTGTCGCTTGCTGTCACAATGAAAGAATCGTTCACGCGAGGCATCGGCGAACAACTGTTGAGGATCCGAGGTCGACATTCCCTCAATACGCCGAATCTCGGTCCCCTCTTCGGAATAGAAGACCAGTGCGGGTGTTCGAGGTGAGCTTGCGCCCTCAGGCCTGGCCAGACTTCCCGCGAGTGTGACGAGTGCAACCTTGCCCCCCGCGGGAAAGGGGTCGTCTACTTTTGTGGGAATCAGACCGGGCGCCGATGTGGTGGGTGTCGCCGGCCCGGGCGGAAGTTCGGAGAGCCGCTTTCGGATCAGCCGCGAAATCTGCTCCAGATCTCGACCCCGATACAACACCGTTCCATTCACATCGATCAGGAACCGCTCGGGAGTCCCCTGAACCTGAAATCGCTGCGGAATCTGCGAGTAGACGCCGGGTCCGGCAAATCCCATGGGCCAGGCCCAGCCCCCCTTCTGGATCGCGGCCCCGGCGTCTTCGCTCGTATTGTCGACCGACAATCCGAGCAGTTGGAACCGTGGGTCTGGAGAGAATTCTTCATACAAAGCGACCACCCGGGACGCATCGCGCATCGATGCATTGCTGCTACTGGACCAGAAGTCAATCAGAAGCAGTCGTCCCTGGAAGTGGCTCGAACGAACCGCATTCAGCCCTAGATTGGAACCAGGGTTCCCTGCGCCGGGATCGGCCTTCTCATGAATAGCACTGGCAACAAAATGGGGCAGAGGATGACCCACACTCAATCTCTTGAACCAGGTCCCTTCAATCACCCCCAGTTCCACCACGGGACTTCCTGCAACGACTTCGATCTCTTGAGTGATATTCCCGATGTCTTCCGTGCGGTGCGGTTGTTGCGGATCCGCGACTCCGGTCAATCGGATGCTCAACTGGTATGGTCCGGCGGGAACGTCATGAATGCGGAATGACCCATCCGTTTCCACCAGTGCTCGATAGGAACTTCGACCAAAAGTGCCTCGACCCGTCGGACTTCGCGAGATGCTGGAAATCACAACCGCATCATTCTGGCTCCAACGGTGCTCCATCGGGGGTTCTCCCTGCATCGCGAATCGTCCCACGACGGCGGATCCCGTTCCACCCAGTTCAACGGTGACCGCGGCGCCCGGGGTCAGCGTCACGTTCGCGGATCGCTCGGGATAGATCGACGTGAGATTTCCTGACTGCCTCTCGATCGTCTGAACAATGTGAGCATTCCGCGGCACGACGCGATCAAACGTGACACGCCCGTTGGCATCCGTGATCCCTGTCAGACCGTGCGACGTAATCCGCGGACCCTGACGCTGATCAAATTCGAGATTCACCTGCAGCTTGGCCCCCGCCAGCGGTTCGGCCCCGCGCTTCACGACCGCTTCCACTCGAGCCCATTTCTGCAGATGGATTCCACCGGCTTCGGTCAGTTTCGCGGCGGGCAATTCGGCATAGCCCGTTTCATGAACGGCCACGATCAACGCTTCCTCGTCCACCGCGTTCATCTCGAAACGGCCCTTTTCATTCGAGGTGACCGTCTGTTTTCCGCCAAGGGGACGATATCCCTGCTGGAACTGCATTCCCGGTCGAGCAGTGATCAGTGTGACCTGCGCGCCGGCGACCGGCTGACCCTCGGGTGACCAGACAATTCCCGCCGGGCCGGTGGCCGATTCCATGCGGACAAACACCTTGTGATGCGACTTCGCAAACGGGATTGCTTCGGACGTCCAGGGGCGATATCCCAGCGCTTCGACTCGCACGAAGATCTCGTCGCAGGTTTCGCCGTGTTCGATTTCGAACTTGCCGTTGCGACCCGTGGTAGCCCGGTTATTGTTCCACGAGATCTCTTTGTTTCCAGGAAACCTGAATCCCGGGGTAACACGAAACTCGGCCACTTTCCCCTTCTGCAGATCCGTGACCGTTCCTTCCACCTTCAGTGGTCGCAGGATCTGCAGCACATGCGGATCATCGCGCGGAGTCACCTTCTGATTTCGAAGGGATGCATAACCGGTCCCGACCAGGTCAAACTCAACTGGCGCATCGGGAGCGCCATCCCATTTGGCCAGACCCTGGTTGTCGGTCGTTGCCTGCCACCAGAGTGTTCGCTTGCCATTCCACGTGTCCGCACAGATTCGGATTCCGGCAATTGGCTCACCCTCGACATCAACGATCTTGAATCGAATGGTGTGCCCGGGAGTCATCTGGAAATCGATGGGCTTCGTCTCGGCATGAACCTCGACCGATCGGATCTGAGGTGAAAAGCCAGGCGCTTCCGCCGTGATCCAGGTCGATTCCTGCTTGAGCGCATAAACGATGTACGTCCCGTCCTCGGCAACCGGAACAGGTCGATCCAGGCGCCCCCAGCGATCATGTCCGACAGTGATGTGTGCCTGAGGGACCGGTTTGCCATTTTGATCTAGGACCCGGCCCGTCAGCGTCAGTCCCGGGTCGAGCATGTAGGTCCCGTCCGTTCGGTCTTGAACGGAAAAGACAGCTTTCACAAACCGCGGATGCTCGATGTTGACCAGCAGGTTGTTGAGATTGACAGGGGCGCCATCGAGTTGCCAGGTTCCGTCTTCAGCCGTCCTGTCATACAACAGATGATAGTGGATGTCCGACGGCGTGTCGGTTGCCGGGATCGTGATGGACATCAGCGCGCCGGCGACTGGTTTCCCCTCGGGATCCACGACCTTTCCCCCGACCTTCTTTCCCCGATCCATCCGGATCGCCTTCTCGGTCGGTAAGGCCGAGGGGACCAGGTTGCGACCGAAGTTCACATAGTATTTGACCAGACCGGGCTGTGAGATCGTGGCGGACAGAGATGCCGGCTGATCTCCCTCCGGATACTCAAACGAGGCCAGGCCCTGTTCGTCCGTCGCAATCTCGCGAGTTCCCCCAAACCCGCTGACCGAGATCCGGGCGCCGACCACAGGCTGATCGCCTACACGATGAATCACCTTGAACTGAAGTTGCTTCGGCCGTGATCGCACCGTCCCGTCCGAGGGGAGCGGCTTGTCTTCTGCAGCCATCGAGCAGATCGAAACGGCGCAGTTCAGGAGGAGTAGCAGCAGAACCCTGCCTCCACGCCGACGATGTTCGACTGTCCGCTGGCTGTCACACATGCGATCACCCTTGTGGCTGGTGAGATGATCCATCGAATGACAAAGGAAATGGCGTCGAGGCCCCCCGGCAGATCTCCAAACGGCGAAGGAGCCCGGTGCGATTGTAACACTGTGTCACAGAAGTCACGAAGGAAGAGGATGAGGAAGGGTTTTATACAGCGACGACGTAGTCAGCAAATCTGTTTCCGGCCACCGCAAAGGCTGCCGTCCTGTTCGCATGAAGAGCCTCCCCCGCACGACCGCGATCCTTCCCGTCCTCCTCGATACGAACTCGTCCTCCGTTCTCAGGCAATCAGGTGACCGAAGAGTGGAGTCGAACTTGTGATCTAAAAGTGGCACCCGTGTTCTGGCTTCACCTACGCGATCCCAGCCTTCTCCCCACATGCCGAATAGTCAGGGGTCAGATCTGTCTCCCGCCACCGCAAATGCCGCCGTCCTGTTCGCATGAAGAGAGGTTTGTCGACCGACACGCGGCACCGGATGGCTTGCGCCGTTGCGCTACAACGCCAGCGGTCGTGACTGGCCGGGATCGCATGGCAGCCCCTCCGTGTGCTCTCCTCCGTGGCCTTCGTGTTTCAAAATCTTTTCCGTGCTTTGCTCCTGAAACCCGTTCTGACAAATCTGATCGGATTCCTCAGTTTCTCTGCGATCACAACCCCGCCTGGCCGATAATTGTTGCAACGACTATCGTCTTGACGCTCGATGCGTCGTTCGCTATCGTACTTTCATGGCCACCTCACCCGCTCGTGATGTTCGCGCGCCGCGGTTCGATTCGCTGTTTCAAGAGGCGTATCTGAATCTGTGGAGAACGTACGACCGGTTGAAGGCGCTGGAAGATGAGTTGTTTTCAGGATTCGACTTGTCGGCACAACAGTACAACGCTCTGCGCCTGCTGGAAGCCTCGCACCCGGCCACTGTCCCGACGCTCACGCTGGGGACCCGGCTGATCTCGCGGGCGCCCGACATGACTAGAATGCTGGACCGGCTCGAGGAACGGGGCCTGGTTCACCGGGAACGACGACCGGAAAACCGGCGCGTCGTGGAAGTGGGAATCACTTCCGACGGACTGAAGTTGCTCGAGCAGATTGCTCCCGCCGTGCAGCAGTGTCACAAGCAGCAGTTGGGGCATCTTTCCGCAAAAGATTTGAAACAGCTGGTCGAGTTGCTGCAGCGAGTGCGGCAACCGCACGAAGAAACCGACAGCCTTTGGCGAAATCCGTAGTTCTGGCTCAAGTCGAGCCTCGGTGGAGCAGGGGATTGGAAACGGCCGGTCAATCCGGCGGCACTTGATCACACTCACAGGCAGGAGAACCGTGCAATGCAACAGACAACTCAACCTCGCGTCATCGTGATCGGTGGCGGTCCTGCCGGGACAACGGCGGCGACCCTGATTGCTCAAAAGGGTTACCAGGTCCGGCTGTTCGAGCGTGAAAAGTTTCCCCGCTTTCATATTGGCGAATCGCTGATTCCCCAGACCTACTGGGTACTGAAGCGGCTGAACATGCTCCCCAAGATGAAATCCAGCCATTACATCAAGAAGTACAGCGTGCAGTTCGTCGGTTCGAGCGGCCGGTTGTCGGAACCGTTCTACTTCCTGGATCACAAGCCGCACGAATCGTCGCAGACCTGGCAGGTGCGACGCAGCGAATTTGACCAGTTGATGCTGGAAAATGCCACCGAACATGGCGTGGACGTGCAGCAGGGGGTCCGTATCCTGGAGGTGCTGTTTGAAGGGGACCGTGCCGTCGGCGTCAAACTGCAGGAAGAAGACGGCACCGAGCGCATCGAACGGGCCGATGTCGTCGTGGATGCCAGCGGTCAAAGCACAATGATCATGGGCAAACTCGGGATCCGCGACTGGGATCCGCTGCTGAAGAAGGCCGCCTGCTGGACCTATTGGGAGGGGGCTCAGCGGGACGTCGGCCGCGACGAAGGGGCGACCGTGGTGCTGCAGGTGCAGGGAAAGGCGGGTTGGTTCTGGTACATTCCGCTGCACGACAACATCGTCAGCGTCGGCGTGGTCGCCTCGTACGACTACTTGTTCAAGAATCGCGAATCGAAAGACTTAGAAACGATCTACCTCGAAGAAGTCGAAAAGTGCCCGGCGGTCAAGCAACGGATCAGCATGGGGAAGCGGGCCGATGTCTATCGCGCCGCCAAAGAATACACCTACCGTGCCCGGCAGGTGGCGGGGGACGGCTGGGTCCTGGTCGGCGATGCCCTCGGATTCCTCGACCCGCTTTATTCCTCCGGCGTGCTGCTCGCCCTGAAATCCGGGGAACTCGCCGCCGACGCCGTCTGCGCGGGGCTGGCCAGGGGAGATACCTCGCGAGCTCAACTGAGCACTTGGGAAAAGGACTACTTCCGCGGCATGGAGCGGATGCGGCAGCTGGTGCTCGCGTACTACTCGGGCCTCAGCTTTGGCCGGTTTGTTTCTCAACATCCGCACCGCAAGGGGGACATCACCGATCTGCTGATTGGTGACCTGTTCCGGCCGGAACTGGATGAGACGCTGGGCTTGATTCAAGAGGCGGTGAAGGCGCACACTGCCACCGAGGTGGCTTGAAGCGTCGGGACGTCCCGATCGTCACCTCGAATGATCCACGCGGCCACATCCTGGTGAAGATTCACCACGTGTGGCCGCGACATCGAGTGATGGAGCGGTGAACGTGTCGTTACCTCGAACCGGCCTGCGGGGCTTGTCCCGCGCTTACGTCAGCGCAGTCTGCCACTTTGCGGCCGCCGCAACCGTCGTCGGCTCGTTGGCGGTCTGCGCTGCGGCCGAGACCGGTTATCAGAAAGAGGTCACCGTCGCGGCGGCCACGCGGCTCGACTGGACATTTGTCGTCTCCAACCAGAGCGTGTTGGATCCCCCTGTGGAATGGTTGCAGGGCTATGATTCGACCCGGCAGCGCTACGAACAGTTCATTCCTCCCGCACCGAAGGGAAAGAATGATGGTCTGCCGATGGTGCTGTTTGTCTCCGCGGGCGATTCTCCCGCCGGTTGGAACCAGCTTGAAACCGTCTGCAAGCAAAAGGGAATCTTGTTTGCGAGTCCGTATGGAGCGGGCAACAACACTCCCATGCCTCGTCGCGTGCGGTTGATCCTGGATGTCCTGGATGATGTTCGTCGCCAGCACAAGATCGACCCGGATCGGACGTATATCGCAGGATTCTCGGGGGGAGCCCGCGTCGCGCTGGCGGTGGCCTTCGCACTTCCGGAACTGTTTGGCGGCGCAATCCCGGTCTGTGCCGGAGGTGACTTGCGGGACGAAACCTGGCTGCGTCACCGCGCCATCGATCGATTGAGCATCGCCTTTTTGACCGGGCCGGATGACTTCAACCTGGGTGAAGTCGAACGGTTTCGCGGTCCGATGTTCAGCGAGA
>Ga0265327_10003445_pt1 | contig 15085 bp, 10 predicted proteins | sample 41621metaG_FD_202089 | JGI IMG/M metagenome (GOLD analysis project Ga0265327, IMG submission 202089) | Rhizosphere microbial communities from Carex aquatilis grown in University of Washington, Seatle, WA, United States - 4-16-21 metaG | ecosystem: Host-associated > Plants > Roots > Rhizosphere... | reverse complement strand
GGCCGCGCGCCACTGGCTGGCGTAGAACGACGGCTCCGCCATCTGCGCATCGAGTTCGTCGAGGCGGCGTTGAAAAGGGGCGATGTCAGGCAGTTGATCCATGCGGTTCCGGCGGGCGGGGAAATTGCGAATTGCGTCAGCCGCGGCGAGCGGCTTTGTTCACGGCCAAAATCTTCGGCGGCTTGGGCCGCCTAGTAGAACATATCCGCGATGGCTTCGACGCTCTTCACTCAAAACATCATCGCCTGCATCTGGGATTTTGACAAGACTCTGATTCCCGCGTACATGCAGGCGCCCCTCTTCCGCCGTTTCGGCGTGAACGAGGCGTCGTTTTGGACCGAGACCAACGCGCTGGCCGAGCACTACAAGCGCCGCGGCTACACAATCTCGCCCGAGATCAGCTACCTCAACCACCTCCTGACCTACGTCCGCGCGGGCCAGATGGCCGGATTGAACAACCAGATTCTCCGGGAATGCGGCGGGGAGATCAAATTCTACCCCGGACTGCCCGGCTTCTTCGAATCCTCGCGGGCCTGGGTCAGGGCCAAGCCCGAGTACCAGAAGCATGAGCTCTCGCTCGAGCACTACATCGTCAGCACCGGCCTCGCGGAAATGATCCGCGGCAGCGCCATCGCGCCGTGCGTCGACGGCATCTGGGCCTGCGAGTTCATCGAGAATCCGCTCCAGCCCGGCTTCATCAACCAGAAGGAATTCGGCCTCGAGGCCGCCGCCGAGATCGCGCAGATCGGCATGATGATCGACAACACCACGAAGACCCGCGCGATTTTCGAGATCAACAAGGGCACCAACAAGAATCCCGCGATCGACGTCAACGCCATGGTCGCCCCGGAAGACCGCCGCATTCCGCTGCAGAACGTCATCTACATCGCCGACGGCCCGAGCGACGTCCCGAGCTTCTCCGTGGTCAAGCAGGGCGGCGGCAAGACCTACGCGGTCTACAATCCCGAGGTCCGGGCCGAATTTGAGCAAAACGACCGCCTGCGGCACACGGGCCGGATCGACCACTACGGCCCCGCCGACTACACGGCCAGCAGCGCGACGTCCAACTGGCTGCACCTGCAGGTCGAGCGGATGTGCGACCGCATCGTCGCCGACCGCGAAGCCGCCGTCGCCTCGCGGGTCACCCGCCCGCCGCGCCATTTGAATGCCTCGCCCGAGGAGGAAGCCGCCCGCGCCTCCCTCAAGCAGCCCAAACAGTCGACGTTTTTGGAGTAATCGGGTTGTCGCTTCAGCCAGTCGACCTGGAGGCAGGGCGCCTGGCCAGCGCCGTCGCGAGGGAAGCGACCCCGAATGACGAGGCGGAGTCGGGGCCTCATTCTCACCTGCAATCAAGCTCCTAGATTCCGCGCGCAAATGGAGGCGGGGTGCCCTCACTCCGCACTCTGCAGGCGGCATTTTTGACTCGCGGGATGAGGACACCCCGCCTCCAACGATAGGGCGTTTCTCGCCGAAGTGTAGCCGGGGTCGCTGACCCCGGAACGCGGGCTTTCGACGGGGTATTTCGAACCGGGGTCGGCGACCCCGGCTACAACATTTCTTACCCCGCCGCCGTTTCCCAGCTGGAGCGCGGCCGACCTCGTCCGTGCGAAACAACGCAGCGACGATGCTGCGCCTCTCTGTTTACGCGGGATGAGGGCACCCCGCCTCCATCATCAGCATCCCAAGGCGCCACAAGGGCCTTTGGCGGCCCGGCGGCCGATCAATCCGCCGAGGCGAGCGAGAACAACGGGTTGCCCAGCGGGCTCAACGTGCGGGGCGCCTCGGTGGAAACCACCAGCAGCGGCGCCTCGGCCTCTGACAGGAGAACGAAGTGCGGCTTGGACGCCGTCACCTCAAACTGGACCTGAAACTCGGATTGGACCGGGGCGGGAGCCTTGGTCGCCGCGACAGCAACCGCGGCCTCGGTCTGGGCACGCTGCTTGAACGAATCGACCAGATTGCAGACCTGTTCGGCGTAGCGGTAGGACTCGGTCGGCACCCGGCCACCCAGGACCGCGCTCAGGCCGCAATTCCAGGCCATCGCGATGTTATGGGCATTGGGATCGATGCCGCCTGCGGCCAGCCCGTGCTTGATCCATTCGTAGTGGGAAATGGCAACTTCGTCGGCCGTGGCCCGGTCTGTGGCCATATTGAAAGGCTTTTGCGTATGCATACGCCAAGTATTGGCGCGAAACTGATACGGCCCCAACTCACCGCGAGATCCAACACGGGTCTGGTTGGTTGGGTTTTCCACTAAATTGATGGCTCGCAACGTTTCCCAACGGTCGGAAGCCACCGCTCTCGGCAGAAGACCGAGTAGAGCGGTGGACACAGCGATTACTAGGAGGCGTGGGTTCATGGCTTGTTCGACCACAAGGGTTGCCACAGGCTCCTCCGTGACAAGTGATTTTTTTTCGAGGTGTTTTACAACCCGTGCCGGCTTGTCTCGGTCTTTACAACTTATTCCGTAAGTGCCTTATCCATCGCGTATTTAGTGCGCCTTTTTGCCAATGTTCGGTGCTTATTTTTTCTTATTTTCTGAACTAAAATCCTCGATCAACCGGGCAACCAGGGCTGTCCAGCCGGTTTGATGGCTGGCACCCAGCCCGAGCCCTGATTCCCCGTGGAAGTACTCATGGAAAAGCACCAGATTCCCGCTCCCCGTTCTCCCAAGATAATCCCATTCGGCACCGTGGCAGGGCCTCTTCCCGTCCGGTCCGGGTACGAACAAAGTGACCAACCGCCGCGCCAGTTCGACCGCAGCCTCCTGCAGTGTCAGCCACCGGCCGCTGCCGGTTGGAAACTCGACTTTCAGCGTGTCTCCAAAGAAGTGGTGGTAGCGCTCCAGCGCCTCGATCAGCAGGAAGTTCAGGGGCAACCAGAGGGGCCCGCGCCAGTTTGAGTTGCCGCCAAAGAGCCCGGAGTCCGACTCCCCCGGCACGTAATTGACCTGGTACCGCTGCCCGGCGGCCTCGATGACGAACGGCTCCTGGCCGTAAGCCTGCGACAGGGATCGGATGCCGTACGGCGACAAGAATTCGCGCTCGTCGAAAATGTAGCGGAGCATCCGGACCAAGCGATCGCGCGACGGAATGGCGAGCAACCTCCGTCCCACCTGGCCGCCGGTCGACATGTAGGAAATCTGTCCAGCCAGATCCTTGCGGTTCTCGAGGAACCAGCGGGTGCGCTTGGCGAAGCCGGGCAGCTTGTCCAACCGGGATTCCTCGATGAACTCCACGGCGAACAGCGGAATGATCCCCACCGCCGATCGCAGGCGCAGCGGAAACGCCTTTCCGTCGAGCAACAGTTGGTCGTAGTAGAAGCCGTCCTCCTCGTGCCAGAGACCCGTGCCGCCGAGCCGGTTCATGGCGTCGGCGATAGCGACAAAGTGCTCGAAGAATTTCGAAGCGATGTCCTCGTAGGCCGGATCGCTCTCCGCCAACTCCAGCGCGATCGCCAGCATGGTGCTGCAATAAAAGGCCATCCACGCGGTGCCGTCGGCCTGCTCGAGCTGACCGCCGGTCGGCAGGGGCTTGGAGCGGTCGAACACGCCGATGTTGTCGAGCCCGAGGAAACCGCCCGAAAACAGGTGGCGCCCGCTCGGGTCCTTGCGGTTCACCCACCAGGTGAAGTTGACGAGCAGCTTCTGGAAGACGCGCGCCAGGAAGACCCGGTCGCGCGCGCCGCGCGGACCGGTCAGCTTGTACACGCGCCAGCAGGCCCACGCGTGCACCGGGGGATTCACGTCGGAAAAATTCCACTCGTAGGCCGGAATCTGGCCGTTCGGGTGCATGTACCACTCGCGCAGGAAGAGATTGAGCTGCTGCTTCGCAAAGTCCGGGTCGATCCGGGCAAACGGAATCATGTGGAACGCGAGGTCCCACGCCGCGAACCACGGGTATTCCCATTTGTCCGGCATCGAGATGACGTCCCGGTTGAACAGGTGCGGCCAGTCGCTGTTGCGCCCCTTGCGCCTCGCCGCGGGCGGCCGGGGCTGGTCGGGATCGCCGTCGAGCCAGTCCTTCACCACGTAATGGTAGAATTGCTTCGACCAGAGCAGGCCGGCAAACGCCTGCCGCGCGACGTTGCGCTCCTCGGCGCCGATGTCCGGGGAAAGCAGGGTGTCGTAGAAATCCGCGGACTCCTGCCGCCGGGTCGCGAGGACCGCGGCAAACCCGTCGCCAAACAATTTCTTCGGCGCCTCCTCCTCGGCGTACAGCCGCAACCGGATGACCCGGCTTTCGCCCGGCGCGAGGTCGAAGCGGCACAGCGCCGCCGCCTTGGTCCCGGTGCGCTTCGGGTTCACCGCCTCGCTCCGCCCGCGGACGACGTATTCGTGGAACGCGTCCTTGACGTAAGGGCTGGGGTTTTCGCTGCCGAACAGCCGGCGGGCGTTGGTCTCGTTGTCGGTGAAGATGAAAGGCGGAAATCCGCCCGGCTGCCGTTCGATGTCGAGAAAGTAACGGCCGAGCGTCTCATGGTGCGTCGTGAGCCGGTCCATGCCGGCCGGAGAGATCCGCGGCTTGAGCGTGCAGCCCTCGTGCCGGCAACCCCACGACCAGGTGTTGCGGAACCAGAGCGTCGGCAGCACGTGCAACGGCGCCGTCTCGGGTCCGCGATTCGTCGCCGTGATCTCGATCAAGACGTCGTTCGGGCCGGCCTTGGCGTATTCGACGACAATCTCGAAATAACGATTCTCGGCGAACACCCCGGTGTCAGCCAGCTCGAACTCCCGCTGGTCGCGTCCGCGCGCGGCGTTTTCATCGCGCAGCCGCGCATACGGAAACTCGGCCTGCGGATAATGGTAGACCGCCCGCATGTGGCTGTGCGTCGGCGTGCTCGCGGTGTAGAAATAGGCCTCCTTGACGTCCTCGCCGTGGTTGCCCTCGGGGCCGGACAGGCCGAACAGCCGCTCCTTGAGCAGGGAGTCGCGTCCGTTCCACAGCGCGATGGCGAAACACAGGCGGCACTCGCGGTCGGTGAGGCCGAGCAATCCGTCCTCGCCCCACCGATAGGCGCGGGCCGCGGCCTGGTCGAAGGTGAAATACTTCCAGGCGTCGCCGTCGGCGGAATAATCCTCCCGCACCGTGCCCCACTGGCGTTCGGCGAGGTACGGTCCCCAGCGCTTCCAGTTCTTCCCGCGGCTCGCGTCTTCCTGAAGGCGTTCGTGCTCCACCGAGCGGGCGGGCGCCGCGGGGACCGGGGTGGCGGAGGAATTCACGCGCCCACCCTACGAATGCCCGGCCGTTTCGCACGGATAATCCGGCCCCAATGGGCCCCGGGCCGCGCCGGAACCGGCCCCGCTCCCCCAGGAACAGCCATCCGCCTCACAAGAGGCGCCGCAACGCGTCCAGGCTGGCCTCGCCGACCACCATGTACACGTGGGCGGAATCCGACCACGTGGCCACCGGCAGCCGGTTCGCCTCGACGATCGCCGGCTTCGCGAGAGCGGCCAGCGACGGGAAATCGGCCTGGCGCACGATGTAGCAGTGGAACCAGCCGCCGTTGCGCTTGAAACAGACCTCGAGCACATCCCGCCCCTGGAAACTGATTGAGCGGCAACCGGTGGAGCGCAGGGTGTCGAAATTGACGGGCAAGCCGTCACCCAGCCGGGTTGTCGGCCGGGTGAGCCGGGCAATCAACTCGCCCGAGGGCTCGCCCTTGCCGCCGTGCGTTTCGCTATGCCGGGAATCTTCGGCCACAAAAGCCAGGATCGGCCCGCCGGCCGCGGCCGCCTTGGGCCAGAACATCAGCCCGCCGGAAAGCACCACCAGCACGCTCGCGGCCATCGCCAGCCAGCGGGGCTGCCGCCACCACGCCACGCGCGGGCCGCGGCTCACACGGCCGCCCGCCAGGATGGCCGCCCGCAGTTCCGCCGGCGGCTCGATTGCGCGCAGCTTTGCCGCCACCGCGCGGTCGAAGGCCTGCTGCCGCTCAAACCATTTGGCCAGGACGGGATCCTCCTTCGCCATCTTCAATGCAGCCGCAAACGTGGGATCGGCGGCGTCACTGCCGTCGGGCCGGTAGGCGTGGAGGATGAATTTGGCGTCCTCGTGGGTCATCGTTGCTTTCTTTCCAATTGAGAGCCAAAGGGAACGACTTTATTCCTGCTGCCGGCTTCCTTGCGTTCCAGGGCCGCCCGCAGCTGGGCCTTCCCGCGGGAGAGTCGCGACATCACCGTGCCGATCGGCACCTCCAGCGCATCGGCGATCTCCTTGTACGAAAGCTCCTGCAAATAGAACAGGGTGAGCGGCGTCCGGTAGACTTCGTCGACCTCCTGCAACGCCTCGACCGTGAGGCTCGCATCCATCCCGGTGACAACGTCCACCTCGGGGGCGGCTGGATCGGACTCGCCCGGCGGCAGGTCCTCCAGGGCGGTCAATTGGTCGGCGCGGCGCCGGCCGCGCAGGAATTCCCGATATAGCGTCGTGAAAAGCCAGGACTTGGCCTTCGACGTGTCGCGAAGCTGCCCCCCCTTGCGCGCCCAGATGAAAAATGTCTGCTGGGTCAGATCGCACGCATCCGAGGAATTCTTCGCCAGGCTGAGGGCGAAGCGGTGCAGGGGCGCATAGTACGCGTCCACCAATTGCCTGAATTCTTCACCGGGCATGCCACGATAGGAGACTCCACCCGTGGGGTTATTCCAAGCTTTCATTGGTCGTCGGGGGTTGAAAGTAGGTCCGCTGTCCGGGATTTGACCGCGGCGGCGGATGCGGTAATTGTGCGCTTCCCTCCCGCCACCCCTTTTCTCCATGTCGCACGATGTCTCCACGATTCAGGCCGCCACCAAGGCGGAATTCTACGCCGCCCTCCAGCGGCAGTTCGCCGCCGTCCTGACCGACGAGCGCGACTGGATCTGCAACCTGGCCCAGACCGCGGCCCTGCTCATGCAATCCCTGCCCGACCTGAACTGGGCCGGCTTTTACCTCCTTCGCGGTGACGACCTGCTGCTCGGGCCGTTCCAGGGCCGCGTCGCCTGCGTCCGCATCAAGCTGGGCCGCGGCGTCTGCGGCACCGCCGCCGCGCGCCGCGCCACTGTGGTCGTGCCCGATGTCCACCAGTTCCCCGGCCACATCGCGTGCGACAGCGCCTCGAACTCGGAAATTGTCGTCCCGGTGATTCACCAGGGCCGCCTGCTGGGTGTCCTCGATCTCGATAGTCCGCGTCTGGCACGGTTCGACGACGACGATGCCCGCGGCCTCGAGAAATGTGTCGAGTTGCTGCTCGCCGCGTCCGACCCGAGATAGGCGCCAAATGGCGACGTGGCGGCGGGGTGCCCTCAACCCGCGGGTTTCACGAAGCCGGGAATGTGCCTTGCGGGGCGTGGGTGCCCCGCCCCCATCGCATCGCCGCCGACTTCGGGGAGTTTTGGGCATGACCACGCTGGTCGCCGACTGCGAGTTTAGTTCCTGATCGACCACTCCAAAGGCACGACGCCGAAATCGGAGCTGCCGACGATGGACAGTCCGCTCATGTACCAGACCAGGCGGTCGCCACTGGTGGTATTCTGCCAGACGATGTCGGTCTGGCCGTCGAGATTGAAGTCGCCCACCCCGGCGATCGACCAGTCGGTGGAGACGACCCCCAGCGACGCACTCGCCGTGACGCTGGTCCCGTCCATGAACCAAACAAGGCGCTCGCCGGTTGAAGAGTTCTGCCAGAGAATGTCCGGCTTGCCGTCGCCGTTGAAGTCGCCGACCCCGGCGACCCACCAATCCGTCGGGATGATGCCGAGAGAGGCACTGTAAAGGAACGCGGTTCCGTCCATCAGCCAGATCAGGCGCTCGCCGGTCGAGGTGTTCTGCCACAGGATATCGGGCTTGCCGTCGCCGTTGAAGTCGGCCGCCCCCGCGATCGACCATTCGGGGGGAATCGTGGCGAGGGACAGGGTGGAGAGGAAGGTGGTTCCGTTCATCAGCCAGATGATCCGCTCGCCGGTGGAGCTGTTTTGCCAGACGATGTCCGGCTTGCCGTCGCGGTTGAAGTCACCGAACGCGGCGATCGACCATTCGGCGGGAACGTTGCCGAGCGAGGCGCTGCCGAGGTAGCTTGCTCCCGACATCAGCCAAATCGCCCGGTCGCCCGTCGCGGTGTTCTGCCAGACGAGATCCGAGGACCCGTCGGCGTTGAGGTCGACCGGGGCGGTCCGGAGGATCGGACGGTTCAGCACCCATTCCTGCGGCAGTGTGGCCAAAGTCACCATCGACCCGACCGTCGTGCCGTTCATCAGCCAGGCCGTGCGTTCGCCCGTCAGTGTGTCGGTCCAGAGGATATCCGTCTTGGTGTCGTTGTTGTAGTCTCCGGTCCCGGCAATCTGGTAGCGGGGGGAAACGAAGCCGAGCGACACGGTCGAGTTGACGGCGGTGCCGTTCATCAGCCAGAGAAGGACCTCGCCTGTCCGGGTGTTGCTCCAGACCAGGTCGGCGTGTCCGTCGCCGTTGAAATCGCCCGCGCCCGCTATCGACCACTCGGTGGGCAGAACCCCGAGTGACGCGCCCGCCTGGTAGGTGGTCCCGTCCATCCCCCAAATCAGGCGTTCACCGGTGACCCGGTTCTGCCACACGATGTCCGGCTTGCCGTCGCCGTTAAAATCGGCGGTGCAGGCAATCGACCATTCGATCGGGACGCCGCCAAGCGACACGCTGCCGATGGCATTTGTCCCGTTCATGAACCAGACGAGCCGCTCCCCGGTGACGGTGTTCTGCCAGAGCAGGTCGACCTGGTTGTCGCCGTTGAGGTCGGCCACGGCCGCGATCGACCAGTCGGTTGAAACCCCCTCGATGGCGGCACTGGCGGCGAAAGTGGTTCCATTCAGCAACCAGATGATCCGCTCGCCAGTATTGGCGTTCTGCCACACCAGGTCAGATTGGCCGTCCCCGTTAAAATCGGTGGCCGCCGGAGTCACCGTCAGCATCGCCGCATTGCTCGTGACCGGTCCCGCGGTGTTGCTGGCCACGCAGCGGTATTGGTCGCCGTTCAACGCAGTGGTTGCTCCCGTGATCGTCAGGGTCGCCGTCGCGGCGCCCGCGTAGACGCCACCGTCGTTGATCGGGGCGGCCACTCCGCCCGCCGGTTGCCGGGTCCAACGGAACGTGGGCGTCGGTGTTCCGGTCGCGGCCACCGTGAAGATCGCGTTGTGCCCACCCAGGATGACCAGGCTGAGCGGTTGCTGCGAGAAATTCGGGAGGATCGCCGCCGGATTGACGGTCAGCACGGCGCCGTTGCTCGTCGCGGAGCTTACCGCGTTGGTCGCCACCACGCGATAGGTGCCCGCGTCGCCCGCGGCGGCGCTGGCAATGTTGTACGTCGCCGACGTTGCCCCGGGAATGTTCACGGTGTTCTTCTGCCACTGGAAAGTCGGCGTCGGCGTGCCGCTGGCGGCGGCCGTGAAGGTTACGGGATTGCCGGCCGTGACGGTCTGGTTCGACGGCTGCTGGGTGATCTGCGGCGCGGTGTTGACGGTCAGCACGGCGCCGTTGCTCGTCGCGGAGCCGGCCGTGTTGGTGGCAACCAGCTTGTAGGTGCCGGCATCGCCGGACCCAACGCTGGCGATGTTGTAAGTCGCCGAGGTCGCCCCGGGAATGTTCACGTTGTCCTTCTGCCATTGGAAAGTGGGCGCCGGCGTGCCGTTGGCGCCGCTCGTGAAGGTGACCGGGTTGCCGGCGACGATCGTCTGGCTCGAGGGCTGGGTCGTGATCGACGGCGCGACGTTGGCCGGCCCGGTGACCGTGACCGTATAGGTGTAGCTGCCGGACTCGAAATTGCCGGTGGCGTTCTGCCCGGAGAACGTCTGCAGGGTCGCCACATACGTTCCGGCGGTCGTGGGCGTGCCGGCCAGGTGAAGCGTCTGCACGTTGGTCGTCCCGGATGACGTCAGGCCGGAATAGTTCATGCCGGTTGGAATCGATCCGGTGACGGTCCATGACATTGGGGGTTGCGCCGTGCTGTTGGCGCCGGACAGGGAGATCAAAACCGAACCCGCCGTGCCGGCCGCAAAGGTGATCGATCCCGTCATTCCGCTGGCGGTGCCGGCCGACACCGTCAACGGCGTCGCCCCGGCCATCGAGTTAACTGCGCCGAGGGCGGCCACGGCGGCCAGGACCGATTTCAGAACCGTGCCGACGGGTGACGAGACGATCATCTCGTCGGCAGCGGCCACCACGTTCAGCGCCGGCGCCCGCTGCAGGAGCATCATGAGGATGGCCCCGGGCAGGTTGACCCAGCGAAATTTGCGATGCAGGAAAGTGGCGATTTTCATGGAATGATTGTGCGCGGGGCTCGATTGCAAATGGGTGAACGCGGGTTGGTACCTACTATGGGAATGATTCAGCGGGCCGCCGTCCGGCGAAAGCAGCCGACCGTAACAGGCCTGTTACGTGTATCCGGCCTGGCGGCCCTGGGCCGGAGCGCGTCGACGGGCAGGTGTGCTCCTCCCTGCTCCAACCCGGCCCGGCGACCAGCGCCGACCAACCGGCCGCGCGGGTCGGGCGACCGACCCCGCCCGCGAGAAGCGTTGCGCAGCGGGGTCGCTGCGCCTCCATGTTCGGGCGTAGCAATCCCGTCGAGGCGGGACCGCCTCCACACTTATCCTGCGCGGAAGCCGACGGACGTCAGAAGCGCACGGCGAGTTGCCCGGCAATCAGGCTGGACGACCCGCGGTCATCCGCCGCGCCATGCAACAGGCTGTACTGCAGCTTGAGCTGGACGTGCGGCGTCAACCGATAGGCCGGTGCCACGTCGACCCGCCAGACATTCCGACCCCAGCGGACATCGCCGTTGACGCCATCCGGAACCGTGCCAAAGACCTGTTGGTTCCACCGGACGGATGCGAAGAACTGCGGCGCAAATTTGTATTTCGCCTCCAGGTAGTAGGCCACCGTGTCGGCATTCCCCACCCCGGGGATGGCGAAGCGGGTTTCAAAGGCTTCGGCCCAGAACTGAAAGTGATGCCACGCGAAAGCGACGTCCTGCCCGAGAACGGTCTCGCGGTAGTCGCCGAGCGTCCGGCCGGGCGCGAGGCTCGGGGTCGCCGACGCCACGAGATAACAGCCGGAGCTGGCGGAGAACCCGAAATTCCAACTCTCATCGGGACGGTAACCGACCCGCCCGCTGATCGTCGGGTGCTGCCACTGGGTTTGCGCGACATCCCAGTTCTCGGGCCGCGACGACAACGAGGCGTTCTTGAGCTCCACGGCGTAGTCGACCTTGCCGGCTGCGCCGGTGACGGCGGCCCCGCTGGTGTAGCTGGGCCCCCAAATCACCGGCACCTGGTATTCGTGAAAGAAGGCGCTCGCCGGACTCGGTCGCACGCCGCTCCACCTAAGCAGGACATCCGCCGAGCCGGCGGCGGCCAGGTCGAAGATGCCGGTGAGGTTTTCGTACGGCAGTGGGGCGGTGATGAATGGATTGTCCCACGCATAGTGGCGCGGCACCCAGTTGCCGACAACGGTGGCGAATTTCCCGACCTGCAGGTTGAAGGCGCTGGTGTCGCCCGGCGTGATCCGGATCGCGTATTCGTCTATCCGCAGGCGGGGTCCGTCATCGCCGGGATCGAAGCCCTTGTCCGCCCGCGCCTGCGCGAAAACGTAGACGCGGCGGCCGAGCTGGGCATCGAGGAAGAGCGTCAGGCGCGGCGCAACGAGGTGGTCGTCGTCGGTGTAAATCAGGCCGGGCGCCGGGCGCTGGAAGGAGTAGCCCTCGAGTTCGAACGAGCCGCTGATCCGGGCGCGGACCCGGTCGTGGTCGGCGCTCAATGACAGGGCGTCGTCGAGGCGGTCGAACAGGTCGTCCGCCGCGGAGGCCGCCGCGACGCACCCGGCAAGGAGGCCGAATATGACCGCGGCGTTCCTCATGCCGATGGGCGGGCGGCCGGCGCGACGGGGCGGGCCACGCGAAAGCGCACCTCGAACTCCGTCCAATCGCCGTCCGACCGGTTCAAGAGGAGATCCCCCCGGTGCAGGCGCGCCAGTTCGCGGGCGAGATTGAGGCCGAGGCCGTGGCCCGGGACGTTCTCGCCCACCGCGCCGCGGTGGAAGCGCTCGAAGATGTGCCGCTGCGCCGACTCCGGAATGGGCCGGCCCGTGTTGCCGATCGTCAGGATGCACCAGGGGCCCTCCTCGCGGGCGGCCATGCGGATGCGACCGCCGGGCAGGTTGTACTTGCGGGCGTTTTCCAGCAGGTTTTGCAGAATCAACGCGGTGTAGCGCCGCTCGCCCTCAATCGAGAGGCCGGCCGGAATGTCCGTCTCCACCTTGAGCTCCATCGCGTCGGGCAGCGCGCCGAGGTCGTCGAGCAATCCCTCCAGGAGTTGCGTCAGGTTGACGGCACTGAACTCGAGCTGCAGGCGGCCCGCGTCCATCCGCGACAGGAGGAGCAGGTCCTCGATGACGTTGGTCAGGCGGAAAGTCTGGTGAACGAGCGCCGACAGCTCCTCGCGCACGCCCGGCGCCAGCTTTTCCTCGGCCAACAGCTCCTCGAGGCCGGCCCGCAGCACGGTGACGGGGGTCTTCAGCTGGTGCGACGCATCCGCTGAAAACCGGGCCGACCGCTGCAACTCGGCGTTGGTCTGGCCGAGGGCCAGCTCCGCGCGTTCCCGCTGCGCGCGGTTCTCCTCCGAATCCACGGCAAGCTTCTCCACGGGCACCGACAGCCGGACCGACAGAAGCCGGCTGAGCCCGAAGGCGCCGAGCAGCAGGAGCGCCCCCACCCCGGTGAACTGCCACACCATCCGCCGCTGGCGGGCCAGCGATTCGGTCAGCGGATAAATGCACACCTCATAGGCGGGGGGAAAAAGCGAATCCGGATTGAGCCGTCTTTGAAAAACGAGGCTCGGCTCGCCGTCCACCACCGCCAGAAAACTGGTTTCCGTCCGCTCGGACGCGCCCATGTTTCCCGCCAGCTCACCCGCGAGGGCCGCGCGGGCCGATTCCGTCAGGGCGGGCAGGTGCAACCGCCCGTCCATCCAGATGCCGTTCCGGATCGTCGCGTCCGTGCCGGCGGGGGTCAGGTCGATCGGCTTGAACCCGAGCACGAGCGCGGCGATGGTCTCGCGAGTCTCGGTGGAAACCACCGGCATGGCGATGACCTCGTCGATCGCCTCTTCCGCTCCGTCGGCAGCGCGGAACAGGTACCCGGTCTGCGGCACCGCAGGGAGGGACTTCAGGGCGAGACGGGCCTCGTCCCCGGGCGCCAGCGCCCCGACATCGCCCGCGCTGGGCGGAGGGATCACGGCCCCGGATGCATCGAGAAAACGGTAGAACCTGGCGCGAAAGGTCTGCACCGACGGATCGGCGCCACCGGCGTCCATGATGCCCAGCAACTCATCGCGGGCGCTGGGATAAAGCAGGTCGCGGGCATTGTCCTCCAGCGCGGCGTGGATGCGCGGCTTGCGCGCGAGCGCCCGGCAGCGCTCCGCGAGCGCGGCATGGCGGATCTCCTGCGCCGCATGCAACGCCGCCAGCTCTCCCTTGAACTCCCGCTGCAGATCGCGGCGCACCGTCGCCGCGATGTTGCGCTGGGCGAAGAACATCGCCAGAATGGTGACGGCAGTCACCACCACCATCATCGCCACCAGGAGCTTCGTGCGGAAGCTCGCCAGTCCGGGTCTCGGCGGCTGGGGCGGCGCGATCACGGGACGTCCAGGTGCAGCACGGCCCCGTCCCGCAAATCAACGGTCCGCTCCAGCGTCGTCCGGCTGTCGAGCCAGACCTTGAGCGTAAATCGGCCGGCGGGCAGCCCGTCCAGCCGGTAACGGCCGTCGGCGTCCGTCACGACAAAATGCGGCGTGGCCAGCACGAGGATGATTCCGCGCATGTGCTCGTGAATGTCACACCTCAGCACAACCAGGCCGGCCTTGTCGAAGAGCACGGACGGCACCGGCTTTTCGTCCGACCGGTAGCGGCCGAGATCGAAACGCTTGGCCGGCGAGTACGAGAAGATGTTGTGGTAGGTGTCGTCGAGGTTCGGGAATTCCACCCGGGTGCCCGCCCGGATCGCGAGCAGCGTCGGGATGAAGGTCATCTCCTTCTGGGCCACCTGCGCCGTCGGCGGCGCCGGCGCCGCCGGAAAGTCCCCCTCCACATAGACGACCGCGACAGGCGGATTGGTCGAGAGGACTCCCCCCTTGTTCACCACCTCGTAGCGCTTGTTCATCACAGGCGCCGCGTGCGACGCCGGCAGCGCCACCCGCCCCTCGACCGACGCGTCGGCAAAGGATTCGACCGGAGCCACGAGCAGGGCGGATCCGAGGAAGATGGCGGCGTGGAATCTCATCCCAAACCCAGGCTAGCAGGTGCGGCGGCCGGCATAAAGCCCCGGATGAAGGTTCGTTCGGCCGAGGCGGGAGCGCGCTCGCTTCCGCGGGATCGGCCCGGCGGCTGGCTTCGCAGGGCAGTCATGAAATCACGCCGGGGCGCGAACCGTGTAGCCGACAAAACGCAGTGTCTGGATCAGGGGCACGGCGAAACCCGAATCGACCTTCTTCCGCAGGCGGGTGATGAAGATCTCCACCGTGCGGGTGTCGTACTCGTAATCGCGCTGCCAAATCCGCTCGCAGAGCTCGGTGCGGGAAAAGACCCGGCCGGGCTCCTGCATCAGCACCTGCAGCACGTCGAATTCGCGCGGCGACAGGGCAATCACCCGGCCCGCCCGGGTCACGCGGCGGTGGTGCACGTCCATCTGCAGGTCGGCCACCTTCAACAGGTCCGCGGCCGTGGGCAGCGCGCCGCGCCGCCCGAGCGCCTCGACGCGGGCGACGAGTTCGTCCAGCGAGAACGGTTTTGCCAGGTAGTCGTCCGCCCCGGCCTTCAGGCCCTTGACGCGGTGTTCCACCTCGCCGCGGGCCGTGAGGATGAGCACCCGCGACGGCGAGTTGGCCTGGCGCAGCCGGCCGAGGACGGCGATCCCGTCGAGGGTCGGCAGATTCAAGTCGAGCACGACCAGGTCGGGCGGATCGTCGAGCGCGGCCTGCAGCCCTTCCGCGCCGTCAAATTTTGCGCTGGCCATGTGTCCACAGCGGGTCAGCGCCCGGCTGATGTGCCGCGCGAGCTGCGACTCGTCCTCGATCACCAGGATGCGCATGAACTGC
>Ga0265327_10003444_pt1 | contig 15090 bp, 11 predicted proteins | sample 41621metaG_FD_202089 | JGI IMG/M metagenome (GOLD analysis project Ga0265327, IMG submission 202089) | Rhizosphere microbial communities from Carex aquatilis grown in University of Washington, Seatle, WA, United States - 4-16-21 metaG | ecosystem: Host-associated > Plants > Roots > Rhizosphere... | reverse complement strand
TTCATGAACGGCGACATCTCCACGGTGATGAGCCCGAGGACGGTGATCACCTGGGCCCAGAACGCCGAGATCTTTAACGGCGACCTGGCGCTGGCCTTCCGCATGACCTTCCTGAACAAGTGCGACGAACTGGAACGCGGCACGGTGGCCGAGTTCTTCCAACGCGCCTTCGGCCAGGACCTGCCGGAATCCACGGCCCGGGTGCGGGTGGCCTAGGCCTCTCAGCTTCACTGCAGCGGGCGGTCCGGGCGCGCACTATTATTCCGCGCATCGTCGCTGTTCCGAAAATAAACACCCCCGAACCGGGTATAGCGCCGCTGTGACGCGCCGCGTCTTTACGGTTTGCTATGGGTCGGCGCCCTTAATGACCCTCGTTCTTCGAGCGGGAGCGGCATGACACCCAGTTTGCCCCATAGTCAGGCGGCGGTCCGGCGCATTGTTGCGCTGGCGGTGCTGATCCTGGCGGTGGTGCTGGCGGGCGGCGCCGGCCTGATGACCTATGCGGCCATGTCGGCCGACCGGGCCCAGCTGGTCGAAGAGCGCGAGCTGATGACCCATCGGGTGGACTCGGCGCTCAACCGCCTGGGTTTCCTGGTGACCGCGGTGAGCGTCTGGGACGAAGGCTATGACAAGCTGGGCGGCGCCATCGACGCCGACTGGGCCGACAATCATGTGGGCCGCCTGTCGGCGGAAAACCGGATCCACGAGATCACCGTGGTGCTGGATGGGCGGGACCAGCCCATCTATGGCTGGCGTGGCGACGGTCGCTTCACCGGGCCTGACCTTGACGCGTTTCGCCAGGCGAGCGCGCCGCTCATCGCCCAGATCCGCCAGGAGGAAGCGGTCAACCGCCACCTGACCCATGTGGCCAGTCCGATCGGCCGCAAGGCCGCCCTGGTGCAGACCGGTCTGGTGGTGGTGGCGGGGCAGCCCTACATGGTGGCGGCCTCGATGATCGCCCCCGGAACCCGGCCGCCGCCGCGGAGCGCCTATCCCGCCCATATCATGGTGGGGGCGCAGAAGCTCGACGCCGCCGTGGTGGGTTATATGGGGGAAGACCTGCGGCTGAAGAACCTGCACCTGGATTTCGGAAGGGGCGAGGCCGAGGACGCGCGAATACCGCTGGTGGACCTGAACGGCTTTGTGGCCGCGCACATGACCTGGACCCCGAAACGCCCCGGGATGGAGGTGTTCCGGCACGCCGCACCCGCCTTCGCCATCGCATTCCTGATCCTGCTGGGCGCCGGCTTCGCCCTGGCCGCGCGGATCAGCGCCATCCTGCGGGAGCTGGCGGCCGGCGACGGCGCGCTGGCGCGAACCATGAGCGAGTTGGTGCGGGCCCGGGACCAGGCCGACGCGGCCAGCATCGCCAAGTCGCAGTTCCTGGCCAATATGAGCCATGAGATCCGCACGCCGCTGAACGGCATCCTGGGCATGGCCCAGGTGATGGCCCGGGAGGATTTGAGCCGCGCCCAGGAAGACCGGCTGAACGTCATCCGCGATTCCGGCCAGACCCTGCTGGCGGTGCTGAACGACGTCCTCGACATCTCCAAGATCGAGGCCGGGCGGATGGAGATCGACAACCACGAATTCGACCTGGCCGAGGCCATGGACGCCGCCTGCGCCGCCTTCTCCAGCCTGGCCGCCCAGAAGGATGTCGACCTGAAGATGAACATCGCGCCCGAGGCCCAGGGCGTGTGGTGGGGCGACGGCGCGCGCCTTCGCCAGGTGATCGCCAACCTGGTGTCCAATGCGGTGAAGTTCACCGCCGAGGGGGAGGTGGCGGTGGACGTCACGCCCTGCGCCTTCGGCCTCAGGTTCACGGTGCGGGACTCCGGCATCGGCATCCCCGCCGAGCGGCTCAATGACCTGTTCCAGAAGTTCAGCCAGGTGGACGCCTCCACCACCCGCCGGTTCGGCGGCACCGGCCTGGGCCTGGCCATCAGCCGCGAGCTGGTGGAGCTGATGGGCGGCCACATGGCAGTGACCAGCGAGGCCGGCGAGGGCTCGACCTTCACATTCGACCTGCCGCTCGAGAAGCGCGGGGAGCGCCGGGCCCCCAGCCGCATGGCCGAGGCGTCGCCGACCGAGCCCCAGGGCGCCGTCGCCCGCATCCTGGCGGCCGAAGACAACGCCACCAACCAGCTGATCCTCAAGTCCCTGCTGGAGCCCATGGGCGTCGAACTGAAGGTGGTGGCCAATGGGCGCGAGGCGGTGGAAGCTTTCCGCGCCGGCGACTTCGACCTGATCCTGATGGACGTGCAGATGCCGGAGATGAACGGGGTCGAGGCGGCCCTGGCCATCCGGGCGCTGGAACGGCAGGACGGGGCTCGGGCCATCCCGATCCTGGCCCTGTCCGCCAATGTGATGAGCCACCAGGTGAGCGAGTATATGGCCGCCGGGATGAGCGGCTTCGTGCCCAAGCCGATCGAGGCCGGCAAGCTGTTCGCGGCGATCGAAGAGGCCCTGTCGGCGATCGACGAGAACGATGATCTCGCCATCGAAGCGGCCTGACCTTTTCGCCGGGCGCGCTGTCGGGCTATGCTGAGCTGATGCAAGCCCTTCTCCTTCATCCACGCTTCGCGCTCTACGTGATCTGGGCGCTCTGGGTCGTCTCCTGGCTGGCGGCCGCGCGGTGGTCGAGCCCTGTCCTGCGCCGGCCCGAAAGCCTGGCCGAGCGGACGGCGCTGCTGATGACCGCGGTGGGCTTCCTGGCCTTGCTGGCCGAGCCGCCCGGGTTGCTGCGCTTCCACCTGTGGCCCATGACCCTGGGCCTGGCCTGGGCGATGGTGGGCCTCACCCTGGTGGGCTTCGCCATCTGCTGGTGGGCCCGCCTGCACCTGGGTCGCCTGTGGTCGATCTCCACCACCGCCAAGGATCACCAGAAGCTGATCGATACGGGTCCCTATGGTCTTGTCCGGCACCCGATCTATTCCGGCCTGCTGGTGGCGGCCCTGGCGCGAACCGTCCAGCAGGGCACGCCCATGGCGCTGGCCGGGCTGGTGGTGCTGGCGGGCGGCTTCTGGGTGAAGACCCAGGTGGAAGAAGGCTTCCTGTCCCAGGAGCTGGGCGCCGAGACCTATGACGCCTATGCCGCGAAGGTGCGCCGCCTGATCCCGTTCGTTCTCTGATCGGACCCTAGCCGGATCAAGACAGGACTGGACCCCGATCCTCTGCAAAGCGATCATGTCGCCATTGCAGACAATAGAAATTTTCAGGGGAATCCATGTCCAGGAATTTGCTCGCGGCCTTGGCCGCAAGCCTGATTGCGCTCGGCCAGGCCGGGGTCGCCGCCAGCCAGACGCCAGCGGCCGCACCTATGGCCAGGAACGACTATGCCGACAAGGCCAGCTGGCTCTGCTGGCCCGGGCGCACGGACGCCTGCTCCGGCGACAACACCGCCACGGTGGTCAAGGCTGACGGGACCCTCGCCAAGGAAACCTGGAAGGCCGACCCGAAGGCGCCCATCGACTGCTTCTACGTCTATCCGACGGTGTCCAACGATCCGGGCGTGCTGTCGGACATGATCCCCAATGACGAGGAGCATCGGGTCGTGGAGCAGCAGCTGTCGCGCCTGGCGTCCAGGTGCCGGGTCTATGCGCCCATGTACCGGCAGTTCACCCTCACCGCCCTGCGCGCCATGATTTCCGGCCAGCCGCTTCCCGGCGGAATCACCCCTGCCGCCGCTGCCGCGACCCGCGACACCGGCTACAATGACGTCGTGCACGCCTGGACCTACTACCTGGCCCACGAGAACAAGGGACGCGGCGTCGTGCTCATCGGGCACAGCCAGGGTTCCGGCGTGCTGACCCGCATGATCGCCAGCGAGATCGACGGCAAGCCCAGCCAGAAGCTGCTGGTCTCCGCCATCCTCGGCGGGACCAACCTGCCCGTGGAGGCCGGAAAGGACACGGGCCTGTTCAAATCGGTCCCGGTCTGCAGATCCAACAGCCAGACGGGCTGTGTGATCGCCTTCGCTTCCTTCCGAGACACCGTCCCGCCTCCGGCCAACAGTCGGTTCGGAAAGCCCCGGGAGGGCGGCCCGATGGTGGCGGCCTGCGCCAATCCGGCCAGCCTGGGTGGCGGCAAGGGCGAGCTTCACGCCTACCTGTCCAGTGTCGCCAACGGCCAGGACCCAGCGGCCTGGGTGAAAGGTGGGCCCAGAATCGAGACGCCCTTCGTCTCCGTGCCCGGACTCCTGACGGCGGAGTGCGTGACGAAGAACGGTTTCAGCTATCTGGAGATCCACGTGAACGCCGATCCGGCCGATCCGCGGCTGGACGACATCAAGGGCGATGTGAAGATCGGCTCCACCGTGGCCACGGACTGGGGCCTGCACCTCATCGACATGAACCTGACGATGGGCAATCTGGCGGACATCGTCGGGCAGGAATCCAAGGCCTGGCTGGCGAAGAAGTAGCCGGCTCGGACGCAGGCGCGCGGCCGTCCCGTCGCGCGCCTGATCCTAGTATCGAGGCCGTCAGCCGCCGGTGACCTTCTTGCCCACGAAGAGGGCCAGGCCCAGGAACAGCACGAAGCCCACCAGGAAGACGAAGAACAGCAGCTGGGCCACCCCCGCCGCTGCGCCGGCGACGCCGGTGAAGCCAAGGCCGCCGGCGATCAGCGCGACGACGGCGAAAATCAGAGCCCATTTCAACATGTCGATCTCTCCGCGGAACGATTCCGGCGGGGATCAAACGCGGACGCGCACGCCGCGTTCCGGGATCAGGCCGCCAGGACGGGCAGCTCTTCCAGGGGCTGCATGCGCCCGCCGACCGCCAGGGACTGCATGCGGCAGACACCGGGGCCGCTTACGAACGGAACCCGCGCGGCGATGCAGGCCTGCAGTTCGGTGCGGCTGCGCACATTGGTCACCCCGGTCCAGATCTGCTTGCGCTTGTAGAGACCCTGGCGGTCGGCGAAGCGACGCAGAGTGGCCAGGCGGGCCTGAGGCTCGGCCTCGGGCAGCACCAGGGTCACGCTGTTCACCGCCTGGTCGGCCAGCTTCTCAACCTCGAATCCCGGATCATTGGTGCGCAGGTCGATATTGCTCACATAGCGGGCGAGCATGTCCTTCACCTGACTGAGGCCGGTATAGGCCGGGTCGCGCGGCACGTCGTAGACGGCGGCGGCCAGCTGGTTGCGGTGGGTGTCCGGCAGGACGGAAAGCAGACGCTCATAGTCCTGGCGCTGCGAGGCCCGCACCACATTGGAATAGCTGATCGGCAGATAGAGCTTGGCCTTCACCCCTTCCAGGAGAAAGCGCATGGCCGCGATGATGCAATCGGCGTCGAAGGCGGCCGGATCGGTCGGCATCTGCTCAACCCCTTCCACCAGGCTGAACGGGGCGCTGGCCGAGCCGGGGGTGGAGCTGATCACGTCGCCCACAAACAGACCCCGCGGGGTGAAATAGATCCCCTGCAGACCTTCAAGCGCGGGCATCGCATGCACGCTGGTTTCCTCCCGCCTTGTACCGCCGTCCGGCCTGCAACCTGCGCGGGCAGACGTAAACAGAGGGTTTTCTGTCGATGTCCATTTGGTCGCAGGCGATCTCGCCCTTCCCTCCGCCAAGGGCGGCGCGCTATGACAAACCGCCATGGCCAAGAACCCAGAAAGTCCCACGGAACCCTTCAAGCGCGCGCTCGCCAACGCGGCCCGCTCGCTGGCCGAGAGCCCGGACCTGGAGATCGTCTATTCGGGCGAAGGTCCGGTCCTGCAGGGCAACCGGGCGGTTCTGCCGCATCCGCCCCGCGACCTCACCCCGGCCGACGCCGCCCGCATTCGCGGCCTGGCCGACCAGATGGCTCTGCGGATCGCCCACCACGACCCCGCCACCCACGCCAAGGGCCGGCCCGGGTCCGCCCTGGGCGCGCCGGTCTATGACGCCCTTGAGCAGGCTCGCATCGAAGCGGTAGGGGCCAATGCGCTGGGCGGCGTGCGGGAAAACCTGAGGGCGGTGCATGACGCCGCCTGGGCCAAGCGGGTGTTCAACCCCATCGAGGCCCAGACCAATCCCCCGGTGGCCGACGTCCTGTCCCTGCTGGTGCGGGAGCGCCTGACCGGGGTGGCGCCGCCCCCCTCCGCCCAGCCGCTGGTGGACCTGTTCCGCGCCGACATCGAGGCCAAGGCCGGGACCGACATGGACAGGCTGGCCGAGGTTCTGGGGGACCAGAAGGCCTTCGCCAAGGTGGCTCGCACCATCCTGCGCGACCTGGCGATGGGGGATGACCTTTCCGACGCTCCGGACCAGGCCGACGACCAGACCGAGGACGGCGAGGACGGGGAATCCGAAAGCGCCGAGGACGGCGACGAGGGCGAAGGCGAGGGCCAGAGCCCGCAGCAGAGCTCCATGGACGACAGCGAGGCGACCCATCGCGAGAGCGAGGACGCCGACAGCCAGATGATGCAGGCGGAGGAAGATCCCAACGCCGAGGACACCGACGAGCCGCCGGACATGGGCGAGGGCGACCAGCCGGCCCGTCCCGAGCTGAAGGGCGAAGGCAAGCCCATCACCTACAAGGTGTTCACCACCGCCCATGACGAGGTGGTGGCGGCCGAGGAGCTCTGCGACGCCGAGGAGCTGACCCGTCTGCGGGCCTATCTCGACCAGCAGCTGGCCAGTCTCTCCAGCGTGGTCTCACGCCTGGCCAACAAGCTGCAGCGCAAGCTGATGGCCCAGCAGAACCGCTCCTGGAAGTTCGACCTCGAGGAAGGGATCCTGGATGTCGCCCGCCTCACCCGGGTGATCATCGACCCCACCGCCTCCCTCGCCTTCAAGGAGGAAGAGGACACCGAGTTCCGCGACACGGTGGTGACCATACTGATCGACAATTCCGGCTCCATGCGCGGGCGCCCGATCATGGTGGCGGCGGTGTGCGCAGACATCCTGGCCCGCACCCTGGAGCGCTGCGGGGTGAAGACCGAGATCCTGGGCTTCACCACCCGAGCCTGGAAGGGCGGGACCAGCCGCGAGGACTGGCTGAAGGCCGGCAAGCCCGCCCAGCCGGGGCGACTGAACGACCTGCGCCACATCATCTACAAGTCCGCCGACGCGCCGTGGCGGCGCGCCCGGCGCAATCTCGGCCTGATGATGCGTGAGGGCCTGCTGAAAGAGAACATCGACGGCGAGGCCCTGATGTGGGCGCACCAGCGGATGATCGGCCGGCCCGAGAGCCGCCGGATCCTCATGGTGATCTCCGACGGCGCCCCGGTGGACGATTCCACCCTGTCGGTGAATTCCGGCCACTATCTGGAGCGCCACCTGCGCGAGGTGATCACCGAGATCCAGGACAAGAGCCCGGTGCAGCTGATCGCCATCGGCATCGGCCATGATGTGACCCGCTATTATCGCCGCGCCGTGACCATCGTCGACGTGGAGCAGCTGGCCGGCGCCATTGTCGACCAGCTGGCCGAACTGTTCGACGAGGAGCCCCGCCGGGTCACCCGCAAGAACGCCAATCTGCTGCAGCCGCCCCCCACCACCCAGGGGCCGCAAGGACCGGTGCGCCGCTCCACCTTCAAGGAAGTGCGGAGAGCCGTGGCGTGAGGCGGGCGGCGCTGGCCCTGGCGCTGCTGCTATGCGCCTGCGGACAGCCCACCGGCGCCTTCGCCCCCATCGCGATCAAGGCCGTTCCGATTCCCCTGGATCCGGAGGATCCGGGGCATGTGTCCTTTGGCGCCTTCACCTATGTCGGCGGCCTGTGGCTCACCTCCCGCGACACCTCGCGCCTGCACGGCCTGTCCGATCTGAAGATCGACCCCAGCGGGCGCCTCATCGCCCAGGGGGACGAGGGCGATGTGCTGGAGGGCCGCCTGAGGCTGGACTCCCGGGGTCGCCCGGCGGCCATTGACGAGGCCCGGATCGGCCGGCTCACGGGCCCTGACGGCCGGGAGCTGAAGGGCAAGGACGAGTCGGACTCCGAAGGCGTGGCCGTGCTCCCCGACGGGGACCGGCTGGTGAGTTTCGAGCGGCACGACCGCATCCTGCTCTATCCGGCCGCCGGCGGCCCGCCCCGCCTCGCGCCCTCTCCCAACGTGAAGTTCCCCTACAATACCGGCATGGAGGCCCTGACCGCCGATCCGGAGGTCGGGCCCGACGCCTATCTGGTGGGCTCGGAAGGCGATGGCCGCATATGGGCCTGCAAGGTCTCCGGGAGCTGCGTCGAGCGGCGCCGGGTGGCCGTGCCTCCGGCCTTCGGGCTCACCGCCATCGCCGCCCTGCCCGGGGGCCGGCTGGCGGCCCTGACCCGGGCGTTCGATCCCTTGCGCAGCGTGCGGGTCCAGATCAGCATCACCGGGCCCGACGGAGCGGAACTGGGGCGGCTCAACCTGGCCCGGCCGCTCAATATCGACAATTTCGAGGGTCTGGCCGCCCTGCCCCGGCCGGACGGTTCTGTCCGCTTCTATGTTATTTCCGACGACAATTTCGCGTTCTTCCAGCGCACCCTGTTCCTGGCCTTCGACTGGCGGCCGCCCACGCCCGCCGCCCCCTGAGCATTTTCGAAAGAGGACGTATTTCCCATGAGCCGCACCGAAATGTCGCTGCCTACCGCCGATGGCGACGCCCGGGCCTTCGTCTTCAAGCCGGACGCCGGCCAGGGCCCCTGGCCCGGAGCGGTGATGCTGATGGACGCGCCGGCAATCCGGCCGGCCCTGTTCGACATGGGCGAGCGGCTGGCGGCGGCAGGCTATGTGGTTGTGCTGCCCGACCTGTTCTGGCGGGCCGGCCCCTATCCCACCCTGGACATCGCCGCGGCCCGCGCCGGAGATCCGGCGGCGGTGGAGCTGTTTGGCAAGCTGCGGGCCTCCACCGGCGCCGGGCGGCAGATGACCGACGTGAAGGCCTGCCTGGACTATCTGGCGGCCGACGCGGACGTGAAGCCGGGCAAGGTGGGGGTCACCGGCTACTGCATGGGCGGGTCCATCGCGCTGCGCGCCGCGGGGACCTATCCCGACCGGGTGGGCGCCGCGGCGTCCTTCCACGGGGGCAACATGGCCACCGACGACGAGAAGAGCCCGCACCTGCTGGCGCCGGCGATCAAGGCCAGGGTGCTGGTGGCCGGCGCCATCGAGGACCGCAGCTATGACGAGGCCCAGAACATCAGGCTCACCGAGGCGCTGAGCGCGGCCGGGGTCGACGCCCAGGTGTCGATCTGGGAGGGCTGCCGCCATGGCTGGGTCCCGGCCGACATGCCGGTGCACAATCCGGACGGCGCGGAACGGCACTGGCGGGAGCTGACTGCGCTGTTCGATGGCGCGCTGACCTGAGATCCTCCGGCGCGACCACACGTTGCATGATGGGTGAATCCATGTTGCCCTTCTGAGTTGCCAAAATGCGGCGACCGGGAAGGACAGCATGGATCACGCGGCCCGTGCCCCGACGGAGGGCGCCCGCCGGCGCCCCGCCGCCGACGCGGTGGCCAGCCGGGCCACAAGCCTCGTCGATCAGCGCCCCGTGGCCGCGGCGCAGGACAGGCTGATCCAGGCCATGCGGGCGGGGCCGGCCGTCGCCGCCCAGGCGCGGGTGCTGCAGGCCATGTTCGGAGACGCCGCCCAGCTCGCGCCCCTGGCAGGGGACGACGCCCCGGCCAAGGCCGCCGCCCCGGCGTCGCGCAACGCCACCGGCCTGCCGGACCAGCTGAAGGCAGGAGTCGAGGCGCTGTCGGGCCTCTCAATGGACCGGGTGAGGGTCCACTACAATTCCGCGCAGCCGGCCCAGCTCAACGCCCTGGCCTATGCCCAGGGAACCGACATCCATGTGGCGCCAGGTCAGGAACGGCATCTGCCGCACGAGGCCTGGCACGTGGTCCAGCAGGCCCAGGGCCGGGTGAGACCCACCCTCCAGATGAAGGACGGGGTCCCGGTCAATGACGATTCGGGGCTTGAGCTGGAGGCCGACATCATGGGGGCGCGGGCCCTGGCGTCACCGGGCGTCACGGCGCAACGGGCCCTGGCGCCTGTGGGCGCACTTGGCGCTGAACCTGCGGTCCAGCGCTACAGGCGATTAGAAGGGGGGATCAATGTGTCCGAGAATGATCAGTTCGCCGTCCAGGGGGAAGGTCCAGGCTCGAAGCTGTTCATCGCCGAAGGGGTCGCCTTGCCCCACCTGCAGCACGTCGTTCTGGAGCGGGGCGGAGGTCACCTGGAAACGGGGGGACTTAACCTGCAGGCCGTGAACGCGGTGTTTGCCGAACATGATGAACTGGCCGCCATGTATTGCGGCAAATTCTCCCAGATGGTCACCGGTGTTTTGGAGAATGTAGAGAACGACACGGCCCCCGTCGGACGCAGCCTATTCGTCGATAACCTGTTCGCGATCGAAAGCCAATACAATGATGCCTGGATAAACCATTACGCTCCAGTCATCCTGCAAGATGGCGACGACAGCGGAACGCTTGAGACCGCCGTCTATATTGATCATATCTGGTTCGGCATATACGGCGGCGTCATCGATCAATCTTTCCGGTACAAAACCATTGTCGCTGATATAAATCTTCAGCTAAGTAGAAAAATGGTCTCCCCTGATCTTGCAGAATTCATGCTTGGACATTTGGAGAAATTCTCGAAGACGCCAGATGTTGTCGATAAGACCGCACCTGCCGATGTACTCGACGAAGCCGCGAAGCTCAAAACTCAGCTGAAGCAGGTCGTCGATATCGGGGTGAAAAATCCGTCGGTGACGGAGCTGCCGTCGGAAAATAAGCGTCGAATGGAATTGGAGACCCAGGCGCTGCAGAAATCCATCGCCGACCTGGTGGCCGATATTCGCAGCGATAAGGGCGGATGGCGGGACCGGCTGGAGGCCGCGCACAAGTTCACCCTGCGCGGCCAGATCAGCAAGGCGTTGGAGGCGCCGGATCTGCAACCCGCGGAAAGGCAGCGCCTGGCTGAAGCCAAGACGATGATTACGGAGGCCGCGACGTTTTCCGGAGACACGCGGCCCGACCCCGGATCGACGGGCGGCGGCCCCTCAATGCTGATGATCATCGGCGGAATCGGAGCCTTGGCGATCATCGGATCGCTGCTTTACTACGCCACCCGGCGGAAATGAGCGCGCCGACACCTGGCGATCGCCACTGGACCAGAGACCGACCAGACGAAAAAGGCCGCCCCGAGAGGCGGCCTCTTCAGGTCCGATTCGCCTTGGGCGATCAGGCCGCCGCGGTGGCCTCGGCCAGCTTGGCCTTCAGCTGACGCTTGATTTTCAGCGCGCGCGGCGAGAGCTGCTCGTCGCTGGCCTTGACCAGGAAGGTGTCGAGACCGCCCCGGAAGTCCAGGGTGCGGCGCGCCGCATTGCTGATGCGCAGCTTGAAGGTCTGGCCCAGCGCATCGGACTGCAGCGAGGCGGGCGCCAGGGCCGGCAGGAAGCGGCGCTTGGTCTTGATGTTCGAGTGGCTCACATTGTGGCCGACCATGGGGCCGACCCCGGTGAGTTCGCAGCGACGCGACATGGCTTGGTACCTAGGCGAAGAATAGGGGTCGTACAGGCCGGGGCCTGCGCGGGGAGCGGCGATATAGGCGAAGGCGGGCCCGCCCGTCAAGGCGGCGTTGGCGAAGGTCGCCATCTGATGGGTTTCCACGAGGGGGCCCATGGCAAGCTTGGCCATAATCCATTTGTGGTTGGCGAGCGTCGGGGTACAATGGGTTGTGGGGAACAAATCCCGAATCAGCGAAGGTCGCTGATTCGGTCATGATTCGTTTCGCCCGTGTTCCGCGCCGCGGCGCCGTCCGTTAATCTCATTCCTCCCGGACCCTTCCGCGCCTGCGGTCGGCCGCCCCTGCCGCGCCCAGCTCCGCCTTGGTTGCCGCACCGGAAGATTTAACCCAGAGTGGCGCGCCGCTTCAGGCCTCGTGGGAGGACCAGTGATGCCAGGCGTATGGGCTGCCCCCTTATCGGCTCCGTTCCATGTGGGAACGATGCTGTTGCTCACCGACGGGTCGGTGCTGGCGCAGAATTCCGGAACGCGGCTGTGGTGGCGCCTGCGGCCGGATCGGGCGGGCCGTTATGACCAGGGCGGTTGGCGGGCCACCGCGGAATCGACCAACGCCCCGCTCTATTTCGCCTCCGCTGTGATGGGCGATGGCAGCGTGTTTGTGGCGGGCGGCGAGTACAGCAACAACGCCCATACCGCCGCCGACCTTTGCACCGCCGAGCGCTACGACCCGGTGGCCGAGGCCTGGTCTGCGCTGCCGACCCCGAATGGCTGGACCGCCATCGGCGACGCGCCTTGCTGCGTCCTGCCGGACGGACGGCTGTTGCTGGGCAACATCCAGGCCGGCGCCTGCGCGCTGTGGGATCCGGCGGCCAAGAGCTGGACGGCCACCGGGCCGAAGCTCAACGCCTCAAGCAGCGAGGAGACCTGGACCCTGCTGCCGGACGGCGGCGTGCTGACAGTCGACTGCGTGGGCTCGCCCGCCTCTGAGAAATTCGTCGGCGACGCCTGGACGGCCAATGGCGCCACGCCGGTCGAGCTGGTGGAGGCCGCGTCCCTGGAAATCGGTCCGGCCATCCTGTTGCCGGACGGGACGGTGTTCGCCCTGGGCGCGACGGGACGCACCGCGCGCTACGCCCCCGGCGCGGACAGCGGCCAGCCAGGAACCTGGACGGCGGGGCCGGACATACCCCCAGACGCCGGCCAGGCCCTGGGCGCCAAGGACGCGCCGGCCTGCCTGCTGCCGAACGGGCGGGTGCTCTGCGCCGTGGGGCCGGTGGACGGAGCCCGGGACACCTATGACGGCCCCACCCGCTTCCTGGAGTTCGACCCGGCGGGCCCAGGCGCCTGGCAGGCCCTGCCGCCGCCCGGCGAAGGCGTTCTCGCGCCCTTCGTCCATCGGTTCCTGCTGCTGCCCAACGGCCAGGTGCTGGTGAGCAATGGCACCCCCGTCGTCCAGGTGTTCCAGCCCGATGGAGAGGCCCCGGCCGAATGGGCCCCCACCATCCTCGCCTGCCCCACCGAGATCCAGGCCGGCGACACCATCCAGCTGCAGGGCGCCCAGCTCAACGGCCTCTCCCAGGCCTGCAGCTATGGCGACGACGCGGCCATGGCCACCAACTATCCGCTGGTGCGGCTGCGGGGCCCCTACCCCTCCGAGGCGGTGACCTTCGCCCGGACCCACGACCACTCGACCATGGGGGTGTCGACCGGGCCATCGCTGCATCACACCTTCTTCGATGTCCCTGCCGACGCCGCGTCGGGGATCTACGCCCTGAGCGTCATCGCCAATGGCCTGGGCTCGGCGGAGCGCCCGGTGAACCTGACCGCCTCAGGCGCTGCCGCGCGTCGCCCCGCCCCTCCCGGCGCGACAGGCGCAAAACAAACCTTCGGGGAGGAAGAGCTGTTCCTGCGGGACCTCAGCGAGGTCCACATGCTGATCGATTTCGTGTCAGGCCGGAGCGACAAGTCCCTGGCCGGCCTGAACGGCGCCGAGTCCCATGACGCGGCCGGCAAGCCCATGAATCCCATGACGGCCCAGGAGATCGTCGAGGAGATTTGCAAGATCAGCTATCCACCCACCGGCGGCCTGGAGGCCAATGCCGAGCAGGCGGCGTTCATGCTGGTGGTCAAGGATCGGCTCAACTATCTGGCGGCGCCCGCCCGGGGCCTCACCGTGGCCTTCACCTCAATGTTCTCCGGGGTCGCGCTGGACCTGCACCCGCTTCCGGCCTGGCGCTTCTGGGCGAAGCGGAAGAAGGCCGCCGCGGCGGCGGCCCTGACCGCCCTCGGGCCGACGCCCCCTGGAACCCCGGACAGGCCGCCGCTGGCGCCGTTGGGGCAACGTAAGGAACATTTTTATTCGGCCCAGACCGCCTTCCCGAACCTGGAAAGGCCGGCGCGCCGGTTCCGCAGGTTCTATGACGGCCTGCCCGCGGCGACGATCGTGCTGATCCTGTTCATAGCCTATATCAACTGGGACATCAGCGTCATCAGCGGGATCCTCCAGCAGATCTCCGCCGCGCAAGGCTCCTATACCAGCCTGTTCGACAGCAAGCAGTCGTTCCTGCCGACCTCGGCGGCCTGCTCTCCCGGGCCGACGCCGACAAAGGCCGCGCCTGCCCCGACCAAGACCGCGCCCGCCCCAGCGCCGCCAACCCGCGCTCGCCGCCCTGGGGCCAAAGCCGCCGCGAAACCTGCAGCGGCGCCTGCTGCGCCTCCGGCCCTGACGGACGCCCAGCGCATCAGCTGCGCCGAAGCCGAGGCCGCCCTGATGCGCCTGGCCGCCGCCCGCGCCAACCTGCAGACCGTGATGCGCCCCGGGATCCACCTCCATCCGGTGGCGCTCAGCATGGAGCTGATGGAGCTCACCCTCGACGGCCCGCCACAGCACGCCGGCAGCCGGCCGACCGCGAGCAATCCGCTGCAGCCCAGCCGGCTGGAGGACTTCACCATCGATGTGCTCGGCGCGTTCAACACCATCATCATCCCCACGGCCTTCGGCCTGCTGGGCACGCTCGCCGGGCTCATGCGCACCATCACCCTGAAGATGCGCGAGAGCATCCTGGCGCCTCGGGACGTGATCATCTCGAAGATCGGCATCGGGCTCGGCATGTCGGCCGGCCTGGCCGTGGGCCTGTTCATGAACGGCGCCAGGAGCCCCGGCAGCACCATCACCCTGACCGCGGCGGGGCTGTCCTTCCTGGCGGGCTTCGGGGCCGAGGCGTTCTTCACCTTCCTCGACCTGGCGATTTCCCGCCTGTTCACCGTCGGACAGGCGCCCGCGCCGATCTCCACGCCGGCGGCGCGCCAGTTGAGCGTTTCCCCGCCGAAGTGACCCGGCCTCTCCACGCCTGACCGCCCTGCGCCGCCGGTCGACGACGGCCGTGCGCCTTGCCTGTCGTGGCCGTCGATGTTAATAACTGACCGGTCAGTTATTTATTGAAGCGCCATGCTGCCCTCCGGATCGCCGAAATTCCGCCGCCGCAAGGCCGAGCGCCCCGACGAGATCATCGCTTCGGCGATGATGGTGTTCTCCGAGAAGGGGTTCGCCGCCGCCCGGCTGGACGATATCGCCGCCCGGGCAGGGGTCTCCAAGGGCGCGATCTATCTCTACTTCGCCACCAAGGAGGACATCTTCCGCGCCGTGGTGGAACAG
>Ga0265327_10003443_pt1 | contig 15091 bp, 12 predicted proteins | sample 41621metaG_FD_202089 | JGI IMG/M metagenome (GOLD analysis project Ga0265327, IMG submission 202089) | Rhizosphere microbial communities from Carex aquatilis grown in University of Washington, Seatle, WA, United States - 4-16-21 metaG | ecosystem: Host-associated > Plants > Roots > Rhizosphere... | reverse complement strand
GATCCCCGAGACCGCCTACGCCATGCTGGCCTGCGCCCGCATCGGGGCGATCCATTCGGTGGTGTTCGGCGGCTTCGCCCCGGATTCCATCGCCGGCCGCATCCAGGACTGCGGCTCGACCTTCGTCATCACCGCCGACGAGGGGCTGCGCGGCGGGCGCGTGGTGCCGCTCAAGGCCAATGTCGACGAGGCGCTGAAGCAGTGCCCGGACGTGAAGACGGTGCTGGTGGTGGCGCGCACCGGAAACAACGCCAACCTCGTGGCGGGCCGCGACCTCGACTACGCCGCCGAGCGCGCCAAGGTCTCCGCCGAATGCCCGCCGGAGCCGATGGGCGCCGAGGATCCGCTGTTCATCCTCTACACCTCGGGCTCGACGGGGAAGCCCAAGGGCGTGCTGCACACCACCGCCGGCTATCTGGTGTGGGCCGCCTACACCCACTGGGCGACCTTCGACTACCGCGAGGGCGAGGTCTACTGGTGCACGGCCGACGTCGGCTGGGTGACCGGCCACAGCTACATCGTCTACGGCCCGCTCGCGAACGGGGCTACCAGCCTGATCTTCGAGGGCGTGCCGACCTGGCCGAGCAACTCCCGCTTCTGGGAGGTGATCGACAAGCACAAGGTCGAGATCTTCTACACCGCCCCCACCGCCATCCGCGCCCTGATGCGCGACGGCGAAGAGCCGGTGAAGCGCACCAGCCGCGCCTCGCTGCGCCTGCTCGGCACCGTGGGCGAGCCGATCAATCCGGAGGCCTGGCTGTGGTACCACCGCGTGGTCGGCGACGGCCGCTGCCCGATCGTCGACACCTGGTGGCAGACCGAGACCGGCGGCCACCTGATCACCCCGCTGCCCGGGGCCACGGACCTGAAGCCCGGTTCGGCCACCAAGCCGCTGCCGGGGATATGTCTTGAGATCGTCGATGCGAATGGCGCGCCGCTCGAAGGCGCGACAGAGGGCAACCTGTGCATCACCGACTCTTGGCCGGGCCAGATGCGCAGCGTCTACGGCGACCACGAGCGCTTCATCCAGACCTACTTCTCGACCTATCCCGGCCGCTATTTCACCGGCGACGGCTGCCGCCGCGACGAGGACGGCTACTACTGGATCACCGGGCGCGTTGACGACGTGATCAACGTCTCGGGCCATCGCCTGGGCACCGCCGAGATCGAGTCGGCGCTCGTGGCGCACCATGCTGTGGCCGAGGCGGCCGTCGTCGGCTATCCGCACGACATCAAGGGCCAGGGCATCTGGTGCTACGTCACGCTCAAGGCCGACCAACAGCCGTCCGACGCCCTCAAGGCCGAGCTGGTCAAGTGGGTGCGCCAGGAGATCGGACCCTTCGCCGCGCCGGACGTGCTGCAGTGGGCGCCGGGCCTGCCCAAGACCCGCTCGGGCAAGATCATGCGCCGCATCCTGCGCAAGATCGCCGAGAACGAGATGGGCGCGCTGGGCGACACCTCGACCCTGGCTGACCCCGCGGTGGTGGACGACCTGGTGAAGAATCGAGGGAAGTAGGCGCGTCCTCCCCCGCTGGCGGAGGAGGACGCGAACGGGGCTTAGCGCTTGACGTGGGTGATCTTGGCGCCCTGGAAGGTCAGGTCGGCCATCAGGCCCTTGCCGTTGTAGGGGAAGGCCAGGATGTCGTGAGTGGCCGTGGAGGTGTCGACCTCGGCCGCCGCGCCCTTGTTGACCACGGTGATGCTGGGGCCGGTGCCGGCCTGCCAGCCGCCGCTCTTTTCCAGGTAACGCAGGGCGTCGGGGCTCATCAGGAACAGCGCATAGGCGAAGTCCTGGCCGCCGATCTGCAGGCCCCAGGAACCGCCGGACAGATTGTAGAAGCCCACCGCCTTGCCGCCTTCGAACAGGACGCCGTCGCCGGTCTCGGCGCCGAACACGAACCCGGCCTTCAGGATCGACGGGAACACCAGGGTCGCGTGGGCGCTCTTGGCTGCACGGCGGGCCGCGGGCGAGGAATCCTCCAGCTCACGCAGAGACTCACGGGCGCGGGCGACGAGCTTGCTGCGGTCGCGGGCGAATGCAGGGCCGGCGACGGCGCCTGCCGTCGCGAAGGCAAGGAGGGAGAGCGCGGTGGTTCGGCGCGTGAAATTCATGGTGGTTTCTCCGGAGAAGGTCTGGACTCGAGACACCGCCGCGCGGAGCCCCCCGTAAATCCAGTACTCGCCTATGGTTGGAACGCCGCCCTCGTGCGTTAGGTTCCACAGATGCGCGCCTTCGCCAACCTTCTCGATCGCCTTTCGCTGACGGCCTCGCGCAACGCCAAGCTAGTTCTGGTGCGTGACTATCTCAAGACGAGGCCCGATCCCGAACGGGGCTGGGCCCTGGCGGCCCTGACCGGCGAGCTCAGCTTCCATGCGGCCAAGCCGGCGATGATCCGCGAGGCGGTCGAACGCCGCGTCGACCCGATCCTGTTCCGCTGGTCCTACGACTATGTCGGCGACCTGGCCGAGACCGTGGCCTTGATCTGGCCGGCCCGACCAGGCGCGAACCGCGAACCGGAGTTCGACGAGGTGGTCGAGACGCTGCGCATTGCCAAGCGCGGCGAGGTTCCAGCGCTGCTCGAAGGCTGGATGGACGCCCTCGACGCCGACGGGCGCTGGGCCCTGCTGAAACTGATGACCGGCGGCCTGCGCGTGGGCCTGTCGGCGCGGCTGGCGAAACAGGCCCTGGCCGATCTGTCTCAAAGCCATGGGGGCGGCGTCGCCGTCAGCGACATCGAGGAGATCTGGCACGGCCAGGCGCCGCCTTACGGCGACCTTTTCGCCTGGCTGGAAGGCCGCAGTGAGCGCCCCACGCCGCAGGCCCAGGGCCGTTTCCGCCCGGTGATGCTGGCCCAGGCCATCGACGAGGCGGTCGATTTCCAGAAGATCGAGGCCGGCGACTACGCCGCCGAGTGGAAGTGGGACGGCATCCGCGTACAGGCGGCCATCGAAGGCGACGAACGCAAGCTCTACAGCCGCACCGGCGACGATATCTCAGGCGCCTTCCCCGACCTGATCGGCGCCCTCGACTTCGACGGCGTGATCGACGGCGAGCTGCTGGTGATCCGCCAGGGCCAGGTGGCGCCGTTCGGCGAGCTGCAGCAGCGGCTGAACCGCAAGACCGTCGACGGCAAGCTGATGGCGAAGTTCCCGGTCTCGATCCGCGCCTACGACATACTGGCCGACGGCGAGGAAGACCTGAGATCCCTGCCCTTCGCAGAGCGCCGGGCGCGGCTGGAGGCGTTCCTGGCCCGCTCGAACTCACCGCGCGTCGATCTTTCACCCCTGCAGCCGTTCGAGACCTGGGACGAGCTGGCGGCCCTGCGCGCCGATCCGCCGGGCGGCGATCCGCAGATCGCCGAGGGCCTGATGCTCAAGCGTTGGGATTCGGTCTATGAGCCGGGCCGGCCCAAGGGGCCGTGGTTCAAATGGAAGCGCGATCCCTATCTGATCGACGCGGTGCTGATGTACGCCCAGCGCGGCCACGGCAAGCGCTCGAGCTTCTATTCCGACTACACCTTCGGCGTCTGGCAGGAGGACTCCGAGGGCCGCCGCGGCCTGACCCCGGTGGGCAAGGCCTATTTCGGCTTCACCGACGAAGAGCTGAAGCAGATCGACAAGTTCGTGCGCGACCACACCGTCGAGCGGTTCGGGCCGGTGCGCTCGGTGCGGGCGGACTGGGACTTCGGCCTGGTGCTGGAGGTGGCCTTCGAGGGCCTGCAGCGCTCGACCCGGCACAAGTCGGGCGTGGCCATGCGCTTCCCGCGGATCAGCCGCATCCGCTGGGACAAACCGGCGCGGGAGGCCGACGAATTGCCGACCCTGGAACGGATGCTGGAGAAGATCGAGGCGGGTCGGTAACGTCCGAACTTGGCTGTCCCGCCCTTGACCTGCCGCGCTCGGGCCGTAATCGGTAGGTCATGATCGACGCCCTGCCCGCCCTGCCCAAGTCCGTGACCAAGGACATCGCGCGTCTCGATTTCAGCGACGCGGTGACCCAGCACCAGAGGTTCTGGGAAACCTACGGCCACGACATCACGGCCTTCGCCGTGAACCTGCTGGTGGGCCTGGTCATCCTGGTGTTCACCGTCTGGGCCGCCGGCTGGGGCTCGGGCCTGATCAAGCGCGCGATCGGCCGGATGCATTCGCGCAGCGGCGCGCCCGATGTCACCCTGCAGAGCTTCCTGGGCTCCCTGACCCGCTACCTGATCCTCATCGTCGGCCTGATGGTGGTGCTGGACAGGCTGGGGGTGAAGACCACCTCGGTGCTGGCGGTGCTGTCGGGCCTGCTGCTCGGCGTCGGCCTGGCCCTGCAAGGCGCGCTCAGCAACGTGGCCGCCGGGGTGATGCTGCTGCTGTTCCGCCCCTACCGGGTGGGCGACCTGGTCGAGATCGCCGGCCGCATGGGCACGGTCAAGTCGCTGGACCTGATGGTCACCGAGATGACCACGCCCGATAACCTCAGGGTCACCGCCCCCAACGGCAAGATCTTCGGCGAATTCATCGTCAACTACACCAAGCCGTCCAAGCGGCGGCTCGACGTCACCTTCCACATCCCGCCGACGCGCGACCTGTCCGAGGTGCTGGAGGCGATGAAGGCCACGCTGGCGGCCGACAAGCGGGTGCTCAAGGAGCCGGCTCCCAGTTTCGAGGCCAATGCGCTGAACGAGCTGTTCGCCGAGGGGGTGATCCGGGTGTGGGTCAAGCCGGCCGACTATGTGCCGCTGAAGACCCTGATCGTGCTGGGCGTGCAGAAGCTGGCTCTTCCGCCTCCGCCTGCGCCGCCCGCGCCCTAGAGCGGGTTGAGGAAAAGTGGACCCGGTTTTCCGCCCGCAACCCGCTCTAAACTTTGGATGCTAGAGCATGATTCAGCGATCAGGCGTTCGCCTGATCCCATCATGCTCTAGGCGCCTTCGGCGAACAGGATCAGCTCCCGGAACGCCACCGTCACGTGATAGAGCGTCGTCGCCGGGGCCGTGGCGGTGACGCCGCGCCCGTGCTCGTCGAACTGGTCCATCCACAGGCCGGGAACCTCGGTGGCGAGGTAGGAGCCCAGGAACGCCATGGTCACCTTCGCGGCGGCGTCCGCCGCGCCCGGATCGCCGGCGCGGGCCTGGGCCAGATAGGCCTTGATCAGCTCGGTCTGCGGCCAGGCGCGGCGGCTCCTGCGTGTCTGGCGGCCCTGACGGTCGCACTCGTCGATGGCGAAGCCCGAGGAGTCGAGGCCGTGGCGCACCCCGAAATCGTAAAGCCGCTGGCCGTCGTCTCCGGCGTCGCCGGCGCCGAGCCGCTTCGCCCACGCCAGCAGCCAGGCCCATTCGAAGTGGTGTCCCGGCGAAACGACCTGCCCGCCCGCGCCGGTCTCGGGGGTGAAGTCGGCGTTGAAGAACTCGCCGAGCACGCCGGTCTGTTCGTCGAACAGCACCCTCTGGAAAAGGGCCACCATGTCGGACGCCATGCGCAGGAAGCGCGGATCGCCGTCGGCCTCGGTCCACTCCAGCATGGCCTCGAGCATGTGCATGTGCGGATCGGCCCGGCGCGGCAGGGCGGGCGGCAGGCTCTCGAGGAAGCCGCCGTGACGGCGGTCGGCCATGTCGGCCTCCAGGAAGTCCAGCATCCGGTGCGCCAGGTCCAGGGCGCGCGGATCGCGCGAGGCCTTGTAGTACCAGGCCAGCGAGAACAGGCCGAAGGCGTGGTCGTAGGCGTCCCGTGTCAGGTCGAGCGGCGAGCGGTCCGGGCCCATCACGTGCAGCAGCCCCGGCTTGCCGTCCCTCGCCCAGCAGTCGCGCACGAAGGCCTCGAAGCCGGCGTCGGCGACCTGCCGGGCCCCGGGCCACCAGCCGCGCACCGAGGCTTCGGAGAACACATAGAGCTGGCGCGCCTGCACCCTCAGCCGGCGATCGGCGCCGAGATCGGGGCGGCCGTCGAAATGCAGGCGCTCGTGAAAGGCGCCGGTCTCGTCGACGCCGGCGGTCCCCCACAGCGGCAGTCCCGCCTCGGCGAGCCAGGTCCGAGCCGCGGCGGCGGCTTGCTTCAACGCGCTCACAGGCGCTTCCCCGTCTTGAGCCGCTCCACCAGCACCTTGACCTCCTGGGCGCGGGACATCGGCGCCACCACCAGGCCCTCCTCGGTCTGCACCACTACCAGGTCCTTCAGGCCGACGGCGGCCACGATCTTGCCCTCCGACCAGATCAGGCAGTCTTCGCAGTCCAGCGCCTCGGCCAGGCCGCGCACCAGGTTGCCGGACGCATCGCGCTCGCCCTGTTCCCAGATCGAGTTCCACGTTCCGACATCGGCCCAGCCGGCGTCGAGCGGAAGCACGGAGGCGCGGCCGGTATGCTCCATCACCGCATAGTCGAGGGAGACCGACGGGCAGGCGGCGAACGCCTCCGCGTCCAGTTCGACGGTGTTGCGCGCCGCGTTCTCTCCGACCGCCGCGCGGGTGGCCGCGGCCACCTCCGGGGCGAACCGCTCCATCTCCTCGATCAGGACCTCGGGCGAGAACAGGAAGATGCCGGCGTTCCACAGATAGCGGCCGCTGGCCAGGTAGCCGCGGGCGGTGTCGAGTTCGGGCTTCTCGACGAAACGGGCGACACGACGCAGCCGGCCCTGCAGGGGCTCGCCGGTCTCGATATAGCCGTACCCGGTCTCAGGCGAGGTCGGCGCCGCGCCGAACAGCACGAACCGGTCCCGCGCCGCCGGCGCCGCCTCGGCGACCGCCTCCATCAGCGCCTCCGGCCGGCTCATCACATGGTCCGAAGGCATCATCAGGATCAGGGCGCCGGGGTCCCGCGCCTGGGCGACCAGTGACGCCGCCATGGCGACCGCGGCGGTGTTGCGCCCGAACGGCTCCAGCACCACCGAGGCCGGCGGGTGTCCGACCGCCGCCATCTGGGCCCGCGCCAGGACGGCGTGCCTCTGGTTGCACACCAGCATCGGTCCGGCGACGGCGACGCCCGGCGCCGGCTTCAGGCGGCGGACGGTGTCCTGCAGCAGGCTGAACTCCGAGCCCAGCGGGTGGAACTGCTTGGGCCGCTCCTCGGTGGACAGGGGCCACAGCCGCGTGCCGGCGCCGCCGGAAACCACAACGGGAATAAGCTTTTCGCCCAAGAGAGGCTCCGGGGCCGCGGGAGCGGCGGTTTGCCAGGTCGCCCGCGGATCGCAAGCGGGCAGAGGGGTGTTGGTTATGCCTTTCTCGCCGCCGAGCGCAACTGCGCCGCCGTCAGGGATTCCGCTTTGACGACCTTGTGCGTGGGCTCGCCGCCGCCCTTGTGAAGGGCGTGGGCCTCTGCTACGCCACCCGCGAAATTTCCTGCCGAAAGTGGGTTGATGCTTCTCGCCGGAAGAAAAAGCTACGTCTCTGAATTCGGACAAACGCGGCGGGATTTCCTAGAAAGCTTTGGCAAGTTTCCACTAGCTTTGAATCTTGCCGTTCAAGATATCCTGAGCCGCTACCGCGGTTCGATCCTTGGTCCGTGGTGGATCACCATCATGACCATGACCTTGGTTCTGGGCATGGGCATCGGCTACTCGTCTATCTTCCTGCAGCCGGTGAAGACTCTGCTGCCCTACGTGGCGATCGGTCTGGTCGTGTGGGGATTCGTCAGCGCCTCGATTTCCGAGGGCGGCGACGCATTCGTCGCCGGCGGCGGGATGATCAAGCAGTCGTCGATCCCACTGCCCGTGTTCGTCCTGCGCACCGTGATTCGAAACCTGATCAATCTGGCGCACCAGGTGGTGATCATCGTCGCGGTGCTGCTGTGGTTCCACATATTCCCGGGGATGGGCGTGCTTTGGGCCGTCCCCGGTCTGCTGCTGCTGGTTGTCAATATGGGCTGGGTGGGCCTGCTGCTGGCGATGATCGCGACCCGGTTCCGCGACATGCCGCAGATTGTCACCGCGGTGCTGCAGCTGGTGTTCTTCATGTCGCCGATCTTCTGGATACCCTCGGCCAAGTGGGCCAATAGTCCGGCGGTGATGGCCAACCCGTTCTACTATTCGATCCAGAGCATCCGCGAGCCCCTTCTACACGGGGTGATGCCGCCCCAGACGACCTTCCTGCTGGTTCCCTTGGCGGTGCTCGGCTGGATCGTCACCCTACTCGTCTATAACGAGACCCGTCGCCGGGTCGTGCACTACCTGTGAGCTGATCGTGGCCAACATCTCGGTGCGTGACCTGTCGCTGTACTTCCCCATCATCGGGGCGGACTCGCAGTCCTTGAAGCGATACCTCAAGCAGGTGGCCATCGGCGGCTATCTGGCCGGCAAGAAGCAACACCGGTCCAAGCAGACGGTGGCGGCCCTGAGCCACGTGAGCCTGTCGCTTGGTCCGGGCGACCGTCTGGGTCTCGTCGGCTCCAACGGATCGGGCAAGACGACCCTGCTGCGCTGCCTGGCCGGCGCCTATGCGCCTGACCAGGGCGAGGTGGAGATCAACGGCCGCGTTGCGTCCCTCCTCGACCTCACCATGGGCATCGACCCCTCGGCAACGGGCCTCGAGAACATCCGCCTGCGCGGGCTGGTCGCCGGCCTGACCCCCAAGGAGATCGCCGCCAAGACCGAGGAGATCGCGGAGTTCAGCGGCCTCGGACTGTTTCTCGCCATGCCGATGAAGACCTACTCCTCCGGCATGCAGGCACGCTTGGCCTTCGCCACCGCCACCTCGGTCGAGGCGGAGATCCTGCTGATGGACGAATGGATCGCCGTGGGCGACGCCGATTTCCGTAAACAGGCCCAGGAGCGCCTCACCTCGCTGGTCGAACAGGCGCACATCCTGGTGATCGCCTCGCACGACGCCGTGCTGCTCAAATCGATCTGCAACAAGGTGATGCGGATGGACCATGGTCAGGCGTCCGAGATCGTGCCCGTCGACCAGATCGAGGAACTGATGGCGCGGCCGTCCTACGCGACGCCCGACGCGCCTTCGGGCCACTGACTTCAAAGGGGTTCACCTGCCTTCGAACACCGTCTAATGAGGGCCATGGAGCGCGGGGCGGCGCTCGGCGGGTGCAGAGGTCGATATCTCGTGAAGGGCATATTACTGGCCGGCGGCAGCGGCACGCGGCTGCATCCCCTGACCGGCGCGATCTCCAAGCAGATGCTGCCGGTCTACGACAAGCCGATGGTCTACTACCCGCTGTCGACGCTGATGCTGGCGGGCATTCGCGACATCCTGGTCATCTCCACGCCTGAACACACCCCGCTGCTGAACGCCATGCTGGGCGACGGCTCCCAATGGGGCATCAGCCTGACCTATGTGGTGCAGCCCAAGCCCGAGGGCATCGCCCAGGCTTTCCTGATCGGCGCCGATTTCCTGGACGGGCAGGGCAGCTGCCTCGTGCTCGGCGACAACATCTTCTACGGGCACGGCCTGGAGGACACCCTGCACCGGGCCGCGAGCCGGACCAACGGCGCCACGGTGTTCGGCTATCAGGTGGTCGATCCCGAGCGCTACGGCGTGATCGAGATGGACAAGGACGGCAAGGCTCTGTCGCTTGAGGAAAAGCCCAAGGCGCCGAAGTCGAACATCGCCGTCACCGGCCTCTATTTCTACGACTCCCAGGTGGTCGATATCGCCCGCAACCTGAAGCCTTCCCATCGCGGGGAGCTCGAGATCACCGACGTGAACCGCCGCTACATGGAGCAGGGGCAGCTCACGGTCGAGAAGCTCGGCCGCGGCAACGCCTGGCTCGACACCGGCACGCCCGACTCCCTGGTCGAGGCCGCCCAGTTCGTCCAGACCATCGAACACCGCCAGGGGCTGAAGATCGCCTGCCCCGAGGAGATCGGGTTCCGTAACGGCTGGGTCGGCGCGGATGAGGTGACCGCGCAGATCGCGAAGGCGCCCAATTCGGAATATAGCCGCTACCTCAAGAGCCTGCTGAACGATGGCGCGCGCTAGCGCGGCGGGCGCCCGCCAGGAAACTCGGCCATGGTGAAAACAGTCCTCGTCACCGGCGGCGCCGGCTTCATCGGTTCCGCCGTGATCCGCCATCTGATCGCGGACACCGACGTGCGGGTGGTCAACGTCGACAAGCTCACCTACGCCGCCAACCTCGCGAACCTTCCCGGGATCGAGGCGAGCGGCCGCTACCGTTTCTTCAAGACCGACATCTGCTCGGCCGACGACATGGCCGCGATCCTGGCCGAAACCCGGCCCGACCGGATCATGCACCTGGCCGCCGAGTCGCACGTCGATCGCTCCATCGAAGGCCCGATGACCTTCGTGCAGACCAACCTCGTCGGCACCGCGACCCTCCTGATGGCGGCGCTGCGCTACTGGTCTGGGCTGGAGGGCGAGGCCAAGGCGGGTTTCCGTTTCCACCACATCTCCACCGACGAGGTGTTCGGATCGCTGGGCGAGACGGGCCTGTTCACCGAGGAGACGCCCTACGACCCGCGCTCGCCCTATTCGGCGACCAAGGCCGGCTCGGACCATCTGGTGCGGGCCTGGCATCACACCTTCGGCCTGCCCTGCGTGCTGTCGAACTGCTCCAACAACTACGGGCCCTACCACTTCCCCGAGAAGCTGATCCCACTGGTGATCCTCAACGCCCTGGCCGGCTCGGACCTGCCGGTCTACGGCGACGGCAGTAACGTGCGCGACTGGCTGCACGTGGAGGATCACGCCCGGGCGCTGTGGATTGTCTGCAACCAGGGCAAGGTCGGCGAGAGCTACAACATCGGCGGCCACAACGAGGTCAAGAACCTCGATATCGTGCACCTGATCTGCGACCACCTCGACAGGCTCCGGCCCAGGCCCGACGGCCGCTCCCGCCGCGAGCAGATCCGGTTCGTGGCCGACCGCCCGGGCCATGACCACCGCTACGCCATCGACGCCGGCAAGATCGAGCGCGAGCTGGGCTGGCGACCGGCCTACACCTTCGACCGCGGCCTCGAGGACACCATCCGCTGGTATCTCGAAAACGAGGCCTGGTGGGGCCCGCTCCGGGCCGCCAGCCAGGAACGGCGCGGACTCAAGGCCGCCGCGGCGCCGGGCTAGGCGCGCCGGCGTGTTCAAAGACAAGCTGCGCATCATCGACCGGCTCATCGCCCTGGGCGAACCGCTGCCCCGCGCCCTTCAGGAAGCCGGTCTTCGAGGCCGACCCTACCTGTGGCGCAGGGCGTTCTACGGTGGAACGCGGGTGTCGCGGATGCGCGATCTGTACGGCCGTCCATCCCAGACCGAGCGCGAGGATGTGAGCCGGTACGTGGGCCGCGCCCTCTCCGGCCTATGCCCGGTGTGCGGCCAGTGCCAGGGTTTCGCCGCCTTCTCCGACAACGTGCGCGAGAGCGGCGTTTGCCGGGCGTGCGGCGCGTCGAACCGTCAGCGCCAGATGGCCTATATGCTCAGGACCGCTCTTGACCTGGGCCCGGACGGGCCGGTGCGGCTGCCGTCCGGACGCCGGCTGCACAACACCGAATCGACCGGAGCGCTGCACGCCGCGCTGCTCGGCGCTCCCGGCTACTCCTTCTCCGAATACTGGGGCCCGGAATACGGGCGGGGCGAGATCGTCCAGGGCATCCGCAACGAGGACATGCAGGCCCTGTCGTTTGCGGACGCGAGCTTGGACCTGTTCATGTCGAGCGACGTGCTCGAGCACATGCCTTCGCCATACCAGGCTCACGCCGAAGTGTTCCGGGTGCTGAAGCCCGGCGGACGGCACATCTTCACGGTCCCGTTCGCGCCCCGGCCCCAGGACGACGTCCGCGCCAGGCTCGTCGGCGGCGAAATCGAGTACCTGGCGGAGAAGGCCTACCACGGCGATCCCATCCGGCCGGAGGAGGGCGTGCTGGTGTGGACGGTGTTCGGGCTGGAGATGCTCGACCATCTGCGGCGGATCGGATTCCGGCCGACGCTGTGGATGCTGTGCAAACCCGAGTTCGGCATCGTCGGCGATGCGATCGTGTTCGAAGCCTACAAGCCGCTCTTCGCCTGGGGCGCTCATCGCCGCCGCCCGCCCGCGCCCGACGCGCCTGGGCCAAAGGCAGGTTAGACGGATCGCGAACGTTCGATATAAGAGCGTCAGCCCGGCGCAGCGGCCGGGTCCCACGCTCTGGCTCAGTGGATGACGATTACCGACTCCGACCTGAAACGCGCGCGCAAGCGCCTTCTGCAGATGCATTTCGAGAGCCGGGTCGGTCACATCGGCGGCAATCTCTCCTGCCTCGATGCGCTGATGGTCCTGTATCATGAGGTGCTGACGCCCCAGGATCGCTTCGTCCTGTCCAAGGGCCACGCCGCCGGCGCCCTCTATACCGCCCTGTGGAGCTCCGGCCGCATCGGCGACGACGCGCTGAAGACCTTCCACAAGGACGCGACCCTGCTGGCCGGCCACCCGCCCGCGTCCGGCATCGACGACATCCTGTTCGCCACCGGCAGCCTCGGCCACGGCCTGTCGCTGGCGGCCGGCGCCGCCAAGGCCCTGGAGCTGAAGGGCGAGGGCGGCATGGTCTACTGCCTGACCTCCGACGGCGAATGGCAGGAGGGCTCGACCTATGAAGCCATGGTGTTCGCCTCGCACCACCGCCTGAGCAACCTCAAGATTCTGGTCGACCACAACCAGCTGCAAGGCTTCGGCACGACCTCCGAGGTGGCGTCGATGGCGCCACTGGGCGATCGGCTGGCGGGCTTCGAACTCGACCTGAAGGTGATCGACGGCCACGATCTGGGGGCGATCCGCGCCGCCCTGGCCAGCCGCTCCAACACCTGCCAGTTGATCGTGATGCAGACCCACAAGGGACGGGGGGTCAGCTTCATGGAGGACCGCATGGAGTGGCACTACCTGCCGCTCGGCGCCGAGCAGTACGCCCAGGCCGTGCAGGAGGTCGAAGCCCGGTGAGAAAGCAGTTCTGCGATTCGCTGGTCGCGCGCTCCAGCCGCCCGGAGATGGTGTTCCTGACCGGCGACCTGGGCTTCATGGCGCTCGAGCCGCTGAAGGAGGCGATGGGGCCGCGCTTCATCAACGCCGGCGTCGCCGAACAGAACATGGTGTCGGTCGCCGCGGCCATGGCGCGCGAGGGCCTGGACGCCTGGGTCTACAGCATCGCCCCGTTCTGCTACGCGCGGCCGTTCGAGCAGATCCGCAACGACGTCGCCTTCCACAATCTCCCGGTCAAGCTGGTCGGAAACGGCGGCGGCTACGGCTACGGCGTCATGGGGCCGACGCACCATGCGATCGAGGACTACGGCGTCCTGCTCACCCTGCCCAACATGCGGGCCTTCACCCCGGTGTTCGACGAGGACGTGACCGAGGTCGTCGAACGGGCCGGCGAGGCCGGCGCGCCCGCCTATCTGCGCCTCGGCCGCGGCGAGCCGCCGCCGGGCTACGCCGTTCCCGCCTACGCCCCCTGGCGCCAGCTGACCTCCGGGCAGGGCGCGCCCGTGGTCGCCGTCGCCGCCCTGGCCTCGACCTACATCCAGGCGTTCGCAGACCTGCCGGACGACGCCCGGCCCAATCTCTGGGCCGTGGCCGAGCTGCCGCTGAGCCGCAATCCGCCCCCCGAGCTTCTGGTCGAGCAGATCCGCCGCTCGGGCGCCCTCGCCGTCGCCGAGGAGCATGTGCGCTGCGGCGGAGTCGGCTCGGAGCTGGCCCTGATGGCCCTCGATCAGGGCTGGCGGATCAACCGCTTCGACCATTTCTACGCCCGCGCGCACCACTACGAGACCTACGGCTCCCAGGCCTTCCTGCGCGCCCAGTCCAGCCTCGACCCAGCCTCGCTGCTGGCCGTGCTCGCTCCTCATCTCAAGGCCGCCGGTTGATGCAATTGGAACGGCATATCGCGGCGCTGAAGGGACCGATCCTGGTCACCGGCGCATCGGGCTTCATCGGCGCCAACCTGTTCAAGATGATCCGCCGTCATCGCGACGACGTGTTCGCCGTCGTCCGGCGCGAGAAGGGCTGGCGTCTGTCGGAGATCGACGACGAGCACATCCTGGCCCTGGATCTGAACGATTCCGCCGCTGTCCGGAACACCGTCTCGGCCCTGGGTCCCAAGACCGTGCTCGACTGCGCCTCCTACGGCGCCTACTCGTTCGAGGTCGATCCCAGCCTGATCTACCGCACCAACTACCAGTCGCTGGTCGAGTTCGTCACGCTGCTGGCGGGCACGCCGCTGGCGGCCTACGTCCACGCGGGCAGCTCCTCCGAATACGGCGCCAACTGCTCCGGGCCCGACGAGGACTCGCGCTGCGAGCCCAACAGCCACTACGCCCTGTCTAAAGTGGCCGCCGCCACCTACCTCGACTACATGGGCCGCACCGCCGGCTTCCCGGTGGTCAACCTCAGGCTCTATTCCGTCTACGGTCCGCTTGAGGATTCATCGCGCCTGATCCCGCGGCTGGTGCGCGAGGCCTTGGCCGGAAAGCTGCCGCCCCTGGTGGATCCCAACACCTCGCGCGACTTCCTCTATGTCGACGACGTCTGCGCCGCCTTCATCCTGGCCGCCACCCGGATGAATCCGGAAATCTACGGCAAGAGCTTCAACATCGGCTCCGGGACAAAGACCACAATCGCCGGTCTTGTCGACGTCGCCCGAGGCGCCTTCAAGGTGGCCGAGGAGCCGCAGTTCGGTTCGATGGAGAGCCGGGCGTGGGATCTGGCCGACTGGTACGCCAATCCCGCCCGGGCCAAGGCCCTGCTCGGCTGGGAGCCGCGCCACAGCCTCGAAGACGGGCTCAAGCTCACCGCTGAGTGGGTCGGCCAGCTCACCGACGAGGAGTTCAAGGCCGGCACCAAGCTCGGCAGCCAGAGCAACAAGCGCAGCCTGTCGGCCATCATCGCCTGCTACAAGGACGCTCAGGCGATCCCCTACATGTACGAGCGCCTGACCAAGACCTTCAGGAAGATCGGCATCGACTACGAGATCATCTTCGTCAACGACGGCAGCCCCGACGACGACGCCGCCGTGATCCAGGCGATCAGCGCCGCCGATGGCCGGGTGATCGGCATCTCCCACTCGCGCAACTTCGGCTCGCAGATGGCCTTCCGCAGCGGCATGGAGCTGTCGTCCAAGCACGGCGTGGTGCTGCTGGACGGCGACCTGCAAGACCCGCCCGAGCTGATCGAACAGTTCTACGCCCAGTGGGAGA
>Ga0265327_10003442_pt1 | contig 15098 bp, 17 predicted proteins | sample 41621metaG_FD_202089 | JGI IMG/M metagenome (GOLD analysis project Ga0265327, IMG submission 202089) | Rhizosphere microbial communities from Carex aquatilis grown in University of Washington, Seatle, WA, United States - 4-16-21 metaG | ecosystem: Host-associated > Plants > Roots > Rhizosphere... | reverse complement strand
CGCAGAAGGCATCCCAGGCACTTCTCACCGTTTCGGTCGAGAGAGGAGATGTGAGCTATTTCCACAAGAACAAGCTCGCGGAGATTGCTCATTCTCTCGTGGATGTTCTACACGACTTCGGAGAAACGTTCAACACGGACAATGTCACCGACCCCGAACTGATCGAGCGGGCAGACATGATTCGTCTCGCCAGCGCAGACAGCCGCGCCCGCCGCCACAGCGATATCGACAAGGTCTTCAATGCCTGAGCGCTGCACCCACATCAACCACAAGGGCAATCAGTGCACCTATCGTTACCCCGATCCGGAGAATCCTGTCATTCACGTTCACCGCTTCGCCGGAATCACGACCGAGCTTCAGCAGGAGCGTTCAGCAACTGACCTGCTCGCAGAGCAGATGATCGAGCAGAGCGCCGGTTCAATATCTCTCGTCGGCAAGCTGATCGCTCACGTGAAGATGTCGCGCAGCAGGATCGAGCTTGCGTTCAGCGACGGCAGCTCAGCAATCCTCCACACGGCATCTGGCGAGCCAATCCTCATCGGCTCTCTCCTCAGCTACTCCGCCAGCGAGGAGAACCGCGGGCAGGCCGAAGAGCGCGGCAAGGAACTGCTCAGCGGCGACAAACGCGATCCCTCCTGCGTCGCAAAGTGGCCTGAATGCGTCGATGGCGACTACAACCCGATGTGCTGTCGATTCCCGAAGCCGTGTAGCTGCAATGAGTAGCTTCGAGAATGCCAGCAAAGCGCACGATCAGATCTTCATTGTGCTGCCCGACGGCCGCGAGGTGATCGGCAAGGCGCTCGTCGTCCAGGACAGCGTGATGTGGCCGGGCGGCGGAGGGCGCGTGGAGTGCAACTTCGTCATCCCGGACGCCACGCCAGGCATGGAGATCTGCGTCGTGATGATGAAACTCGACACGCCCATCCGGCAGAGGATCATCCTGTGAAGCTCGGCATCTTCGCCGTCGATGGTGGTAACGCGACCGGCTTGGCGTGGGGGATATATGACCTTCACGCCAAGTCGGTGCCTGAGGCACTCTCGAGCCGCGAGGAGTCGGGCAGCGTCACGACCAATCGCAAGATCAAACGAGGCGGCAAGACAGTCGTGGAGGGAGGTCAGATCAGCGATCTTGATCAGATCATCACTATCTTCATGATCTTCAAAGAGTTTCGCAAACTGTGCGAAGCTCACGGTGCTCCTTGCGATTTGGTGGTTGAGGACTTTATCCTTCTGCCCGGGTCGCACGCAGGCGGCAAGGATGGAGTTGCCTCGGTTCGGATCGCTTGGGGACTACAAGGGCTGGTCGCCGGTAGGATGCCCAAGCAAGAGATTGTTTGGCAGACTCCCAGCCAGCAAGGCGGCGTGGAGGACGAATATCTGCGCAGGCATGGCGTCTGGATCCCCGGCCGCGATCACGAGCGAACTTGCGTCAAGCATATCGTGGTCAGACTCAATAAGGTGCTGAGATGAGCGATCCTTCGTTCCCAGGCTCATGGGAGCCACCAGTGCCGGCGGACTCAGCATTCATCGCCAAGGTTCGCTTTGAAATGTTTGAGGCCAAGAGGCGTTGTTATGATATCCTTGGGTTGAAGATTCCAAAGAGAGCCGTGCGACCCAAGCCTTACGGCCCAAGATTGGCACCAGCGCCGGTCAATGTACGCCGACAGAGCCATAAGTGTCGGGGTTGCGGTGGCCATCTGGATGAGATCACCCCTGGCTGCAACGCCTGTTCGGGGCGTCACTCGATGCGCCGCAGCAAGGCTCGTCGGAGCTTGTCCTAGCCTGTCTCCCGCACGCGCGTACGCGCGCGCGTAGAGAGTGGGATTCCGGGTGTACGTCGTCGCGCTGGGCTACTCTCCCCGGCGTGGACAACGAGCGCCCCACCGGCTTCGGAATCAGCCCCTCATCGGGGCGATTCTTGGAGATCCCAGCAACTCCCCTTCGGCCCATCGAGTGGGAGGATGTAGAGCAGGGTTGGGGCCAGCTACCTAGCAATATCACTGTCGAGTGGGGCGGACCAAATCATGAGTTCGAGGTTCGCATCAAGGACGCTCCGGTGATCACCGAGAGGGCAGACCATCCCAACAGACCACGGCCTCGCAATCACGGAGGGCACGGCCAGTAATGCCGCCCACTGCTTATGCCAAGGCTCAAAAGGCCAAGCGCAAGGACGACGCAGAGAAGCGTCGCAACCAGGGCACTCGTCGCCACGTCAAGGCAGCTGCCGGCGCGAAGTGCGGGGCCAAGAAGCGGAGCGGCGGCACTTGCGCCATGGTCGCAGGGTTCGGGACTACGCACCTCGGTCTCGGCAAGTGCAAGTATCACGGCGGCAATACTCCCAATCACATCGCCAGCAACGCCCGCACGGAGGCAGTTCTGCTCGGTGCTCCGAAGGAGATCAACCCTTTGGACGCAATCATCTGGTGCATCAAGATGACGGCCGGTGAGATCGACTTCTATACCGAGCAGATGGCTCAGCTGGATAAGCTTCATTGGCTAGAGGACACGATCATGGGCAAGCAGATGCACGTCTTCGCCCGAGAGCGTGCGATGTGCCAGGAGCGACTGGTCAAGTTCTCCAAGGATGCGATCAGCCTGGGGCTGACCGAGAGAGCAGTCAGACTCGCAGAGCAGTACGGCAATACCATCGCCCGTCTACTCGCCGGGCTGCTGGAGGATCTTCGGCCGTTCTTGTCCAAGGAAGGGCTCGACATGATTCCCGCGCTGATTCGCAAGCATCTGCTTCTCGCAGAGGCAGGACACGGCGACGTCATCCAGCATACGAAGGCATTGACAGCGTGAGCACAGTACAACGTGCTCGCACCAAGGCCGCGTTGCGCGCCAAGCAGGAGGATGGGATGGTCCTCTCTGCTTATGTCTCCGACGAGGCAGCACCCCTGCCTGGAGGGGTGCTGCCTTCCGGAACAGCCGATGCAGCACTGCGCTACCTGTACCCTGAAAACAACAAGTACGCAAATGATCCCCACCTGTGGGTGAGGGAGCGTGCCGGCGGATTCGTATGGTCCAAGCAGGTGGAGATTCTAGAGTCCGTGCGAGACAATAAGTACACCGCAGTGAAGGCTTGCCATGGACCGGGCAAGAGCGCCAGCGCCGGTTTTGCCGGTGGCTGGTGGATCGACACGCACGACATCGGCACCGCGTTCTTGGTGACGACGGCTCCCAGCTGGCCGCAGGTTCAGACGATTCTGTGGCGTGAGATTCGTAGGCTCCATGGTAAAGCCAATCTCCCCGGTCGTATCACGCTCGACTGTCAGTGGTACATCGGAGAGCACGGCAAGATGGAGGAGCTCATCGCGATGGGCCGTAAGCCTGCCGACTACGACGAGCAGGCGTTCCAAGGCATTCATGCGAGATATATCCTCATCATCATCGATGAGGCCTGCGGCGTTGACGTTGCGCTATGGAATGCGGTTTTGTCGCTCGCCACGAACGAAAATGCTCGAATCCTTGCGATTGGGAACCCGGACGATCCTTCTTCTTACTTCGCGCGCGTATGCAGCGAAGATATGCCCGACTGGAACACGATCACCATCAGCGCGTTCGATACTCCCAACTTCACGGGAGAGCCGATACCGGAAACGTTGAAGCAGGATCTTGTCTCACCGGACTGGGTGAAGGAGCGCGCAGCGGACTGGGGCATCGACTCTCCGGTGTATACCAGCAAGGTTCTTGGCGAGTTCCCCGACATTTCTGACGCATACCTCATTACCCCCGCGATGATGGAGAGAGGATATGCTACAAATCTCGCTGGTATGGATCAAGGTCGTTACGGGTGTGACATTGCGAGGCTTGGGCAAGACCAGAACGTCATCTATCGCAACCGGGGCAATCAGATCCGCTTTGAAGAGCAGTGGGGACAGATGGACACGATGCAAACAGCGGGCAAGATCAAGGTGAAGCTCGACGGTCACGGAATCCGTCGCATCCCCGCCACCATCGACTCCATCGGCGTGGGTGCCGGCGTTCTTGACCGTCTCCGCGAGCAGAACATGGAAGTGATCGGGTTCCAGGGCAGCGAGCGCGCGTTCAATCCAGTCAAGTACCAGAACCGTCGCGCTGAGGTCTACTGGGAGTTCCGCACCGATCTGGAGGCAGGCCTCATCGACTTGGATCCCGAGGACACCAAGTTGAAGGCAGAGATGACGAACATCAAGTATTGGATCAACTCTGCCGGACAAGTTTGCATAGAATCGAAAGAGGACATGCACAAGAGAGGGATCAAATCCCCGAACAGAGCAGACTCGTGTGTCTACTCTACCATCCACAGGGCGACCGTTAGCGATATGAACCGCAACCCAGCACTCAAGGGCAACGGCTCGATCACCGGCGACCTGATGTCAAGAGTCATGTAGGGAGGGAGCTATGTCTGTCAAACTGAAGATCGATCTGAACATCGCAACCCAGCAGCACAAGGATTCTCACGGGCATCACGTGAAGGACCAGGTTGTACTACACGAGACCGTGAGCGAGAACTACAAGGGGCTCGGTGACATCGAGAGCGTCAGTGCCTATCTCGGCACAGAGGGGTACGCGATCCACGGGATCACGGACAATGATGGCAACGTCGCCTGGGCGCTTGGATGTGGCAACGACATCTTCTGGCACTGCGAGGGAGGAGACAGCACTCACGGCTATACGAACGATCGAGCCATCGGCATCGAGCAGATCAGCCGGGTGATGGTGGACTACAAGGGGGTGCCGGCGGAGACCAAGGTTTGGGCAGAGATGAACAAGGAAATGGACGCGACGGCCCGACTGCTTGCTGCCATCGTCCAGGCTCACCCGAAGATCCCTCTCCAACGCTCTCACGGAGTCACGCCTGGGATCACGACCCACTGGGATGTGACTCGTGCATTCCATATCGTCGGTGGTCATGTCGATTGCTTCCCTGTCGGCGAGGGAGGATATTATCCCATCGACCATGTCATCCAGATGGCTCGTGACTATCACCGTCTCGGCTATCACTTCTAGGAGGAATCGTGCCGATCATCGCTGATACAGTTACCAAGATCGGAATCATCGCAATCGCACTCGCGGTTCTCGCTGCCACCGCGCTGCTGACGTGGCATGGATCGTTGGATGGCGCTCAGTTCCTCGGCGTCGTCGGCGTCGTTGTCGGACTCCCGGCTGCTGGTGCTGCTCACGTAGCCTCTGTGAAGGCAGCAACAAACCCTACGTCAAGGAGTCCCCAGTGACCGAAGATCAGCACCCATTCAAGTACGGCAAGACCGAGGCGACACACGACCCTCGCACTCTTGCCTTTGTCGACTTCGTAGAGCCGGTCGCCGGAGCGCAGCTGAAGCTGGCTAGCCCGGGATTCGGCATCGCCCGTCTACGTCTGTTCAATGACTGGGGGATGCTCGGCAACGACAAGTACGGCGACTGCGGATGGGCCGGTGCCTGCCATGAGCATGAGCTTTGGACGATGCTCGGAGGCAACCCCGCGACCTTCACCGAGGCAGACGCATTGGAGGCGTACTCGGAGTGCACCGGGTTCAACCCGAACGATCCCAGCACGGACAAGGGAACCGACATGCGGCTGGAGATGAACTTCCGTCGCAACACCGGCATTCAGGATTCCACCGGCAAGACTCACAAGATCGGCGGGTATTGCGCACTCGAGCCAGGCAATTGGACGCAGCTGCTTCAGGCCCTCTACGTCGGGGATGCCGTCGCCATCGGCACGGCGGTTCCACGCAGCGCAGAGGAGCAGTTCGCGAACGGCAGGAAATGGTCGGTTGTCAGCAACTCACCGATCATGGGCTACCACTACGTTCCTTGCGTCGCCCGTCCCGGTCAGCTTTCCGTCGATGTCATCACCTGGGGAAAGGTCCAAGGGGTGACGCAGGGGTTCTATACAAAGTACAGCGATGAGGCATACATGATGTTCTCGGAGGAGACGATGATCAACGGCAAGTCTCCCGAGGGATTCGATCTTGCTCAGTTCGCCGAGGCATTGAAGGAAATCTGAGATGCCTCGCGTAGCCGCACCTAAGAGAGCTCTAGGCGTCAGTTCATCGGCACCAACTCGTGAAATCGGGACCATTCTTCAAGGAGTGTTCTCGTACGACGGAATGGAGCCGTGGCGCAACTTCGTGGATGACCAGGAGTTCATCCCAGAGCTGATCTGGCCGCGCTCGGTCAAGACGTATGAGATCGTTCGCACCGACTCTCAGGTGTCGGCTCTGTACAGATCTGCGACGCTGCCACTTCGTCGCAAGGGAACTTGGACGATCAATCCCAACGGGGTCACAGACAACGGGCGTGTCGAGAGACTCTCCAAGACGCTCAACATACCCATCCAGGGAGAGAAGGTCCACGAACCGCACGGCAGAATGAAGAGAAGGTTCATCTTCGAGGATCACATTCGCAAGGCATGCTTGGCGATTATCTACGGGCACTACCCGTTTGAGCAGGACGGCTTCATCGATAAGGATGGGCTCTGGTCGTTGAAGAAGCTCGCAGAGCGTCCTCCTCGGACCATCAGTGACTTCCGCATCTCGCCCGACGGAGGCCTGATCAGCATCGTCCAGAACGTCTCCCAGATCGGCATGACCATGAACAGGAGCAACATGAACCCGTTCGGCCCTCTGCCGGAGATTCCTGTCGACAATCTCGTCATGTACGTGGTCGATCAGGAGGGAGCAAACTGGGCAGGTCGCAGTATGCTTCGTGATCTTTACAAGGACTGGTTGCTGAAGGATCGACTGATCAGAGTCGATGCGATCAACCACGAGCGTGCCGGAGGAGTCCCGTATGTCGAGGCCCATCCGGACGCAACCGGCCCGGAGATGCAGCAGCTTCAGCAGTTCGCATCATCTTTCCGGATCGGAGACAGCAGCGGTGGTGCCGTTCCGTATGGAGCGAAGGTGCAGGTAGCCCGCTCCACCGGCAGCGATGTCATCAAGTCTGTCGAGTACCACGACCAGGCGATGGCTCGTAACTGGCTGCTCATGATCCTCCAGCTGGGCGCTTCTCGCACCGGCTCGAGAAACTTGGGCAGCACCTTCGTGGAGTTCTTCAGCGAGGGTGTCAATGCGATTGGCGACTGGATCACCGATACCTTCAACGAACACGTCGTGGAGGACTATTGGGACTGGAACTATGGAGAGGATGAGGACTTGGTTCCTCTCATCGAGTACGAGTCCGACCCGGAGCTCAACGCCACGGACATCGCAGCCATGATCAAGGTCGGAGCCATCGAAGTGGACGATGAGCTGGAAGATGCGCTGCGCAAAGACTTTGCACTTCCCAGGAAGGGCACGCCGCGTCAGAATCAGGTACTCTTGCCGACGGACATGCCGGAGACCGGAGAAACGCCGGATGGCTCCACATCGACGGCGACGACAAGCAAGAGCAAGCCCGAAGGTGGGCCCCAGCTGTCCCAGAACGAAAAGCAGACCAAGAAGGCATCAAGGCTTAGGGCACGATGGTTGTCCTAACAAGTGCGAGTGGTGGTTGGCGGAACAAGCTCCCTCCCTCCATCACTCGCTTCAGAAAGGAGAGCAGATGATCTACACCGCATCAATGAAGACTCCGTTGGTCTATCAGCCTGGTCAGATTCCTGGCAAGCCTTGGGTGAGTCCCGAGGTGTACGCAGCCCAGGAGAACGCAGGACTGGCGGGCAAGATCAACCACGCCGCTCTGGAAGCCTCTCGCGGCTCGCTGGGGATCAAGGTCTGAGATGACTGACCTCGTTCCGCGCCTTGATACGGATGGCACCTGGAGAATCGACCGAGTGCCCATCGTCACAACTGGTATCGAGTACCCGCTGTCCACGGGCAAGTTCACGTTCACCGAGGACGATCTCATGGACGCTGTCAAGGCGTTGGGCGATCCCGCGATCAAGGCTCCACGTATCAAGCTCGGCCACACGTCAGAGTACAACGCCTCTCTCATCGGAGATGCAGAGCAGGCGTTTGGGCATGTGGAGAATCTAGTCATGGGGAACAACAATCAGACCGTGTACGGCGACTACGTTGGAATGCCGGAATGGCTGGGCAAGGTTGTCTGCATGGCATACCCCAGCAGGTCCATCGAGGGAGACGTTGGCATCGAGACGAACACGGGCCACGAATACCGTATGGTCATTTATGCGGTATCGTTGCTCGGAGTCAGATGGCCCGGCGTATCCACTCTGGAGGATCTGCCATCGTACTACGGCAGTGATGTTCCTGATTCAGTCGAAGTGGACTACCTGAACGTCATAGCTGCCGGGAACGGAGGAGGGATGAACCCAGGTGACAAGATTAAGGCTGCCGTGGACATTGACCTCGTCAACCGCGCTTTCTACAACCAGTCGTCGTACGGCGACGATGCATACTGGTGGTGGATCCGCGCGGAACGGTACGATGACGAGACAGGTCTGCAACTGATCGTGGACCGAGACGACGGCACTTTGGTCCGCGTTCCGGTCTCCGTCACAGGCAGCGAAGTGACTTTTGGGGATTCGGTCGAAGTGACCGAGGAATACCCCGACAAGATCGCAGCGGCGAGCTTTGTCGCTGGGATGGCCGTCAGTGATCGTTCGCGCGGCGCTGACGTCCTGCTGTACGCATCTCGGGCGGAGACCCAAGGTGAACGCCCGGAAGTGAAAGCGACCCAACAAGAAGGAGTCACGATGGACGACGCAACACGCAAGTCCCTCGCCACTCGTGTGGGTCTCGACCCCGAGACGGCAACGGAGGACGAGGTCAACGCGAAGATCAGCGATCTGACTGCGAGCATCGCAGCCAGTGGCGACGACAAGCCCGACGGCGACGACAAGCCCGACGGCGATCCTGCCCCGGAGGCAACGCCGGCAACGCCGGTTGCCGCCGCCGCGACGGCACCCAACGGCAACGGCTCCGTCACGGTGGACGAGGCTGTTTGGCAGAAGGTCCAGCAGGATGCAGCGGCCGGAGCGGCGATTGCCGCTTCGTCACGCACCCAGCAGATCAACGACAAGCTCGACGGAGCGATCCGTGCAGGCAAGTTCCCGCCTGCTCGCCGCGAGCACTACGCAGCGCTCATGGCTGCGGATCAGGAAGGAACTGTCGCCCTCATCGACAGTTTGGCCGAGGGCATGATCCCGGTCACGGAGCGCGGAACGTCTGGTGGCGGCGATGCCGGCACCGGCGATCTGAGCGCAGGTTCAGCGGACGGTCTCATGGGCATGGACACCGCCCTCGACCGTGACATCCAGACGATTCGGGCGGGCGCAGTTCCCGGCCAGCGCGGTCGCGTGATGCAGGCAAGGGAGGCGTAACCCATGGCAAACGAGGCCATTCCGTTCTACGAGGACGCAGACGAACTGCCTTGCTACGCCAAGGCGGCTGTGACCGGCAAGCGGCTCGTTCAGCTCGCTGGTGACAAGAAGATCACCGGCGTGGGTACGGGGGTCAACCTCGGACTCGATACCGGCGCAGCTGGCGGCAACTATCAGGTGGGTCTTCCCTCCTGCTCTGGTGCTGCTGGTGCCGGCAAGACGTGCCTCGGTGTCGCAGCGTACGATGCTGCCATCGGCACGGTATTCACCGTCAATCGCGTCGGGATCTATCCCGTCACATGCGCGGCAGATGTCGGCGTTGGCGTCGAAGTCGAAGTGGACGTCAACGGCAAGATCATTCCGTATTCGTCCGGCGTCAAGGTCGGCATCGCGATGACGAGCGGCCTCAACGGTGCGGACATCGAACTGCTGCTGTATCAGGGCGGCCACTGATGAAGGGACAGGTGATCATGAACAGCGCAGTCTGCGAGGGTCGCATCCGCGACCTTCCCGAGATGTACCAGCCGGGCATCATCAAGGCTCGCGGCAATCCGTTTGCCGCACAGTTCGGCAATCCGACGGTCTACCCGCTCGGCCCGCCGACGATCAGCACGACGACCATCACGGTCGACATGGCGCTCAATACGCCGACGAGGATCACGCGCACGCTGATGGACCTCAGCCTTCAGAGGTTCTTCGCCGACCGTGTGTTCACCTCTTCGGGCGGCGTCAGCGGTGGAGCTGTCATCTACGACGTCATCGTCGCGAACGACATCTACACCAACCGCGATATCGGGCTGGTCTCGCCCGGTGGCGAGTTCCCGATCATCACCAGCCTCCGGCGCGCACCGTCGGTCGCCCAGGTGGAGAAGTGGGGAGGCAAGTTCTTCATCACGAACGAGGCGAAGGATCGCAACGACACCGCCGTTTTCGTTCGTCAGGTTCGTCAGCTCGCCAACACCATCGTCCGCAAGATGAACCAGCGGGCCGTGGACATTCTCAACGCAGCCGTTGCGGCGAACAGTCGCTCGGTCGTCGGGAACAACTGGCAGTCGGTCGTGACCACCGGCTCCAGCGCCTCCAACGCCACCCTGTGGCCTGCTCGTGACTTCGCGCGGGCAGCGCTGATCGGTGACCAGGAGGAGCTGGGCATCGTGTACACGCTGTTCATCATGAACCCGCAGGAATACTTCCAGCTGGCGACGATCTACGGCAACTCGCTGATGCAGCTGATCGACTCCCTCGGACTCGACATCTTCGTCACCAACCGCGTCGCGGCCGGCACCATGTTCGCGGTTGCGGAAGGTCAGGCGGGGCAGCTGCGCATCGAGCAGCCGCTCACCACGGAGACCTGGTACGAGCAGGAGACCCAGCGGACGTGGACGCAGAGCAGCGTCCGTCCGGTCATGTTCATCGACAACCCGCACGCGATCCTGCAGTTCACGGGTCTTGCGGGCTAACGCGAGAGAGGAGGAGAAGAAATGAGCGAGAACGCAACCAAGGAAATCGACCTGTACGGCGTCGATCTGACGCACTCCAACCTCGCGGCTGGGTACAAGACCCACTCCGACTACGACGGTCAGGGCGACAAGCGTGTCGTCAAGGCCATCATGATGCCGGTACACGTCCGTGTCGCCAGCCCCATGTTCCCGGGTGTCGAGGTGTTCCAGGAGCGGCTTCTTCAGCGCGGCCAGGAGATCACCGTGCCCGAGCTGGGACTCATCGCACTCGAGAAGGGTGAGCGGCTCGGAGCGTTCTTCACCACGGCAGAGCTCAAGGCAGGCGGCATCAATCTGCTTCCGAATGAGCCCGTCAAGGTGAACAGCGCCGATCTGGAAACCGGCGTCTCAGTCAGCGAGCTTGGCCCGCACGAGCTTGTTCTCTGGCTCAGCGGAGATGGCGATGGCGTCACGGCACCGACCGTGTCCGATGTCCTGGAACTCGTCGGCGACGACAAGGACTTCGCCAAGAGGGTCATCGACGCGGAGAACACGCGCGAGCCGAACGATCCCCGCAAGACGCTGCTTGGTCCCCTGACCAAGCTCGTGGAGTCCGAGTAAGACACAACACCCAGCGAGGCGGACGGGCTGAGACAATCGGCCCGTCCGCTAGCTAGGGAAAGGAGATCAGCTTGTCTACCACACTTGGAGTCATCACGGGTTGCGTCGTTACTCCGAACAATCCTGCGGCGATGAATGTCTTGGTGTCGAGCGGTTCGGTCCAGGTCGATCTGGCCGTCGTTGCAGTTACCGGCGCAACCAAGACCATCACGGCAGCGGATGCGTCCAACCCCCGTTACGACATCATCTCTGTTCACACCGACGGCACTTTGGTCGTGACGGCAGGAACTCCCGCAGTCGCCCCGGCGGTGCCGGCGGTGCCGACGGGCGACACGGAGATTGCTCTCGTCTACGTGCCTGCCGCAGTCACCAGCATCGTTGCTGCGAACATCGGAGACCGGCGCGCACTTCTCGGCGTCAGCACTCCGGCTCAGGTCGGTCTCGCACCCACCGCTGCACCGGCCGCTTTGGTCGACAACAGCGGCGGAGCGGCAGCCGACGGAACCATCGGTTCGGTAACGCTGCCGACGTTTACCTGGAATGGATCTTCGGTCTACCCGACTGCGGCGCAGGGAACTGCAATCAACGCTGCGTTCCAGGCTCTGATGGATGCAGTCAAGGAGTTGTCCACAGAGAACAATGCATTGATCACGGCGCTGAAGGCGTCCAAGATCCTAACGTAAGGAGGCATGATGGAGAAGCCAGCAACGTATAGCGGGAGGTTGGTCTGCGATGGCGACGACAACCTGCTCGCTAGCGAAGGGGATTGGGAGGGGCACCCCGTTGCCTTTCACGAGGGCAGCTACGTCTTCGTGCAGCCCGGTGAGCCCTCACACAACCAGCGCCATCAACAGAACGTGCTCGTGGTCAACGGGACGGTCTCTGCGGAAGACTTGCAGAACCCCGAGGTGATCGCAGAGTTGGAGCGTCGTGGCGCTTCCACTGATCCGGCAGACCACAAGCATCACGAGCCGGGATACATCGAGGAGGACGATCCTCACTACCACCCGACAGCGCCCAACAACATCAAGCTCCTCGTCCACCCCGACGCCATCTCTCCGATGGTGACGAGTCACACGGAGGCGTACAAGAATGGATAACTCATTCGCACTTCCTCGCATCAAGCCCATCATGCGGACGAGTCCTTGGGTGCCGTGCCCGGCAATCGAGGAGCGGTTCGGCGAGATGAGCAAGCCGATGAGGGACTACGTGAAGCGGCTGCTTCACCTGCCCATCCGCGAGCGTATCGGCGTCATGATGTCGGGGTCTCTCGCTTTCACTCTCAGCAAGGCCAGCGTCGATTTGCCTTTCGGCGCAACAGCGTTCGGCCTCACGAATACGACGCTGTACCACGGTCTCTGGGCGGCGACTCTGGACGACACTCTCGCTGGCAATACCGCGACGGAATGCGCGTACACGAGCTATGCGAGGCTCGGTCTGACTAACAACACGACGATCTTCGCGGCTGGATCTGGCACCACGACCTACACCAAGACGTTCCCTTCCGATGCCACCAAGTCGTTCGCGACGAGCACAGGCACCGGCACGAACAACACCGTGACCTATCTCGGTATCCTCAACGGTAACGCTGGAACGTCGGCGGACAAGGGATATGCCTGGTGCTCGGTCACTTCGACCGTGATCAACAACGGCGATACGCCGCAGCTGGCGCAGAACGCTCTGACGCTCGTTCAGGACTAACGGTGGGCATCGAGTCGGAATCCACCGCCACTTGCGACAACCCTTCCTGCACCAATGGTGAAGGCGGGGTTCCTTCGCAAGAGAAGGTCGCAGGATCTGCAACACCCGGAGGGTGGATCCAGTTCTCTGGTGCGGCCACGATCAATTCATCGTCGGTGTCATCTGTACAGACCTTTTGCTCGGTGAAATGCGCAACATCATTCTTCGAGAATATCACCGCGCATGTTCTCTCCGAGATGGGTGCTAGGCAGTAGATGTCACTTCTAGCGTCAGCGGCTTACGATCCAGCGACAGCGGCCGGGCCGTCCACTGCGTCGTTGCTGGCGATGACGGCGATTGACACGACGAACCTTCGCCTCACCTTCACGGCTCCTGCTTCTGGGAACGTGTTGGTGAGGCTGAGGTGCGTTGTTGAAGGTGCTACCACATTCCCCCAGATTCTTCTCGGGGTGCTCGATGGATCCACCGTGAGACTACGGCAGGTTCCCATCGGCTCTCTGAAGACGACAGCGCTGGCGACATCGCAGCTGACACAGGAAGCTCTTGGAGTCGTCAGCGGTCTCACTCCCGGCAACTCTTACACCTGGGATGCTGCGTATGGGGTAGAGGTTGTAGTGGCCTCAACTCTGATCAAGTTCGGAGGGCCGAACGACACCACAACTAACAACGCTTGGGGAGACTTTGTATTTGAGGTGTGGGACGCGCCGACTCTTCTGGACAACGCGAGCTACGATCCGGCGGTGGCTGTATCCAAAGCGACATCTGCTCTTCTGGCAATGACGGCACTGGATACCACGAACCTTCGCGCAACCTTTACTGCTCCTCCCAGCGGCAATGTCTTCGTTCGTCTTCGAGGATCTGTCGAAGGTGCAACGACGATGCCAGGCATCCTGCTCGGGATCTTGAACGGGGCTTCGGTCGTCTTCAGGCAGTCTCCCATCGGAGGTATTCTTGGAACTGCGGTTGCCACGACTCGCATCTGCCACGAGGCGTCAGGAGTGATCACGGGACTCACTCCCGGCAATACATACAACCTCGATGCTGCGTACGGCGTTGAGATCATCCTCGCATCGACAAACCTCAAGTATGGCGGCCCGAACGACACGACCACAGACAATGCTTGGGGAGCTTTCACCTTCGAGGTATATAGCGCCTAATGCCTGCTTCGATCCTTCCCGTTCTCATCCAGCCGCGCAGGATTCTCCTGACGGCTGCAAACGTTGCCGCAACTAGCACCTTCTCTGGAGTTGTCGTTCGTCCTAAGCCTATCGGCTCTGCTGCGAACATCTCTGCTACCAGCACAATGTCTGGCGCTGTTTCAAAGCCACGCCCATTCCCCAGCACATCAGTTCTCGACATCTTCCATGATGTCACTGCTCCGAGAGATCTAAGTGTGTATGACAGCACAGATTGGGCGCTGCCTACATTCGACTTCTCGTGGATCGCACAGACGCAGGGAGGCAACTCTGCGGGAGCAACTAACCCGCATGATGGTGCTGCCTATTGGAAGAACATCTCCAATGCAGACCTAGAGGTTTACGCAACGATGAACACTGCAAATGCCGGTGGCGCGAACTATTTGATGGCTCGTATTCAGAATCCGACAGGAACCACCAGCCAATACAAGCTGCGCATCCTTTCAGGGTCTACCTGGAATGTATTGCCGGAAGTGGCGGGCAGTACAGGATCTTCAATCTTGTCCGCCAGCCAATCAGTTTCGGCAGGGGATTCTATTGGCATGTCAGTCATTGGATCTCTAGTTTCGATCTACTACAAGCCGTCCGGCGGGTCGTGGACGTTGCTCGGCTCAGTAACAGACACGCAGATAACGGGTGCTGGAACTATTGGCTTTGGATTCAATACCGCCACAGCAGGAACGATCACGAGCTTTGGCGGAGGCATTCCTGTCAGCGTTGCCTCGATACTTCCCGCGACGATCAACGCCACATCGACTCTCAGCGGCTCCATCAAGGCAGCCAGAGCGATTCGCTCGGGCAATATCAACGCTACATCGACATTCAGTGGATCGGTAGCCAAGCAGTTCCATATCATCGCCGCTCAGATCAACA
>Ga0265327_10003441_pt1 | contig 15100 bp, 6 predicted proteins | sample 41621metaG_FD_202089 | JGI IMG/M metagenome (GOLD analysis project Ga0265327, IMG submission 202089) | Rhizosphere microbial communities from Carex aquatilis grown in University of Washington, Seatle, WA, United States - 4-16-21 metaG | ecosystem: Host-associated > Plants > Roots > Rhizosphere >... | reverse complement strand
AACGAACCCGATTTTAAATCTTTTTTCGAAAAGATTAAAGCATATTATATAAATGCGGACGCCGATCCGCGAAAAGCTTTCGCCGATACAGTCAACGCAATGGAATCGAATCACCACAAACGAGAAATGCCAATCACTAATAAAATGCTTGACCAAGTTTCTTTCGAAAAAATTAAAGCAATTTATCAAGACCGTTTTGCAAACCCGGGTGGTTTTACATTCCAGTTTGTTGGTAAAATAAATCCAGACGAAGTAAAACCTTTGATTGAAACATATCTGGCATCGTTACCAAATTCAAATCGCAAAGAAAGTTACAAAGACAATGGCATTCGTTACCCGAAAGGAAAACTGAATAACGACTTTAAACACGAAAATAAAACGCCACGAACATCGGTACACATTGTTTATAAAGGCGATTGCAAATACAATGCAGATAATCGTTTATTGGGTGCAGCGTTGCGTCATATTCTCGAATTACGTTACACCGAAACTATCCGCGAAGAAGAAGGCGGCGCTTATGGTGTACGTGTTACGTTTTCGCTAATGAAAGAACCGGTACAAAGTTTTGATTTGACTATTGGTTTCGATACTGATCCAGCGAAAGCTGATAAAATGAAAGAAATTGTTTACAAAGAAATTAAAAAATTGCTCGAAAGTGGTCCAACTGAAGTCGATTTACAGAAAGCCAAAGAATATTTCTTGAAACAACGCTCAGAAGATATGAAAGAAAATCAATGGTGGTTGAGTATTCTCAACGAATATTATACCAACAATCTTGATTATATGTCGAATTACGAAACAAATGTAAAAGCTCTGACTTTAAAATCTGTTCAGGATTTTGCAAAGAAAACTCTTTCGCAAGGTAATATTATTGATATTGTTATGCGTCCGTGATAATTGACAATTGATAACGGACAATTGACAATGCCCGGAATTGTTAATTGTCCATTATCAATTGTCAATTCTTAAAAAGATTCAAATTAAAAAACTTAAAAATCCGTTTATATTCGTCTGCCCAACTTGTCGGCTCTTCGAACGAATGACTTTCGACAGGATAAACCGCAAGTTCCCAGTTGTCTTTGCGTAACTCAATCAATCGTTGCGTCAAACGAACGATGTCCTGAAAATGCACATTATCGTCAACCATTCCGTGCAACATCAACAAATGACCTTTTAAACCATCAGCGTAATAAATTGGCGAACTTTTAATGTATGCAAGACTGTCAGCACTTGGCGTGTTTAAAATATTGCCGGAATACCATTGATTATAATGTGCCCAATCAGTTACAGAGCGCAAAGCTGCACCGGCATTAAAAATGTCAGGTTCTTTAAACATTGCCATCAAAGTTAAAAAGCCGCCATACGAACCGCCGTAAATGCCAACTTTTTTAGAATCAATTCCATATTTTTCGTTCATCCATTTTACGGCATCGACAACGTCAGTTAAATCTTTGCCACCCATGTTGCGGTAAATTCCATCGCGGAAATCGCGCCCATAACCTGCGCTACCGCGATAATCAATATTCATAACCGTATAACCGTTATCGACTAACAAATTGTGAAACATATATTCGCGGAAATAATAAGACCAACCTTTGTCAACGTTTTGTAAATAACCTGCACCGTGAATGAAAATTACGGCTGCATTGTTCTTTTTGTTTTTCTCCGGTTCAAAAATTTGTAAATAAACATCGACACCATCTCTGGCTTTTATTGTTTTAATTTCCGGTGTTCGCCAGTTGTATGTTTTAAATTCTTCACTGACTGAATTTGTTATTTGATGCGCTTTTGCATTTTCTATATTTTCCATCAAATACAATTCATCCGGTCGATTGGTTGTGGAATGGAGAAATGCGATATATTTTTCGTCCATCGAAAGTGTTGCATGATTGACGCCTTCGAGTTGCGTAAGTTGTGTTATTTTTCCACCATCGACGGGCATTTTGTAGAATTGAAGTTCGCCCGGATGTTTCATATTCGATGAGAAATACCAGAATTTTTTGTCGTTTGATAATTGAACATCCGAAACTTCAAAGTTACCGCTTGTCAATGCAGTTTTTTTCTTCGAAATAATATCAAAAGTATAAATATGCGAATAACCAGATTCTTCGGACAAAAACCATACGCGGCGATTGTCGGGCAACCAACCTAAACTTTTTCCATCGACAGCCGGACCTTCAATCCACGCTTCGTCATGTTGACGGTCAACTAATTTTGTATGTCCTGTCGATAAATCGAGCGTTAAAATCCAGCGGTCTTTGTTATCGTTTGCTCTGATTTCGAAAACGCAATTTTTTCCGTCATCGCTCCAAATCAAATCTTGAATATAACCAGTGCGATTGCGTTTTTTATATTTTTTGTTCGGATAATCTTTTGTATAAGCAGGTAAGTCGAACATTCCGATAATACTATCTGTTACAACACTGTAAACCGTATCTTTGGCGATGTTGTATATTTTCATTTCGGAAATTGACTTTTCGTCGCCAACTTTGGAGCGCGCATTTATATCTTCGACATAACCACTTTCGGTAACATAATTTGGAACAATCGTCCGTTTGTTGTTTGAACGTGGACTTAATTTGAAAGTAATAAAATTTTCGTCGGGACTTAACAGAATACCAGAAACATACTTTTTGCCAATATCAATTAATTTTGGTCTTTTGGGTTGCTCTGATTTACTCAATTTCTCACTTTTTACTTCGTCGTCTTTTCTTTTTTTTAAGACGTCAAACATTTGTAATTGTTGCTGCGACAGCCATTCGTCTTTATCCGACTTACTTTCTTGCTTGTCGTTATCCGGCTTTTGAAAATTAGTCAATTGATTGATTTGTCCAGTGGTCATGTCCCACGAAAAAAGATTCGAGTTGCTTTGGTACAAAATTTTGTCTTCTTTAAAATTGAATGTTGGATTTTGTTCCCACGCGATTGTGTTTGTTATTTGTTTTATTTTGTTCGACTTGCAATCATAAAAAAAAATGTCGCCATTTTTTTCATAGACTTTTTTTGTTCGCGCTTTGTTGTAAACGCCATATTGCGACGGTAAATAATTTTTGTCGTTTACTTTAAGAAGAATCATATCTTTAACCGACGCCATGTACAATGCACTGAAATCAGCCTTGTCCGGATTCCAATCGAAATAGACAGTTTTGCTGTCGTCTGCCCAAAAAATATTTTTTGGCGACGTGCCAATCCATTGCGGATTTCGCATAATGTTGTCAATCGTAAGCACAGATTGATTATTCGGCTGTCCGAAAATAAAATTAGACGCAATAGCGAATGTGAAAAAAATGCAGTATTTCATTGATTAAATTTATTATATAAAAAAAGTGCGTGCGATAAAGATGTCATCTTGGAAAGATGACATCTTTGAATTTGCATATTTAAAACTCAATTGTAATTCCAATTGTCGGTAAAACTGTTCCGGAATCGTTTTTGATTGACTTCAATTTGTAAAGCGTTTGTTGAACGTCGGTATATTGCGGTTTGCCGGTTGCGTCAACGTCTAACAAAACAATATCGGGTTGCTGCGATTTGAAATTATACATATTTTGAACGTCAAGATAAAACATCATTGACCATTTTTTGAAAAAATATTTTTTGTCAACGCGCACATCCAATTGATGGAAAACAGACAATCTGTCAGCATTTAATTTTGAATAATCAAAGTACGGTTGATTGGTTACATCCCAAGCTGATTTTTTTGCAGATGTTGCCATGTCATAAGGTGTATATGGCAAACCACCGGCAAAGCGCCATTTGAAACCTGCGTTCCAGTTATTGCTAAACTGTTTCGAAACCGACAACGTTAACAAATTCCGATTATCCCAGGACGACGGAATATAATTGCCAAACTTGTCTTTAAATTCGCTGACAACAAACGTGTATGAAAAAATGACATTCAGTCCGCTTGGTAAACGGTGGCGGTTCATCAATTCGAAACCATACGCACGACCAACGCCGGTTGACGTAACAGCTTCGTCGCCAACTGTGCCAAAATCTGCGCCTTTGTTTGCAAGATTAATAGAATCGCGGATGGAGAACGGATAATTTTTGTAAGCTTTGTAAAACACTTCGAAAGTCAACTGCGAATATTCTTTCGCCTTCCATTCGATGCCGCCAACAATCTGGTCGGACTGAATATATTTTAATTCGCTGTTTTTATTTACAAAAATATTGTTGTTGTCTTTGAAACCAAGTGTTGTGTAAGCCGGTAATTGAAAATAACGTCCGGTATTAAAGTTTAAACTAAACTTTGGTGTCAGTTGATACGACGCTGAAAATCGCGGCGAAAACTGGTTTAACGGATTTGACATATAAGATGTATAATTGATTGCATCGACACGTCCGCTTAACGTTAATGCTAACTTATTTTCGAAAGACATTTTTGTAACACTACCAAATGCTGCGTATTTCAAAAAATCAATGGCAGACTGATAATTGATATTATTCAATTGACCGTTAGTGAAAATATTAGTGATAGTTGAATTGTTGTATTTTGCATATTCGCCTGCCACGCCAACATTTAACTTAATCGAATTTTCATCATAAGTATCTTCTAAGCGGATTTTGTTTTCTATTTCCTGCGATTTGTAATCCAATGTTTTCGGAAGACTTGCGTCGTTGTTCAAATATTTATAAGCAATGTTGTTTAACATATTCCTACTGAGAACAATTGTTTGATAGCTGTGTTTCTGGTAGTGTTTATAAACTGCGCCGATTGCATAATTCCACTGGTCATTTACCGGAAGATAGCCAAGTATGTAACGTTGCTGATCGGTAAGATTTGTCAAACCTAAATTTAGAACCGATTCGTCATAAGCGCCAATGCTGACAATTGTAAGTTCGTTTTTTTCATTTAATTTAAGACGGAGTTTTGTTTGATAATCTGTAAACGTAGGTAAAAAAGGTAATCCCAGAGCATTGAACAAAAATTTTAAATACGACCGGCGGATAGAAAATAAAAGCGTGGCGTCTTTTGAAACAGGACCATCAACGGTTGCAGCAAATTCTGTCGCACCAAGACTTGTTTTAAAATTCCAACGGTCTTTATTGCCATCCATTTGTGTAAATTCGAAAACGCCACTCAGCGCATTTCCGCGATTTGCAGGAAAAGCACCTGAATAATAATTTACAGCATTTACAAGGTCAGCATTGATAATTCCAACAGCACCTCCGGTCGAGCCTTGCGTGGCAAAGTGATTGAGATTTGGAATTTCGACGCCGTCTAAATAAAATTTACTTTCACTGGGACCGCCGCCACGCACAATAACGTCGCTGCGAAAATTTGGTGAAAAACCAACACCCGGAAATGATTGAATAACTTTTGACAAATCGCGGTTACTGCCCGGATTGTATTCAATTTCTGCCAGACTGATTGAGCGCAAAGAAACCGGAGCGTCGGGTTTGCTTTTAAATTGTTCTCCGGTTACTGTAACTTCTGCAAGATTGGTGCTGCTTTGCGTCATCGATAATTCGATATATGCCGGATGTGCGGCGCTGACTTGAATTTCGGCGGATAGAAATTTCTCGTAACCAACAAAAGTCGCAAGTAATTGAATGAATCCGGGTTTTATATCTTTTATCTCGAAGTTGCCGTCGGCATCGCTCACTGTACCAATGTTTGTTCCGTTGATTAAAACATTTACGAATGGCAATGGCTCGTTACTTACCGCATCGAAAATACGTCCTTTAATTTTTCCATTTTGAGCAAAAGACAGTTGATAAATGATTGTACAAAAAATGATTATAATAATTTTGAATATATTTTTCATAAGATTTCGATTTTGAGTGAATAAATTAAACAAATTTAGTGAAAATATTTTCGACTTACAATATCTTTGCCATCATAAGTTGACTGCCAATATGTCAAAATAAATTACGATATTTGAAAATGTTTTATTTAAAAATTTATTTATGAAACGCTTTGTTATTATCCTTTTTATGTTGACTGCCCATTTTTGTTTCGCGCAAAAATATCAAATCGATATAAATCAATCGTGGCAGTTTAAGCAAGCCGGAAAAACGGAGTGGCTGCCTGCAACTGTTCCGGGCACAGTGCATACCGATTTGTTTACAAATAAAAAAATTGCCGATCCGTTTTACGGAACCAATGAAAAAGATTTGCAATGGATTGACAAAGTCAGTTGGGAGTACAAAACCGATTTTACCATTGACGACAGTATTTTTAAAAATCAAAACATTTTGATTGACTTTAAAGGGCTTGACACCTACGCCGATGTTTATTTAAATAACGTCAAAATACTTTCGGCAGCAAATATGTTTCGCGAATGGAAAGTCGATATAAAAAAAATTGTAAAAAACGGAACGAATAATTTGCGCATATTTTTTCATTCGCCAATTACGAAAGGATTGGAATTGCTTGAACAAAACTGTTATCCATTACCGGCAGACAATGACCAGTCAGAAACCGGTGGCATGGGCGACACAAAAGTCAGCATCTTTACACGCAAAGCGCCATATCATTTCGGTTGGGACTGGGGACCGCGATTGGTAACGTCCGGCATCTGGCGACCGGTTTATATTGTAGCTTGGAATGACATTTCCTTTTCAGACTTATACGTAGTACAAAATCAGATTTCAAAATCTGTTGCCAAGTTGATTGCTAACGTTCAACTTAAATCAAATTTAGAAAAAGATATTACAATAAAAATTCTTGTAAATGACAAGTTGACAAAAACTGAAATTTTAAAATTAAAATCGGGTAACAACAAGTCGTCAATTGATTTCGAAATAAAAAATCCACAACTTTGGTGGACAAACGGTTTAGGCGAAGCTTATCTTTATGAAGTCAAATGTCTGGCATTTATCGACAATAAACTTGTTGATAAAATTGATGTAAAAACCGGTTTACGAACGGTCGAACTAATTCAAGCCGACGATGCAAAAGGCAAAAGCTTTTATTTTAATGTCAACGGAAAACCTGTTTTTGCAAAAGGAGCTGATTATATTCCGAATGATGTTTTTTTACCACGCGTTTCTGTTGACGATTATGAAAAAGTTGTGCAATCGGCTTATCTGGCAAATATGAATATGTTGCGCGTGTGGGGTGGTGGCATTTACGAAAATGACATCTTTTATAATCTTTGCGACAAATACGGAATTATGGTCTGGCAGGATTTTATGTTTGCTTGTGCCATGTATCCGGGCGATTCGTCATTTATCAATAATGTAAAAGAAGAAGTCAACGACAATTTAATTCGTTTGCGAAATCATCCGTGCATTGTGCTTTGGTGTGGCAACAACGAAATTGATCAGGCGTGGGCAGAATATAAAGAGAATCGTGGTTGGGGTTGGAAGCAGCGTTACACACAAACCATCCACAAAGAAATCTGGGCAAATTACGAAAAACTCTTTCACGAATTATTGCCACAAAAAGTAAAAGAATTAACCGGCAACGGAATTTATTGGTATTCGTCGCCATCGGCTGGATTCAAACAAATTGCAGGCGACGAATCGACTTCGGGCGACATGCACTATTGGGGCGTCTGGCATGGAAATCAGCCATTCGAAAATTATTACAAATATATTGGACGTTTTATGAGTGAATATGGTTTTCAATCTTTTCCCGAAATGCAGACAGTAAAACAATATGCAGCAAAAGATCAATGGGACATAAACTCAACCGTCATGTCGGCACATCAACGCTCCGGAATCGGCAATATGCGTATCAAAGAATATTTGTCGAAACGATACAAGGAGCCGAAAGATTTTGAATCGTTTTTGTACATTAGCCAATTGATGCAGGCAGAAGCATTGAAGATGGCATTCTATGCGCACCGAACCGCGATGCCGTATTGCATGGGTTCGCTTTACTGGCAGATAAACGACTGTTGGCAAGTGGCGTCGTGGTCGGGAATGGATTATTACAAACATTGGAAAGCGCTGCATTACTTTGCCAAAAAAGCCTTTGAACCGGTAATCATTGCACCACAAGTTTTACAGGACACTTTGAAAATATTTGTTGTCAGTGAAAAACTTACAAACTTGTCGGCAAATATAAAACTCGATTTAATGGATTTTGACGGAAAAAGTCTGTGGAAAAAAGATTTACCGGTAACAATCAAAACAAATACAAGTCAACTGTGCGTTTTTGTTCCGGTTGCCAACTTGTTAAAAGGTTTTGATAAAACAAAAGTATTTTTACAAACGTCTTTAAATGTCAAAGATAAAACAATAGCAACCGACGAAGTTTTTTTTACGCAGCCAAAAGATTTGAATTTACCAAAAGCCGTCATACGAAAAGAAATCTCTAAAACTGACAATGGTTATTTAGTTTCGCTAATATCAAAAACCATTGCGCGAAATGTTTGTCTTTCTCTTGACGACATGAATGTTAGTTTCAGCGATAATTATTTTAATTTGTTACCATCAAAAACATATCAAATAAAAGTTAAAACAAATTTATCTTTAACGGACGTCGAACAAAAATTAAAAATTGTTTCGTTGACAGATAGTTATTAATAAAAAAAGCTGTCGTTTTTGTGCGACAGCTTTTTTTCCAAATTTATCTTAACGATTACTTTGTTCCAGTTTCTTTCGTTTTGCTATCGTCTTTTGCTTTGTCGGAGCAGCAACTTTTTGTTTTAGTGCAGCCTTTTGTGCAACCTGTAGAACCGGTTGTTCCGTTGGTACAAGTTTTTCCGTCTTTGGTAGTTGATGCTTTTGCTTTGGTAGTATTTTGGCAATTACCATTGCAGTTTTCCTTTCCACATTTCGGGCATTTATCTTTAATTATTTTGCTGTCAACAACTCCGAAATTTGCTTTTGACGATTTTACAGTTGAATTTACTGAGAATGCAACTGAATTGATGTTGCAAACAAATGCAACCAATGCTATTATTACAAATATTTTTTTCATGCGTTATAATTTTAATTAATTTAAACAAAAATAGTCGTCAATCGATTCTTTTGCTGTTAATGGTTTGTTAAATTTGCAGTCGCGAATGTTAATAAAAAATATATCATAATTAATTTGGTCAAAATGTACGCAATTAGTTTGTTATCGGATATTATAAACGGAAAAATAATTGGAAATCCAAATGTTGAAGTTTTAGATTTATGTATCGACAGCCGTACAACTATTTCGCCGCAAAATGCAATGTTTGTGGCGATAGACGGAGCACGCCACGATGGTCATAAATATATTGCCGATTTATATGAACGCAATTTCCGTATATTTTTAGTCAGTAAATGGTCTGATGATTTTGATTCTTTTGTAGATGCAACATTTATTTGGGTTGACGACACTTTGCGCGCATTGCAGAAAATTTGCGCATATCACCGCAATCAATTTGATTATCCGGTTGTCGGAATTACAGGTTCAAACGGAAAAACAGTTGTTAAGGAATGGTTGTATCAACTGCTTTGTAACAGCAAACAAATTATACGCAGTCCTAAAAGTTATAATTCGCAGGTTGGTGTTCCGTTGTCAGTCTGGAAAATGGATTCGAATTTCAACTTAGCAATTTTCGAAGCGGGCATTTCGCAAACAGGTGAGATGACGCATTTACAAAATATCATTTTACCAACAATCGGAATCTTTACAAACATTGGCGACGCACATCAGGAAAATTTTTCGGACTACGAACAAAAAATTAACGAAAAATTATTGCTTTTGACTGACACCAAAATTTTAATTTATTGTAAAGATTATATAGACATTGACAGAATTGTTTCGGAGAAATTTAAAAATTCGAAAACGACAATTTTTTGCTGGTCTAAAAAAGAATATGCCGATTTGAAAATTACCAACATTACAAAATTAGAAACTTATACAAACATACAAGCCAAACACATTTGCACTAATTTCAGCATTGACATTCCTTTTACCGATGATGCGTCGATAGAAAATGCAATTCATTGCGCCGCAGCCTTGATAGTGCTTGGTTATAATCCTTTGGATTTTGCCGGTCACTTCAAACAACTGATGCCGGTTGCCATGCGCCTCGAATTGAAACAAGGAATTAACAATTGCACTTTGATTAACGACAGTTACAATTCCGATTTAGGCTCGCTTACCATTGCACTCGACTTACTTAACCAGCAACAGCAACATTCCAAACTTACGCTAATTATTTCTGATATTTTACAAACCGGTAGTAAAGAAAATTTATTGTATAAAAATATTTCCGAATTGTTGTCGCAAAAAAAAATTGATAAACTGATTGGAATAGGAGAGGCGATTTCACGAAATGCTGAAGCTTTTGCAAATTTGAAAATTGCAGACAAATATTTTTATCAAAATACAACGCAATTTCTGGAACAATTAAATAAATCAACTTTCTTTGACGAAGCGATTTTGTTGAAAGGTTCGCGAAGTTTTGAATTCGAACGAATTTCAAATTTGTTACAAAAGAAATCGCACCGCACCATTCTCGAAATTAATCTGAATGCAATTATTCATAATATTAATTATTTTAAATCGTTGCTAAAACCGCAAACAAAAATAATGGCAATGGTAAAAGCTTTTTCGTATGGCAGCGGAACTTACGAAATTGCGAATATGTTGCAATATCATCGCATCGATTATCTGGCAGTTGCTTTTCCCGACGAAGGCGCAGAGCTTCGCCGTGCCGGAATTTCTTTGCCAATTATGATACTTAATTCAGATGAATCTTCTTTCCAAACAACTATTGAAAATAATTTAGAACCAGAAATTTTCAGTTTTGAGAATCTTTTGGTTTTTGATAAAATGGTTGAACATGCCGTAGGTCGTCAAAATAAATATCCTATCCATATAAAACTCGATACCGGAATGCACCGGCTTGGTTTTGGCGAAAATGAAATTCCACAACTTATCCAAAAATTAGCGTCGTGCAAAAACGTCTTTGTAAAAAGTATTCTAAGTCATCTCGCAGCTTCCGACGAGGCGCAGCATGACGATTACACACATCAACAAGCTGCGTTATTCGAAAAAATGAGTTCGGAAATTATTGCAGCTATTCAACCGCAACAAACAATTCATATTGAGCGTCATCTTCTAAATTCGGCGGGCATTGAGCGTTTTCCGCAATATCAGTACGACATGGTCAGACTTGGAATCGGCATGTATGGCATCAGCGTCGTCGATCAAAATAAATTGATGAATGTGAGCACGTTTAAAACACAAATATCTCAAATTAGAAAATTGACGGCAAACCAAACCGTCGGTTATGGACGAAAAGGAAAATTAACGCATGATGCGACAATTGCTACCGTTCCTGTTGGTTATGCCGACGGTTTAAATCGCCGATTAAGCAATGGCGTCGGCATATTTTTAATTAACGGTCATAATGTTTCGATTATCGGAAATATTTGTATGGACATGACAATGGTTGACGTTACAGACATTAATTGCAGCGAAGGCGACGAAGTAATTATTTTTGGCGACGGTTTGTCTGTAACTTTGCTGGCTGAAAAATTACAAACAATTCCTTATGAAATATTTACAAATATTTCGTCGCGTGTAAAAAGAATTTATTATCAGGAGTAATAAGCGAAATATTTTTCGTTTCGCGAAAATTAAATAATTTTGAACTTTGATATAAAAAAAAATCCAATGAAACGATTCGTAATTTTATTTAGTGTTTTTATTTTTTGTGTGCAGGTTTTTGCACAAACAAAGGAGCATAAGACAACACAAAAAGATAATGTAAAAAAATTATCACCGGAGATTGTTAAAAATAAACCGGTGGTTGCCAATGGAAAAAAGACGCCACATAGAAAAATGATACCAGCAGTAGATACGCTTACTTCTGGCGACTATATGCTAAGTATTGACCGTGTGAATGATAATTTGAATGACATACAGGATAGCATCAAATTGAAATTTGAAGTTGTAGGTCTGGGACGAAAAATTATGAGCGTATCAAAAGACATTGCCACCATTCGTCAGAACATTAGAGATAAACGTTCGTCTGTCAATCTGCGAGATATGTATCTTTATCAAAATTTTGCTAATGAATTGGATGAAAGTAATGATGGAATTCAAGCACGACTTACCGAAATTTATAACAGAGTTTATCGCGCCAAACATCGACTTAAAAATTTAATGTCAGACTCAATTTTTCGGAAGATGTACAACGACAGCGTCCTGCGTAAAACTTATGATGAAAAGCTGATTCGCTTAGAACGAAAATGGGAAAAAACAGATACCATAACAAAAATAAATATTGATAGTCTGAATTCATTAAAAGTTAAAGCAGCAGACAATGCGGTGAATCTTGCCAATATGTTAAACATGATGGATAACAGATTAGACAAAGTCGGTCCGCAGCTTTTTGGTAAAGAAGTAAATTTTTTATGGCAAAGCGATGATGCAAATAAGTTTGCCAATGATACTACGAAAAAATCGTCAAGTATATTAGGTAGCGAGCGCAAGGCGATTGGTTTTTATTTCAGCCGGACATCGGGCGAAAGATGGTTTGTTTTTTTGTTGGGCATTTTATTGTTTGTTTGGATGTTTTTTAAATGGAAATTGATAAAAGAAATAAAAGTCAAAACAGATACATTTGACTTTTTGCAATTGCGTTATTTGAATCATCATCCGGTTTTGGCGATTTTGGTTTTGTTGCTTTGCCTGATGCCTTTTTTCGACGCTTATGCACCGACATCATATATTGCTGTTGAATATTTATTATTGATGCTTGCATCAACCGTAATTTTATTTAGAAAAGGATACGAGTTCCGTTATGAGTGGGTGGCGTTGGTAATATTGTTTGTTGCTAACACGCTGTCATATCTGGTAGTTGAACCAACAAATCCCGAAAGATTATTGCAAGTTGCTGTGCATATATGCATCATTGTTTTTTCGGTACGATATTTTAAAAAACTGGGTAGCGACGCTCCGTATTTCAAATGGAAAAAAACAGCAGCAGTTATTGGAATAATATTGACAGTATTAGGAATTTTATTTAATCTCTTCGGACGATTTTCGCTTGCCGGTATATTTGGTCTTGCCGGAATTTTTGCAGTCACGCAAGCAGTTGTTTTACCAATTTTTATCGAAAGTTTTATCGAAATTATTTTAGTACAATTGCAAAGCAGTCGTTTAAAACAAGGTGTTGACAAACCTTTTGATTGCAGCACGGTTGCAAAAAAAATAAAGGCTCCGCTTGTTATTGTTGCATTAATTTTGTGGCTGATAATGCTAACGTCAAATTTAAATATTTACCACAGCTTAAGTAATAGTGTAGTCGATTTTTTCACTGCCACAAGAACCATCGGCAGCATTACCTTTGAATTGATAAGCGTATTGATGTTTTTTGTCATTATCTGGTTTGCGCATATTCTTCAACGTTTATTAAGTTATTTGTTTGGCGAAATTGGTTCTGAGACTGAAGTTACATCTACATCCAAAGGACAACATTCGCGTTTACTTATTACCAGATTATTGGTATTGATTGGCGGTTACTTACTCGCTATTGCAGCGTCAGGTTTGCCAATCGACAAACTAACATTTTTACTCGGCGCTTTAGGCGTTGGTATTGGTATGGGCTTGCAAAACATTGTCAACAATTTTGTGTCGGGTATTATTCTTATTTTTGACGGCTCGTTGCAAATTGGCGACGAAATAGAAATAAGCGGACAAAGCGGCAAAGTAAAAGAATTAGGTTTACGAACCAGTACATTAAACACTCCCGACGGTGCTGATGTCATTATCCCAAACGGGAATATTCTGTCGCAAAATATTGTTAACTGGACTTTCAGCAGCGATCAAAAAAGAGTGATGCTTGAATTTATTCTGACAGGCAAAGAACTCGACGCAAACTTGATTAATGAAACAATTAACGAGACCATTAAAAATATTCCGAATGTAATTTCGCAAAGAAATCCGGTTATATTATACACCAGAGTTACGCCAGAAAATTGTGCGATTACTGTAAAATTTTGGAGTATCATTAACAAAGCAGATATCGTAAAGAGTGACACTATGTTGCAATTGAGCGCTGCTTTTACAAAAAAGAAAATTGGATTTGACTAAAAGTCAGATGTCATCTTTTCAAGATGACATCTGAAAACAATATAATTTTACTTCTTTAATTTAAACTTTGCAATCACCGGATTGTGGTCAGAGTTATCGAAATTTAAGTTTATTGTTTTTAATTGAATTAAATCGACGTTGGGCGAAAGCAAAAAGAAATCGATAACGGTTGTTAAAGTTGTTGCAGGATCGTAAGGCGCTACAACACGACGGTTAGACGGTGCAGTATTGTCGAAACACCATTTCCAATTTTCCGGCATATAACTTTTACTGATAATTTTATTGTCGAGCGAATCGAATTTGAATGTATAAGTGGGCTTAAAGTCTTCGGGCGATTGATTCCAGTCGCCACCAACAATAATATAATTACCTTTGTCAAATTCTGCTGACAAATACTTTCTGAAATAGTGCATTTCTGCATCGCGCAACGAACCGTCGTCAAAGGCAGAAAGGTGCGTATTGACAATCAATAAATCTTTGCCGTTTTGCAATGGATAACGATTTACCAGAAAACAACGGTCGAGCATAAACAAATAAGTAGGCCAGCTGAACTTGCTTGGATAATACACGCGCACCGAAGAAACCGGAACATATTTTGCAAAAGTTGCAATACCCGAAAGAACTTTCCCCATCGGTTCTGTCCACGGAACCGGAACATATTTGACGTCGTAGTTTTTGCCGAAAAAAGCTTTAAAACCTTTAAGCAAATTCGAAACACTGTCATACTCATTAATCGAATATGTGCGATGAGAATTTTTATCAATTTCCTGAATGTTATAAAAATCGATACTATCGTTTTGTTTAAGAAATTTGCCGATAGCATTCATATTGTTAATCGTATTTTCGCGCGAACATCGCATGTGCGTGCCGCCGTCATAAAAAAAATCCATATCTTTGCCAAGTCCGCAATAACCAATATTCCATGTCAGCATATTTATTGTTAGACTGTCAGGTAGTTTAGAAAAATCCCGTGTCTGAAAAACAGTGTCGCGCTCGTGTGGAATATATTTGGTTGCTGTTGCAAATACCAATAATGCTATAAAAGCAAAAGCGATTATTCCAATAAGAATACCTAATATTTTTAAAATGCGTTTCATAATAAGAATTTTGATTAATGAA
>Ga0265327_10003439_pt1 | contig 15114 bp, 13 predicted proteins | sample 41621metaG_FD_202089 | JGI IMG/M metagenome (GOLD analysis project Ga0265327, IMG submission 202089) | Rhizosphere microbial communities from Carex aquatilis grown in University of Washington, Seatle, WA, United States - 4-16-21 metaG | ecosystem: Host-associated > Plants > Roots > Rhizosphere... | reverse complement strand
CCAGTCGCCCGACATGCGGGTCACCGAGCGGATCCGGCGCACCGGCGCGGACACGCTGGAGGACCTGATCACCTATGACGACGCCAAATACTATTCGGCGCCCTGGACCGCGAGGCTGACCTTTAAGGCGCAGCCGTCCTCGACCATCTTGGTGGAGGAGGACTGCGCCGAGAAGCTGCTGGACTATCCGCTCAAGCCCTACGCCCCGGAGTAGGCCGGGAGGATAGCGACGGTCCGCACGGACGAGGTATTTTGCGAAAGGAAATGCGCCGCCGGTCCGTCAACACCATGAACCGTGCAAGGTCGTAACATTGGATAGCGAACGAAAACGCCGGCTCACCTGGCTCGCGAACGCCCTGCTCGCCTGCGAGTCGGAAGTGCGCGCCTGGTTGAGGCGACGCCTGGCCGGCCGTGAGGAAGCGGACGACCTCATCCAGGAGGCCTATTGCCGGATCTGGTCGGCGCTGGACGCGCGGCCGATCGACAATCCGCGCGCCTATTTCTTCCAGACCGTACGCAGCGTGATGGTCGACCGCGTGCGGCGGGCGGCCGTCGTGAACATCAGCGCCATTACCGATATCGAGGCCCTGCCAGTTCTGGAGGAGGTCAGCTCGCCCGAGCGGATCGTGGCGGCGCGCATGGACCTGCAGCGGGTCCAGGCCCTGATCGAGGCGCTACCCGAGCGCCGTCGCCGGATCATGAAGCTGCGCAAGATCGACGGCCTGTCCCAGCGCGAGATCGCCAAGGCCGTGGGCGTCAGTGAGGGCATCGTCGAGAACGAACTGGTGCAAGGACTGAAGGCGATCCTGGCCGCATTCGAGGCGGAAGACGGGACAGGCTCGAGCGGGAGGGCTCCCAAGAAAGCGAAACGTGATGGACGCCGGCAGCATCAATAGCCTGGCCCAGCGGTGGGTCGTCCGCGAGGACGCAGGGCCCCTGCCGGACGCCGAGGCCGCCGAACTGGAGGCCTGGCTTGAGGCGGACCCGCGCCATCTCGGCGCCTATGTACGGGCCCAGGCCGCATGGACCCTGCTCGACCGCGCCCGCGCCCTGCCCGGCGAGGATCGGCGCAGGGCCCACGCCCGCCGCCTCTGGGCCGCGTCGGCCCTGGCCGCCACCGTCGCCCTGGTTGTCGGGGGTGGCGCGCTGCTGCGCCCCACGGCCGTGACCACCGCCCCTGGGGAGATCCGCACCGTGCGGCTGCAGGACGGCTCGACCGCGGTGCTGGATTCCAACACGCGCCTGACCACGTTCATCCGCTTCGGACGGCGCGACATCCGCATCGAGCGGGGCGAGGCGTGGTTCCAGGTGGCGCACGACCCGGCGCGTCCATTCGTGGTGCGCGCGGGGCCGGCCGAAGCCCGGGCGATCGGCACCGCCTTTTCGCTGGCCAAGACGCCGTCCGGGGCCGATCTGATCGTGACCCAGGGCGTGGTCGAGGCGCACGCCGGCCTCACGGCCACGCCGGTGCGGCTGCCGGCCGGGGTGAAGGCTGTCCTGTCGGAAGGCGCCACGCAGGTGGCGGCCCTGTCGCCCCAGGCGCTGGACGCAGAGCTGGCGTGGCGGGAGGGCCGGGCCGCGTTCAGCGGCACGCCGCTGCGCGAGGCTGTCGCCCGTTTCAACCGGTACAACCGCCGCAAGCTGGTCCTCTCGAGCCCAGAGCTCGGGGGCGTATCCATCGTCGGCTGGTTCAAGCTGAACGACCCGGAGGCTTTCGCCCAGGCCGTAGCGATAGACCTGCCGGCCAGGACCTCGACCGACGGCGACTCGATATTCATCGCCAGCGTCAAAAAAACTGACCGAGAATAAGGAAGGACACGGATCGTTCGTCTTCCCTGGAAACCCGCCACACCACAATGCGGGACAGGGAGGAATCATTGCGTCGCACCCATGCCCTTCATGCGGCCTGCAGCGTCATCGCGCTGGCCATCGCCAGCCCGGTCTGCGCTGAGGTCGTTCAGTTCAATCTCCCAGCCCAACCGGCGGCGTCCGCGATCCAGGCGTTCGGCCGCCAGGCCGGGGTGCAGATATTCGCCCGCGCCGAAGCGCTTGCGAACGTGACGACCAATCCGGTCCAGGGCCGCTACGACACGCGCAAGGCCCTTGCCATGCTGCTGGCCGGAACCAAGCTGGCGGTCACCTCGGACGACGGACGGGTGCTGATCGTGGACCGCGCAGGCCCGGACCGGTCATCCATGCTGCTTCCGATCGTCAACCAGACCACTGCCTCTCCCGCGGCCTCCACGGCCGCCCCAGCGCCCGCCGCCCCGGCGGCGCAGGCCCCCGCGCCGGCGCTTGAAGAAGTCGTGGTGACCGCCACCCGCCAGACCGACACCGCCAACAAGGTGGCGCTGTCGATCGCCGCCGTGACGCAGAAGAGCCTGGACCAGCAGGGCATTAAGAACGCCTCCGACCTGACCCGGGTGGTCCCCGCCCTGACCCTGACGAACCAGACCGCGGGCGTGGCCACCTTCGGCATCCGCGGCATCGTCGCCAGCGTCGGCGCCGCCACCACCGGCGTCTACCTGGACGACACCTCGGTCACCAAGCGCGCCAACGCGGGCGTCAGCCAGAACAACGGCGCCCCGGTGCCGACCCTGTTCGACCTGGAGCGCGTCGAAGTGCTTAAGGGCCCGCAGGGCACCCTGTACGGCGGCTCCTCGCAAGGCGGCACCATCCGCTTCATCACCCCGACCCCCAGCCTGACCAAGTATTCGGGTCTGGTGCGCGTCGACGGCTCGGTAATCGAGAACGGCCGGCCCAGCAGCGAAGTGGGCGCGGCCGTCGGCGGCCCGATTGTGGAGGACCGCCTGGGGTTCCGTGTCAGCGGTCTATCGCGCAACACCGGCGGCTGGGTCGACGTGATGAGCCCCTACACCGGCCAGCTGGTCAAAAAGGACGCCAACGGCTCATGGGAGCAGGCTCTGCGCGGCGCCTTGCTGCTCAAGGTCAACGACCAGCTGAAGGTCACCGCGTCCGCCTACCACTCGGTCTTCTATAGCGAAGGCGGCCCCAGCTCGAGCACGGTGGTGTTCGCCCCGAACGGCCAGCCTGCCCCGGCCGGCTACACCTATTCGACCCCGTCGCAATGCTTCAACATCGCCTCGCGTCTGACGCCTCCGTACACCGCGACCAGCGCGCCATCGGCCCTGGCCTCCTGTCCCGGCTCCGCCGTCTCGGGCCAGACGATAGGCGGCGTTTACAAGCGTCCGGCCATGACTTACGGCCCGTGGACCTTGGGCAAGGACCAGTCGCTGACCCCAAATGACGGCGTGATCCGCGGCGCCAAGACCAATACCTCGGTCGCCGACATCATCCTCGACTACGACGCCGGTCCGGTGCAGCTGAAGTCGATCAGCTCCTACATCGAGGACGCCACCAGCGGCGACGGCGGAGAGAGCAACGACCCGGGTCGGGTGCAGACCACCGATCAAAATCCGGGCAAGCTCAGCTTCCCGCTGTTCTCGATCTATCCTGTTTACTCGGGCCGCTTCGTCAGCATCAACCGTCGCCACGGCCTTGAGCAGGAGTTCCGCGCGAGCGGAAAGCTGCTGGATGGCAAGCTCACCTACGTGGCCGGCCTCTACGGCTCCAGCCTGGAACAGCACATCAACTACACCATCTACGGCAACTATGATGGCGACGAGTTGGCGCTTTATGGCATCAACGCCACCCAGCGGTACTCGATCGGCAACCCGAACGGCTACGTTTCGCTGCTGGACGCCCAGATCACCGACACCGAACTGGCGGCCTTCACCGAAGTCAACTACGCGCTCACCAGCAAGCTGAAGCTGACCGGCGGCGTCCGCGTGTCGCAGGTCGGTCTGAAGTTCTGGCAGACCAACTACGGCCAGCTGTCGGCCCGCGCCGACTCCAGCGCGCCGTTCGCCACCGCCTCGGGCACCGGCAAGGATACCCCGGTCACTCCGAAGTTCGGCATCCAGTATCAGCTGACCAATCAGGACATGTTGTACTTCACCGCCGCCAAGGGCTTCCGCGCCGGCGGCGTCAACGTGGCCCTGAACCCGCAGGTCTGCTCGGTCGGCCTGGCCCTCTACGGCCTAACCGTGAACGACATTCCCAAGCAATACGGCCCTGACGAAGTCTGGAGCTATGAAGCCGGCGGCAAGTTCCGGCTACTCGACAACAAGATGCAGCTGAACATGGCGGCCTACCAGATCGACTGGACCCAGATTCAGGTGACGACCTCGGCCCAGGGCTGCGGTCAGAACTGGAACCAGAACGGCGGTACGGCGCGCAGCCGCGGCTTCGACCTTCAGATGGAGTACCGTCCCGTCCAGCCGCTGAGCCTGAACGCCAGCGTCGGCTATGACAACGCCGTCTACACCCAAGCGGTGCTGGGTCCAAAGCCCACCACGGCGGGCGTCGCCCAGGCGGTGACCTTCAACTCGGGCGACCCGATCGGCGTGCCGACCTGGCAGGCCGCGCTTGGCGGCCGCTATGACCTGACGGTCCGCAACTTGCCCGCCTACGTCCGCGTCGACTACCAGTACACCGGTTCTTATCTGGTCGGCTCCAGCTATGGCACGGGGAACTTCAACCCCTACACCCGCAACATTCCCGCCGTGAACACGGTCAATATGCGGTTCGGCGTGAACTTCCCGAACAACCTGGAAGTGAACATCTACTCGAACAACATCCTGAACGACCGGGGTCTGACCAACGCCCCGGGCAACGGCCAGTCGGCCTGCAACGCGGCCACCGGCGGCCCCACCTGTTCGGTGTACAGCAACTTCAACCCGTTCGTGTCTTACAGCTACCAGCGCCCGCGTGTCGTCGGCGTGCAGGCCAACTACCGCTTCTAACCTCGAGCCGACACCGACGTGAAAAAGGGCCTCGGAGCTGAGCTCCGAGGCCTTAGTTCTGTGGATGGACCGCGGTCGGGGGAAAAGCTCCGGCGCAGTCTGATGCCGCGGCGCCGGCCTCAGGAAACGACGCCGCGCACATCTGGAAATGAAGACGCGAGGAAGGATCCTTTCCTTCGATCGTTCAACCTTTTCGCGGCCCAGGATCATCCGGAGACGGATCGTCCGCGTCGGCGCCGAAATTTGCGTCCGACGCGTAGGAAAACCGCAGCTGTTGCGTCTTCTTCACAGCGCCCGGACCGGCATGGCGGCGGCGCAGGAGGATCGGTCTATGCAGGTTTCCAAGAAGATGCTGGCCCTGGCCGGCGTGGCGGTCGTTTCGCTGGCGTCCGCGCCGGCCTTCGCGCACCACTCGTTCGCGATGTTCGACAACCAGAAGAACGTCACCCTGGAAGGCACTGTGAAGGAATTCCAGTGGACCAACCCGCACAGCTGGATCCAGCTGGTGGTCAAGGACCCGGCGACCGGCAAGGAAGTCGAGTACTCCATCGAAGGCGGCAGCCCGAACGGCCTGTCGCGCTCGGGCTGGAAGCGCACCTCGCTGAAGCCCGGCGACAAGGCGGTGGCGGTGATCCACCCGCTGAAGGACGGCACCAACGGCGGCTCGCTCGTCTCGGTGTCGGTCGGCGGCGTCCAGATCGGCGGCGCCCGCTCCTGAGCGAACGCTGGATCGCAGAATTCGGGAAGGGCGGCTCGCAAGGGCCGCCCTTTTTGATTCCCACCTCCGGGAGGTAGGAGGCGCGACCGCCGGACGCAGCGACCGCCCGCCGCATCGCCGCCTGGGCAACCACAGTCCAGCGTGGCCGTTGTTTCGTCAGATGGAGGCTGAACATGACGGCCGAGGACAAACTGGCGCTGTGCGAGAAAGTCATAGCCCGCTGGCTGGAGGACGAACTCCCCGGCGACACGGCTATGGTGTCGGTGATCACCATCCTCTACCCGGGGCTGATGAGCGAGGATCAGGTGGTCCGCGAGGTCACCGGGCCGCGCCCGACCCTGAACTAGCATCGCTCCGGGTCCGGCTGACCGCCGTCTTTCGCCCTCGGGGGACCTCTGGGCGTTCCGCGCGTTATTCCCTGCGAACGGTGGTGAGGACGACGGACATGGCGCGTAGCGCAGTAGCATTATTGGCGGCCTTGGGAATGACGGCCGCGCTCGCGGCGATGCCGGCCCAGGCGCAACCCGGCCCTCCATCCGCCGATCAGGACCGCGCTTCCGACCTTGCCGCCGCCCGTCCCTGCTGCGTCGTGCCGGCGGGAACTCCAGTCGCGGTCGAGATGGCGCAGACGGTCTCGACGCGCACCGCCAAGGCGGGAGACGCCTTCGACATCCGCCTCGCCGCCCCGCTGATCGTCGACGGTCGCGTGGTGCTGCCCCAGGGAACGCCAGGCGTCGGCCGGGTCGTGCAATCCTCGGGCCCCGGCATCGGCGGCAAGGGCGCCAAGCTGATCCTGTCCGCCGAATATCTCAACGCGCCGGGCGGGGCAGTGAAGCTCTCCGCGATGCAGCTCACCGGCACCGGCAAGGACCATTCTAACGCCGCCAACATGCTGGGCGTCGGCGGCCTGGTGTTCATGCCTCTGGGACTGGCCGGCATCGTCATGACCGGCGAGGCCATCGAGATACCCTCGGGCGTGGTCGCCGCCGCCAAGATCGCCGACGATGTCACCCTCCAGCAGGTCGCCATGGCGTCCGGCGAGGACTACCAGCGCGTTCAGGCGGTGTTCGGCCAACCCGCTACCAGCACGGGCTGGCTCAACGTCCCGCCGCCGCCGGCGGGTCTGGGCCAAGTGGTGTTCTTCCGGCGCAAGACCATGGTCGGCATCCAGTGGTTCAATGTTCGCGAGAACGGCGACGCTCTGGGCAAGCTGACCACCGGCACCTATTTCATCGTGCCGCTCGCCCCGGGTCTGCACAGCTTCACAGCCAAGAGCGAGCCGGAGCTGAAGGATCACCTCACCCTCAAGATCGATCCCGGCGAGACCTACTATGTGGAATCGATCATGACCCACGGCCTGGTGCTCGGCGCGGCCGAGCTGACGCCCTCGGACAAGGCCCGGTTCGACCAGGTCTCCGGCGACCTCAAGCCCGCCGAGGTCAAGACGGCGGACGCCGGCCGCTAGTTGACGTCCTTGTCGATCGGCTTGCCGTCGGTCCCAAGGGTCAGGGTCTTGCCGGAAGGCGTGACGACGTTGCGGTTGTTCTCGGCGCAGGCGTAGTCGTAGGCCCGCGTTCCGACCGGCAGCTTCCTGAACCGCTTCACCACATGCCAGGGCTTGGTGAAGGCCACCGGATCGTCCAGCGTCATGTCCGCCTCGATGGTCTTGTCGTCGACCTTGCGCATGCGGGTGACGGTGTGAAGCTTGTCCGAGCTGATGGCGCCTGTGCGGTCGATGATCTGGTCGGGCCAGCCCTTCACCCCGATGGTGTCGAACACCAGGGTGTCGCCCTCCCAGTGGCCGACGCTGTCGCCGCTGTAGGTCGGCCAGATCTCGTCGGGCGAAAGGTGAGGGCGCCCGTCGGTGTAGATGCGCACAACGTTCGGGCCGTTCTCAGTGACGATCCAGCTCTGCTCTGGCCGCACGATGAATTCGTTGGTGTCGGGGGTGTTGAGGTCCCGCGGCCAGCCCGAGGGCGTGCCGCAGATGGTCACCTTGTCGGGGAAACGGTCTATCGCCACCTTGGCGATGTTGGCCTCATACCGTTTCTGCCATTCGGCGTTGTAAGGCACGGCCTCGCGGGTGTTGGGCAGGCCGGCGACGCCGTTGGGCGGCGTCTTGGTGGCCTGGTCGAACACCGTGTTTCCGACCATCTGCCAGACCCCGCTCCAATCGGGCAGCTCATGGCCGTCCTTGGCTACGACCTTCTGGGCGTGAGCGGCGCCGGCGGCGAGGCTCGCAGCGGCGACGAGGGCTAGGGCAAGGGCGGCGCGGGCCATGGTCACATCCTCCGGACGGCGGGCCTTCGCGCGGGCCCGCTCGTGAAGCCCGAGTTTGGAGCAGAAAGCCAGGCGGCGGAAGGGAGTCCTACTTCCTGGGATTCCTGATCGCGGTTCAGGGCTTGGCGGCGCCCGCGGCGAGGGGGTCGCGGTTATTTTCCTCGCAGACGTATTCCATGATCCGCGCGGCCGGGCCGCCGCGCTTGTACTTCTTGGTCACCACCCACGGATGGACGAAGGCCTTGGGGTCGATGACGGTGACCTCGTCTTCCAGCATGTCCGGCGCGCCCTTGGCGGCCGGAACCTGACGCATGCGCTCGGTGACGTGGATCTGGTCGGAGTGTTCGATGCCCGAGGCGTCGAAGCCGGTGTCGCCCCGGATGCCCACGGTGTCGATCACCAGCACCGCGTCCTTGCCCTTGCCCTCCCAGCGGCCGATCGAGTGGCCGTTGAAGGTGGGGTCCAGCTCGTCCGAGGGCGGGTGGCCGCGCCCGTCGGTGAACACGCGGCGCACCTGGCTTGCCCATTCGGCGATGATGGTCACCTGGCCCGGCGTCATCAGGATCTCCATGGGATAGGTCATGGTCATGATCCGCGGCATGCCGGGCGGCAGGCAGGTCGAGGTCGGGTCGGCAACGGGATGGCCCTGGCGCGCGGCCTCGGTGGTCTTGCGGTACTTCTCGGCGTACTCGGGCGTGAACGGCGGGGTCTCCGGCACGCCCGGCCGCCCGGTCGGCTCCCAGGTGATCGAGCCCACCCGCTCCCAGATTCCGTTCCAGTTGGGCAGGTCGCTAGGCGCGGGGACATGCACTTGTGCGTGTCCCACGGCGCTGACTTGGGCCAGCGCCAGGGCGGACAGGCCAGCGATCAGGGCAATGCGCGCGTTCATTGTCGATCTCCCAGACGAGGGGACACGCACAAGTGCATGTCCCCTAGTTCCACAGCCGCTTCGATGCGATCGCCGCGCCTTCGGCCAGGGCCGCCAGCTTCTTATAGGCGATCTCGGCGTCCAGCTTGCCGAAGCCGGCGAAGGTGCCGAATCCGCAGTCGGTGCCCGCCAGCACCCGCTCGCGCCCGACGATGGCGGCGAACCGCTCCACGCCCTGGGCCACCAGCTCCGGATGCTCGACATAGTTGGAGCAACTGTCGATCAGCCCCGGGATCAGCACCTTGTCGTCGGGCAGCTGGGCCTCGGCCCACACCGTCCATTCGTGAGCATGCCGCGAATTGGCCGCCTCGAACAGAATTCCTTGGGGCTTGGCCTTCAGCACCGCCGGCAGGATCTTGATCAGGTCGATGTCGTGGTCGTGCGGGCCCTCGTAGTTGCCCCAGCAGACGTGCATGCGCACCCGGTCGGCCGGAATGCCCTCCAGCGCCGCGTTCATCGCCTCGACGTGCAGCTCGGCGCGCTTGACGAACTCTGCTTCCGAGAGGTCCTGGAACCCGGTGTGATGGGCCATGGCCAGGTCCGGGCAGTCGAGCTGCAGCACTAGGCCCGCCTCCACGATCATCCGGTATTCCTGCTTCATCGCGTCGGACAGGGCCCAGACATAGGCCTCATGCGTCTCGTAGTACTGGTTGGGCTGGAAGGCGGTGATCAACCCGGGCGAGGCTGAGTTCATGAAGCCTTCCACGACGCTGGACGCCTTCATCGCGGCCAGCATGTTGTCGATGTCGGTCTTCAGAGGCTCCAGGTCGTTTACCGCCACCGGCCCAATGCACGAGGCCCGGCGGAATTCCTGCACCCCGGTCATGCGCGCCATCTTCTCGCGGAACTCGGGGTAGGGGGCCAGGTCCAGCGCTACCTTGCGCTTGTTGTCGCCGCCGAAGCCGGACAGGCGGTCCATCATGTAGGTGGAGTAGCTGACCTTCGACGCCTCGCCGTCTGACGGAACGTCGACCCCAGCCTCGACCTGCCGCTGCACCACCGCCGCCACCGACTCCCGGATTGTGCGCGCGTACTCGGCCGGATCGTAGGCCTGGCCGTGGTCCTTCCTCAGCAGCATGTCGACCAGGCCTTGCGGCCGCGGCATGGACCCCACGTGGGTGGTCAGGATCCGGTCTGTGCTCAGACGCATGGGCTCTTCCGTGAACAACCGGCGCCGTTTGCGGCGCTCGCACTTTCGCGTAGGCCTATAGCCGATGTCGCCGCCTTGAGGAGTGTCAGATTGTCGTCAGGCGAAAGAGGGGTAGGCTCGCGGGCCTGTGCGTCCCTGTTGTTCGGAACGGTGCTTGCGGCGGCGCCGGTCGATGTCACCTGGGCGGCGGCGCCGGATGGGTTCGTGCGGCGGCTGGAGGCTCTGGCCGTGCTCCAGACCCTGCGGGCCGAACTGCTTGGCCATGACTCCTCGACCGCCGTGCTGCAGTCCTGGTGCGACGTCCACGGCCCGCCTGGGCTGAAGATCGTCGCCGAACGCGATCCGGGTCCCGAGCGGGCGCCGAACGAGGCGGCCCGCAAGGCGCTGGACCTCAAGCCCGGCCAGGCGGTGCGCTACCGGAGGGTCAAGCTCGCCTGCGGCAAGACGGTGCTGTCGGAGGCCGACAACTGGTACCTGCCCGAACGCCTGACGCCCGAGATGAACCGGACTCTCGACACCTCCGACGCCCCATTCGGCCAGGTCGTCCGCCCCCTCGACTTCCGTCGGCGGTTCCTGTCGGCCGATCTCCTGTGGAAACCCCTGCCGGACGGCTGGGAGAAGTTCGCGCCCGACGCTCGCCCCGCCGGTCCGATCCCCGCAGAAGTGCTGCAGGACACCGCCGTCCTCGCCACCCCCGACGGCCGCCCGTTCAGTTTCGTCGCCGAAACCTATACGGCGGCGGCGGTGGAGATGGGCCTGCCGCCCCTTAAGACCAGCCATCGTCCGTGACCGCCTAGGACGACGCTGCGGGCTCGGCTGCCCGGATCCGCGGGGGGGACAGACGTTTCCGCCGCCGGCCGCATAGGCTTACACTGGCGCCCCGAAGTTCCGAGGTCGCCCAAGCGCGGCGGACGCAGCCTTGCAGGGAGGGACTCCGGTGCCACAGACCAAGATTTCGCGCAAAAGGCTGCTGCAGCTGGGCGGAGCGAGTCTCGGCGCCGCGGCATTGGCGGGCGTGGGGCCGTCGGCGGCGCAAAGGCCATCGCAGAGACGGCCCAATATCCTGTTCATCACCGTCGATCAGCTGTGTTCCTTCGCGGACCTGCCGCGGGACCTGCCGCTGCCCAACTTCCAGCGCCTGCTCCGCCAGGGCCGCAGCTTCACCAACTATCATGTCCACCAGGCGCCCTGCGGTCCCTCGCGGTCGATGATCTACACCGGCCAATATGTGCAGAAGACCGGCGTCTACACCAACCCGCCGGGGGAATACGCCCAGGTCGAACCGGGGGCCGCGGCTGTCGAACTGTCTCCGAAGCTCCTCACCATCGGCAGCATGCTGCGCGAGCAGGGCTACTACACGGCCTACAAGGGCAAATGGCACCTCAGCCTGATCAACCAGAGGGTGAGGGCGGCCACTCCCGGCCGGCGCTACCCGGATACGTCCCAGGCCTTGGAGCCTTACGGCTTTGCCGATTACGGCTTCGACGGCGAAAGCACGGGCATGATGTGGGCCGGGTTCGGCCACGATGGCTTCATCGCGGCCGACTCCATCGAGCTGCTGGGCCGCCTGGCGAGGGGGCGCTCGAAGGGCAAGCCCTGGTGCCTGGCGATCAATTTCGTCAATCCGCACGACATCATGTTCTATGGCGGGGGCGACGACACCGAGCGTGCGCCGAGTCCGATCGGCATCGCCCTGCCGCCGCCGCCGGTCGCGCCGTACGATCACAGCTGGAACGAGCCGCTGCCGGCGAGCTTTTACAAGGACGATCTTTCGACCAAGCCCAAGGCGCAGCAGGGCCGCACCGGGTCCTCAGCGCCCAAGAGCGAGGCCGCGTGGCGGGCCTATCGCAGCTACTATTTCAACTGCATCCGCGACGTCGACAGCCATCTCGGTCAGGTGCTGGACGCCCTCGACCGCTTCGGCCTGGCGGGCGACACCATCGTGGTCCTGACCGCCGACCACGGCGAACAGGCTGGGGCGCACGGCCTCGGCGGCAAGGGCGGCACCATGTACAAGGAGACCTTGCGGGTGCCTCTGGTCGTTCGCGGTCCTGGTATTTCGCCACGGCCCTCGGCGGCCCTCGCGGGAAGCGTCGATCTGACGCCGACCCTGCTGGCCCTGGCCGGCCTCGACTCCGACGCCCGCGCCAAGCGCTATCCCGATCTGCACGGCGTGGATCTGACGCCCATTCTGAATGATCCGGCGGCCACGACCGAGCGGGACCGGCGCGGCGTGCTGTTTGATTTTCTCAGCGCGCCGGGGGGCGGACCGGGCGAACCGACCGGACCCGACGTCCGGACGCAGTTGAGGGGCGTGTTCGACGGCCGCTACAAGTTCGCCCGCTACTTCAATATCCGCCAGCACCATATCCCGAACGACTGGGAAACCCTGATCGCGCACAACGACCTGGAGCTCTACGACACCCGGACCGATCCGGACGAGATCGTGAACCTGGCCGCCAATCCTGCGGCGCGCCGGGACCTCATCCTGGCGCTGAACGCGAAGGTGAACCGTTTGATCGCCGAGGAGATCGGCGCCGATGACGGGTCGATCTTCCCGGGCGGGCCCACGCAGTACCAGCTGAAATCGTGACGGAGTCGTCGAACTTCGGGCCTTGATCGGACCTTGGTCCCGCCGAAAAATCCCCCGGATTGGCCGGTCCGGCCAATTGCCTCGTCAACGAAAGCATGATTGCGTTCGGCGGCGCTCGAAGAGGCGGGTTACGCCCACGCGCCAGCGAAATTGGGAGGATTACAGTGGCGGATGATGCAGCACCCAAGGTTGGCCGTCGCGGGTTCCTGAAGGGCGCGGCCCTCGGGGGTATCGCGGCCGCGACGCCGGCGATCGCCGCCGCCCAGACCCCGCCCCCGGCCGGTCAGAGCGGCACGGGCGCCACCGGTCCCCGCGCCGCCGCCGCGGCCGCCGATCGCAGCCAGCCTCGCCCGGCCCAGCCGGTCTCGACCTCGGCCGAGCAGACCAACCGCGACGAAGGCGCCACCTACACCACCTGCGGCGGCGACTACATGACCGACGTGCTGCGCAGCCTCGGCATCGAGTACTTCGCGGCCACCCCTGGCAACACCTTCATGGGCCTGCACGAGGCGATCGTGAACTACGGCATGCTGACCCAGCCCAAGCTGCGGTCGCTGACGACGATGCACGAGGAAGCCTCGGTGGCCATGTGCCACGGCTACGCCAAGATCGCCGGCAAGCCGATGGCCTGCATGTTCCACACCACCGTGGGCACCATGCACGCCTCCATGGCCGTCTATAACGCCTACGCCGACCGCGTGCCGATCTTCATGATGACCGGCGTGGCCCTTCAGGAAGAGCGTCGCCCCGGCGGGGTCGACTGGCTGCACGACGCCACCGACGGCCCGGCGCTGATGCGCGACTTCACCAAGTGGGACGACACCCCCGCCTCGCTGACCCACTTCGGCGAGTCGGCCGTCCGCGCCTGGAAGTTCGCCATGACCCCGCCCTATGGGCCGACCCTTCTCGCGGTCGACACCCAGATGCAGGAAGACGAGATCCCCGGCGGCGCCTCCAAGACCCCGCCGATCCCCAAGCTGCCCCGGATCGTGCCGCCGTCCGGCGAAGCCGGCGCGGTGCGCGAGCTGGCCGGGATGCTGGTCAAGGCCCAGAACCCGGTGATCGTGGCCGACCGCTGCGCCCGCACCACCGAGGGCCTCAAGCTGCTGGTCGAGCTGGCCGAGACCCTCAACGCGCCGGTGTGCGACACCACCAACCGCATGAACTTCCCCTGGCGCCACCCGCTCAGCCAGTCGCCGCGCCAGGGCGCGCTGCTCGGCCAGGCCGACGTGATCCTGGGGCTGGAGCCCGGCGACCCCTTCGGTCTCGCCAACCGCAAGGACCGCGAGGGCAACGTCCGCCGCTTCGTCAAGCCGGACGCCAAGGTGGTCACCATCTCGTCGGTGGAGCTCTACCCCAAGGGCAACTACCAGGACCTGCAGCGCTATCCGTCCAACGTCGACATGGCGATGGAAGCCGACGCCCAGGCCACGCTGCCGTTCCTGATCGAGGAGGTGAAGCGCCAGATGGGGGCCAAGAACCAGTTCGAAGCGCGCGGCCAGGCGCACGCCAAGGCCCACCGCGACGACCTGGAGGCCGCCAAGCGCAACGCAGTGTTCGGCTGGGACGACAGCCCCATCTCCATGCCGCGGATGTGCCAGGAGCTCTACGAGAACATCAAGGGCGACGACTGGTCGCTGGTGTCGGACACCAACTTCCAGAGTCGCTGGCCGCAGAAGCTTTGGCACGCCGACAAGCACCATCAGTTCATCGGCGGCCACGGCGCCGCCGGCATCGGCTACCTGACCCCCGCCAGCCTCGGCGCGGCCCTGGCCAACCAGGAGCACGGGCGCCTGTCGGTGTCGTTCATCGGCGACGGCGATCTGATGTTCGGCCCGGGCGTCCTGTGGACCGCCGCGCACGAGCGCATCCCGATCCTCTATCTCGTGCACAACAACCGCGGCTACCACATGGAGATCATGCAGATGCAGGTGATCGCCAACCGGCGTAACCGCGGCATCGATCGCCTGGGCATCGCCTGCGGCATCGACAATCCCAACATCAACTATTCGATGATGGCCAAGTCGATGGGCATGTATTCCGAGGGTCCGATCGAGAACCCCAAGGACCTCGGGCCGGCCATCAAGCGCGCCATCGCTGTGGTCAAGAAGGGCGAACCGGCCCTGATCGACGTCGTGTCGCAAGGCCGCTAGGGGGAGATGACGATCATGAAGACCTTCGCCTTCGCCCTCGCCGCCGCCGCCCTGCTCGCGGGCGCCGCCGTGGCTCAGGACGCCGCCCCCAGGGGCGACGCCGCCCACGGCAAGTCGATCTACGTCAGCTACGGCTGCTGGCAGTGCCACGGCTATCAGGGCCAGGGCGGCGCCGGGCCCAAGCTCGCGCCCAATCCGCTGCCCTTCGAGGCGATCTCCCGCCAGCTGCGCAAGCCGCGCGGGACCATGCCGGTCTACACCCACGTGACGACGCCGGATCAGGACGTGGCCGATATGTACGCCTATCTGCAGACCATCCCCAAGGCCAAGACCGTGGCCGACATCCCCGCCCTGGCCGGCATCCAACCCTAGGCTCTGGGCAGGCCACAAAGACGCCCCTCTGGCGTCTTGCCCCCGGCGATGGAGCGGGCTATACGCTCGCCTCCTTCGCGATTCAGGCTTTTTG
>Ga0265327_10003438_pt1 | contig 15122 bp, 12 predicted proteins | sample 41621metaG_FD_202089 | JGI IMG/M metagenome (GOLD analysis project Ga0265327, IMG submission 202089) | Rhizosphere microbial communities from Carex aquatilis grown in University of Washington, Seatle, WA, United States - 4-16-21 metaG | ecosystem: Host-associated > Plants > Roots > Rhizosphere... | reverse complement strand
CTTCGGGTCGGACGTCGTGATCGCCAAGGAGACCTTGGCGGTGCCGTCGGCGAACGCCGCCGACCGCACGAGGCCGAAGGACACGATGTCCCGGCTGAACCCGGGATACTTCACTTGCTTGAGCGCTGCCTTGATGTCGTCGGAGGTCACAATGAAAATTGCTTGGAAAAGTTGGCGGATTGACCTTGTGAGTAGGCTGCCGGGAGTAAAACAAAAACCGGCTCGGCACTTTCCCCCTCATTTCCTGACTCATCCTCATGCAGAACATCTTTCGTCTTTTCCTCGGCCTGTCCCTGGCGGCGACCGCCTTCGGCCAGCGCAACATCGGCGACGTCGTGGTCCAGGGTGACACCAAGACAATCGGGATCACGGTCGCCTCGACCTCGCCCGAATTGCAGAACCTCGCCCTGCAGGCGTTCAAGACCCACGGCCGCTACCAGCTGTTCGCCAGCGGCGGGGCCTACGAGATCAATTTCACGCCGGCCGGCGCCAACCAGGTGACGGTGTCGATCACCAAGCGCGGCGCGGCGGCGGGGTCGAATGAGACCGTGACGGGCACGAGCCTCCGCAACGCGCTGCTGCGCGCCGCCGACGTCGCGGTGACGCGCACGAGCGGCCTGCGCGGCTACTTTGCCGGCCGGCTCGCCTTTGTCACCGACCGGGGCGGCTCGGAGACCATCATGACCGGCGACCTGTTCTTCGGGGAGCTGCAGAGCCACCCGGTCAACGGCAAGAACATCGTCGGTCCCCGCTGGTCGCCCGACGGCTCGAAGATTCTTTTCACCAGCTATCGCACGGGATTTCCCGACATCTACGTGCTCGACATCCGCGCGCGCCAGATGAGCGTGTTCGCCAGCTTCAAGGGCACGAACAGCGGCGCGCATTACAGCCCCGACGGCACGCGCGTCGCAATGGTCCTGTCCGGCGAGGGCAATCCCGAGGTTTACATCGGCAATGCGGTGGGCCGGCAGATCAAGCGCATGACCAACAACCAGTCCGTCGAGGCTTCGCCCTGCTGGTCGCCCGATGGCTCGCGCCTGGTGTTCACCTCCGACGCCGCCGGCGGTCCGCAGCTTTACGTGATGTCCGCGGCCGGCGGCCCGATGTCGCGCCTCGGCACCAATGTTTCCAAATACTGCGCGGAACCCGACTGGAGCGCCGCCGACCCGAAGAAGATCGTCTTCACCGCCGGCGTGGGCCACGGCTACCAGGCCGCGGTTTATGATTTCGGCGCGGGCTCGGCCCAGGTGGTCTCCAAGGCGCCGATGGATGCGGTCGAGCCCGTCTGGCTCGCCGACGGCCGCCACATCGTCTGCACCTTCCGCAACGCGAGCACCCGCATACTCTACGTCGTCGACACGGAGTCCGGCAAGGCCACCCAGCTCAGCCCGACCGGACTCGGCAACGCCTGGGGCGCCAGCTACCTGGCACCGTGACACGGAATGATCCGGCCCCTCGCGCCGATCCGTTGAGGTCGCCCGGGACAACCCCGTTTTCCCCATGAGGCTGCTCTTCATCGGTGACATCGTCGGGCGTCCGGGCCGCGACATCGTCGGCGCGCTCGCGCCGCGGATTCGCGCGGAACGCGGCGTCGACTTCATCATCGCCAACGCCGAGAACGCCGCCGCGGGTGCGGGCCTGACCGGCACGCTGGCCCGACAGATTCTCGACAGTGGTGTCGATGCGATCACCCTCGGCGACCACGTGTGGGACCAGAAGGGCTTCGAGACCGAGATCGTCGGTCTGGACCGCGTCTGCCGGCCGGCGAACCTGCCGGCCTCGTGTCCGGGGCGCACGCACCTCATCCTCGAGAAAAACGGTTTTCGCCTGCTCGTCTTCACCGTGCTCGGCCGCAACTTCATGGGGCCAAAGGTCGATTGCCCGTTTCTCGGCGCCGATGCCCTCCTGCGGAATGCCGCCGGGCGTTTCGACGGCGCGCTCGCGGAAATCCACGCGGAGGCCACCTCCGAGAAGCAGGCCATGGGGTGGTACCTCGACGGGCGCGTCACCGCCGTTCTCGGCACGCATACGCACGTCGCCACCGCCGATGCCTCGCTCCTGAAAAAACAGACCGCCTTCATGTGCGACGTCGGCATGACCGGTCCGTACGAGTCGGTGCTTGGCCGGGAGATCGCTCCCGTGATCGCGCGATTTGTCGACGGTATGCCGCGCCGGTTCGAGGTGGCCACGGGCGACAACCGACTCTGCGGGGCGCTCGTGGATTTCGGTCCCGCTGGCCGGGCGGAAAAGATCGAGTGGCTCAGTCTGAAAGGGTAGGGTCCGGACCCGCCGGCTCGCCCGAAATGGAGGCGGGGTGCCTGCCCCGAGCCCCTCGGCTCCCCTCGAGGCCTTGAGCAAAGCCGGAACGGCCTGTCGAACGGGCCCTCACCCCGCGCCACCCGCTCTGGTGTCCCGGTCGCGTAACCGGCCGAAGGCGCAGGTATTCATGGCCTTAATACCCTGAATTTCCCCGCATCCTCTCCCGATTCCCGGTGTCAAAATCATTATGGTAAAAAGCACAGGCACTTATCAGGGAGGCCTCAATTGTCAGTTGATCCACGGGCCCTCGGGGAAGATTGTGGAGACCGATGCGCCGGTGGACAACCACGGGCGCGGGCAGGCGTTTTCGCCGACGGACCTCACCACGGCTTCGTTTGCGTCCTGCATGGTGACGACCATGGCGATCGCGGCGCGGACCAAGCTGGGCTTCGACATTCCCGGCGTGCGCTGGGAAGTCACCAAGGAGATGTCGGCCGATTCGCCGCGCCGGATCGTGCGCGTCACCACCCAAATCTGGCTCCCGATCCTTAAGTCGAAGGATCCGGTGGGCGTGCTCGAGAAGGCTGCGCTGAATTGCCCGGTGCACCACAGCTTGCATCCGTCGATCGAGCGGCCGGTGACGTTCCACTGGCAGGAGGCGTAGGCCGCGGGGACAACGGGTAGGGCGAGTCGTCCGGGCGAACCGGCCTGGTGTGGGAGTGAAAGCGAAGGAAAGGGTGGACGTGAACAACGCGGCCCTTGCGCCGGACTCGCCCGGCCGGCCATCAATTGGAGCCGAGCCGGTATGTGCCGTTGAAAATCAACTCGATCCCGTCCGCCTTGATGCGGAGCTTGAGCTTCCCGGTGGTCGCGTTGGCCGGCTGGGCTCGGCCCGTGACATGGCGGGGCTTGCCCTTCTGGTTGGCGCCGTCGCCGGCGAATTCCACGGTCTCGCCCCGCGCCGCCCGGCGGAGACCGGCCTCCGGCACCTGGATCGTGACCGAACCTTTCTCGCCCCAGAAAAACCAAGGCCAGACCGTCGCCTCATAGGTCGCCGTGTAGGTGTCGCCTTTCCGGACGAACGGGCCAGGCGTCAGCGTAACGCTCCCGACGTAAATCGAGGTTTTCATGGGTCCGACGCTGAGTTGCTCCCAACCGGCCGGCGGGGCGGCCGGCGCCGCCCGCGACGCGAGCGCACCGAGGGCCGCCAGCAGGAGAAATGAGGCCAGTCGCACGGGCGCCACCATGGCCGGCTGGCGGCGGCGGGCAAAGCGTTTTTTGCCGGGGCGGGCGGCGGCGGTGCATTTCTCGTTGCCAAGTCCGGCGGCCGGTCGTTGCTTCGCCGCGTATGGCCAAGAAAGCGCAAGCCACGTGGGGCGGACGGTTTTCCCAAAAGCCCGCCGACCTGATGCTGCGGTTCAGCGAATCGGTTTCGTTCGACCGCCGGCTGGCGTTGTTTGACCTCCAGGGCAGCCGGGCCCACGCCGCGATGCTCGCCAAGGTCGGCCTGATCTCGCGGAGGGAAGGCGCCGCCATCCACGCCGGACTCGCGGCCATTGGGCGCGAAGTCGCGGCCGGTCAGTTCAAGTGGTCGACGAAGCTGGAGGACGTCCACATGAACATCGAGCACGCGCTGGCAAAACGCGTGCCCGCGGCCGCGCGGCTGCACACGGCGCGGAGCCGCAACGACCAGGTCGCGACCGACATGCGGCTCTACCTCAAGGCCGCCTGCGCGGAGATCGGCCCGAAAATTGCCGGCGCCCAGCGCGCGATCCTGACGGTCGCGCGGGCGAACGCCGCGGTGCTCATCCCCGGCTACACGCACCTCCAGCGGGCGCAGCCCGTGTACCTGGCCCACCATCTCTTCGCCTGGCTGGAAATGCTGGAACGCGACGCCGCGCGCTTTGCGGTGGTGGCCGACCATGCCAACTGGTGTCCGCTGGGCTCCGGGGCGCTGGCCGGTACCACGCTCCCGATCGACCGCGAGTTCACGGCCCGGGAACTCGGGTTCGTCGACGCCGCCGGCCGCCCGCGGGTGACGCAAAACAGCATGGATGCGGTGGCCGACCGCGACCTCTACGTCGAGTTTGCCGCGGCGTGCGCGCTCGTGGGCGTGCACCTGTCCCGCCTCGCGGAGGACCTGATCCTCTGGGCGAGCCAGGAGTTCAGGTTCGTGGACCTGCCGGATGCGTTTTGCACCGGCTCCAGCCTGATGCCGCAGAAGAAGAATCCCGACTCGCTCGAGCTCATCCGCGGCAAGGCGGCGCGCCTGCAGGGCAACCTGCACACCCTGCTCGTGCTCGTGAAGGGCCTTCCGCTGACCTACAACCGGGACCTGCAGGAGGACAAGCCGCCCGTATTCGACAGCCACGACCAGACCGCGCTCTGCCTCGAGGTGCTCGCGGGGACCATCGCCGGGATGAAGGTCAACCGCGCAGGCTGTGCCGCGGCCGTGGCCGACCCGGCGTTGCTCGCCACGGACCTCGCCGACTACCTGGTGCGGCGCGGCGTGCCGTTCCGCGCGGCCCACCACGCGGTCGGGGCGGTCGTCAAGCTGGCCGAGCAAAGGGGAGTGCCGCTCAACCGGCTGGCCCTGGCCGACGTCAAGGCGATCCATCCCGCTTTCTCGCGCGACTGGATCGACTCGTTCGACCTTGCCAAGGCGATGGCGCGCCGGCGCGGCACGGGCATGCCCGGTCCCGCCCAGCTCAAGCGCCAGTTGGCGCGGTGGAGCCGGACGCTGGGATAGGTCGAGGTCGATCGCGGAAGACCGGAGGGACGGAGATGCTGATAATGCAATTGATCCATGCAGAACTGTCGGAGCAGATTCTGGGTTGCGGCAGCAGGGTGCATCGGGAGCTCGGTCCCGGTTTCCTTGAGAAGATTTACGAAGAGGCGCTCGGTGTCGGGTTGGCGTCCGCCGGTTTGTGTTTCGAACGGCCGAAGCTTGTGCCTATTCGCTATGCGACCACGGTCGTGGGCGATCATCGTCTGGACCTGCCGGTCGAAGGCACCGTGGTCGTCGAACTCAAGGCGTGTGGGGCGATCGAGGACATTCACCTCGCGACCGCTCGTTCGTATCTGAAGGCAGCGTCGCTCCAGTTGGCGCTGGTCATCAATCTTGCCCGTCCAACGATCGAAATCAAACGGGTCGTCCTCACCCGCTGATTCGGTGCTTCCGTTCCTTCGCCGTTCCGCGATTTCTCCCCTCATGCCGGCCATTCGAATCCTCTCCGACCGCGTCGCGAACCAGATCGCGGCCGGCGAGGTCATTGAACGGCCCGCCGCCGTCATCAAGGAACTGGTCGAAAACTCGCTCGACGCCGGTGCCGACCGCATCGAGGTGGAGTTTCGCCACGGGGGGCGGAGTTACATGCGGGTGGAGGACAACGGCCGCGGGATGAGCCATGACGACGCGCTGCTCTCGCTCGAGCGCCATGCGACGAGCAAGATCGTGGAGACCGCCGACCTCGACCGGCTCGACACCTTCGGCTTCCGCGGCGAGGCGCTGCCGTCAATCGCGAGCGTGTGCCGCTTCGAGCTGCAGACCCGCCCGGCCGAGGCGGAGGCCGGCACCGAGGTGGTCGTCAACGGCGGCAAGCTCGTGCACGTGCGCGCGTGCGGCGTCGCCCCGGGCACGCGCATCACGGTGACCCACCTGTTCAACGCCGTGCCGGCGCGGCGCAAGTTCCTGCGCAGCGACCAGACCGAGGCCGCCCACATTGTCCAGACGGTGCGCCTCTACGCGCTGGCGTGTCCGCAGACCGCGTTCACGCTGGTGGAGGACGGCCGAATCCTGTTCCAGTCGCCGGTCTGCCCGACGCTGGAGGAGCGGGTCGCGGAGATTTTCGGTCCGCAACTCGCGGCGGACCTGCTGGCCGTTTCGGCGGACGGCGCGGGGATGCGGCTGTCCGGCCTGATCGGCAAGCCCGGCGTCAGCCGCGCCTCCCGGCACGAGATGATCACCTTCGTCAACCGCCGCCCGGTGGACAGCCGCACGCTGAATTTCGCGCTGATTGAGTCGTACGCGACCACGCTGCCCAAGGGCCGGTACCCGGTGGCGGTGCTTTTCCTCGACCTGGATCCCACCGCCGTGGACGTGAACGTGCACCCGGCCAAGCGCGAGGTGCGTTTCCGCAGCGAGGGCCAGGTGCGCGGCTTCGTGATTGGCGCGGTCCTCCAGAAGCTGCGCGAAACGGGTGCGGTGGCGCCGGTGGTCGAGCCCCTCGCACCGGTTCCGCCGGACCAGCGCCCGGTGCCGTTCGCGCCGTTACCAAGGTATTCGGCGCCGCCCCCGGCCGTGGCCGGCGTGGTCCCGCGCGCGTTTTCCCTCCCACCGGCTGCGTCGGCGCCCGTCCCCACGGGTGGCGTCGAGGCGCGTCCGCCGGCGCTGCCCGCGCCGCCGGCTGCCGCCCACTGGGCGTGGCGGTTCCTGGGGACGGCGCACGGCGACTATGCGGTCTACGAGTCGCCGGCCGGCCTCGTGGTGGTCGACCGGCGGGCAGCGCATGAGCGCGTGTGGTTTGAGCGGCTGCAGGCGCAGTTCGCGCGGCGCGAGGTGGCCAGCCAACGCCTGCTGTTCGCGATCCCGGTGGAGCTCGATGCCATTGCCAGCGCCCTGCTGATGGACCGCCTGAAGTTCCTCGCGGCGCACGGCCTCGAAGTGGGCGAGTTCGGCCGGAACTTCTTCCGCATCGAGGCGGTGCCCCTCTGGCTCGAGCCGGAGTCGGCCGAGCTCTTCCTGCGCGACGTTCTCGCGTATGTTCGGGAGGGCCGGATCGACGAGAAGAATCCGCAGTTGGCCGAGGAGGAGCTGGCCCGGCTGGCGGCGCAAAAGGCGGTCCGGTTGCCCGACACGATTGGCGAGGCCGAGGCGCTGGCGCTGGTGGCGCAGCTCTTCGCGTGCAGCCAGCCCCAGACCAGCCCAACCGGGCGACCCACGCATTTCGAACTCGGGCGGGGGGAATTGGCGAGGCGGTTTCAGCGCTAGGGCAATTTCTCCTTGGGTCGACGCGTGTCGCCGGGGTCGCCGACCCCGGTGCCTGCGACCGGCCTCAGCGACGCCGGCTACACGAGCGCGCGTCCAACCCGCCCGAGAACGCTCCCGCCCGCGCCTTCTCGCACCCGGCAACATGGAAAATTCGGGCGGCCGCGTGGACGGGCGGATGAGTCGGAGAGGTTTTCGATCCTGCCGGCGAAAGGTCGGCGCCAGGCGGACGGACTGGGTGCGTCGCGCGCGCCACCGGCCGCACCGAGCATCGAGGTTTTGTACGGCAAAAATCAGTCTCGTCGGGTTGGCCCCATTTAATCCTGCCTTGCGTGCCTGGGTGGCACGGCTTGTGATAGAGTACCAGCCATGTCCTCGAAAGCTCGTTCCGGCCCCAAGAAAAGCCACGCCGCTCGCAAGCGGCCCGCCGCCCGTCCGGCTCCGGCCAGGAAGCGGGTGCCCCGCGCGTCGGCCGGCGGGGGCGGGGCCCTGAAGCCGGGGAGCACGGTTCCGTTCGAACCGGCGCACGGGCTGCCGGGACTGCATCACTCCGACGCCTCCAGCGACACGCGTGTCGAGGTGCTGCGGTCGCTGATCCAGCGCCACCTGGTCTCGACGCTGGCGCGCCACGCGGGCTCGGCGACGCCGCGCGACTGGTGGGTGGCCACCGCCCTCGCGGTGCGCGACACCATCCACGAGCGCATGATCGCCACCCAGGCGGTGCACAATGCCGACAACGTCCGCCGCATCTACTATTTCTCGCTCGAGTACCTGATGGGCCGGCTGTTCGGCAACAACCTGCTCGCCACCGGAATGCTGGAGACCGCCAAGGCGGCGCTCGAGTCGCTCGACCAGGATTTCGAACGGATTCGCGATGCCGAGGTGGACATGGGTCTGGGCAACGGCGGCCTGGGGCGCCTGGCGGCGTGCTTCCTCGACTCGCTCGCCACGCTGGATTACCCGGCGCTTGGCTACGGCATCTATTACGAATTCGGCCTCTTCCGGCAGGGCATCGAGGGCGGCCAGCAGATCGAACACCCCGACAACTGGATCATCTTCGGCGACCCGTGGGAGGTTGTCCGCCCGGAATACACGCAGGAAGTCCGCTTCTACGGGCGGGTCGAAAATGTGTTCGATGACCGCGGAAACTACCGCCCGCACTGGGTGGACACGAAAACGATTCTCGGCGTGCCGCACGACATTCCCATCGCCGGCTTCGGCACCAAGACGGTGAACCTTCTCCGCCTCTGGGCCTCGAAGTCGTCCGAGGACTTCGACCTCGCGGCGTTCAACCGCGGCGGCTACGTCGAAGCCGTCCGCGAGAAGGCGGTCGGCGAGACCGTCTCCAAGGTTCTTTATCCAAACGACAAGACCGAGAACGGCAAGGAGCTGCGCCTGATGCAGCAGTATTTTTTCGTCGCCTGCTCGCTCCGCGACATCATCCGCCGGCATTTCCGCAATCCCGCCAATTCGTGGGTCAATTTCGCCGACAAGGTCGCCGTGCAGCTCAACGACACCCATCCCGCCATCGCGGTCATCGAGCTCATGCGCCTGCTCGTCGACGAGGAGAACATGGCGTGGGACGACGCCGCGGCGATCGTCACGAAGACCTTTGCCTACACCAACCACACGCTCCTGCCCGAGGCCCTCGAGAAGTGGGGCGTCGGGCTCTTTGAGCGCGTGTTGCCGCGCCACCTCCAGCTGATCTACGACATGAACGACCGCCTGCTGCAGCGGGTCGAGCAGATGTGGCCCGGCGACAACGACAAGAAGCGGGCCTGCTCGCTGATTGAGGAAAACGGCCACAAGCAGGTCCGCATGGCCAACCTGGCGGTGAGCGGCTGCCATGCCGTCAATGGCGTGGCCGCGCTGCACACCGCGCTGCTGAAGAAGGACCTTTTTCCCGAGTTCGACGCGCTGTACCCGGGCAAATTCCAGAACAAGACCAACGGCATCACGCCGCGCCGCTGGTTGCTGAAGAGCAACCCGCGACTGGCCGCCCTCATCACCAAGAAGCTGGGCGGCGCGGCCTGGGTCCGCGACCTCGACCTTCTCCGGCGACTCGAGAAATTTGCCGGTGACGACGCCTTCCAGCGCGAGTTCATGGCGATCAAGCGCGCCAACAAGGTCGAACTGGCGGCGATCATCCGGACCGAGTGCGGGGTCGAGGTGTCGCCCGACGCGCTCTTCGACGTGCAGATCAAGCGCCTCCACGAATACAAGCGCCAGCACCTGAACCTGCTGCATATCATGGCGCTCTACCGCCGGCTCGTGCAGAACCCGTCCCTCGACATCGTGCCGCGGGTCTTCATTTTCGCCGCCAAGGCCGCCCCGGGCTACGATCTCGCCAAGAACATCATCCGCGCGATCAATGTGATCGGCGCGCACATCAACGCCGACACCCGCATCGGCGGGAAGATCAAGGTGGCGTTCCTGCCGAATTATCGCGTCTCGCTGGCGGAGAAGATCATTCCGGCCGCCGATCTTTCGGAGCAGATCTCCACCGCGGGCAAGGAGGCGTCCGGCACGGGCAACATGAAACTGGCCCTCAACGGCGCGCTCACCATCGGCACGCTCGATGGCGCCAACGTCGAGATTGGCGAGGAGGTCGGCGACGACAACATCTTCATCTTCGGCCTGAACGTCGACGAGGCCAAGGCGCTGCAGGGGCGCGGCTACAACCCGTGGGATTACTATCACGGTGACGAGGAGCTGCGGGCGGTTGTGGACTGGCTCGGCAGCGACTTCTTCACGCCCGGCAACCACGGGGTCTTCTCGCTGGTGCATGAGAGCCTGTTGCGCGGCGGCGACCCCTATCTGGTGCTGGCCGATTTCCGGAAATACAGCGACTGCCAGGCGCGGGTGGACGCGGCGTTCCGCAATCCGCACCGTTGGGCGAAGATGGCCATTCTCAACACCGCCCGCACCGGCAAGTTTTCCAGCGACCGCACCATCCGGGAATATGCGCGCGACATCTGGAAGCTGAAGCCGGCGAGAATGCCCTGAAATGGAACGAGGCAGTTGGGCGTTGAGGGTCGAACGAACTGAAGCTCGTCGGCGGGCGCGTGGTTGCTCGTTGAATCCTGCCGGGTGAGCCGAGGGGGCACCGGCCCGGAAGGCAGGAGCTTGTTCACAGGCGAACTGTCTGGCCGGGAGTTTTACTCGCGTGGGTCGCCTGGGAACCGGCTCCGGCCTCGCCGGGCGGCACCGCCGGTGGGGACATTGCCGGACTCCCTATGTCAGTTTTTGCCCTTGTCCGGCCGGGGGTGTTCCGTAGGTTGCGCCCTCCATGGCCGCGCGCGTCCAGCGACTGATCATCAAATTCGGGTCCGGTATCCTGACCAACCCGAAGGGCAACACGCTGGACCGGCGCCAGTTCACCCGGCTCAGCGCGGAGGTCGCCGCGCTCGTCCGCGCCGGACACGAATGCCTGATCGTCTCCAGCGGAGCGGTCGCCGCCGGCATGTCGGTGCTCGGCCTGGCCGAACGGCCGAAGAACCTCTCCGCCCGCCAGGCCTGCGCCGCGGTCGGGCAGACTCGCCTGATGCAGCTCTACGCCACGATGTTCGCCCGCCATGGCCTGCATGTCGCCCAATTGCTGCTGACCCACAGTGACCTCGACAGTCGGGCCCGTCACGCCAACGCGCGCAACACCCTCCAGCACCTCTTCGAGCGGCGCAACGTCGTGCCGATCATCAACGAGAACGACTCCGTCGCGGTGGAGGAACTCAACTTTGGCGACAACGACCGGCTCAGTGCGGAGGTCGCCATCCTCGTCGACGCCCACGGCCTTTTCCTCCTCACGAGCGTTGACGGCCTGCTCGACGAGGCCGGCCAACTCGTGCCCGAGGTGCGCGACGCCAGCGGAGTCGGCGGGCTGGTGCGCCAGGACAAGGGCCGCGTCTCCGTCGGCGGCATGACCACCAAGCTCCAGGCGGCGCGCATTGCCGTCGAGCACGGCATTCCGGCCTGCATCCTCAACGGGCGCAAACCCGGCCTGCTGGCCGCCGCCCTCGCGGGCCGCCAGGTCGGCACGCGCTTCCCGGTTCGACCGAGCTGACCCTTTGGACGGGGCCGGAGCGTGCGGGCACGCGACTTCCTGATCCCAGCCGACGAATTGACCCTCGCATCGCCTGCCAGCAGGCTCCTCTCCCAACAACCTTTCGACCATGTCCGACCTCCGGGCACCAATTCACGAGATGGGCCGCCGCGCCCGCCAGGCGTCCCGCGCGCTGGCACGCGTCAGTTCCGCGCAGAAGAACGCGGCCTTGGTGGCGATGGCGGAGGAACTGGCCGCGGCCGAGGAGCCGATCCTTGCGGCCAACGCCCGCGATGTGGCCGCCGCGCAGGCAAACGGGACGGCGGCGGCGATGCTCGACCGGCTGAGGCTCGATGCGAAGCGACTCGCCGCCATGGCCGCCGGCGTGCGCTCGGTGGCCGGGTTGCCGGACCCGGTCGGACACGTCCTGAGGGAATGGACCCACGCCAACGGCCTGCGCTTTGCCAAGGTCAGCGTCCCGATCGGCGTCATCGGGATTGTCTTTGAGTCCCGGCCCAATGTGACGAGCGACGCCGCGTCGCTCTGCGTGAAGACGGGCAACGCCGTCATCCTGCGCGGCGGCTCGGAGTCGCTGCAGTCCAATCTCGCGATCGCCGCCGCCCTCGGCCGCGGTCTGGCGCGCGCCGGCCTGCCCGCCGACGCGGTGCAGGTCGTGCCGGTGGCGGACCGGGAGGTGGTCAAGGTCCTCTGCGCGATGGACGAACACCTCGATCTCATCATCCCCCGCGGCGGTCGCAGCCTGATCGAGACCGTGGCCGCGCACGCGCGGGTGCCGGTGATCAAGCATTTCGACGGCATCTGCATCCTCTACGTCGACCGCGAGGCCGACCTCGCGATGGCGGAGGCCATCGCCCTCAACGCCAAGGTGCAGCGCCCGGGGGTCTGCAACGCCATCGAAACCCTGCTCGTGCATCGCGAGGTTGCCGGGGAATTCCTCCAGCCGGCGGGCGCGGCGCTGCTGGCGCGCGGCGTGCAGTTGCGGGTCGACGCGGCCACCCGCGCGGCGCTGGGAAACCTGGCCGCCGAGACCCCGTCGCTGGTCACGGACGCGACCGCGGCGGACTACCGCACGGAGTTCCTCGACCTGATCCTCGCGGTGAAGGTTGTCGACAGCCTCGACGAGGCCCTCGAGCACATCGCCGCCCACGGCTCGCATCACAGTGATTCCATCGTCACGGCCAACGCGGCGACCGCGGAGCGGTTCCTCGCCGAGGTCGACAGCGCGACGGTGTACTGGAACGCCTCGACCCGGTTCACTGACGGCGGCGAATTTGGGTTTGGCGCGGAGATCGGCATCAGCACCGACAAGCTGCACGCGCGCGGCCCGATGGGCTTGGAGGAATTGACGACGTACAAGTACGTCATGCGCGGCACCGGCCAGGTGCGCGGGTGACCCGCGCGGGCGGGGTGCCCCCGCCTTCCGCTCTACCCGTGCACCGGGTCCGCCGACGATCCGGAGACGGTTTTTCGAGCGAGGACCTCGCCGCGCCTGCGCTCGTTCGGGTCCGGGCCGAGGCCCGCGACGGGGTTGAAGTAGTCTGATAAATTACATGATCGGCCGCGGTACGAAGTAGCTTAACAGACTACTTCAACGTGCCGCCCAGCCGGCTCGCGACGCCGGCTCGCCGCCCCCAACTTCGGCATCGCGTCCCGGACGGGACTTCCAAATGTTCCGTCCGATGCCCCTCCCTGACAAGTCCGTCAAAAGGCCGCCGCGCCTCCGGCTCGCCCGCTGGTTCGCCGGATTAGGCGGATTCGCGGTGCTGGTCGCGCTGGGTGCGTGGCTGCTCCGGTTTCCTCTGGCCGCCGCCGCCCTGACCGCCGGTCTGCAGCGCGCCGGGGCCGGCGACATCAAGTTTACCGTGGCCGCCGTGTCGCCGTGGCAGGTCGAGGTGGACGACCTGGCCTTCCGGATCAAGACGCAGAGGTTTTCGGCCCACCGCGTGACCGCGGGTCGGGACCACTGGTGGCAGTCGACCCTTGGCGCCCTGCGCATCGAGGGGGCGCGGGTGCCCGTGGTGATCGACGGCTCCGATGCCAACCCGCGGGCCTGGGCGAGCTACTCGGGCCAGCAGCCGGCGTCCGGCGCGATCACATTGCCCGCGGACCAGGTCAGCATCGACGGCGTCCTCGCCGTCCAGGCCGCGTCGCTTGCCGAGCAGCCGCTCGCCGTCGATTTTGCCGCCCGCCAGGCCGCCAGCGACACCTGGGCCGGCACGCTGCACGTCACCGGCGCGGGCCTGGCGGTGGAGGCGGAGGCGAGCTACGCCTTGAAATCGCAGCGGCTGGCGTTCCACACGACGTCGGCGTCGCTCGACCTGAAAGCCTGGCAGGACTTCATCCAGCGGATAATTGTGATGCCGGGCGGCGCCTGGGAGCTGGCCGGCCGGCTGAGCGGGCACCTCGAGGGCGGGTATGCCGACGGAAAGCTGGCCATGGGCGGGGCGGTGAAATTGGAGAACGGCAGCGTCGCAAACTCCCTGCGGAATTTCTCGGTCGCCGGCATCGAGGCCGACCTGGAGTTCAGCAATTTCAGCCCGCTGCAGTCCAAGCCCGGCACGCTGAAGGCGCACGAACTGCACAGCGGCGACCTCGTGGCCAACGACCTGGCGTTCGAGCTCGCCTTCTCCGGCTCCAACCAGCTCGACGTCAACCGGGCTTCCCTCCGGATCCTCGGCGGCAGCCTCACGTCCGAGCCCTTCCGGCTGCAGCTCGACCGCGAGGAAATTGAGGCCACCGTGCTGGCCGACGGGCTCGACATCGCCGCGATCCTGGCGCTTTCCAAGGACGTGCCCGGTGCCGCCACGGGACGCGTCAACGGGCGCCTGCCGATCCGCATCGACTCGGCCGGATTGCGGTTTGGCACAGGCTGGCTGGAATTGAAAAAAGGCATCCGCGCGGAGGTCCAGCTCAGGGCGGCCGGGCTGCTGACCGGTGGCGTGTCACAGTCGAGCGCGAGCTATGCGATGCTGAAAAAGGTCGAGACCGGCATGACGCGATTGCAGGTCACCGAGTTGCGAATCGACGTGCGCCCCCCGAATGCGCCGCCGGGGCGTTCGGCGCAGCTCCACATCGTCGGCGAGCCGGTCGATCCCAACCTGAAGGCGCCGGTCACCCTTGACCTCAATATCAACGGCCCGCTCGAGCAGCTCATCAACCTCAGCCTCGACAAGCGGGTCAGCTTCGGGCCGGGAAAGTAGGGTGGGATATTCGCCGCGGATTTCGCGGATCGAAACGGATCGGTGAATCGAGGGCCGGCGCTGGCCGCCTCTTGGGTGGTGCGCGGCCTCCGTGACGCGTTCGAAACGCGTCCGGCGGCCGCGTTCCAACTTCGCTCAACGGGCGGGTCACATTTTCGCCGGGACATTCCGCCCGATCTGCGGTCTACTGTCCCATCCCATGAACCGTCGCCTTCGTCTCACCCACGCCGGGATCCTCGCGCTGGGCGCCGCGCTCCTCCCGCTGGCCGGCTGCCTCAACGTGACGACCGCCCCGATCGAGGTGAAGCCGATCCACATCACCGTCGACGTCAACGTCCGCGTCGACAAGGCGCTCGACGACTTTTTCGGCGACCTCGACAAGAAATCGACGACCATCGAAGCCCCGACCCCGGAGAAGAAGCCATGAACACCCGATTCCTTATCGTTTGCCTTGCGCTCTGCGCACTGACCGTCAACGCGCTGGCCGAAAATGCCGCCGAAATCCGGCGCCGGATGGAGGCGCGTTTGCCCGACATCGACCGCCTGAAGACCCAGCAGATCATCGGCGAGACCAACCGCGGGCTGCTGCAGGTGGTGCAGAACGGCAACCGCGAGG
>Ga0265327_10003437_pt1 | contig 15122 bp, 12 predicted proteins | sample 41621metaG_FD_202089 | JGI IMG/M metagenome (GOLD analysis project Ga0265327, IMG submission 202089) | Rhizosphere microbial communities from Carex aquatilis grown in University of Washington, Seatle, WA, United States - 4-16-21 metaG | ecosystem: Host-associated > Plants > Roots > Rhizosphere... | reverse complement strand
ACCTTTCGCAACCAGACGATCCATAATCAGGAAACCAACTATGTGACCGCCAGCCCTGCTTATTTGAATGGCGGCTATCCTGAAGCAAACAATTATGGTAGAATGCCTGCTTACGGGTTGTTCGCACGCTATGTCTCCAACCTGACGTTTGCCGGAACAAACACCTTCTACGACGATGGCAATAGCGGACGGCCGGCTACCCAATTTGAGAACATGGGTGCAGTGGTGATTATTCCGCCTTGACGGTTTGCTGGATCTCGTCGGATGCGCTGACCCATTCTCGAATTCGGTCGCCAGCCTCTCGGAAGTAATCCTTGGTGGTGTCCAGCCAGATGATTCGGCGGTCTCGCTTGAACCAGGTGAGCTGGTCTTTGGCGAACTGGCGGATGGCGATGCCAAGCTGAAGCTGTAACTCGTCCATGGTCTGTATATCTTCGCGCAGATAGCGCGTGATGTAGCGATATTCCAACCCGAGTTTTTTGAGTCGGGTGTCCAATACCGCCAAGCGGCAGAGTCCGGCAACCTCTTCTATCATTCCGTCGGTCAAGCGGTCCTGCAGGCGTTTTTCGATTCTTTTTTCAAGGGCTTCCTTCGGCCAGCTAAAACCTAGTTGCAGGCAGTTGTAGCAGGGAGATTTTTTGCGCATGGCTGAGTGTGCATGCCCTGCCGTTGCGATTTCTATGGCCCGGATCAGCCGGCGCGAATTGTTCTTATCGATACGGCTGGCTGCCTCGGGGTCGGCCATTTCAAGTCGCAACACCAATTGAGCCAGCGTCAGGATTTCCAGTTCGGCGCGCAACGGCTCGTTGGGTGGCACATCCACCAGATCATATCCTTCGACGATGGCGCTGATATACAATCCGGTGCCGCCAACCAACCAGGGCATTTTTCCGGCCTCTGCGATGGAATCGATGGTGTGGTAGGCATCTCGCTGATACTGTGCCAGCGAGTAATAATCAGTCACTGCCGCCACGTCAATCAGGTGATGTGGCACGGTCCTGACCTGTTCCGGTGTGACTTTTCCGCTGCCCAGGTCCAAACCTCGGTAAACCTGGCGTGAATCGGCGGAGATGATTTCACCACCGAAGTGGCTCGCCAGTCGGATGCCGAGTTCACTCTTCCCGGAGGCATCGGTCCCGAGCAGGACTGCCAGCTTAGGCTGCAGATGGTCACTCATGACATTTGCACGGAATGTTAAACAGGCTTGTCGCGTAATCGAGGCGAATCGGAAGATGGGTGGGAGGCCGGTTTTGTGCGCCTCGGCATGGCTGGCAATCTCAATGTCGAATGCTTCCTTCCGCGCCGTTTACGGGTGTTGCATCCGGTGATGCACGCTCGTCAGTGACGGGTTGATTGTGATGATCATCCGGTTCGTGTTCGTCGATCCGGGCACCACAAACCAGTGGTTTGTCAAAATCACGTCCGCCGCGTTCGACCGCAGCCACCACCAGCAGCACCGCGTTGACTGTGGTCAATATGCTCGCCGCCATGCCCGCTCTGCCAATGGTCACGCCGCAGGCAAAGCTGCCGCCAATCTCGTCGCTGATGTTCATCAACAACAGGTAATCACCAGTCCCCAGCGCGCTCAACGAACCCACGTTCATCGTGTTGCCAGCCACCATATTTCAAGGGTGGCACCGTTGGCGCCGGTGTTTTGCGCACCGTTGAGGGTGGTGGCGCGATTACAACTCGTTTGCAGAAGGTCTTAGGCATACCATGGGCGCACACGTCCGTTTTGTTTCACTGCCTGAAGAGCGTCGGCGGCGATGCGGGTGTTTTCGACAATCTGAAAATCGAACATGCCGACGCAAATGAAGTCAGCGCCGCTTTCAAAACACCACTGGAACGCTTTGCTCGGATGAATGGCGCCCGCGGCGAGAATCTTGAAGGCAATCCACGGCTGCTTCAGGTGGTGCATATACTCGATGGTCTCTTTCGCGCTGGTGCACCACATGTTGTCGTGATGCAAATTGTGATCGCCTTTGGAGCCGTTGACCTCGTCGAAGGCATGCCGGCCGGCTTCGGGGGTGGCGGACCAATAATCGCTTTTGTGCAGCGTCTTCACCCAGAAATCGGGATTGAAGCCGGCTTGCACGCACCCCTTCACGGTGTCAAGGCTGTGCGCGCCAAGCCCGCACGGAACGCCGAGATCCTTCATAAAGCTCAAGGTAGCCTCGAGTTCCTTCATCTGGCCATTCTTGACCATTTTGTCGCAAATGCCGCCCTGGATATAAACCGCGTCCGCGCCGTTATCGACGGAAAATTTTATGGAATCCTTGAGGGTGCCCCCGCCGCCGGCACAATCGCTGATCCACTGCATCTTGCCGCCGGACTTCTGGTATTCGCCGACGATCTTATTCGAAGCCGGATTGGTCAGCGCGGTGTTGATGCCGCGGTGTTCCGCCAGCTTCAAGGTCTCAATCACCTTCTCGTCCGTGTGATAGGCCTTGATGAGCGGCGAGACATAGATGAGGTCGCGACTGTGCGCCCAGCCGCCGATGAGGTTGCCGCCGCAAATCACCCGGCTGATTTCAAGGTCCTTGATTTTCCCCGTCGGCAGCTTCAGCGGATCGACGCCGGAGGTAGTCGATGCGGCGGGTTTGGCGGCGGGGGCGGCTTCGGCGGAAAGCACTTTTTCCTCGTAGCTGGCCCAGGCCAGCGCCGCACCACCGGCAACGAGTGATTGTTTCAAAAAATTGCGACGATCGATTCCGTTATTCATAATTCATCCCAGGGTTGATGTTTATTTCATTCACATGCGCCCCGTCGATCCGCAGGGAAAAGGCAAGGCTGCCCATGCGGTGGCGGCGGTGAATGCTGGGAATATGGCCAATGGTTGCCTGCGACACAAGGATTGATGATGAGCTTATATTAAATATCGTCTGACGATGACGTAAGCGGCTAATCAATAGCGATTGTGGATTGCAGGAGGCCATTGCCAATGACGATGTCGAACCGGCCCGGTTCGAGGACGAATTTCATGTCCTGATCGTAGATTTTGAAACGGTCGTTGGGGATGGTGAATTTGATCTCCCGCTTTTCGCCGGCCTTCAGTTCGACGCGTCCGAAGGCGACCAGCTTTTTCACCGGCGTGGTCACGCTGCCCACTTGCTGGTGGAGATATACCAGCACCACTTCGTCGCCAGCCCGCGGGCCAGTGTTTTCCACCGCGACACTCAGGGTGAGATCATCCTGGCGGCTGATATGGGACGGCAGCTTGAGGTTGTCATAGCGAAACCGGGTGTAGGAAAGACCGAAGCCGAACTCGAAAAGGGGAGTGTTTTCGCTTTGATAAAATTTGCCCCGATGCGTGATCGATGGCTTGTGATTATAGAAGGCCTGGAGGTGGCCCACGGTGTGCGGGATGGTGACAGGCAACCTGCCGCTAGGATTGTAATTACCAAAAATGACGTCGGCCACAGCCTGCCCGCCGAACATGCCCGGTTCCCACGCCTCTATTATGGCCTCACAATTCTTGGCCATCCATTCGGAGGCGATCGGCCCGCCGTTGATCAAGACGACGATGACCGGTTTGCCCGAGCTTTTGACCGCCTTGAGCAAAGCCGACTGTCCGCCCGCCAGTTCGAGCGTGGCTCGATCCAGATTCTCGCCGCTGGTTTTTTGCGGGTTGCTGCGGAGCGAATTTTCGCCGACCACGACCACGGAGACATCGGCCGCGCCGGCCAGGGCTTGAGCTTTGCGCAGCGCATCATCGCTGAGGTCGCGATAGCTTGGGCAATCGAGATAATCAATGCGCACCCCGGGCGCAGCGGCGCTTTTAAGGCCGGCCAAGACCGTCATCACGTTTTCCGCGGGTTGAACCCGGGACCAGTCGCCCAGCATCGCCTGATTATCGGCGCTTGGACCGGTCACAAAAATCGAATGGATGTTCCGGCCGAGCGGTAACAGGGCGTTCTGGTTTTTAAGCAGAACCATGGATTTCCTCGCTCCGGCTAGGGCGGTTTCCAAGTGATCTTTCCGGAGCAGGGTTTGCTTGATCCGCGCCTCCTCCACATAGCGATTTTCAAACAAGCCCAATTGGAATTTGGCGTAGAGAATCTTCCGGGCCGCGTCGTCAATCCGCGCCAGAGGAATCGTCCCTTCCGCGACCGCCGCTTTAATATAGTCGAAAAACTTTGGCCCGTGCATGTGCACATCGAGCCCGGCCAGAACGGCGAGACGGTCGGCATCTTTTTCCGTTGCCGCGACGCTGTGCACGGTGCAGAGGCGCTCGATATCCATCCAATCGCTGACATAGATTCCGCCAAATCCCCACTGCTGCCGCAGGAGGCCGGTCAGATATTGCCGGTGCGCATGACAGGGGATGCCGTTGATTTCGTTATGCGCCGGCATGATGGAATAAACGCCGGCCTTGATGGCATCCTGAAAGGGAGGGAAAAAGATTTCATAAAGCGTGCGCTCGGACACATCCGCCGGAGCGCCATTGAGACCGTTGATGGCCACGCCGCCGGCAATGAAATGCTTGGCGCAGGCCAGGACCTGATCAGGGCCGCTAAAATCCCTGCCCTGATACCCGGCGATCATGGCTTGGCCCATCCGGCTGACGAGACAAGGGTCTTCGCCGAAAGTTTCGCCAAAACGCCCCCAGCGCGGATCGCGCACGACATCAATGTTGGGGGAAAAGGTCCAGTGATTACCGGTCGCACGCATTTCCCGCGCCGTGGATTCCGCGACTTTATATGCGAGCTGCGTGTCAAACGAGGCCGCCATGGCGATTTCCGATGGGAAAATGGTGACGGCGCCCTCATACATTCCGTGCCCATGGATGGCGTCATTGGCGATCAGCAGGGGAATCTTCAGGCGCGATTCTTCGGCCAGCTTTTGCAGGAAGTTGGCCTCCTTGTATGTGGGAACCTTAAGGAAAGAGCCGATCTTGCCCGCTTTTATCAATTGGGCCCGTTCCCCAATGCCGACGACATAATTCACTTCTTCATCCTTGTTGCCGGCCGCGTTTTTGGTTGCTTCGCCGACATACTGGCACATCTGCCCGATTTTCTCCTCCAAGGTCATCTGTTTCAGCAACAACTCCACCCGCTGGCCGGCCGGCAACCGGGGATTCAAATACGACTCTTGGGCTTTTCCTTTGGCCGGGGCGAGAATCGCGAAGAGCAAGGCGCAATAAAAGAAGCTTCGGAATAACCGGGCGGGCAGTTCAATGGTTTGGTGCATATGAGAGTTAAATTGGGGACGGACTTGAGTTTATGTGGTTGTCGTATCTTTGTCCATGCGCGGACACCACTTCTGAACAAAACATGCAATAACGATTTTTCATCTATCTAGGAACATTCAATATCCACCGCCTAACGGCTAAGCGGGGGAACAATGGGAAAAACATGGGTGGAAGGGGTGGTCGCCGAACCATTTCAGGTACGCTGAACCACCACCCTGATCATTCGACCCAGACTGCATCGATCAACACGGTGTGCGGGATGGCGGGACTGCCGCGTTCGTTGCGGTGAATTTGCGCCACCACCATTTCCACGGCCACGCGGCCCAATTGTTCTGAGCGCAGGTCGAGGCCGCCGAATCCAGGAAGCGTCGCCGGTTGCTGGTGCATCAGCCACGCGACGAACGGGCGGGCCGATGATTTCCCCAGCCTGCGATCTGCCCCAGCCCAAGAAAAGGTCTCGGCCGCGAGCAGGGCGTCGGGGTTTTCGCGCTGCAGCCAGCGGGCGACGGCTGGGTGATCAGCGCGGTCAGCGAGGAGCGGCGAAACGCGCTCGTTCCCGGGCAAGGATCGCTGGCAGGCGAGGAAAGCGCCCAGCCATTTGCCTTCCACGCGTTCATTCATCGCGGGTGTGAGGACGAGGCCGATGCGGCGAAAGCCTTTCGCGCGCAAGCGTTCGAAAGCCAGCACGCAGCCTTGAAAATGATTGGGGGACACGCGGTGCATCACGGGTTCGTGGAGGCTGGTGCCGATGGTCACGCCCGTCAGGCCGCGCAAATCCAGCGGGAACTTCATCGCGGATTCGGGCACGGGCGGAATGATCAATCCCCACTGGCCGCGCGCCGTGAGGGTGCGATGCAAACGCTCCGGCGACATCCCATCCTTGCCGGCGGGATAGACTTCGATGCCATAGCCGAGTCCCTGCGCCCGCGCGCGCGCGCCGCGCAAGATCGGTTCAGCGCCCATCGCCACCAGGCTGGCTTTGTCGGCGGGCCAGAGATCAATCCACGCGAGGTTATGCGGATCGCTGCGGCGGCGGTGATGGTGCAACTGCGACATCAGGGTCGCGACCAGCGGGTGGGGACGGTAGCCGAGACGTTCAGCGACCGCTTGAATGGCCCGACAGCGCGGCTCGGGAATGGAAGGATCATTGCGCAAGGCCTTGGATACCGTGGAGACGGCGACGCCGGCGGCGCGGGCGACCTGCCGCATGGTGACGGGCGGGGCGGATTTCACGAAACGATATTCGTCAATTTCCGCTCGCCGGCCAAGCGCGAAGACTTCAGACTTGGCGGCATGACCCAATGGAAGACTGACGCGGAACTTTTTGATTTGATCCAGAGCCGGCTCTACACGCCGGTGGTGGGCGACATATTGGATCGCCTCGGCTGCACGCACCAGTTTCTGCCGCAGCCCGTCCAGCCGCTGCGGCCGGAGATGAAACTCGCCGGCCGCGCGATGCCGGTGCTGATGATGGACGTGCATGGCCCGCAGCAAAAGCCGTTCGGCAAGCTCACCGAGGCGCTGGATCAGCTGCAGCCCGGCGAAATCTACCTGGCCAGCGGCGGCGACATGCGCTGCGCTTATTGGGGTGAAATCCTCACCGCCACCGCCCGGACGCGCGGGGCGGCGGGCGCGGTGATCAATGGTTTTCATCGCGACACGCCGCGGGTGCTGGAGCAGAATTGGCCGGTGTTCAGCCGGGGAAGATACGCGCAGGATTCCGGCGTGCGCACCCAGGTCTCGGATTATCGCTGCCATATTGAAATTGGCCAGGTGTCCGTCGAACCGGGCGATTTGGTGTTTGGCGATCTCGATGGCGTGATCATTGTGCCGCGGGGCGTGGAGCGGGAAGTCATCATCGAGGCCCTCAAAAAGGCATCGGGCGAAAATTGGGTGCGCAATGAAATTGAAAACGGCATGTCCAGCACCGCCGCCTTTCAAAAATATGGAATCCTGTGAGGGGAACCTAGCGGGCGGCAATTATCCGGTAGCTTTGAAATGAGAATGAATTCTATGAAACGAAAAATTCCGGCTGGTTTTCTGGTCGTGATGGCGACGGTGCTCATCGGGTCGGCGGGGCGCGCCGACCAGCCCAACACTTTTGTCATCACGGCTGACACGCCCTGGGTGGTCGCGACCAATGAGCCAGAGTCCGTCCAACGCGCGCTATTAGATGTGCAAGGCGATTGGTATAAGGTGCTCGGCCACCGCCCGGTCGTGCTGAACGAGCCGCCGACAAATTTCGCCGGGCCGGTGATCTACCTCGGCACGAAAGGGACGTGGCTGAAAGAGCTGGTGAAAGAACCATCGGCCGGCCCGGAGAGTTTCATCCTGCGCGCCCTGCGCGCCCCCAGCGGACGACCGGCGCTGGTCGCAACGGGTGCGGATGGGCGCGGAGCGATCTACGCGGCCTACGCCTTGGCGGAAGAAATCCTGGGCGTGGATCCGTGGTATTACTGGGTGGACAAGGAGCCGGCATTTCGGGGGAAGATCGAAGTCGCCAGCGATCTGAACCAGAGCTTCGGCCCGCCGACGTTCAAGTATCGGGGCTGGTTCATCAACGACGAGGATTTGCTCGGCGGCTACGCCCCCGACCCCCTGCGAGAAAATGTTTTTTCGCTGGAAATGCTTGACCGCATCTGCGAGACGATATTGCGGCTGCGGGGAAACATGATCGTGCCGGGCACGTTCAATTTTCCCGATGAACGGTGCTGGGAACTCGCGGCGCGGCGCGGGCTGGCGTTGAACATGCACCATATTCTGGTCGTCGGGCTGAACACCTATCGCTGGCCCAAGGACGTGCCGTTTTCCTATTCGAAACATCCCGACATCATGGAGCGCTACTGGCGGAATTGCATCGCGGCGTTTAACGGCCGCGAGGTGGTGTGGACCGTCGGCTACCGGGGAAAACACGACCGGCCGTTCTGGAAAGACGAACCGGAGTTGGACACACCGGAAGCGCGCGGGGACGTGATGACACGCGCCATTGCCAAGCAAGTGGAATTGATTCATCAGGCTGACCCGCACGCGATGATCATCGCCAATCTCTGGGCGGAAGGCGCGGAGATGATGCAAGCCGGTCACCTCAAGTTACCCGCCGGCGTGGTGCAGGTCTGGCCCGACGATGGCACGGGGATCATCCGCGATAACGGCACGGTCAAGGCCGGGCAGGGCACCTATTATCACACGGCCATGTTGAACAACACCGCCAATCAATTGAGTGAAATGGTCAATCCCGGACGGATCGCCCACGAACTCGGCCGCTTCGCGCGCGCCGGAGCCACGAATTTTTTCCTGGTTAATGTCAGCGACGTGCGCCCAGTGCCGCTCTCGACCGACTGCGCCATGCGCCTGGCGTGGAATGCCGCCCCGTGGCTCGCCCGCAGCGATGCGGAAAATCAGGAGTCGTTCCTGAACGACTGGAGCCGGCGACAGTTTGGACCGCAACTGGCAGGGGAAATTGCGGCGCTTTACAGCCGCTACTTCGACATTCCTTACCAGCGGGCCGACCAGCGCAAAGGCGATAATTTGGCGCATTCGATGTTGCGCAAGCTCGCCACCGCGATGGCGCCATGGTTGCAGGCCGGCCGACCGCCGACCGCGGCTGAGCGGAAATCCCTCGGGGCGGCGCAACAGTTCGCCGCGACCAACCGGGCCTATGTTGAACAATTGGTTGCCGCTGCGACCGCGCTGGAACCCCGGGTACCGGCTGCGCGCCGCGATTTCTTCCAAGCCCATGTGCTGACGCCTTTTTCCATTCACCTTTACTCGCTGGAGATATTGGAATCGTATTGCAAAGCCATGGGGGCCTACAGCGAAAACCAGAAGCCGCAAGCCATCGCGTCGCTGGAAGAGTCGCTCACCGCCACCGATCAGCTTTTCGCCGCGCTGCGCCGGGCCGAAACGGGCAAATGGGCGCGCTGGTATTTTGGCGAGCGGTTTGTCGGCCTCGAGGCCAATCGCGACCGATTACGCATGGCGCTAGCGCTGCTGCGTGGAGAACCGGAACCGCCGGTGCATCCCAGTTTTGGCTATCCGGAACTTTATCAATATCAAGAGCCGTTCTCGCCAAATTTTCCGCTCCTGTATCCCCGGCTACCGGAATCAAAACAATGAACTTACGATTTCACCACACGCTCGGACTCAGCTGCCTATTGGCGGCTAGCCTCATTACGCTGGCCGGTCACAGTCAGTCTTCCGGGAAGTCGACCGCGAAAACCGCAAGCCTTTTTTCACCTGAAGTCATCACCGCTTGGCTGCGGAAGGCGAATGATTATCAGATTACCCATCCCGTGATGAAAGCGGCGGACCGCAATTGGGAGCGCGGCACCTGGTTCACCGGGGTGATGGCGGCTGGGGAGGCGACGGGCGACAAGCACTATCTGGATCAGGCTATGCGCTGGGGCGAGGAGAATCAATGGCAGCCCGGCACGGAGAAGTCCGGCGGCAACATCCTCACCTGCGCCCAGACTTATCTGGAACTCTATTTTCTGAACACCAACCGCGCGGGCATAGAACCTGTGATCCAGTGGGTCAATTCCGGCCGGTCGAACACCCCCAGCGGGGCGAAGGTATGGTATCTCGAAGGTGGCCGCCGTTACGCTGATTCACTCTATGTGGGCGCGCCGACGCTGGCGATGCTGGCCAAGGCAACCGGCGAGGCCAAATATCTGACCTGGCTGAATGATTTTTTCCGGGACGTTCAAGCGGAGCTATTTGATCCGGCGGACGGCCTGTTTTATCGCGACAAGCGATTCATCGGGACAACGAACCTCAATGGGAAAAAAGTTTTCTGGTCGCGCGGCAATGGCTGGGTTTTTGCCAGTCTGCCGAGAATTTTATCTGTCCTCCCTGAAAATGATCCCTGCCGCCCCCAGTATGAGGCTTTGTTCAAACAGATGGCGGCGGCGATTGCGAAAGAGCAGCAACCCGACGGATTGTGGCAGCCGAATCTGGGCGATGCGGAGGAATTCGCCATGCCGGAAAGCAGCGGCACCGGTTTTTTTTGTTATGGGATGGCCTGGGGTGTGCGCAACGGCCTGCTTGACCGCGCAGCGTATCTGCCAATTGTCCGCAAGGCGTGGAAGGGCCTGGTGAACTGCGTGAGCGAAGAGGGCAGGGTAGGCTGGGGGCAGTTAGTGGGCTACCGCCCCGTAGCCGTCAAGGCAGAGGATTCGCACGAATACGTCACCGGCACGTTTTTACTGGCCGGCAGCGAAGTGCTGCGGCTCGTCAACATGGGCTGGCTGGCCGATAGCCGGCGGACACAGCCTGGCCGGATGCAACCCGCTAAAAACATGACCTGCTTCCTGACCAGTGACACCGCAACTTTTCAATAACATGGAATCCGTCAAACCACTTATCGCGCCGTTCCGGTTGGACGGCGAGGTCGCGATCATCACCGGCGGCGCGACCGGGCTAGGCTTCGGCATGGCCCGGAGTTTGGTTGTGTCCGGTGCAAAGGTCGTGCTCGCGGGGCGGCGCGAAGACGAATTGAAGCAGGCTGCGGCCGCGCTGGGCGCGTCGGGCAGCTATGTCCGTCACGACGTGACCGAACATGGCAAGGCAGGGGAATTGGTCGCCGCCGCCACGCGCGCTGCAGGAGCGCCGCCGAGCATCCTGATCAACAATGCCGGGGTTCATCTCAAGAAGTCCGCCGTGGAAACCAGCGCCGAGGAGTTTTTGAACGTGCTCAACACGCATGTGATCGGTTCGCACGCGCTGACGCAGGCGGTGTTGCCGGGTATGATCGCGCGCAAACACGGCAGCGTGATTTTCATCGCCTCGATGGCGTCGCTCTTCGGCATTCCGAAAGTGGTCGCGTATTCTGCCGCCAAGAGCGCCTATGTCGGCATGGTGCGGACGCTCGCGGCGGAAGTTTCCGCCGACAATGTCCGCCTGAACGCCATCGCACCCGGCTGGATTGACTCGGACATGATGCGCAAGGCACTCGCCGGGGACCCCGCGCGACGCGACAAAATTCTTGGCCGCACGCCGATGGGCAGATTCGGCGAGGCTGACGACATCGGCTGGGCAGCGGTTTATCTGTGTTCACCGGCGGCGAAGTTCGTCACCGGGGTGGTGCTGCCGGTGGACGGCGGCGTGAGCATCGGCTTTTGAGCTTATGAAACTCGGCTTTGGACTGTATCGGCATCAACTCAACGCGGAGCATTTCCGTTTTGCGCGGCAGTGCGGCGCGACGCACCTGGTCGTGCATTGGGTGGATTATTTCCGCTCGTCGCGCAGCAATCGCCCCGACGACCAACCCGTCGGCGACGACGCGGGTTGGGGACTCGCGGGCGACCCGGACAAGCTCTGGTCATTCGAGGAACTCTCCGCGCTCAAGACGGAAGCGGCGGCGCACGGCCTGCAGATTGAGGCGATTGAAAATTTTGATCCGGCGCACTGGCACGACGTGCTGCTCGACGGCCCGAAGAAGGCGCAGCATTTGGAGAATCTCAAGACCATCGTCCGCACGGTCGGGCGCGCGGGTATTCCCATCATCGGCTATAATTTTTCGCTCGCGGGTGTCGCGGGCCGCGTCAAAGGACCGTGGGGTCGCGGCGGCGCGGAGGTCGTGGCGATGGACGGCCCTTATGATAAACCGATTCCGAACGGCATGATCTGGAACATGGTCTATGACAAGAATGCGCCCGCCGGAAATCTCACACCCATCACCAGCGAAGAATTATGGCGGCGTCACGGTGAATTTCTCGACGCTCTGTTGCCGGTGGCCGAGGAGGCGGGCGTCACGCTCGCGGCGCATCCGGATGACCCGCCGACGCCGACGGTGCGCGGCCAGCCACGGCTCGTGAACCAGCCGCAACTTTATCAGCGGATCATTGACCGTCGTCCCAGTCCTCGCAACGCGCTGGAATTTTGTCTCGGCACGCTAGCGGAGATGACGGACGGCAACCTCTACGACGCGGTGGGGAGTTACAGCCGTCAGGGCAAGCTGGCTTACGTACATTTCCGCAATGTGCGCGGCAAAGCGCCCCATTATAAAGAAACGTTCGTGGATGAGGGCGACATTGACATGCGGCGCGTGCTGCGGATTCTGAAAAAGAACGGCTTCGACGGCGTGCTGATTCCCGATCACGCGCCGCAGATGACCTGCGGTGCGCCATGGCACGCCGGCATGGCTTACGCGTGCGGCTGGATGAAGGCGGCGTTGCAAGCGGTGGAGGCGGATTTATGAACCAACCGATGAAATCAACCAAATCCTCGTTTCAACTCTCCCGTCGTCATTTCCTGAAAGCCTCGGCGCTCGGCGCTCTGGGGGCGGCAGCGGGTCCGCTGATTGTGCCGTCGTCGCTGTTTGGCGAAACCGCGCCCAGCCGGAAAATCCAAATCGCGCAGATCGGCTGCGGCCGGATTGCCCGCGACATGGATCTGCCCGGCATACTCAAGCATGACCTCGCCCGCATCGTTGCCGTTTGCGATCTGGACACGAAACGTTTGGCCGATGGCCAGAGGCTGGTTGAAAATTATTACGCGAAGAAATCCGGCGGCGCTTCCGCCGTGACCGTGAAGCCCTTCACCGATTACCGCGAGCTGCTGCAGATGCCGGGCATTGACGCCGTGGCGATCAGCACGCCGGATCATTGGCACGCGGAGCTGGTGATCGCCGCCGCTCTGGCGGGCAAGGATGTTTACGTTCAGAAACCGCTTTCGATGACGCTGGCCGAGGGCAGGGCCGTCAGCGACCTCATTCGCGCCAAGGGCCGCATCTTCCAGATCGGCAGCCAGCAGCGGTCCAACGCCCAATTTCGCACCGGCTGTGAATTGGTCCGGAATGGCCGGATCGGCAGGCTGCACACGGTCAAAATCGGTTTGCCCAGCGATCCCTCCGGTGCGGTGGAACCGGACATGCCCGTGCCGCCGAATCTGAATTATGATATGTGGCTCGGCCCGACGCCGCAGGTTCCCTACACCGAGAAACGCGTGCATCCGCAAAATGATTATTCGCGGCCCGGCTGGCTGCGGATCGATTCCCACTGCCTCGGCATGATCACGGGCTGGGGCTCGCATCATGTGGACATCGCGCATTGGGGCATGGACACGGAACACACCGGGCCGCTGGAAATCGAGGGCCGGGCGACGTTCCCGAAATCCGGCCTGTGGAACGTACACGGCGACTATCACATCGAGGCCAGATACGCGAACGGCGTGAACCTGATCATTGATCACACGTTCACCAACGGCGTTGAGTTTCAAGGCGAGGACGGCTGGATTTTTGTCAGCCGCGGCGGCGGTCAGGCCACGGCGAGCGATCCCGCCGGCAAGAACGGCAAGGCGCTGGCCGCCAGCGACGAAAAAATTCTAGCTTCGAAAATCGGCCCCGACGAAACCCATCTCTACCAGAGCGCCGACCATCATCTCAACTGGCTCGAAAGCATCCAGAGCCGCAAGCCCGCTGTCACCACAGCCGAGATCGCGCATCGCTCCACCAGCGCGTGCATTATTTCTTGGATTTCGATGAAGCTGGGTCGCAAGCTTCGCTGGGATCCGGTGAAGGAAGAATTCACCGGCGATAACGAGGCCAACGCCATGCGCAGCCGGCTCGAGCGGAAACCCTACGGCATCGGCAAGTTTGCCAAACACATTTGAGTCATGCAAACCCCGGCCACAAATGTGGAAAATAAGTTTCAAGGTTTCCGGGGTTTTCGCTGGACGGTGTGCGCGCTGCTCTTCGTAGCGACAACCATCAACTACATGGACCGCCAGGTGCTGGGCATCCTCGCGCCGACACTGGAAAAGGCACTCGGCTGGAATGAAATCGAATACAGCCACATCGTTATGGCATTTCAGGCGGCCTATGCGCTGGGTTTGCTCGTCTTCGGAAGATTGGTGGATGTCGTCGGCACGCGGCACGGCTACGCCCTTTCAATTTTCGCGTGGAGTCTGGCGGCGATGGCGCATGCACTCGCACGCGGCGTTTTTGGATTCGGCGTGGCGCGCTTCGCGCTCGGTCTGGGCGAGGCGGGTAATTTTCCCGCCGCCGTCAAAACCGTGGCCGAATGGTTTCCGAGCCGCGAACGCGCGCTGGCGACCGGACTGTTCAACTCCGGTTCAAATGTCGGCGCCATTCTCGCCCCGGTGCTCGTGCCGTGGCTCACGTTGCAATACGGCTGGCAGATGGCATTCATCGTCCTTGGCGCGACGGGTTTCGGGTGGCTGATTTTCTGGTATTGGCTTTACGCGACGCCGGCGCAGTCACGCCGTGTCTCGCCGGCGGAACTGACGCACATCCACAGCGATCCGCCGGAGCCGCTGACGGAGAAGATTTTTTGGTGCAAATTGTTGCGCTACCGCCAGACGTGGGCGTTTGTGGTGGGGATTTCGTTCGTGGTGCCGATCTGGTGGTTCTTCCTCTATTGGCTGCCGAAGTTTTTGCATCAGCAACACGGTCTGGATCTGGCAAGCCTCGGCCCGCCGCTGGTGGTGATCTATTCAATGACTTCGGTGGGCAGCATCGGCGGCGGCTGGCTGTCGGGCTTTCTTTTGAAACGCGGCTGGTCTGTCAATGCCAGCCGCAAGACGGCGATGCTGATCTGTGCACTGTGCGTGGTGCCGGTGATCTTTGCCGCCTGCGCCTCAAACCTCTGGGTGGCGACCGGGCTGATCGGTCTGGCGGCGGCGGCGCACCAGGGTTGGGCGGCCAATCTTTTCACGCTGGTCTCGGATCTATTTCCGCAAAAAGTGGTTGGGTCGGTGGTTGGATTGGGGCTGATGTTCGGCTCGCTGACCTCGATCCTGTTCTCGCAAGCCGTCGGATATATTCTTCAGCTGACTGGCAGCTACTGGAGCCTGTTTTTCATCGCCGGCTGCGCTTATCTGACGGCGCTGGCGATTATTCAGATTTTGATTCCGGATATGAGACCAGTGGAGGTGCATCGTGCTTAATCCTGAAATATCAACGCAAACTGTC